>Ga0335071_10004178_pt1 | contig 15104 bp, 15 predicted proteins | sample Lox_Sample_15_FD_206724 | JGI IMG/M metagenome (GOLD analysis project Ga0335071, IMG submission 206724) | Soil microbial communities from Loxahatchee National Wildlife Refuge, Florida, United States - Lox_Sample_1.5 | ecosystem: Environmental > Terrestrial > Soil > Wetlands | place: USA... | reverse complement strand
GGCCTCGCTCGCGGCGGCTCTCGGCTGAAAGTGCCATGCAAGCCTTTCGGTTTCGCTTGGAGCGGATTCTGGGCTGGCGGCGCAAGGAGTTCGAAGCCGAGGAGGCGCGCCTGGGTCCTTTGGTGTCCGCGCTGCAACAACTGGAAACGGCGCAGCGTGAAATCCTCACGGCGTGGGACCGGGCCGGACGGGAGTTGTCGGCCGGGGGGATTGTTTATGGCACGGACCTCGCGGCCCTGAGTGGCTTTCGCGCCCGGCTGGAACGGGATCTCGAGGCCAACGCGCGCGCGCGCCGGCAGGCTGCCGAACGAATTGCCGATCAACAGGCCCGCGTGGTCGACGCGCATCGCCGGGTTCGTCTGTTAGAGAAATTACGCCACCGCAAACTGGAGCAATGGAGCGCCGCCTGGAACCGGGAGCTCGAAAGCTTCGCTGGTGAAGCGTTCCTGGCGCGCTGGAGAGCCCAGGGCGGATCAGCGAGGCGGCAGATCTAAAGCTTTTGCACGCGCCCGCCGATCAAGAACTACAGGAGAGACTGGATGCCTGTGGACGTACTGATCGTAGATGATTCTGCTGCTATTCGAAAGATTCTGCAACGGGTGTTAGCACAGGCAAACCTGGGAGTAGGGAAAGTGTACGAGGCCGCGGATGGACGCGAGGCCATGGATGCGGTCAAACAGCAACCCGTGGGGCTGATCCTCTCCGACATCAACATGCCGAATATGGACGGCCTGCAATTTCTAGGGGAACTGCGGTCGCATGAACAATGGAAGCACGTGCCCGTGCTGATGATCAGCACCGAGGGTAGCCAGACCAAGGTCATGGAGGCGGTCCAGTTGGGCGCTCAGGGGTTCGTCCGCAAGCCGTTCACGGCCGACCAGATCAAAGAAAAATTGGCCGGCATTCTTTAGAATCCGCGCGGTGTCCCACCAGGAGAGAATCATGCCACAAGAGCTCGACCAAGCAAAAATGATCGCCGCGATTCGCCACGCAACGGGAGACGTGTTTTCGACCATGTTGGGTGTGGAAATCAAGAGCGGGGAACCGTACCGCCAGCCTTGCCGTCCCGAGCCGGCCAACGGCGTGATTGGTCTTATCGGGCTCACCGGAAAATGGACGGGCACGGGCGGCGTGACTTGTACCGGAGATCTGGCGCGGAAGATTTCCGGCCAGTTTCTGATGTCGGAGTTCAACTCGGTGGATCAAGAAGTACTGGACGCCATGGGCGAAATCACCAACATGATCATCGGCAACGTCAAGAATGCTTTGGAAGAAGAAGCTGGGCCGATGGGGATGAGCATTCCGATGGTCGTTTTCGGGCACAATTTCATGGCGGGCACGACACATAGCACGGATTGGGTGGTGGTCCCCTTCGCTTGCGACGGCGAGCGATTGGAAGTGAAGGCGTGCCTGTCACCGCAGCCGGAGAAACCAACACGTCGCCGTCCGGGTTCCGCCATGGAGGGATAGTGCGCCCGTCAACCAGGAGAATTTATGCCAGATGAACTGGACCAAACAAAGATGGCCGCGGCACTTCGCGCCGCCACGGAGGAAGTATTTTCCACCATGCTGGGCATCGAGGTGGCCGCTGGCGAGCCATACCGGCAACCCAGCAAACCCGAGCCGACAAAGGGAGTTGTGGCTCTCATTGGACTGACCGGAAACTGGGTCGGCACCGGCGGCATCGCCTGCACCGGAGATTTTGCCCGTAAGATCTCGGGGCAACTGCTGATGTCGGAGTTCGCCTCGATCGATCAGGAGGTCCTGGATGCGATGGGGGAAATCGCCAATATGATCGTCGGCAGCTTCAAGAACGCGCTCGAACCCGAGATTGGGGCGATCAGTATGAGCATTCCGGTCGTGGTCTTCGGCCATAACTTCACCGCCGCCAGCATTCATCATACGGACTGGCTGGTTATGCCCTTCGACTGCGGTAGCGAGCGTCTGATCGTCAAAGCGTGTCTGGCACCACAGACCGAGCACCAGCATCGCCGAGCTACCGACATTCACGCGCCCTTGTCGCAAGTCGTTGTCTAGGCTCGTTTCACCCACCCGGTGCGCGTCCGCCAACCTTGCCGTTATTCGAACCAGGTGACCGGGGATTTGAGCAAGTTTCCGCGATCCTGATATAATGCATTTAGATGGCAGGTAATGCCGCCCGCAACGGCGGGCAGTTTACGATACTTTCGCTTCCCTCCGACATATCATCGTTTTTGCGCGCAATGACACGGTCAGTCTGCGACTGCGCAGCTATCCATGCATAACCTGAAGTATTCAGATACACCCTAAATGAAAGTCAGCGTTCCCATCGTTCGCGGAATCGAAAGCCTGTTCGGCACACGCGACGAGAACATCCGTCTCTTGGAGTCCGGCTTGCAAGTGAGCGCTCATCTGGTGGACAGCTCGCTCGAGATCGAAGGTGAGCCGGCCAATGTCTCGCGCGCGGAGAACATCCTCGAAGACTACGCGGCCCTGGTTCGCGAGGGGCACGTCTTCAACAATGGCGACTTGAACAGCTATTTCCGAGTCTGTACGGAAGATCCCGAAGTCACCCTGCGGGCGCTAGTCTCCAGCGGCCGTCAGCGCACGTTCGGCAAGAAGCTGCTCGCGCCCAAGACCGTCAACCAGCGGCGTTACATGGAGGCGATCGAGCGCAACGATCTGGTATTCGGCGTGGGACCGGCAGGAACAGGCAAGACCTATCTAGCTGTAGCCATGGGTGTTTCGGCGTTGCTGGCGAAACGGGTGGCACGAATTATCCTGACGCGGCCGGCGGTCGAGGCTGGAGAGCGGTTGGGATTTCTGCCGGGAACGCTGCAAGAGAAGGTGGATCCGTACCTGCGCCCGTTGTATGACGCGCTTTATGACATGCTCGAAGCGGACAAGGTGGAGAAGCTGCTCGAGCGGGCGGTCATCGAAGTCGCTCCCATTGCGTTTATGCGCGGCCGCACGCTCAACGACAGTTTCATCATTCTGGATGAAGCCCAGAACTCGACGGCCGAGCAGATGAAGATGGTGCTGACGCGGCAGGGATTCAACTCCAAAATGGTGGTAAACGGGGACGTCACCCAGATCGATCTCCCGCTGGGGCGCCGCAGCGGCCTGTTGGACGCGCTCGATGTTCTCAAGGGCGTGACGGGCATCAGCTTTATCAATTTTGATGAGCGCGATGTGGTGCGGCACAGCCTGGTACAGCGCATCGTCAAAGCCTACGAGAAATACAATGAGATGATAGGCGCGGGGCGGCAGATGACCCTGCGTCTCTCAAGCGAAACCGCGGAAGCGCCCGCCGAACCGGCTCCCGTTGAAGTGGGAAACGGCGCCGAGCTGCCCACCGCCTGAGCGGTTCCGATGCCTGATACTGAACCGCTGGTGTTGTTCCGTCGCGTTCCTTCCGGATTGAATCGCCGTGCTATCGAGGCCTTCGCGCGGGAATTGAGCAACCGCGTTGCCGGCGGCCAACCATTCCACTGCCTGATCACGGGAGACGCTCGATTGCAGCAGCTCAACCGCCGGTTTCTGGGCAAGAACTACCCGACAGATGTGCTGTCGTTTCCCGCCGGGCCGGGCGCGGACGGCCTCGGTGAGCTGGCTATTTCGGCTCAGCGGGCGCGCGAACAAGCGGGCGAGTTCGGCCACACGCTAGAAGACGAAATCCGCATCTTGATGCTGCATGGCGTACTGCATCTGACGGGGATGGACCACGAGCGCGACCGCGGGGCCATGAGCCGCGTGGAGAGGGCATGGCGTAAGAAGTTCGGGTTGCCCGCCGGACTCATTGAACGGGTGAGCGCATGAATTATGCGCTGTTCGCGGTGACCGTGCTCGCTGTGGCCCTGCTCACGATCGCCAGCGCCGTGCAGCTCCTCTACCTGGAGAGCTTGCGGTTGCGAACTCGCGACCTTCCTTCGCTGGAATTCTTCAAGACCTCGATCGAGGAAAAAATCGGCCTCGAAACCGACGCGGGCGCGCTCTCGTTCTCGCTGGTCAAGCATGCGACATTAGCCGTCTTGGGCGTGCTGGTACTGGCGGACCTGTTCGCCGGCGGGCTCACCTGGCAAAGTGTTCTCGAAGCGTGTGTCACAGCCCTGGCTCTGATGCTGGCGGCGGGCTACGCCATTCCGCAAATCCTGTATCGCCGAACCCGCGGCCAGTGGCTCGCCCCCCTGGCTCCGATGCTGCGGGTACTCGCCTTGGCAATGAAACCCGTAGCGGCGACGTTCAATTTTTTCTATTCGTTGATCGAGGCGGGCGACCAGGACAGCCGCACGGAAGAGCCTGCGACGCAGGCCGAGAATATCGAGGCACTGATCGAGGCGGGCGCCGAGGAAGGGCTTATCCAGGAAGAGGACCGGAAGCTCATCCAATCGGTGGTCGAGTTCGGTGACAAAGTGGTGCGCGAGGTGATGACCCCACGGCCCAATATCGTCGCCATCTCAGCTGACTCCACGCTGGAAGAATTGCGCCAACTTGTCATCAACGAGCAATATTCACGCATCCCCATTTTTGACGGCTCGATTGACCAGATCATCGGGTTTGTTCACGTTCGCGACATGTTCGAACTGGAAGAGGATGAACGGGCGCGGCGCAGTGTGCGGGAACTGACGCGGCCCATGCGCTTCGTGCCGGAGACCAAGCCGGTGCACGATCTCATGCGGGAAATGCAGCAGGATGGCGCCCACATGGTGATCGTAGTGGACGAGTACGGCAACACGGCCGGACTCGCCACGATGGAAGATCTCGTGGAAGTGATCCTGGGGGAGATTCGCGACGAGCACGAACCGGATTCCGACGTGACGGAAGATGGCGAAGGCGGTTACATTGTGTCGGGTAACTTCGATTTGGCGCGCCTTGAGGACATGCTCGAGTTCCGCCCGCAGGAGGAGATTGAGTCCACCACCGTGGGCGGTCTGGTGACCGAGTGGTTGGGCCGCGTACCGCAGGCCGGCGAGTTCGTCGAGCGCGACGGCATCCATATCGATGTTCTGGCCAGCGATGAACGGCGCGTGGAGCGGGTGCGCGCACGGAAGTCGCAGGCGGTAAGCGCTTGAGCCTGCATCCGACGTGGGACGGCGCGGTTCCCGGCTTCCATTCCGGTTTCGTTTCGATCCTGGGGCGGCCGAATGCGGGCAAATCCACACTGCTGAATACGCTGGTTGGTACGAAAGTGTCCATTGTCGCCGACAAACCGCAGACCACTCGCACTACTATTCAAGGAGTGGTGACCACCGAGAAAGCGCAGATTGTGTTCGCGGACACGCCCGGAATTCATCGCGCCGATTCGACCATCAACAAGCGCATGATGGACACGTTGCGCGCGGCGCTGAACGACCGGGATTTGCTGGTGTTCGTGGCCGACGCGACTCTGGAAGTCACCGCCCGCGACGCGGAAGCGGTGGATCTGCTGAAGAAGACCAAGACACCGGTCATATTGGCTCTGAACAAGATTGACCTGGTGAAGAACAAATCGCGGCTGCTGGCCCAGTTGGAACGATACCGCAGCTTGCACGATTTTGCGGAGTACGTTCCCGTATCCGCGCAGACTGGCGAGAATCTGGATAAGTTGCGCGATTTGATTGTGGCGCGTTTGCCCGAGGGGCCGGCCTATTTTCCAACGGATCACATCACGGACCAGCCGGAACGGTTTTTCGCCGCGGAACTGGTGCGCGAGAAAATTCTATTGGAAACGCGGCAGGAGGTGCCTCATGCGATTGCCGTCATGGTGGACAAATGGGAGGAAACGCCCAGACTGATCCGCGTGTTTGCAACGGTTTATGTGGAAAAAGAAGGCCAGAAAGGCATCATCATTGGCGCGGGTGGCGCGATGCTGAAGCATGTGGGGACACTGGCGCGGCAGGAAATGGAGCGATTCTTCGCCAAGAAAATCTATCTGGATTTGCACGTAAAGGTGCAGCCGGATTGGCGCGAAAAGCCTGCCTTTCTCGATGCGCTCGACTGGCGTACAATGGCCGGTAAAGATGAAGTCTAACTACATAGTGTTTCTCGTTTGCTTGGCCACGCTGTTCGCGGCAGGGACGTACGGACAAACCTTCCCTCGCCGGATTCAGCAGATGTCGTTTGCCGATAAGCCGATGTCGGACGACTTGATTTCTGACAACGTAAAGCGGCGCCTGGCCGAAGATTCCGACGTGAAGGGCGGGGGCCTCGACATTGACGTGAAGCAGGGCGTGGTCACTTTGCGTGGCAAACTGCAAACGCAGCGCCAGATCGACAAAGCGAGCAAAATCGCGAAAAAGGTAAACGGCGTAAAGAAAGTCGTCAACGAGATTCAGCTCTCCATCAAGCCGTAGATGCGGATCACCCGGAGGCAGTTCGGCGTCTCGGCCCTCGGCTCGCTAGGCGGCCTCGCGCTTGCGCAAGAAGAGGAGGGCCTGTCGATCGAGCGCGTAGCCGCAGCCTTTCGCTTCACAGAAGGCCCGGCGTGGTCACGGGAGGGTTTCCTCCTGTTCAGCGACGTTCCCAATGACCGCATCATGAAGTATGTGCCAGGAGAGAAGCCAAGCGTCTTTCGCGTGAACTCCAACGGCGCCAATGGAAACGCCTTCGACGCGCAGGGCCGCTTGTATACGTGCGAGAGCAGGACGCGGCGTGTGGTGCGCATGGACAAGAAAGGCGACATTCAGGTGTTGGCCGAGAAGTGGGAGGGCAAACGGTTTAATGCCCCCAACGATCTCGTGGTTCGCCGTGACGGCCACGTCTATTTCACGGATCCGGCCTTCGGCGCACAGGCCGACACGCGCGAGTTGGATTTTTTTGGCGTCTATCACCTAACGCCCAAGGGCGAACTCAGCGTCATCGCCAAACCCGCCGGCCGTCCCAATGGTGTGGCGCTGTCGCCCAACGGCCACGTGCTCTACGTTACAAATTCCGACGAGCATAATGTCCGCGCGTACGATGTGGACCATAACGGAGAAGCTTCCAACGAGCGCGTGATGATTGCAGGCGTGGACGGAGTGCCTAATGGAGTCCGCGTAGACGAAAAAGGAAATCTCTGCGTTGCGGGGAGCCGCGTTTGGATTTATGATGCTCGCGGAAATGTCACCGGCAACCTGACTACGCCTGAGACGCCTTCGAACTGCGCATTCGGAGACGGCGATCTCCGCACGCTTTATATTACGGCGCGAACCGGTTTGTACCGCGCACGGTGCGAAGTGAAAGGGGCGTTGCAGTATTAAACGTGCCACGCGAGGCCGGCGCCGTTATCCCGCGCGTCCTATTCTGGGTGTCGGCGCCATCATTCTAAAGCGCAATCGCGTGTTGCTGGTGGAACGCGCGAAACCTCCGCTGCAAGGTTATTGGTCGCTGCCGGGTGGCGTTTTGGAGACGGGTGAGCGCCTGGAAGAGGGCGTGCGCCGCGAAGTTCTCGAAGAGACGGGCCTCATGGTGAAACCTCTGCGCATCGTCGAGATCTTCGAGCGCATTATGCGCGACAAGACGGGCCGGGTGGAATATCACTACGTACTGGTCGACTATTTGTGCCGCGTTACGGGAGGCGCACTCAAAGCGCAGGATGATGTGAGCCGCGCGGAGTGGGCGCCGCGGTCGGAGCTTTCGCAATACAAAATTACCGAGGGCACGTTGCCAGTGATCGAAAAAGCGTTCCATCAAAGATGACTATGCGAACCACCAGCGCCGGTGTCCTCGAATTCGAATCGCTCCGCGAACTCGTGGGAAGGTATATTTCGAGTCCGCTAGGACGCCGGGAACTGGACAAGGTGCAGCCGCACGCGGATCGCGAGCAGCTAGAGTCAGATCTGGCCGAGGCCGAGGAAGCGACCGAATATTTGCGAGCCGCGTCGAAGCCCCAGCCCGCCGCACGCGGCGCAGCCATCCGCATCAACTTCGGTTCGATTCCGGATTTGACGGCGAACGTTCACAAGCTGCGCATCGAGGGCGCCACTCTTGAGCCGAAAGAGATTTCCGACGTGCTGGCCTTTCTCGATCGCGCGGCCGACGCCCGGTCAATCCTCAGCAGCGTCGCCGAACGCTTTCCGCGCCTTGGTCAGCGCGCTCAAGCTATCGGCGAATTCCGTGCGCTCTTGAACGATCTGGCGGGCAAAATCGGGCCCGACGGCACGGTTCCCGATCACGCCAGCGTGGCGCTTGGCCGGCTGCGACGGGACATCGAGAGACAGAAGAAGTCGATCCAGGACTCGCTCGAGCGTTTTCTGCGGGCTCATCACGAGGAAGGCGTGTTGCAAGAAGAGTTCGTTACGATCCGCAACGAGCGCTTCGTTGTTCCTGTAATTGCCGGCCAACGGCGTAAGATCGACGGCGTCATCCATGGCGCCAGTTCGAGCGGCCACACTCTGTTCGTGGAGCCGCTCGAGACTATAGATTTGAATAACGAACTGGTGCGCCTCACGGAAGAGGAGATGCGGGAAGTACATCGCATCCTGCGGGAGCTGACCGAACGGCTGTGTGGATACGCGGACTCCATTCTGAGCACGCTCCACACCATGGGCGAACTGGAACTGGTCTTTGCCAAAGCCCGCTTCGCTACTGAATTTGACTGCGTACGGCCGCGATTCAGCCCCGAGAACGCGCGACGCCTGGTTTTGAAAGATGCACGCCACCCGCTGCTGGAGGACGTCCTGCGCCGCCAGAAGAAGCGCACCGTGCCGATCACTCTGCAATTGGATGCTGCTTGCCGAACACTTCTGATCAGCGGACCAAACACCGGCGGAAAAACCGTCGCGCTGAAGACAACCGGCCTACTGGCGCTGATGGCGCAGGCGGGGCTGCCCGTCCCATGCACGGAAGCCGAGTTTCCACTTTTCGAACAAGTGCTGGCCGACATCGGTGACTATCAATCCATCGAACAGAACCTCAGCACATTTTCGGCCCACGTCTCGCACATCCGCGAGATGATCCTGGATGTCACGGCGGACTCGCTGGTTCTGCTGGACGAAATCGGCTCCGCCACCGATCCGGAAGAAGGCGGCGCACTGGGTGTCGCGGTGGTAGACCATTTCCAATCGTCCGGCGCTTTTACGCTGGCATCCACTCACCTGGTGGCGCTCAAGATTTACGGTGCGAACACCGAAGGCGTGTTAAACGCGTCCATGGGTTTCGATGAAAACACGCTGGAGCCGACGTATAGGCTGCACGTCGGACTGCCTGGAAAATCTGCCGGCCTCGACATCGCCGCGCGCCTGGGTATGCCGGAATCCGTGATGCGGCGCGCGCGCGATTCTATGAGCGACCGGGACCGTGAGATCTCACGATTTCTGACCGAGCTGCATCGTCGCGTAGAGGAAGCCAGCGCGCGCGAGAAACGCCTGGCCGAGATGCAGGTGGAGCTTGCGGCGCGCGAGAAGGAACTGGCCCGCGAATGGGAGAAGCGCGAATCGGCAAAGCTGAAGGAACTCGAACGGCGATGTGATTTGGTGCTGGCCAAATTCGAGTCGACTGCACACGAGACCATCGAACGCCTTGCGCAGACGGCCGAGCGTAAGAAGGCCGCTGAGGTCGCCCAGCGCACCGTCACCAGGGCTAAGCGCGAGCTGCGCGAAGAATTTGACACCACGGTGCTGGCCACGCAAGATGACGCGCGACAGGGTGAACTGGGGCGTAGGCCGAAAATCGAAGAGGGCGCGCGCGTGCGTCTGCAAGGGGTTCGCGAACCGGCGCGAGTGCGCCGGATCCTTGGCTCGGACCGGATCGAGGTAGAAGCGGGCTTCATGAAGATGCAAGTCTCCGTGGACGATGTGATCGAGGTCCTTCCACCAGCCAATGCAGGAGCGAAACTGCCGAAGAACGTCAGCTTCCACGCCGCGCCGCAATTGAATCCTCTGGTTCAGGAGATCAACGTAATCGGCGAGCACGCCGAGGAAGCTTCCGAACGTGTGGAGAAATTCCTGGATAGCGCCGTGATGGCCACTGCAAGCCGCGTGCGCATTGTGCACGGCCACGGCATGGGGATTCTGCGCAAGGCTATCTGGAAGTTACTGGCATCGAGCCCGCACGTGGAAAAATACTACGAGGCGGCGCAGCATGAAGGCGGCGCCGGCGCCACCATTGTTGAGTTAAAGAGCTGAGAGCACCTCGCTCGCGTGTCCTTCGGGCTTGACGCCAGTGAAGATCTTTTCGATCTTGCCATCTTCGTCAATCACGAACGTCGTGCGCGCGACGCCGATCACCTTTTTGCCGTACATGTTCTTCTCTTTGAGAACGCCGTATGCGTCAGCGACTTTTTTGTCGACGTCGCACAGCAGCGTGAACGGCAGCTCGTGCTTTTCCTTGAAGCGAGCTTGAGCGCGCGGCGTATCGGGAGAGATGCCAAGCACCACCGCTTCCTTTTTCTGAAACTTCTTGATCGCGTCGCGGAAATCGCACGATTCGATAGTGCAACCCGGCGTGTCGGCGCGCGGAAAAAAGTAAAGAACAACCTTCTGACCTTTGAGCTTGGAGAGCTGAAAGGCCTCATCGGTGTCGGTCTGGAGCCTGATTTCGGGAGCTTTATCGCCTTCTTTGAGCATGCAGGTAGATTTTACCCCAACTTCTTCCGCAGCAATTCGTTTACGACTGCCGGGTTCGCCTGGCCGCGCGACGCCTTCATCACCTGGCCCACGAAGAAGCCCATCACAGTTGTCTTTCCGCCGCGATACTGCTCGAGTTGCTTTGGATTGGCTGCGATCACTTCATCGACGATCTTCTCAAGTGCCGCGGTGTCGCTGATCTGCTTCAGCCCTTCGCGTTCGATGATGGCCGCCGGCGCATCGCCAGTCGCGGCCATTTTTGCGAAGATCTCTTTGGCGAGTTTACCGCTGATCTCGCCCTTTCCCTTAAGCGCGAGCAGTTCCCCGAGGTTCTCCGCGGTGACCGGGGAGTCCGTAACCTGCTTGTCCTGCGCCTTCAAGGCAGCGGCCAAATCGCCCATCACCCAATTCGCAGCCTCTTTGGGATCTCCCGAAATCTTCGCTGTCCCCTCGAAGAACTCGCTTACCGCGCGGTCAGCCGTCAACCAATTCGCGTCGTAATCCGACAACTTGTACTCGGAAACGAAGCGTTCGCGTTTCTGAGCGGGCAATTCCGGCATGGCATCCCTTACTCGCTCGCGCCACGCATCGCTGATGCGAAGCGGCACCAGGTCCGGTTCGGGAAAATACCGGTAGTCATGCGCTGACTCTTTGCTGCGCATGCTGACGGTTTCGCCGGTCTCGACATCGTACAAACGCGTCTCCTGCACGATTCGTCCGCCGGCCTCGATCACCGCCACTTGGCGCGCGATTTCGTAATCGAGCGCCATCTTCAGAAACCGGAAAGAATTCAGGTTCTTGACCTCGGCTTTGGTTCCGAACTTCTCGGCTCCCTTGAGCCGCACGGAGACGTTGGCATCACATCGAAGCTGACCCTTTTCCATATCGCAGGTCGAGACTTCGATGAACTGCATGGTCTGTTTTAGCTCGGTGAGAAATGCGTAGGCTTCATCGGAGCTGCGCATGTCCGGTTCGGTGACGATCTCGACCAGCGGCGTCCCAGAACGGTTCAGATCGACGTAGGAGTAGCGGTCCGAATCGCGAAAACCCTCGTGCATGCTCTTGCCGGCATCGTCTTCCATGTGAACGCGCGTGATGCCGATGCGTCTGGGCTCGCCGTCGAGACCGATGTCAACCCAGCCGTGCTCGGCAATCGGCTCGTCGTACTGGGAAATCTGGTAGCCCTTGGGCAGGTCGGGATAAAAATAGTTTTTGCGGGCAAAGCGCGATACCGGCCGAATGGTGCAGTGGAGGGCCATCGCCGCGCGCATCGCCATCTCCACGGCTTCGCGGCTAAGAACAGGTAACGCGCCCGGCAGCCCAAGGCAAACGGGGCAGACGTTGGTATTGGGCGGCGCGCCAAAACTCGTCGGGCAACGGCAAAAAATCTTGGTGGCCGTAGCCAGTTGCACGTGCACTTCCAAGCCAATCACCGGCTCGTACTTGGCAATCACCTCGGGCGGAGCGAGTTCCGCGACTGGAGCAGACATTGCAACCATTATAAGAGTCCGGAGCAGCCCAGGTTCGGGGATGTATACTGGAGTTTCAAGCCTTGAACTGTGCCTCAGTTGAAATCTCGTCAAAACAAATATGAGTTCTGTCGCTCTCGATAGCCACCTGCACAAAGCCATTCGTTTTTACCAGGCGTCCATCGGAAAAAAGGCTGTGATGGCCGTAACGGCCGTGGTCTTGTTGGGCTACGTGGTCGGGCACCTCGCCGGTAACCTGCAGGTGTATCTCGGCGCCGCGCAAATGGACCGCTACGCCGCTTTCCTGCATTCGATGCCGGTCTTGCTGTGGATCGTGCGGGCGTTTTTGCTGGTTTGCGTCGTGCTCCACATAACGGCGTCTATTCAACTCACGCTCTTGAAGCAGGAAGCGCGGCCTATCGGATACGTAAAGAAGGACGCAATCGGATCGAACATAGCATCCCGCTCCATGATCTGGAGCGGTGCCATGATTGCCGCCTTCGTCATCTACCACCTGCTGGATCTGACGGCAGGCGTAGCGAACACGGCGCAATACCAGGATCTCCACGCGTACGAAAACCTGGTATACAGCTTCCAACGTGCCCCAGTGTCGGTTTTCTATATCATTGCGATGTTATTGCTGGGCATGCATCTTTATCATGGGATCTGGAGTATCTTCCAGACGCTCGGGTTCAGCCACCCGCGCTATACGCCGATGATCAAACGCGCGGCCGCCGTCGTCGCCATTCTCATTACGGCGGGGTTTATTTCCATTCCCATCGCAGTCATGACGGGCGTGGTCGGTGAAAATCTCTGATGGAACTTGATTCGAAAATTCCTTCCGGACCGATCGAACAACGTTGGGACCGGGCGAAGTTCGACATGAAGCTGGTCAACCCGGCGAACAAGCGGAAGCACAACATTATCGTAGTGGGTTCGGGCTTGGCCGGAGGCTCCGCAGCCGCCACGTTGGGGGAACTCGGCTACAACGTTCAGTGCTTCTGCTTTCAGGACAGCCCGCGCCGCGCCCACTCTATCGCCGCGCAAGGCGGCATCAACGCGGCGAAGAATTATCAGAACGACGGCGATAGCATCTATCGCCTCTTCTACGACACCGTGAAGGGCGGGGATTTCCGGTCGCGTGAGGCTAATGTTTATCGCCTGGCGCAGATCAGCGTCAACATTATCGATCAGTGCGTAGCCCAGGGGGTGCCGTTCGCGCGCGAGTACGGCGGTACGCTGGCGAATCGGTCGTTCGGCGGCGCGCAAGTATCGCGAACATTTTACGCGCGTGGACAGACCGGCCAACAGCTGTTGCTGGGCGCGTATCAGGCGCTGGAGCGGCAGGTGGCGGCAGGGAGTGTGAAGATGTTCCCTCGCCGCGAAATGCTAAGCCTCGTTGTTGTGAACGGCAAGGCGCGCGGCATCGTGACGCGCAACCTGATCACCGGCAAAATCGAATCGTACGCCGCTGACGCGGTGGTGCTCGGTACCGGCGGATACGGCAACGTTTTTTACCTTTCGACCAACGCACGCGGTTCCAACTGCACCGCCATCTGGCGCGCGTACAAACATGGCGCGGCTTTCGCGAACCCGTGTTTCACACAGATCCATCCAACCTGCATTCCGGTGTCAGGCGATTACCAATCCAAACTCACACTGATGAGCGAATCGCTGCGCAATGACGGCCGCATCTGGGTGCCGCTCAAGGCGGGTGACAGAAGATCTCCCGACCAGATTCCGGAGTCCGACCGCGATTACTATTTGGAGCGGCGTTACCCAAGCTTCGGCAACCTGGTGCCGCGCGACGTGGCCTCGCGGAACGCGAAAGCGGTTTGCGATGAAGGCCGCGGCGTGGGCGAGACGGGTCTTGGGGTTTATCTGGATTTTTCGGAGGCCATGAACCGCCTCGGCGTGGATAGCATTCGTGAGCGCTATGGCAACTTGTTTGACATGTACGAGCGCATTACGGGCGAGGATCCGTACAAAGTTCCCATGCGCATCTACCCCGCCATCCACTACACGATGGGTGGGCTCTGGGTCGATTACCAATTGATGAGCACCGTTCCGGGCCTGTTCGTGATCGGTGAAGCGAATTTTTCCGATCACGGCGCCAATCGCCTGGGTGCCAGCGCCCTCATGCAAGGCTTGGCTGATGGCTATTTTATTCTGCCTTACACAGTCGGCAACTATCTCGCGAGCAACAAGCTCGATAAGGTGCAGCCTGATTTCGCCGAATTCAAACGCGAAGAATCCGAAGTTGAAGCGATGACCGCGCGCCTGCTTTCCATTAAGGGCAAACGCACCGTAACGTCATTTCATCGCGAACTCGGGAAACTGATGTGGGAGCACTGCGGCATGTCCCGCAACGCGCAGGGCCTTGAGATCGCGACAGGCAAAATCCGCGAATTACACGAAGAATACTGGCGCAACGTGGATGTGCTCGGCGGCGGGGAGGAATTCAATCAGGCGCTCGAGCAAGCGGGTCGGGTCGCAGATTTCTTCGAACTCGCCGAGTTGACATGTCTCGATGCGAGTCAACGCGCTGAATCCTGCGGCGGCCACTTCCGCGAGGAATATCAAACACCGGACGGCGAAGCATTACGCGACGATCAACACTATTCCTACGTGGCAGCCTGGGAATTTCAAGGCCGCGGGCAGCCGCCGGTGCTCCACAAAGAGCCTCTCGAATTCGAATACGTGCATCCCTCGCAACGGAGCTACAAATAGCGATGCGCCTCACACTTCACATCTGGCGTCAGAAGAGCGCGAACGAGCCGGGCCGCATGGTCCAGTACGAAGCCCGGAGCGTGAATCCGGAAATGTCGTTTCTGGAAATGCTCGACGTGTTGAACGAAGAGCTGACGCTCAACGGGGAAGATCCGGTCGCCTTCGATAGCGATTGCCGCGAGGGTATTTGTGGTATGTGCGGCATCATGATCAACGGTGTGGCGCACGGCCCGCGGCGCGGCACGACGGTGTGCCAGCTCCACATGCGCAAGTTTCGGGATGGTGACGTGCTCTACCTCGAGCCATGGCGCGCGCGGGCGTTTCCCGTAATTAAGGATCTCGCCGTCGATCGCAGCGCCTTCGACCGCATTATCGCCGCGGGTGGTTTTGTGTCGGTCCCGGC
>Ga0335071_10004177_pt1 | contig 15104 bp, 15 predicted proteins | sample Lox_Sample_15_FD_206724 | JGI IMG/M metagenome (GOLD analysis project Ga0335071, IMG submission 206724) | Soil microbial communities from Loxahatchee National Wildlife Refuge, Florida, United States - Lox_Sample_1.5 | ecosystem: Environmental > Terrestrial > Soil > Wetlands | place: USA... | reverse complement strand
CTTCACCGTCGCGTCGTTGGCCACCACCACCACCGGACGCCCGGCGATCCGGCCCAGGCCGGTGACCACGCCGGCGGCGGGAGCCTGGCCGTCATACTGATCGAACGCCACGAGGAGGCCCACCTCGAGCCACGGCCCGGCGGGATCGAGCAGCGCGGTCACCCGCTCGCGCGCGGTGAGCTTCCCCTGGTCGTGCTGGCGCGCGACCCGGTCGGGTCCCCCGCCCTGCTCGATGCGCGACTTGAGCTCGCGATACTCGGCGGTGAGGGTCTGGAGGCGGCTCATCTACGCGGCGGCATGCGTCGCGGCCCAGTCCTCGATGTACTTGATGAGCTCGGAGGTCGGGGTGCCGGGCCCGAAGAGCTTGCCGACCCCGTCGGCCTCGAGACGGGTGACGTCCTCGGGCGGGATGATGCCGCCGCCCGTCAGGAGGACGTCGGTGCGGCCCGCATCCTTGAGCAGCTGTTTGACCCTGGGGAAGAGGGTGAGGTGGGCGCCCGAGAGGATCGACAGGCCCACCACGTCCACGTCCTCCTGCACCGCCGCCCGCACGATCATCTCGGGGGTCTGATGCAGGCCGGTGTAGATGACCTCCATCCCCGCGTCACGCAGCGCGGCCGCCACGACCTTGGCTCCCCGGTCGTGCCCGTCGAGTCCGGGCTTCGCCACCAGCACGCGGATGGGTCGCTTCTTGGTGGGAGGCATGCTAGAAGAACACCGGTTCACGGTAGGCGCCCCAGACCTGCTCCAGGGCGTGGCGGATCTCGAAGAGCGTGCAGTACGCCCGCGCGCAATCGAGCATCGGGCCGATCACGTTCTGGTCGGTCTCGGCCGCCAGCCGCAGGGCCTCGAGGCGCGACTGCACCAGCGCGTCGTCCCGCCGGGCGCGCAGCGCCGCCATCTTCGCCTTCTGCGAGTCTTCCGCTTCGCCCGAGACCTTGAGGATCTCGACCGGATGGTCCTCGGAAGCCACGTACTCGTTCACCCCCACGATGATCGACGTGCCGGCCTCGACCTCGCGTTGCTGCTCGGCGGCGGACCGGGCGATCTGCCGCTGGAACCAGCCGGACTCGATCCCGCGGACCACGCCGCCCAGGGACTGGATCTCCGCGAACAGCGCCTCCGCTTCCCGCTCCAGCTGGTCGGTGAGGGACTCGAGGTAGTAGCTGCCCCCGAGCGGGTCGATCACGCCGGGGACGCCGGTTTCGTACGCCAGGATCTGCTGGGTCCGGAGCGCCACCTGGACCGCCTGCTCGGTAGGCAGCGCCAGGGTTTCGTCCAGCGAATTGGTGTGGAGGGACTGCGTGCCGCCGAGCACCGCGGCGAGCGCCTGGTAGGCCACCCGGACGATGTTGTTCAGCGGCTGCTGGGCCGTGAGGGTCACGCCCGCGGTCTGCGAGTGGAACCGCATCATCCACGAACGCGGGTTCTTGGCGCCGTACCGGTCCCTCATGTGCCGGGCCCAGATGCGGCGGGCCGCGCGGAGCTTCGCGATCTCCTCGAAGAAGTCGTTGTGGATGTCCCAGAAGAAGGAGAGCCGCGACGCGAACTCGTCGACGTCCAGGCCCCGGGCCATGCCCCGCTCCACGTAGGTGAAGCCGTTGGCGAGGGTGAACGCGAGCTCCTGCGCCGCCGTGGCGCCGGCTTCGCGGATGTGGTAGCCGGAGATCGAGATCGTGTTCCAGAGCGGCGTGTGCCTGGCGCACCACTCGAACATGTCGACGATGATCTTGAGCGCGGGCTCGGCGGGATAGACCCAGGCGTGCTGGGCCATGTACTCCTTCAGGATGTCGTTCTGCACCGTCCCCCGCAGCTTGGCGATGGGCACACCCTGGCGCTCGGCCGCCGCCACGTAGAAGCAGAAGAGCATCGCCGCGGGGCCGTTGATCGTCATCGAGGTCGAGACCTGATCGAGCGGGATGCCGTCGAACAGCGTCTCCATGTCGGCCAGGCTGGAGATGGCCACGCCGCACTTGCCGACCTCGCCCTCGGACCGCGGGTGGTCCGAGTCGTAGCCCATCAGCGTCGGAAAGTCGAACGCCACCGACAAGCCGGTCTGCCCGTGCTCGAGCAGGAACTTGTACCGTCGGTTCGTGTCCTCGGCCGTCCCGAAGCCGGCGAACTGGCGCATGGTCCACAGCCGCCCGCGGTACATCGTGTCGTGAATGCCGCGGGTGAACGGAAACGTGCCCGCCGTTCCGAGCTGCCGGGCCGGATCGAAGTCCGAAAGGTCGGCGGCCGTGTACACCGGCTTCCTGTCGACGCCACTCATGGAGTCACCCCACCCTTCACCTGATCGAGGATCTCGGCCGCCACCTCGTACGGGTTGCGGTCCCCCTCCACCATCGCGTCCAGCCGCCGGTCCAGGAGCTCCCGCGCCGGCGTTCCCTCCCACAGCCACTCCGCCAGATGCCGCTCCACCAGACTCCGGGTCCGGTCCGCCAGGCGCTGCCGCCGCCGCTCCACCAGCCGTCCGCTCCGCTCGAGGAACTCGCGGTGGCGGTCCAGGGCGGCCACCAGCTCGCCGACGCCTTCGCCCCGCGACGCCACGGTCCCGAGCACCGGGGGCTCCCACGCGTCGGCGTCGCCCGCCGCGCGCCGGGCGCGGGCGTCCGGCCGGTGATGGGCCGCCACGTGCCGGAAGGCGTTGCCGCGCCGGATCCCCAGCATCACGTCGATCTCCTGGCGCAGCCGGTCCGCCCCGGGGCGGTCCGACTTGTTCACGACGTACACGTCCGCGATCTCCATCACCCCCGCTTTCAGGGTCTGGATCGCATCCCCCGACTCCGGCACCAGCACCAGCACGGTGGACTCCGCCGTCCGCGCGATGTCGAGCTCCGTCTGGCCCACCCCCACGGTCTCGATCAGGATCCGATCGAACCCGGCGGCGTCGAGCACGTCGGCGACCTCTTCCGTCGTCTGCGCCAGTCCGCCCAGCGACCCCCGCGTGGCCATCGACCGGATGAACACGTCGGGATCGAGGCTGACCGACTCCATCCGGATCCGGTCCCCCAGGAGCGCGCCGCCGGTGAAGGGCGACGTCGGGTCTACCGCCACCACGGCCACCTTGAGCCCCGCGCCCCGATAGTGCTGCACCAGCCGCTCGGTCAGCGTGCTCTTTCCGGCTCCCGGCGGCCCGGTGATCCCGATGCGCCGGGCCCCTCCCGCCCCGACCCGCCCGTGGATGTGCGCCAGGACCGCTTCGGATCCCGGCCGCCGGCTCTCCACCAGGCTGATGGCTCGCGCCAGGGCGGCCGGGTCGCGCCGGGCCAGGCCGTCGAAGAGGGCGTGGGTGTCCATCTCCAATGAAACTAAACGCTTCCGCTCAACCGGGGGAGCCGCGGTCGAGCGAGACCGACCGCACCGGTTCGGGCCGCACCAGCACCCGTTCGATCCGCGCCGCGGATGCCGCCACGACGTCGAACTCGAGCCCCTGGGCGGTGAAGCGCTCGCCCGCCCTGGGAATCCGTCCCAGGAGCTGGGTCAAGAGCCCGCCGATGGTCTGCGCGCCCCGGGTCTCCCGGGGGCGCCCGAACCGCTCGCGGAGACGCTCCACCGGCGCGCTCCCGTCGAGCTCGAGCAACGGCGACTCCTCGGGGGAAGCGGTCTCGCCGGCCGCGAACAGATCGCGCATCAGGGTCGAGAGCAGGTCCTCGAAGGTCACCACGCCCGCCGTCCCGCCGAACTCGTCCACCACCACGGCGAGCCGCGCCCCGCCCCGCTGCATCTCGAGCAGCAGGTCGGCGGCCCGGCGGCCTGACGACACCGTGAGGATGGGCCGCACGGGAATGGGCGCGGTGGGATCGAGCCAGAGGAGATCCTTGGAGTAGGTGACGCCCACGATGTCGTCCAGCGACTTGCCCAGCACCGGATACCGCGAGTACCCGGACTCGAGAAAGACGTGGGCCGCCTCGCCGGCCGCGCTGCCCTCCGGGAGCGCCACGATCGCGGTGCGCGGCGTCATCACGTCCCGCACGGGGCGGTCGGCGAACGCGAGGACGCCGGACACCACCTCCAGCTCATCGGCTCCGGCGAGGGCGTCGGAGCCAGCGCCGGTCAGGACCGCCGCCAGCGCGTGGCGCGTGGACGGATCCCGCCGCGGCAGGAACGGGGTCAAGAGCCGCGAGAGCCAGTCCATCCCGGGCAGGGCGCGCGCCACGATCTGCTCGGGCCACCGGCGCCCGAGCACCCGGGGCACCACATACGCCGCACCGACGAACAGGGGCATCACCACCGCGACGGTGAAGATGCCGAGGAAGGTCGGGGTCAGCTCGAGCAGGAGCGCCGGCACCGCGGCGCCCGCCGCCAGAATGCCGAGGGTGGTCAGCGCGTTGGCGGTCGCCAGGACGCGGCCGGGGTTCTCCACCAGTGTCGCCGAGCGGCCGGTGCCCCGCAGGCGGAACGTCACCCACTGCCCCAGCTCCGCCTGACTCACGGTGGCCGCGGCCACGCCGACCGTGGCGGCGGCCGCGGCCACGACCAGCCCGAACAGGAGCAGCAGGAGTCCGGCGCTCATTGCCGCTCGAAGTAGACCTGGGTGACGCGGCGCCGCTCGACCCGCTCCACGACCACGCGGAATCCGTCGAGGGTCAGCTCTTCCCCGGGCCGGGGCACGCGTCCCAGCGCCGAATAGATGAGGCCGCCCACCGTGGACACGTCGGGCGCTTCGAAGTGGGCGCCCAGCGCCTGCGAGAGCTGATCGAGTCCCACGCCGCCGTCCACCCAGAACCGGTCTCCGTCCTGGCGGATCGACGGCGGCTCGGTGGCGGGGTTGTCCCGGATTTCACCGACGATCTCCTCGAGGATGTTCTCGAGGGTCACGAGACCGGCGGTGCCGCCGAACTCGTCCACCACGATGGCGATGTGCGCCGGACCGCGCTGGAAGTCCCGGAGCTGCGCGTCCAGCGTCTTCGACTCGGGAACGCACGCCGGCGGCCGCATCAGCTCCTGCCAGCGCGCGGGCTGGGGACGGAGCCCCAGGGCGATGGGGACCAGATCCTTGGCGAATACGATACCGAGCACCGTGTCGGGACTCCCGTCGAAGACCGGCAGGCGCGTGTGGGCGCCGTCCCGGAACGCGCGGAGCAGCTCCTCATAGGACGCCGACGTGTCCACGCCCACGATATCGAGCCGCGGCGTCATCACCTCGTCGACGGTCGTATCGGCCAGGGTGAAGACGCCGAGCAGCATGTCCCGCTGGGCGCCGCCGAGCACCGGCGACGCGGGATGCGGCCGTGGGACCATCCCGTGGAGCCCGCGGTCCGCCCAGCCCAGGAAGGCGAGCAGGAACTCGAACGCGCCGAGGCTCCGGCGCGCCAGCGGCAGCGCGGCGTCGGTGAGCTCCGGCGCGAGGCGTGCCAGGGAGCGCGGCAAGGCGTCACCGATCACGAACAGGAAGCCGATCGCCACCGCGACCCCGGTGATCCCGCCCGCGGGCCCGCGGGTCCACCAGCTCAGCGCGCTGGCCCCGGCCACCGCGGCCAGCACCAGGAGCGCGAGCCGCGCGGCGTGCAGTCCGCGGTGCAGCGGAACCCGGCCTCCCGACGGCGCGTCGGCCAGCGTGTGGGCGGCCTCTCCCACCGCCGCTTCCTCGCCCAGGGCGAGCAGGCCCGCCCAGAGCACCGCCACCAGCGCGACCAGGGTTTCGCCCCAGAGGAGCGCGCCCGAGTCCATCAGGATCCTCCGGTCAGGCGCCGGACGTACCGCTCCTGCGTTCGCCACATCACGCCCCGGGTCCGGCCCGGCCCCTCCGCGTGATCGTACCCGAGGACGTGCAGGGTGCCGTGGACCGCGAGCCGCACCATCTCCTCGCGCTGGGCGTCCCGCCCTCCCCCGCTCCAGGCACGGGCGGCCGCGGGGCAGACGTAGACGTCACCCACGAGCGAGCCGTCGGGCTGCGGCAGCGGAAACGCGATGACGTCGGTGAGCCCCCGGCGGGCGAAGGTCCGGCGGTTCAGCGCCCGCATCTCCCCGGGCGGGAGAATGGTGACCGACACGCGGGCGCGGGCCGCGCCCTCCCAGCCGAGGACGCGGCGGATCACCGATTGCAGGAGGCGCTCAGGCGCCCGCGGCGGGTGCCGACGGCTGCGGGCTATGCCAGTTCGCCGAGATGCCGCCGCGATCTTCCGGGTAGTCAATGCGGTTGTGGTACATCCCCGACAGCACGCGGACGAACTCGGCCTTCACGTCGTCCAGCTGCTGCAGGGTCATGGGGGCTTCGTCGAGCTGCCCCGACTCGAGCTTGAGGCGGGCGATGTGGTCGATCACTTCGCCGATGCGTCCGGGGGTGAGGTCGTCCAGCACCCGGAGCGAGGCTTCGATCGAATCCGCCAGCATCGCGATGGCGGTCTCCACCGAGCGGGGCCGGGGCCCGGGGTACCGGAAGTCGGCGGGATTCACGATCACATCCCGCTGCCGCTTGGCCTTGTCCAGGAAGTAGTTGATCTCGGACGTGCCGTGGTGCTCGGGGATGAACGCGGTGACGATCTCCGGCAGCCCCGCCTCCTGCGCCAGGCGCACGCCGTCGATCACGTGCTGGCGGATGATCTTGGCCGACTGCACCGGCGTGATCCGGTCGTGCGGATTGCTGGTGCCGCGGTTCTGGTTCTCCACGAAGAACTGCGGGTTGCCGAGCTTGCCGACGTCGTGGTAGTAGCAGCCGACGCGCCCGAGCAGACCGTTGGCGCCGATGGCGTCACAGGCCGCCTCGACCAGGTTCGCCATCGCGACGCTGTGGGCGTACGTGCCCGGCGCCTCGAGGGAGAGCCGGCGCAGGAGCGGCCGGCCCGGATCCGACAGCTCGAGCAGGGTGAGGTCGGTGGTGACGGTCGTGACGCTCTCGATGAGCGGCAGGAGCAGAATGGTCAGGGACGCCGAGACGAGCGCGTTCGCCGCGCCGAACAGCGTATGCCAGCCGACCTCGCTCAGCGCCCAGTGCCCCACCAGACCGAGGGCGAGGGCCGCGGCGAAGTAGCCCGCCGCGGTGATGAGGACCGCCAGGTACAGGTGGCTCCGGCGCCGGAGGATCCGCACCGACAGGGCCGCGGTGATGCCCCCGGCGAGACAGACGAAGAGCGCCGGCCCGTCGTGGAACACCGGCTGGACGTCGATCAAGGCCGACAGGATCATCGCGCCGATCATCGAGACCCGCCCGTTGAACTGGACGGTGAGGATCATCGCGAACAGCGGGAGCGGGATGAGCTCGGGGTGGGCCGGCGCCACGCGCGCCACCACGGCCGCGGCGAGGATCATCACCGTGAAGAGGCTCCCGATCATCGCCACCTGGCGGAGATCGCGGTACGTCTCGCGGCGGTAGTAGTAGAGGAGCACCCAGAAGACGCACAAGATCAGCGCGTTCTGGATCAGCACGCCGATCAGCGTCTCGAGGTCCGGCCCGCCCGGGACGGCGAAGGAGAACCCGGCCTCCGCGACCAGCGCGAGCCCGGCCACCCACCACCACCGGGCCAGGTGGTAGCGGGTCCGCTCGCCGCGGGGGATCGGCGGCTCAGCCTTGACTATCTTCCGCATACGCCCGGATGATGTCCCGCACCAGCCGATGCCGCACCACGTCCGTCTCCCCGAGATAGCAGAATCCGATGCCGTCGATCCCGGGGAGGATCCGCTCGATCTGGAGGAGCCCCGAGTCCTCCCGGTTGGCGAGGTCGATCTGGGTCTTGTCGCCCGTGATCACGGCCCGCGAGTTCACGCCCAGACGGGTGAGGAACATCTTCATCTGCATCCCGGTGGCGTTCTGCGCCTCGTCCAGAATCACGAAGGCGTCGGAGAGGGTCCGGCCCCGCATGTAGGCGAGCGGCGCGATCTCGATCACCCGCGACTCGAGGGCTTTCTGGACCCGGTCCCGCGGCATCATGTCCTCGAGCGCGTCGTACAGGGGCCGCAGGTACGGATCCACCTTCTCCTGCAGGTCGCCGGGGAGAAAGCCCAGGCTTTCTCCCGCTTCGACCGCCGGCCGGGCCAGGATGATGCGCCGGACCCGGTGGCGGGACAGGGCGTCCACCGCCGCCGCGACCGCCAGATACGTCTTCCCGGTGCCCGCGGGTCCGATGCCGACCACGATCTCCTTCTGCGCGATGGCCTGGAGGTACTCGCGCTGGCCGGCCGTCTTCGCCTGGATCACCCGGCGGAGGCCCGGCAGGATGATGCGGTATTCCCCGCCCTCGCCCGCGGCCGCCGGCGCGCCCTCTTCCAGCACCAGCCGCTCGACGTCGTGGACGTCCACCGGATCGCCGACGCGGGCGAGATCCACGAGCGCCTGGGTGATGGGCGCGGCGTGCTCCACCGCCTCCGCCTTCCCCTGGAGGGTGAGGGTGTCCCCCCGCAGGGAGACCTTCACCCCCAGCCGGCGGGACAGCTCGATCAGATTCGCGTCGTTCACGCCCGCCAGGGTCAGCGGGTCGACGCCTTCCACGGACAACCGACGGACGACGTCCTCACTCATGTCGTGACCTCGAGGTGGAGGGCCGCGATGTCCTCGGGGCGCGCCGGTGACGGGGCGCCCTCGAACAGCGCGCGGGCGGCGGTGGTCTTCGGAAACGCGATCACGTCCCGGAGCGACCCGGCGCCGGCGAGCAGCATCGTCACCCGGTCGAATCCTACCGCGAAGCCGCCGTGCGGCGGCGCGCCCGCGGCGAGCGCGTTGAGCAGGAACCCGAACCGGGCGTCGATCTCCGCCGGCGTCAGCCCCAGGTGCCGGAACACCGTGCGCTGGACGGCCGGATCGGTGATCCGGATGGAGCCGGACCCCAGCTCGTTGCCGTTGTACACCGCGTCGTAGTGGAGCGCCCGGCATCCGAAGGGATCGCGATCGAGCTTGCCGACGTCCTCCGGGTGGGGAGCCGTGAACGGGTGGTGCGCGAACACCGGCGTCCCGGTCTCCGGGTCGGGCTCGAACAGCGGAAAGTCCACGACCCAGCAGAAGGCGTGCGCCGTCGACGGCTTGAGCCCGAGCCGCCGGATCACTTCCACGCGCAGGGTCCCGAGCACGGGACGGATCTCGCCGGGGGCGCCGAAGAGCATGATCGCGAGCCCTCCGTCGGCGAGGCCCAGCGCGCCCGCGCGTTCCGCCGTCAGCTTGACGGATCCCGAGACCTGGTCCGCCTGCCGCTTGCACCACACGACGGTCTTCCCCACCGCCCGCTTCGCGATGTCGGAGAGGGCGTCGATCTCCTTCCGGGAGAGCGTCGCGCCGGCCGGCACGAGAAACCCTTCGAGCCGGTTCTTGGGATCGCTCGCGAGCGCCGACGCCAGCGGCAGGTCGGTCCATGCCGTGAACGCGCCGGTCCAATCCCGCAGCGTGATGTCGTACCGCAGGTCCGGCTTGTCGACGCCGTAGCGCGCCATCGCGTCCTTCCACGCCAGCCGCGGAAACGGAGCCGACACCGCCTGCCCCGCTTCGGCCCAGCACGCGACCAGCACGGCCTCCACGAACCGCTGCACGTCTTCGGGCCCGACGAACGACGCTTCGATGTCGATCTGCGTGAACTCGGGCTGGCGGTCGTACCGCAGGTCCTCGTCACGGAAGCACCGGGCGATCTGGAAGTAGCGATCGAAGCCCGAGACCATCAGCAGCTGCTTGTAGATCTGCGGCGACTGCGGCAGCGCGTAGAACTCCCCGGGATGCACCCGCGACGGCACCAGGTAGTCGCGCGCTCCTTCCGGCGTCGGCTTGGTGAGGATCGGCGTCTCGATCTCGAGAAAGCCCAGCTCCGACATCGTCCGGCGGGCCCGCTGCAGCAGCCGGTGACGCAGGATCAGGTTGGCCTGCATCTCGGCACGGCGCAGGTCCAGATGCCGGTGCGTCAGGCGCGCTTCTTCCGACGCGAGCTCCTCGCCCTTGCCCCGCGCCACCGGGATCGGCGGCGTCACGGCCGGTCCCACCACCCGGACCGCCGTCGCATGCACCTCGACTTCGCCGGTCGCGAGATCCGCATTCTTCATGTTGGGCGGCCGGGCGACCACCTCCCCTTCCACCACCACCACGGTCTCCGCGCCCAGGCTCCCCGCCCGGGAGACCTGCTCGGCGCTCGCCCAGCCGGGACCCACGGCGACCTGGACCAGGCCCCCGCGGTCCCGCAGGTCGATGAACACGATGCCGCCCAGGTCCCGCCGCCGGTGCACCCAGCCGCCGAGCGTCACCTTCCGCCCCGCGTGCTCCGCCCGGAGGGACCCGCAGTACATCGACCGCTGACTGGTCTGCTCCCAATCCGTCACGCCCCGGCCCCTCCCTCGGCCTCGCACAACACGCGATAGAACTCGTCCGGCGTCTTGGCGCCGAGGAGTCGGCTCCGGACGCCCTCGTGCCGGACCAGCCGGGCGATGCGCGAGATCGCCTTCACGTGGGTTCCGGCCAGGGTTTCAGGACCAGCCATCAGGAAAAACAGGCGCACAGGCTCTCCATCAACGGTTTCATAGGGGATCGGCTCAGCGGTGGTCCCGGCCACCACGCCGAGGGCGGCCAGGGCCGGCGTCTTGCCGTGCGGAACCGCGACGCCATACCCGATTCCGGTCGGAAACTGGCTCTCCCGCTCCAGAATGGCGGCCAGGACCTCGTCCCGATCCGCGCCGCTCCCCGGGAGGAGCAGGTCGACGAGCTCCCCCAGCACCCCGGCCTTGTCATGGGACTTGAGGGGCACCCGGATGCGGCTCGGGGTGAGCAATTCCGATAGACGCAAGTTGAGCCCAAGTGGTGTAAGCGCTTGAATCTAGTTAAGTTGGGGTGTGAGCGCCACTTGCCTGACTCGGGGGACCGCCGGGGCCGTTTGGGCGGCCTTGGCCTCCCTCACCTCCCCCTTCCGGAGCCCCCTCGTGGCCCAGGACCCGATCGGCGGGGAGCTCTGGCGGGTGGTGGGAGTGACGGTGCCGGTCCCCTACGCCCTGGCCCAGGGCACCACCGCGTCCTTCTGGAATCCGGCGCAGGTCGTCACGGCCCCCGCCGTGGCGGGAGACGTCATCCAGACCCCGGACGCGATCGCGGCGTCCGGCCTCCTCGCCGTCGTCCGCACCGGCTCCGGGAGGCTGGGGTCGTGGGGACTCGAGCTTGGCCAGGTGGACATCGGGGACATCATCCGCACCTCCCAGACACCCGATCCCGAAGGCACGGTGCCCGTGTATACCCGCGTCGTGGGGCTCACGTGGGCCCTCACCCGCGGCTCGACCAGTGTGGGCGCGACGGTGGGCGGCCACGATTCGCGCCTCGACCAGAGCGACGTCCAGCACTGGACCGCCGACGTTGGAGTGGTGCAGCGGCTGGGCGACGTCCTCACGTTCGCCGCGGCCACGCACTTCTTCTACCGGTTCACCACGAGCGACGCCAGCCAGGATCTCTACGCAGCCGTCGAGTGGCGGGCGTGTCACGGACCATTGTGGACCGGGTCGGGGGATGCGGCCCTCCGGCTCCGATACGGCGCGACCCTCGCCCACGGCGCGGGCACCGATCACGAGGTGGGCCTGGGATTCGATCTCGGCTCCCTCGTGGCGGTAGACGGGATGCTGGTGCGGGAGAACACCTACGGCAACATCGCGTGGCGTGGGGTCGCCGGCTTCCACGTGCGGATCGGCCGCTACGGCGTCACCTTCGCCCGGGATGCCGGCGTGAACGACGTCGGCTCGTCCTACCGGGTCGGGCTGGAGTGGCGCCTCAAATGACCGACATCCTCTCGCTCACCCCCGAGGCGGCCCGGGTCGCCCTCGCCGACTGGCTCACGGCGCGCGGCGAGCCGGCGTACCGGACCCGCCAGATCCTGCCCCGGCTCTGGGAGCGTCCCGTCGCGCGCTGGGCCGACGCCACCGACCTTCCCGCGCCGCTGCGCGAGGGACTCGAGCGGGAGTTCCCCCTCACCCGCCTCGCGGTCGCGGCTCACCAGGTTTCGTCGGACGGGACCGAGAAGTTCCTGTGGACTCTGGCCGACGGCCAGGCCATCGAGTCCGTGCTCATTCCCGAAGGCAAGCGGCGGACGTTGTGCATCTCTTCCCAGGTGGGGTGCGCGCTGGGGTGCGTGTTCTGCGCCACCGGCGCGATGGGCTGGCGCCGGAATCTGTCGGCGGCCGAGATCGCCGGACAGGTACGCGAGATCATCCTCCGCGACCCCGCGCAGGCACCCACCAACGTCGTGTTCATGGGGATGGGCGAGCCGCTCCTCAACTGGGAAGCCGTGGATACGGCGCTGACCATTCTCAACGCCCCGGAAGGCGTCGGCATCGGCGCCCGGCACATCACCGTGTCCACCGTGGGCATCCTGCCCAACCTGGCGCTCTTCGCCAAGCGGCCGGAGCAGTTCCGGCTCGCCGTCTCCCTGCACGCGCCCACGTCCGCGCTCCGGCGCGAGCTGATGCCGGTCGAAAAGAAGTACGCGCTTCCGGACCTTCTCGCGGCGCTCAAGGAGTTCGACCGGCGGGTCACGCTCGAGTACGTGCTGATCGCGGGGAAGAACGACTCGTTCGAAGCGGCGGATGCCCTGGCCCGGATCGCGGCGCCGCTCGCGGCGCTGGTGAACCTGCTGCCGCTGCATCCCGGCGGCGCGCCGGGGCTCGCCCCCACCGCGCGGAATCAGATGCTCGCGTTCGAGCGGCGGCTCAAGGAGCGCGGCGTGGAAGCGGTGCTGCGGCGGAGCCGCGGGCTCGATATCAGCGCCGCGTGCGGCCAGCTACGGGTGGAGCGGGAGACGGGGGGCAAAGTCCGCCCCCAGGAGCACGCTGGCGTCGAGTAGCAGGGTCGAGTCGGGGTCCATCACCACCTTCCCCACCTTCAGCGCCCGGCGGATCCGCTCCCCCACCGAGGCCGGCCCCCGCCGGACCAGGATGCGCGTCGAATCGAGTAGGCTCCTGGTGTCCGAGGGGGGCGCGTTCCCGAAGGTCAGCACGTCGATGCCGGCATCACGAAGGACCCGGGTGCCGACGCGGGCCAGTCCCGGTTTCCCGCTGGCGTTCAGCACCGCCACGGTGATCCGCGGGGCCCCGGCCCCCTCCCCGGGCACGACGGCGCCGCCGGCGCCGCGCGGACCGGCCCGGCACGCCGCGGCCAGCAGCAGGCCGGCGATCAGCCCGCGGCCAGCGCGTTCCAGAATCCCACCGTTTCGGCCGCCAGCGGCCAATCGGACCTGACGGTCCACTCGACGCGGGCCCGGGCGACCTCCCGCAGCACCTCGTCCCGCTCCGTGGGGACGCGGGCCGCGAGCGCCGCGCGGCTCTCGCGCTCGAACTTCCGACCCGGCTCCAGGTAGTCGGCCAGGTACAGCATCTTGCCGACGTCGTCCCATCCGGCGTATCCCAGGGAGTGGTAGCGCACGGCGTCCAGCACGCCGGCGTCCCGCTCCCCCTCCGCCCAGGCCCGGTCGGCGGCGGCCGGCCCGTGCGCCAGCTCGTCGACCGCGGGGGCGTCCCGCAGGGCATCGTGGAGCCAGGCCGCCCGGCTCCACCGTTCCCGCTCCGCCGGGTTCACCCCCATCGCCATCGCCCATTCGTCCAGCAGCGCCGCGACCCGCGCGACGTGCGCGCGCCGGTCGGGACCCGCCACCGCCCAGGCCGGAAAGCTCACGGGCGCCGGACGGTGGGGTCCGCGCTCACCCCTTCGCCCAGGACCACGTTGTCGAGGAGCCGGGTGGTGCCGACCCGTCCGGCGACGACGGCCACGGTCGCCGCCGTCACCCGCTCGACGTCCCGCAGCTCTTCGTCCACCAGCGCGAGGTAGTCCGGAGTGATCCCGGCCGCGGCGAGGACCGACACGCCCTGGGCCCGCACCGTCCGGGGATCCGCGTCCCCGCCCCGCCACGCCTGCTCCACCGTCCGCAGGGCGCGGGACAGCGCCAGCGCGGTCCGGCGCTGGTCCACCGTCAGGTACGCGTTGCGGGACGACAGCGCCAGGCCGTCGAGCTCGCGAACCGTCGGCGCGATGTCGATCCCGACGGCGAAATCCAGATCGCGGACCATCCGCCGCACCAGCATCGCCTGCTGAAAGTCCTTCCGGCCGAACACGGCGACGTCGGGCTCCACGAGGTGGAGGAGCTTGGCGACCACCGTCAGCACGCCCGCGAAGTGCCCGGGCCGCACCGCGCCCTCGAAGCGCTCGGCCATGGGGCCGGGCTGCACGCGCACCAGCGGCTCGGCGGGGTACATGGCGGCGGGGTCGGGTGCGAACAGGCAGGCGACGCCGCGCTCGCGGGCGAGCGTCCGATCGCGGGGGAGGTCCCGGGGGTAGCGGCCGAAGTCTTCCTGCGGCCCGAATTGGAGGGGATTCACGAACACCGAGAGCGCCACGAGATCGGCGGCGTCGCGGGCGCGATCCACCAGGCGGAGGTGTCCCTCGTGGAGGGCTCCCATGGTCGGCACGAACGCCACCCGCTTGCCCCGGGCACGCGCGGCGCGGGTCCAGGCGCGCATGTCGGGGAGCCCGGTGATCTCCTGCATCAGCGGACGGCCCTACTTCGCGAAGGAATGGTCGGGGTCGGGATAGCGTCCCGACCGCACCTCGGCCGCGTAGGTCTCGGCGGCCTTCCGGACGTCGTCCGCCAGGTTCGCGTACTTCTTCAGGAACTTGGCGGAGAAGCGGTCGTTCAGCCCGAGCATGTCGTGGAGCACCAGGACCTGGCCGTCGCACGACGGGCCGGCGCCGATCCCGATGGTCGGCACGGAGAGGCCCTTCGTGATCTCGGCGGCGACCGGGGACGGGAGCAGCTCGAGCACGACGGCGAACGCACCCGCGTCCTCGAGGGCTTTCGCGTCGTCCTTCAGCCGTTGGACCGCCGCGTCGTCCCGCCCCTGCACCCGGTACCCACCCAGGGCGTGCACCGACTGCGGCGTCAGTCCCAGGTGTCCCATCACGGGGATCCCGATGTCCGTGAGCGCGCGGACGGTGGGCGCCATCGTCCGCCCGCCCTCGAGCTTCACGCCGTGGCACGCGGTCTCCTGCATCACGCGGCCGGCGTTCCGGATCGCGTCCGTGGGGCTCACCTGGTACGTCAGGAACGGCAGATCGCACACGACCAGCGCGTGGCTCGCGCCCCGCCGCACCATCCGCGTGTGGTAGATCATCTGGTCGAGCGTGGCGCTCAGGGTGGTGTCCTGCCCGGCGAGCACCTGGTTCACCGAAT
>Ga0335071_10004176_pt1 | contig 15108 bp, 9 predicted proteins | sample Lox_Sample_15_FD_206724 | JGI IMG/M metagenome (GOLD analysis project Ga0335071, IMG submission 206724) | Soil microbial communities from Loxahatchee National Wildlife Refuge, Florida, United States - Lox_Sample_1.5 | ecosystem: Environmental > Terrestrial > Soil > Wetlands | place: USA: Florida... | reverse complement strand
CAGCGGACCATGGAGGTGATGCGGGCCGTCGGCCTCGAGGAGGCGTGCTACCAACAGGCTGCGCCGGGTGAGCTGATGGCCAACCACGTGATGATGACCGCGGTCGCCGGACGCGAGTTCGGACGCATGTGGACGTGGGGCAACGACCCGGCCCGGCTGGGTGAGTACGCGGCCGCCAGCCCCGGCCGTGGGTGCGACTTGCCGCAGCACCGTTTCGAACCCATCCTGGTCGGCGAGGCGCAACGGCTCGGGGCGACGGTTCGCTTCGACACCAGGTTCCTGACCCTGGAGCAGGACGAGGACGGCGTCACCACGGTCCTCGAGGACCTGGTCAGCGGCGAGCAACTGCAGGTGAGGTCTCGCTATGTCGTGGGCGCGGACGGCGGTCAGAGCCGGGTCGCCGACGCGGTCGGGCTGCCCCTCGTCGGGACCCAGGGACTCGCGCCCGCGCTCAACGTCCGGTTCAGCGCCGACCTCTCGCGCCACGTCGCGCACCGGCCGGGGTCGCTGTACTGGATCCTCCAGCCCGACCGGCCCGAGAACCTCGGCAACGCCATGCTGCGCATGGTTCGTCCGTGGGACGACTGGGTCATCGGGTTCGTCCACCTCGGGGCATCGGTGGCCGACCTCAGCACTGCCCAGGTCGAGCAGCACGTCCGCGACATCATCCAGGACGACACGATCGACGTCCGGGTCACCGGCGTGTTCCCGTGGCGCATCAACCACGTCATCGCCGAGCGCTACCAGGCGGGTCGGGTCCTCTGCGCCGGGGACGCCGTCCACCGGCACCCGCCGATGAACGGGCTGGGCGGGAACACCTGCATCCAGGACGCGTTCAACCTGGCCTGGAAGCTCGCCGCGGTGCTGCGCTGGGGAGCGGGGGAGCGGCTGCTCGAGACCTACAGCGACGAGCGGCAGCCGGTCGGGCGGAAGGTGGTGGATCGGGCCATCGCGAGCTGGCGGCAGAACCCGGAGGTGGTCCAGGCGCTGGGCATCGATCCCTCCGCGGCACCGGAGGTCCGCGAGGCTCAGTTCGCCGAGCTCTTCGCCGACACCGACGCCGGCGAGCAGCGCCGCGCGGCGTTCGAACGAGCCAAGCGGTCCAAGGTGTACAGCTACCACGCGCACGGCGTGGAGATGAACCAGGTGTACGCCTCCGCCGCGGTCATCGACGACGGGGCGGCGCCGCTCCACGACGAGCGCGACCCGGAGCTGTACTACCAGGCGAGCAGCCGGCCGGGATCTCGCGTCCCGCACTGCTGGGTCGGCGTCGACGGTCGTACGCGCTCCACCCTCGACCTCGCCGAGCCGGAGCGGTTCACGCTGCTGGCCCGAAACCGCGGTGCCGCCTGGCTGGGTGCCGCCGCGAAGGTCGGAGCCGAGCTCGGCGTACCGCTGTCGGCAGTCCGGATCGGCCCCGGCTGCGAGGTCGTCGACCTGTACGGCGCCTGGGCGGAGCTCTCGGAGACTGCCGAGTCCGGGTGCGTGCTGGTGCGCCCGGACCAGCATGTGGCGTGGCGCAGCGTCGAAGCGCCGGCCGACCCGACCGAGGACCTCCGACGGGTCATTCGTCGCTGCCTCGCCCTCGAGCCCGACGGCACGACCGGGGCGAATCGCTGAACAGCGGACTCGGCGCCGACCCGCTCGGTATCGTCTCGGCATCGGTCTACCGCAGGGTGGGGGTGTACGTGAGCGCCTGCCCGACCTGTCGCGCCGAGGTCGTCCCCGGTGCGAAGTTCTGCCCCGAGTGCGGCACCGCGCTCGCGCAGCGGGCGTGCCCGGGCTGCGGCGCTCCGGCGCCGAGCGGCAGGTTCTGCTCGGAGTGCGGGACGGCTCTGGACAACGGCCGTCCGGCCCAGCGGGAGCAGTCCGGGGCGTTCCCTGAACGACGGGTGGCCTCGGTGCTGTTCGCCGACCTGGTGGGCTTCACCCCGCTGAGCGAGACCCGGGACGCCGAGGAGGTCCGCGACCTCTTGTCGCAGTACTTCGACCGGTGCCGCACCGTCATCGGCCGCTACGGCGGCACCGTCGAGAAGTTCATCGGCGACGCCGTGATGGCCGTCTGGGGGGTCCCGGTCGCCAGGGAGGACGACGCGGAGCGCGCGGTCCGGGCGGGACTCGAGCTGCTGCAGGCGGTGTCGGCCCTGGGCGCCGAGCAGGGTGTCCCCACCCTCGCGATGCGCGTGGGCGTGCTGACCGGCGAGGTAGCGGTGACCGTCGGCGCCACCGCCGAGGGCATGGTCGCCGGCGACGCGGTGAACACGGCGGCGAGGATCCAGGCGAGCGCCGAGCCCGGGCAGGTCTGGGTCGACGACACCACCCACGCGCTCACGGCGAGCTCGGTGGCCTATCGCGACGCCGGCGAACACCAGCTCAAGGGGAAGGCCGAGCCGGTCCACCTGTGGCACGCGCGCGAGGTCGTCGCCGAGGTCGGCGGGGCCCGACGAATGGACGGGCTCGAGGCGCCCCTGGTGGGCCGTGCCGCCGAGGTCCGCCTGATCAAGGACCTGTTCCACGCGACGGCGGACGCCGGCCGGCCGCGGCTCGTGGTGCTGGACGGTGAGGCGGGAGTCGGCAAGTCGCGGCTGGCGTGGGAGTTCGACAAGTACTGCGACGGGCTCGCCGCGACCGTGCGCTGGCACCGGGGCCGGTGCCCGTCCTACGGGGAGGGTGCGACCTTCTGGGCGCTCGCGGAGGCGGTTCGGGGTCGTCTGCAGGTCGTCGAGTCCGACGACGCGGGAAGCGCACTCGACTCCCTGGACGCCGGACTCGCGCAGTACGTCGCGGACGAGGCCGAGCGCAGCTGGATCCGGCCCCGCCTGGCGACCCTCATCGGTGACGACACCGACAGCGCCTTCCCGCGTGAGCAGCTGTTCGCGGCGTGGGCGGCGTTCTTCGCCGCGGTCGGCGGCGACGCCCCCGTGATCTGGGTCATCGACGACGCGCAGTACGCCGATGACGCACTTCTCGACTTCGTCGACTACCTGCTCTCCACGGCGCGGCACGCGCTGTTCATCCTCGCGCTGGCACGTCCCGAGCTGCTGGCCCGTCGGCCGGACCTCGGCGGTCGGCGGACCTCGGTGGTCCGCCTGGACGTCCTGGACGAGCCGGTGATGGCGGAGCTGCTCGACGGACTCGTCGGCGAGCTGCCGTCCCCCGTGCGCGACGAGCTTGCCCGCCGCTCGGAGGGGATCCCGCTGTTCGCGGTGGAGACGGTGCGTTCGCTCATCGACCACGACCTCGTCGTCCCGTCGGGCGGGCGCTACGTAGCCACCGACCGGCTGACCGTCGCCACCGCCGAGGGCAGCGCCCCCGCCTCGCTGCAGGCGCTCGTCGCCGCGCGTCTCGACACTCTCACCCCGGTCGAACGCCAGGTGGTCAGTGACGCCTCGGTCCTCGGCCTGGCCTTCACCGACCGCGGGTTGCGAGCGCTCGGCGACCCCTCTGTCGACCTGGAGCCGGTGCTCGCCTCCTTGCAACGCAAGGAGATCTTCAGTCTCGAGACCGATCGCTTCTCCGCCGAGCGCGGCTCGTACCGGTTCGTCCAGGGCGTGGTCCGCCAGGTCGCCTACTCGACGCTGGGCAAGCGGCAGCGAAAACAGCGGCACCTCGCCGCCGCGGACTTCCTCGAGTCGCAGCAGGAGTCGGCGGACGAGCTGGCGGCGATCGTCGCCCAGCACCTGCTGGACGCCGTCGACTCCTCGGCGGCCACCGACGACGTCGACGAGCTCATCGCCCGCGCCTGTGTGTGGCTGGAGCGCGCCGCGGACCGCGCGCGACGGCTGGGCTCGCCGGGCGAGTCGCTGCGCCTGCTCGAGACGGCCATCGCACGCAACCGGGACGCTGCAGACATCGGCCGCCTGCACCAGGCCGCTGCCGAGGTGGCGTACGAGGCCGGGGCCTGGGCGGTAGCGATCAGCCATGCCGAGTTGGCGCGTCACGAACACCTCGGGCGTGGCGACTCCGTCTCGGCGGCCATGGCGACTGGCATCCAGGCCCAGGCGATGGCGAGGGCGGGCGACAACGCCGGCGCCGTCCGCGTCGCCGCCCCCGTGCACGAGGCGCTGCCGCCCGGCCCCGAGACCGACTCTGCGCGCCTGCGCCTGGCGTCGGCGCTCTCGCTCGCCTACGACTCCCTGGGCGACGATCGAGTGGCCCCGCTCCTCGACCTGCGGCTCCAGCTGTCCGAGCGCCTCGGCGACTTCTCCTCGCTGTCACGGGCACATCTGCACGTCGGCAACCGGTACCTCGTCATGGGGGCGCCGGTCTCCGCTGGGCTGGCCTATCGCAACGCCGCCGAGATCGCCCGCGAGCACGGTTTCCCGGAGGCACTGTCCAACGCCCTGAACAACTTGCTCATCCTCGACGCCGGGCGTGACCTCGCGGTAGCGCGCGGCTGGGCCGACCAGGCGTTGCTGGAGGCACACCGCTCCGGTGTGCGCGATGCGATCGACGGCGCCTTCATCAACCGCTGCCTGCTGCTGTGGCTGAGCGGTCGGCTCGGCGAGGCCGCGACGTCCATGGACGAGGAGGCGGCGGACGTGACCGACTCGTCGGTCCTGCCCATCGTGTCGGCTCTCGGGAGGTGGCTGGACGAGGCGCGCGGGGAGAGCCGGGGCTGGCCGGCGGTCGGGTCCGAGGATGCCGACCAGGAGAACGTCATGGCCTGGGTGGGTTCCGAGCGCGCCAACGAGCTGGTCCGCAGGGAAGAGACGTCGGGAGTTCCGGAGCTGCTGCGCGAGAGCCTGCGTCACCTGCTCGCCGCGAGCGGCCTCGAGGACGACTTCGTCCACGTCTGGCCGTCGCTCGTCGAGTCCGCTCTCGCTGTCGACGACCCCGACCTGGCGGAGGAGCTGCTCGAGCCCGTCACCGATGCGCCGCCGGGGATCTTGTCCTCCGCGGTGCTGGCGCACCACCGCCGGCTCTCCGGCCTGATCGGCGCTGCCCGTGGCGACGACCCGGCTCGCGTCGATGCCGACCTGCGTGAGGGCGCCGACCAGCTGATGTCCCTCGGGATCGTCGGCCTCGGCGCGCGTGCCGTCGAGGACCACGCCGCTTGGCTCGCCGGCCAGGGTCGTCATGAGGAGGCGGCCGCGAGGTTCGCCCAGGCCCGGTCGGTCTACGAGCGGATCGGCGCCTCCGGGTGGCTGGCCGCCCTCGACGACCGTCGCCGCGTCGCCTCAGCCGTCGCCCTCGACACGACCGCGTGACGCCGATCACCCCGGCAGCGGTGCTCCGGCGGCGACAGCCACCATCCCGACGAGCGCGGCGGCGAGCAGGGTCGCGACGACGCCTCGACGCAGGGCGAGCAGGACGATCGCGGCCAGTGCCAGCAGGGCGAACTGCCACGGCTCCGTCAACGCGCGCGTGAGCGGGATGGCCGAGCCGAAGATCGCCCCGATCGCGGCCGGGCCGGCACCGTCGAGGAAGGCCCGCGCCCGTTGGTCGGCCCGGATGCGGTCGAAGCGGGTCGCGCCCAGGAGGACGAACAGGAAGGAGGGGGTAAAGGCCACCACCGAGGCGAGCACCCCTCCGACGAGCCCGGCTGCCGCGTAGCCGACGACAGCCACCGTCTGCACGACCGGGCCCGGGGTGATCTGGCCGAGAGCCACGGCGTTGAGGAACTGGGCGCCGGTCATCCAGTGGTAGTGGCCGACGGCGTCGCCCTGCATGAGCGGGATGATGACGAAGCCGCCGCCGTAGGACAGCGCGCCGACCTTGATGGCCACCCACGCCACGCTCAGGAGCACACCGGCGCTCAGGGTGCCCACGCCGAGGAGGGGGAGCGGGGAGAGGCCCGGTCGCGCCGGGCCACGGGGCAGGCCACGCCGGAGGAGGAGCTCCACTCCCCCGCACGCGAGCAGCACGAGCACCAGCCGCGGGCCCAGCGTCGCGGCGGCGACGGCACCGGCGAGGACGTACGCCGCCCAACGCACGCGCGCCGCGCTCCTCGCCCAGCTCGCTGGGACGAGGCCGACCCCGGCATGGACGGCGACCGCGGCCACCGCCGAGCCGGCGCCCGCCCCGGCGGCGAGGACCCACGTCGGTGGCGCACCCTCGAGGAACAACGCCGCCAGGGCGAGGATGACGACGAGGCCGGGCAGGATGAACGCGGTTCCGCCCACGAGGGCACCGGCCCGACCACGCAGGCGCCACGCGCAGTAGATGGACAGCTGGGTCGACGCCGGTCCCGGGAGCAGGTTGCACGTCGCGATCGCGTCCTCGAACTCCGTCGCGTCGATCCACCGCCGCTGCTCCACGCACAGCGCGCGGAGGAGCTTGATGTGCGTGGGCGGCCCCCCGAAGCCGATGCAGCCGATCCGGCCCCACTCGCGCAGGACGGTCAGCAGGGACGGCGTGACCGGACCGCGGTCGGCGTCGGTCACCGCGCTCGGGCGAGCCTGTTCGTCGCCACCATGCCGGGCTCCAATAGTCGGACTCGGGTCTTCGGGACGATATCGGGTTCCTCATCCGACGCCGCCTCGGCGTGCAGGCCCTAGGGTCGTTTCATGTTCTCCGGGTTCCAGATCAACATGTTCGTCGACGACGTCGAGCCGTGCGTCTCGTTCTACAGGGGGATCGGTTTCGAGGAGACCTACCGGACGCCTCGCGAGGGCGTCCCGGAACATGTCGAGGTCCGCAGCCTCGGCCTCACGCTGGGGATCGCGTCGGTCGCCGCTGCCCATGACGTGCACGGCCTCGACGTCTCCAGCGAGGGCAACGCGATGGAGGTCTGCCTCTGGTGCGACGACGCGGACGCGGCCTACCAGCTGATGCTTCGTGCCGGTGGCCGGCCGCTTAGGGCGCCGGAGGACTTCCAGGCCGGGCGCTTGCGCACGGCATGGGTTCTCGACCCGGCCGACAACCTCGTCGAGGTGGTCCAGCAGCGGTCGTAGCCGGCGCCGTCTCTCGCGCCGCACCGGTGCTCGCCTCATAGGGTGTCGGTGACCATGACGGGCAACGTGCTGGCGATCGACCAGGGCACCTCGGGTACCAAGGCCCTGGTCGTCTGTCCCGACCGTGGCGTCATCGGCGTCGGGGCCACCGCGGTCCGCCCCCGCTACGGCGCCGGCGGGGCCGTCGAGCAGGACCCGAGCGAGCTGCTGGCCTCCGTGCTGGATGCCGGGCATCAGGCGCTCGCAGCCGCGGGGGAGCCGGTCGCGGCCGTCGGCCTGGCCAACCAGGGCGAGACCGTGCTCGCGTGGGACCCCGCGACCGGGGAGCCGTACACCGACGCGATCGTCTGGCAGGACCGTCGCGCCGCTGAGATCTGCGCCGAGATGGGCGAGCACGCCGAGACGCTCGCCGAGACGACCGGACTGCCTCTCGACGCGTACTTCGCCGCGCCGAAGATGGCCTGGCTGCGCCGCCATCTCACCGGCGAGGGCATGGTCACGACCAGCGACAGCTGGCTCGTCCACCGGCTCACCGGCGAGCTCGTCACCGACGCCTCGACGGCCTCGCGGACGATGCTGCTCGACCTCGACACCTGCGAGTGGTCGATGGACGCGGTCTCCGCGTTCGGGCTCGCCGGGGAACGGCTGCCGAGGGTCGTCGACTGCGCCGGCGCCGTCGGGACGACCACGGCCTTCGGCCCGCCGGTACCGGTGAGCGGTCTGCTGGTCGACCAGCAGGCCGCACTGCTCGCGCAGGGGTGTCTCGACGCGGCGAGCGCGAAGTGCACGTACGGCACCGGGGCCTTCGTCCTGGCGAACGCGGGAGCCCCGGCTCGGCGGTCGAGGCACGGCCTCGTGGCGTGCGTGGCGTGGCGCCTCGCCGGCGATCCGACGTACTGCTTCGACGGCCAGGTCTACACGGTGGCCTCTGCTGTCCGCTGGCTCACCGACGTCGGGCTGCTCTCGGGGCCGGAGGACATCGACGGTCTCGGGCTCGGTGTCCACGACACGGGAGGGGTCACGTTCGTGCCCGCCTTCGCCGGGCTGGCGGCACCGTCCTGGCGCGGCGACGTACGGGCGGCCCTCGGCGGGCTGGGTCTGGAGACGACGCGGGGCCACGTCGTGCGCGCGCTCTGCGACGGCATCGCGGCGCAGGTGGTCGAGCTCAGCAACGCCATGGCCGAGGACCTGGGCTGTCCCCTGTCGATGCTGCGGGTCGACGGGGGGCTGACGCGCAGCAGGCTGCTCATGCAGACCCAGGCCGACCTCCTGCAGATGCCGGTCGAGGTGTACGCCTCCCCGGACGCCACCGCGCTCGGGGTCGCGACCGCCGCGCGGCTGGGCCTGGACCCGAGGCTGCGCCTTGCCGATGCCGTGCCTCGCTGGGAGCCGGCCGCGGTGTACGAGCCGGCGGTCAGCGCCGACGAGGCCATCGCCCGGCTGGCGAGCTACCGGGCGGCCGTTCGCCGGCTGACCGCGCGGGAGCCGACGTGAACCCGGCTGCGGGGTCCCGGGCGGCCTACGACGTCGTGGTCGTGGGCGCCGGCGTGGTCGGCTGCGCGATCGCGCGCGAGCTCGCGCACCGAGACCTCGCGGTCGCCCTCGTCGATGCCGCCTCCGACGTCGGCGAGGGGACCTCGAAGGCCAACACCGCGATCCTGCACACGGGTTTCGACGCGACGCCGGGGACGCTCGAGGCGAGCCTGGTCCGGCGCGGCCACGAGCTGCTGTCGGCGTACGCCGCCGACGCGGGCATCGCGGTCGAGCGCCTTGGTGCGTTGCTCGTGGCGTGGGACGACGAGCAGCGCGACGCCCTGCCGGGGCTGCGGGCCAAGGCCGAGGCGAACGGCTACCTCCGGACCCGCATCGTCGACGCCGACGAGCTCTACCGGCGGGAACCGCACCTCGGCCCCGGTGCGCTTAGCGCCCTCGAGGTCCCCGACGAGGCCATCGTGTGCCCGTGGACCACCCCGCTCGCCTTCGCCACCGAGGCGGTCTCCGGAGGGGTGGAGCTGCTCCTCGCGACCCGGGTCGAGTCCGTCTCGCCCGGGCACCGTGGTCTCGCGCACCGGCTGCGGACCAGCCGAGGGGAGGTGAGCGCCCGCTACGTCGTGAACGCCGCGGGGCTGTTCTCCGACGAGCTCGACCGGGTCTTCGGCCACGACGACTTCCGCGTCACCCCGCGCCGGGGACAGCTCATCGTCTACGACAAGCTGGCCCGCCCTCTGGTCCGCCACATCCTGCTGCCGGTGCCGAGCGTGCTCGGCAAGGGCGTGCTCGTCACGCCGACCGTCTTCGGCAACGTGCTGCTCGGCCCGACGGCCGAGGACCTCGAGGACAAGACCGACACCGGCTCCACGGCGCAGGGGCTGGCGCTCCTGCGCGACAAGGGCGCGCGCATCCTGCCGACGCTGGTCGCCGAGGAGGTGACGGCGGTCTACGCGGGCTTGCGGGCGGCCACCGAGCACGGCGACTACCAGCTGCGCGGACACGCCGATCAGGCCTACGTCTGCGTCGGTGGGATCCGCTCGACCGGCCTCACCGCGTCGATGGCGATCGCCGAGCACGTCGTCGGGCTGCTCCAGGAGGCGGGCCTCGACGCCCGGGAGCGCCACGACGTCGTCACGCCGCGGATGCCCACCATCGGGGAGGCGTCCCCGCGGCCGTACCAGCGCGCGGACCTCATCGCGGAGGACCCCGACTACGGGCGCATCGTGTGCCACTGCGAGCGGGTGAGCCTCGGTGAGATCCGCGACGCGCTCGGCTCGCCCATCCCGCCGCGCTCGATCGACGGACTGCGCCGCCGTACGCGCGCGCTCAACGGTCGCTGCCAGGGCTTCTTCTGCGGCGCGGAGGTCGAGGCGCTCGTCGAGCGCCGCCGGGCGATGGCCGGGGGCGGCGCGGAGGGCGGCCGGTGAGCGACCTCTTGGCCCGTGCCGTGGACGTCCTCGTCGTCGGGGCAGGCCCCGCGGGGCTGTCGGCTGCCATGGAGCTGGCGCGCGCTGGGGCCGGCGTCGTCGAGGTGCTCGATCGCGAGCAGCGACCCGGCGGAATCCCGCGCCACAGCCACCACACCGGCTACGGGCTGCGCGACCTGCACCGCGCCATGACCGGTCCGGCGTACGCGCGCCGCCGTACCGATCTCGCGCTCGAGGCCGGCGCGTGGCTGCGCACCGGGGTCACGGCCACCGGCTGGGCCGGCCCGCTCACGTTGGAGACGGTCAGCCCCGGCGGTCTGGAGCTCATCACCGCTCGCGCGGTCGTCCTGGCGACCGGTGCCCGCGAACGCCCGCGCTCGGCCCGGCTCGTGCCCGGCAGCCGCCCGTCAGGGGTGTACACCACCGGCCAGCTGCAGCAAGCGGTGTACGTGCACCACCAGCGCGTCGGCACGCGTGCCGTGGTCGTCGGCGCCGAGCACGTCTCCTTCTCGGCGGCGCTGACCCTGCAGCACGGAGGCGTCCGCGTGGCGGCCATGGTCACCGACCTGCCGCGCCAGCAGTCCTATCTCGCCTTCCGCGTCGCGGCGGCCGCGCGCTACCGCTTCCCGCTGCTCACCGGATCGGCGCTCACCCGCCTGCTCGGCCACCCCCGGCTGGAGGCGGTCGAGGTACGCCGGCCCGACGGCCGCCTCGAGGTCATCGAGGCCGACACGGTGGTGTTCACCGGCGACTGGATCCCCGACCACGAGCTCGCGCGACGCGGCGCACTGGCCATCGACCCGGGCACCCGCGGGCCGTCCGTCGACACCGCCCTGCGGACCTCGCGTCCCGGGGTCTTCGCGGTCGGCAACCTGCTGCGCGGTGTCGAGACGGCCGACGTCGTCGCGCTGGAGGGAGCGGCGGTGTCCGCCCAGGTGCTGGGCCATCTCTCCGGCGCCGTGCCGGAGCCCGACGTGGCCGTCAGGGCCGAGCATCCGCTGCGCTGGGTGGCGCCGAACCGCGTGGGCCCGACCGGCCCGCCCCCGCCCCGGGGACGCTTCGTGGTGTGGAGCACCGAGTTCGTGGCGCGCCCGGTGCTCGAGGTCCGCCAGGGACCTCGCCTGCTGCACCGTCAGCGATCGGGGCTCACCCTGGTGCCCAACCGCCCGGTGGACGTCTCCGCCCGCTGGGGGAGCCGCGTCGACCTCGACGCCGGTCCCGTGACGGTCAGCCTGCGCTGACCGCCGGCCCGTGTCAGGTGCGGCTCGACTCGACGCTGCGCCAGCCGAGCGCTCCCGCGAACAGGACCAGGCCGACGCCGGAGAGGACGTCGATCGCGCGCAGCGCCGTACGGTCGAGCCGCGCGCCGATCGCGGCCATCGAGCCGGCCAGCAGGAGGTGGGTCGTCAGGGAGCCGAGACCGGTCCCCACGACGAAGGCGACGGCGGCCGGCGTGCTCCCCGCGACCTGGGCGACGGCGGCGCCCGAGAACACAGCCGCCCAGGTGAGGATCGTCAGGGGGTTCGACGCGGTGGCCGCCAGCGCGGTGCGAAACGCCCGGCCGGTGGAGAACACCTCCTCGTCGGACTCCCCGCCGATCCGGACCCGGAACGCGTCGTGCAGCGTGCGGATCCCCAGGTACGCCAGCACTCCTGCGCCGAGCAGCCCGAGTCCGAGCCGGAGGGCGGAGGCCCGCAGGAGCACCGAGGCGCCGAGGGCACCGAGGGCGGCGTAGAGCAGGTCGACGGTCGCGGCGCCGCCGCCGATCGCCGCACCGGGGGCGAAGCCGAAGCGCGCCGACGTGCGGGCGCAGAGCAGGAAGATCGGGCCGACCTGCAGGGCGACGAGCAGCCCCACACCGTACCCGGCGAGGAGCGCGCTGGTCATCCGCGGAGGATACGGCTCAGGCCAGCGCGATGGACCGCTTGGCGAAGCCGAACATGTAGTCGTCGATCGGCGTCGTGGGGACCGCCGGTCGCGTCGCGGCGCCGAGGGTCACGAACAGCGGGGTGAAGTGCTCCACCGTCGGGTGGGCGTACGGCATCCCGGGTGCGTGCCGGAAGCGCGCCAGCTCGTCCCAGTCCACCGCGCCCAGCGCCTCCGCGGTCCACGTGTCGAAGTCCGCCGACCAGGCGGGGACGGCGTTGTTGACCCACATGTCGGCCGTGACGAACGGGAGCCCGTGGGTCATGAAGCCGGAGCCGACGACGAGCACGCCGTGCTCGCGCAGGGGACGCAGCCTGGCCCCGAGCTGCATCAGCCGGGCCGGGTCGTGCGTGGGCATGGACAGCTGGAGGACCGGTACGTCCGCGTGCGGGTACATCACCTTCAGCGGGACCCACGCGCCGTGGTCGAGGCCGCGCCGCGGGCTCACGTGCAACGGCTCGGTGTCCGGCATCAGCTTCGCGACCGCCTCCGCGAGCCAGTGCGCCGCCGGAGTCGGGTAGGTCATCCGGTAGTAGACGGGCGCGAACCCGCCGAAGTCGTACACGAGCGCGGTGCCCGCCTCGGGCGAGGAGAGCATCACCGGCGCGTGCTCCCAGTGCGCGCTGACGATCAGGATCCCAGTCGGCTTGGGCATGGCGAGCGCCCAGTCGTACAGCTGCGTCATCCAGTGCGCGTCGTTGAACAGCGGCGGGGCGCCGTGGCTGAGGTAGAGGCTCGGGAGCGGCCCGTCCGCCGGCGACCAGGCGCGCTGCGCACGGCTCTCCTCGCCACGCTCGCGCAGGAAGGCCTCGAAGGCACCCGCCTCGACCTCGGGGAACATCACGCTGAACACCTGGACGCCTCCTGGGGTCGCCTCGAGCAACTGTAGGCATAACTTGAACGTTCAAGCGAATGTTCCCGGGCCAGTCAGCACCGCCGAGTCGGCCGATCAGCCCCGCCGGCGCCCGTGGCCGGGCAGCATCGGGGGATGAGCTCGCCCGCCTTCCACACCATCATCGAGCCGTTCCGGATCCACTCCGTGGAGCCATTGCGGATGACCACACCGGACCAGCGGCACGCCGCCGTCGTCGAGGCCGGCTACAACCTGTTCCGGGTGCGGGCCCAGGACGTGCTCGTCGACCTGCTCACCGACTCCGGCACCGGCGCGATGAGCAGGGACCAGTGGGCCGCGATCCAGCACGGCGACGAGTCCTACGCCGGCTCGCCCTCCTACGACATCTTCCGCGACGCGGTGCGTGAGCTCTTCCCCTTCGAGCACGTCATCCCGACCCACCAGGGCCGCGCCGCCGAGCGGATCCTGTTCAGCGTGCTGGCCGGTCCCGGGAGGGTCGTGCCGAACAACACGCACTTCGACACGACGCGGGCCAACGTCGAGTACACCGGCGCGGAAGCGGTCGACCTGGTCATCGCCGAGGGGCGCGACCCGCACTCCGACCACCCGTTCAAGGGGAACATGGACGTCGAGGCCCTCGACGCGCTGCTCGACCGGCGCGGGGACGACGTACCGGTCGTGTTCGTCACCGTCACCAACAACAGCGGCGGCGGGCAGCCGGTCTCGTTGGCCAACCTCCACGCCGTGCGCGAGGTGTGCGACGCACACGGCAAGAAGCTGTTCCTCGACGCGTGCCGGTTCGCCGAGAACGCGTGGTTCATCCGCGAGCGCGAGCCGGGCCAGCACGAGCGCGACGTCCGCGACATCGTCCGCGAGATGGCCTCCCTCGCGGACGGCATGACGATGAGCGCGAAGAAGGACCCGATGGGCAACATCGGTGGCTGGCTCGCGATGGACGACGACGCACTCGCACAGGAGTGCCGCAACCTGCTCATCCTCACCGAGGGGTTCCCGACGTACGGCGGCCTCGCCGGACGGGACCTCGAGGCACTTGCGCAGGGGCTGCGCGAGGTCGTCGACCACGACTACCTGCGCTACCGGATCCGCTCGACGGCCTACCTCGGGGACGCGTTGCAGCGGGCCGGCGTGCCCGTGCTCACCCCCGTCGGCGGGCACGCGGTCTATCTCGATGCCCGGGCGCTGCTCCCGCACATCCCGCCGCTGCGCTACCCGGGCCAGGCCCTCGCGGTGGCGCTCTACGAGGCCGGCGGTGTCCGCAGCTGCGAGATCGGCACCGTGATGTTCGGTCGACGCCCTGACGGCAGCGAGGAGCCGGCCGCCATGGACCTCGTGCGGCTGGCCATCCCGCGGCGCACGTACACCCAGAGCCACATCGACTACGTGATCGAGGTCTGCGAGCACGTCGCCGGCCGGGCGGGCGAGCTCACCGGCTACCGCATCGTCGACGAGCCGCCGGCGCTACGGCACTTCACGGCGACCTTCGAGCCGGTCCAGTAACGACCGGGCTCACGACGCGGCACTCCTCGAGTGCCGCCGTTATCCCCAATCTGGTCTGCGGGGGTGGGCGTTGTCGGTGACCTCTCGTACATTTGTTGCATGCCTCCTGTCACCTCGGCCCTCGGCTTCCGGATCGAGGTGCTGCGCCCGTACGACGCCGTCGACGACACGGTCGAGGGACAGCGGCTGACTGCGTGGGAGGTGATGGACGGCGCGCTGCCGCCGGGGCCGGCCGCGATGGCGGTCCTGGCCCGGTTCGACCCGACGCTGTACCCGGTCGGGGTGCGGATCAAGTACGCCGAGGCGATGCAGCGCTGCGCCACCGCCTGCCACGCCCTCGCCCTGGAGGCGGTCGCGAAGGTGAGCGCCCCGGTGCCGGAGGACCTCCTCACTTTGTACCCGCTGGCGCCGATGGACGGCGACTTCACCGAGGTGAGCGACGCCGACCTGGCCATTGCGCTCAACGCCTCGGAGTTCGGTGTCGGCGAGCGGCGCAAGCTGGCCAGCGACCTGACCACCCGTTACCCGAAGGCCCGCGACGCGCTGGGCCGCGGCGCGATCACCATGGGCCACCTGTACGCGCTGCGCGAGCTGACGGCCGGGCTCTCCGACGAGCAGTGCGCCGTCGTGGAGCGGCGGGTGTTCCCCCGCGCGCAGTCCCAGAGCGTCTCAGCGTTCCGCCGCTCCGTACGCCGCGTCCTCGCCTCCCTCGACCCCGAGCGGCTATCCGAGGCGTTCATGCGCGGGACCAAGGACTTCGGCGTACGCCGCCACGAACGTGACGACGGCACCGCGGGCCTGTGGATCGAGTCCGATGTCGTGACCATCCGCGAGCTGGACAACGCCATCCACGCCGAGGCCAAGGCCTGGGCCGCGCAGCGCGCCGCGCAGGGCAAGCCCCCGATACCGCTGCGGCTGCTCAAGGTCGAGGTGCTGCGCCGCTGGGCGCGCCTGAGCGGCATCGAGATCGCCCAGTGCCCGCAGTTGACCGCCCTCG
>Ga0335071_10004174_pt1 | contig 15118 bp, 14 predicted proteins | sample Lox_Sample_15_FD_206724 | JGI IMG/M metagenome (GOLD analysis project Ga0335071, IMG submission 206724) | Soil microbial communities from Loxahatchee National Wildlife Refuge, Florida, United States - Lox_Sample_1.5 | ecosystem: Environmental > Terrestrial > Soil > Wetlands | place: USA... | reverse complement strand
GATCACCAGGGCGGCGAAGCTCCCGGCCAGGACCTGGTAGCCCTGGGCCGGGCGGAGCGGGGTGGGGTTCTCGAGAAGCGGGGGGTCGAGGAACATCGCCCGGATGATCCGCGCGTAGTAGTAGAGCGACACGGCCGTGTTGAGCGCGGCCACGACGAGCAGCACTGCGTACCAGCCGCCGCCCGGGCCGTCGGTCTGCGCCCAGACCGCGGTGAACAGGTACCACTTGCCGATGAACCCGGCGAAGGGGGGCAGGCCGGTGAGCGAGAGCAGGAAGACGACGAAGGCCACGGCGGTGAACGGCTGGCGCCGGGCCAGCCCGCGGTAGTCGAGGATGGACTCGGAGCCGGTGGCCCCGGCGACGAGCATGACCACGACGAAGGCCCCGAGGTTCATGACGAGGTAGATGGCCAGGTAGATCATGACGCTCTGCATGCCCGCCATGGAGGCGGCCGAGAGCCCCATGAGCGTGTAGCCGGCATGGGCGATGGAGCTGTAGGCCAGCAGCCGCTTGAGGTTCGTCTGGGCGATGGCCACCAGGTTGCCGAGGGTCATGGTCACCGCCGCCACGACCCCGATCACCGCCGGCCAGGGCACGGTGGAGAGGTCGGCCAGGGCGCCCCCCATGTCCCGGAAGCCGAACACCGAGAGGAAGAAGCGGAGCGCCAGGGCGAAGCCGGCCGCCTTGGGGCCGACGGAGAGGAAGGCGGTGAAGGGGGTGGGCGCTCCCTCGTACACGTCCGGGCACCACATGTGGAAGGGGACGGCGGCGATCTTGTATCCCACCCCGGCGGCCACGAAGGTGATGCCGGCCACGAGGGCCAGCCGGGCGGCGGAGAGGGACGGTCCGGAGGTCTGCAGGGCGCCGGCGATGGCCGGCCCCAGCTCGTGGAAGGAGAAGGTGCCGGACAGGCCGTAGAGGTAGCTCATCCCGAAGAGCATCACCCCGGAGGCGACGCCCCCGTAGATGACGTACTTCAAAGCTGCCTCGGTGGCCTTTCGGTCGCCGCGGCGGAAGCCGGCGAGGACGTAGCTGGTCATGGAGACGAGCTCGATGGAGAGGTACATCATGAGCAGGTCGCTGGCGCTGGCCATGAGGAACATGCCCAGCACCACCGCGGTGAGCAGGGCGAAGAACTCGCCCAGCCGCTCCGGGGCCACCTCCCGCCCCAGGGCGGCCACCACCACCGTCACCGCCCCGGCCGTGAGGAAGAGCCACTTGAAGAAGGTGGCCAGGCCGTCGCTGGCGATCATCCCGTTGAAGAGGGTTCTCTGCTCGCCGGGCTGTGCGGCGAGGAGGGCCGCGGCCGCGCCGAAGACCACGAGCGCGGCGACGGTCAGCCGCGGGACGCGGCCGGTGCCGTGCCGCGAGGCGAGGTCGGCGAAGAGCAAGAGGAGCGCGCCGGCGGTGAGGGCCAGCTCGGGGCGGAACCAGCCCAGGGACTGTAGGTTCTGTCCGACGAGGGGGGTGAGGTCCATGGCGGTCCTGGTGGGGGGAGCGGCGCCGGCCGGGGGGAGATCACAAGGGCCGCAAGCCCTGGATGAGCGCGTGCAGGGTGTTGTTGATGACCCCGAGGATGGCCTGCGGGTAGAAGCCGAGCACGACGACCAGCGCGCCGAGCGGATAGAGGCTGATCCGCTCGCGCCAGTTCAGGTCCGGGTAGCCCTGGTAGGCGGGGTTGAGCTTGCCGAGGAACATGCGATGGATGGCCCACAGGTAGTAGGCGGCGGTGATGACCACGGTGACGGCGGCGATGGCGGTGAAGGCGGTGAAGACCGGGAAGGCGCCGGAGAAGACCATGAACTCGGAGATGAATCCGGCCAGCCCGGGCAGGCCCAGCGAGGCGAAGAAGGAGAGCCCGACCACCGCCGAGTACTCGGGCAGCGCCTGGGCCAGCCCGCCGAAGCGCTCGATCTCCCGGTGGTGGGCGCGGTCGTAGATCACCCCGGCCACGAGGAAGAGCATGGGGCTGATGAGCCCGTGGGTGAACATGTTCAGCACCGCCCCGGAGATCCCGGCCGGGGTCATGGCCGCCATGCCCAGGAGCGTGAACCCCATGTGCGACACGGAGGAGTAGGCGATGAGCCGCTTCAGGTCCTTCTGGGCCAGGCAGACGAAGGCGGCGTAGACGATGTTGATGAGCCCGAACACGGCGATGGCCCCGGCCGCCCACTGGGTGGCGTCGCGCAGGAGCGGGTAGTTGAAGCGGAGGATGCCGTAGGGCCCCATCTTGAGGAGCACGCCGGCCAGGATCACCGAGATGGGCGTGGGCGCCTCGACGTGGGCGTCGGGCAGCCAGGTGTGGAAGGGGAACATGGGGATCTTGATGGCGAACCCGATGAACAGGGCGACGAAGGCGAGCTTGGCGAAGCTCATGCCCAGGATGGGGGCGGCCTTCTCGAACTGGCCGTTCATCCCCTGCTTGGCCAGCTCCACGAGGTTGAAGGTGTGGCTCGCGGACAGGCTGCCGTCGGCGAGCGGCGCCGGGGCGCTGTTGTAGTAGATGCCGATGATGGCGAGCAGCATCAGCACCGAGCCGGCCAGGGTGTAGAGGAAGAACTTGATGGCCGCGTACTCCTTGCGCGGCCCGCCCCAGATGCCGATGAGGAAGTACATCGGCAGGAGCATCACCTCCCAGAACACGTAGAAGAGGAACATGTCCAGGGAGACGAAGGTGCCCATCATCCCCGTCTGCAGGAGCAGCAGCAGCGCCATGTAGCCCGGGACCATGCGCACCGAGAAGTGCGGGGGGTGGTGGGCATCGCCCTGTCCCTCGGTCATCCCCGCCATCTCCGAAGCCCGCGCTCCCGACCACCAGGGCATGGAGGCGATCGTGGCCACGAAGGAGATGATCCCGGAGAGGAGGACCATGGAGATCGAGAGGCCGTCGACGCCCAGGAAGTACTCGACGTTGAAGGAGCGGATCCAGATGAAGTGCTGGACGAGCTGGACCTTCGGGGCGCTGGGGCTCGGGTCGTAGAGCCGCCAGGCAACGACCGCGGCCAGCAGGGAGAGGCCGCTCGAGACGAGGGTCACGAGCCGCGCCGCCTGGTCGAGGGAGCGCTTTTGCACCCCGAAGAGCGGGCGCAGGGCCACCAAGAGCACGATGAGCGCCGCCCCGAGGAGGGGGGCGAAGGTAGCCCAACTGAGAACGGTGCCTGGTGAGAACATGGTCTTGGTCCCTCGCTACCGGATGAGGAAGTTCAAGAGGACCACCACCAGCGCGCCGCCCAGCGCGCCGTAGAGGTAGGTCTGGATGTGCCCGGTCTGGACGCGGCGCAGGGAGCGGCCGGCGGCCCGGAAGAGCCAGGCCACGGCGTTTACCGCCCAGTCGACGAAGAAGCGGTCGATGAGGTCGGAGAGGAGCGAGGCCCAGCGGCCCAGGGCGCCGACGAGGTTCACGAGGCCGTCGATGAGGTGGGCATCGACCCAGAAGAGGAGGGCGGAGAGCCGCACCACCGGCCGGACCACGGCCAGGGCGTACAGCTCGTCGACGTAGTACTTGTTGTAGACCACGGTCCAGGCGGCGGCGAAGCGCGCCTTGAGGCGGGCCGGCACCTCGCTCTGGCCGCCCCGGTACAGGGCCCAGGCGGCCGCGAGCCCGCCCGCGGCGGCGGCCACCCCGAGGAGCTGGAACAGCCACTCCGTCCCCTCGCCGGCCTGGCGGAAGGTCACCTGGGCCACCACCGGCTCGAGCCAGCGCTCGAAGGCGGGGGCGGACCCGGTCCAGAGCGCCGGCAGCCCGAGGAGGAGGGTCAGCACCGAGCCGGCAGCCAGCACGACCAGCACCGAGGTCACCGTCCAGGGGGACTCGTGGGGGCTGGCGCCCGGGCCGCCGTGCTCGCCCTCGGCGGCGTGGGCCGCGCCGTCCGAGGCATGGACGCTCGCCGAGAGGGGGCCGTGCGGCGCCGCCGTGGCCGCGTGGGGATCCTCGTTGTGCTCGTGGGGGTGCGCTCCGCCGCGGTAGCTGCCGGTGAAGGTCATGAAGTAGGAGCGGAACATGTAGAAGGAGGTCCCCACCGCGGTGACGATGCCGAGGGCGTAGATGGCCGGCCCGAGCCAGGGGGTGGGGACCCCGAAGAGCGCCAGGTGGTCGCTCGTGAAGGCCCTGAAGAGGATCTCGTCCTTCGAGTAGAAGCCGTTGGCCACCGGGAAGCCGGCGATGGCGATGCAGGCGACGAGGTAGGTGTAGCGGGTAAGGGGCATGTGCTTCGCGAGGCCCCCCATCCTCCGCATGTCCTGCTCGTGGTGGCAGCCGAGGATCACCGAGCCGGCGGCGAGGAAGAGGGTGGCCTTGAAGAAGGCGTGGGTGACGAGGTGGTAGGTGCCGGCCCAGTAGCTGCCCACCCCCACCCCGACGAACATGAAGCCGAGCTGGGAGATGGTGGAGTAGGCGAGCACCTTCTTGATGTCGTACTGGAAGAAGCCGATGGAGGCGGCGAAGGCGGCGGAGAGCGCGCCGACGAGGGCCACCCAGCCCATGGCGCTCGGCGAGAGGGCGAAGAGGAAGCTGAGCCGGGCCACCATGTACACCCCGGCGGTGACCATGGTGGCGGCGTGGATGAGGGCCGAGACCGGGGTGGGGCCGGCCATGGCATCGGGCAACCAGACGTAGAGGGGCAGCTGCGCGCTCTTTCCCATCGCCCCCACGAAGAGGAGGATGGCCGACAGCGCCAGCACCGGCATGCCGAAGAGGGTGGTGTGGAGGAGGCGCTCCTTCACCCCGGTCTCTTCCACGGTGAGCTCGTCGCGCAGCTCGCGGAAGGAGAGGGTGGGGCCGACCTTGACCCCGGCCACCCGCGGGGCGAGGGCGTCGGCGTCGGCGGCGCCGATGGCCGGGTCGAGGGGGCGCAGCTCGGAGGCGGGCTGGTACTCCACCGCGCGGATCCCCGGCCGTGGCGCCCAGGCGCCTCCCAGCGCCCAGAAGAGCAGGAGCATGCCGAGCAGGAACCCGAAGTCGCCGATCCGGTTCACCACGAAGGCCTTCATGCCGGCCTTGGCCTTCTCCGGGTCGCTGTACCAGAAGGCGATGAGCAGGTAGGAGGCGAGCCCGACGCCTTCCCATCCGAAGAACATGACGGCGAAGTTGTCCCCCATGACGAGGAGCAGCATGGCGAAGACGAACAGGTTCAGGTAGCAGAAGAACCGCCAGTAGGCCGGGTCCTCGGCCATGTAGCCGACGGAGAAGAGGTGGATGAGGGACCCGATGCCGGTGATGACCAGGACCAGGGTCATGGAGAGCGGGTCGAGGGCGAAGGCCAGGTCGACCGAGAGCCGGCCGGCGGTGAACAGATTCCAGAGCGTCTCCTGCAGGTGGCGGTGCCCGGCGTCGAGCCCCAGCATCTCCGAGAGGAAGACGAGAGCCACCGCGAAGGAGGCGGCCACCGAGGCGATGGCCACGGTGTGGACGATCCACTTGCCGAAGGCCTTCTGCAGCCTCACGCCCAGCAGGGCGTTCACCGCGAAGCCGGCCAGCGGCAGCGCCGGGATGAGCCAGAGGAGGGACGCCTGGGTGACCGCGACCGGGTGTTCCATCTTCACTCCCTGAGGAGGTCCGCCTGGCGGACGTCGATGCTCTTCGAGGTCTGGAACAGGGCGAGGACGATGGCCAGGCCGACCGCGGCCTCGGCCGCCGCCAGGACGATGACGAACAGGGCGAAGACGTAGCCGCCCACCCCGCCCCCGGCGTAGCGCTGGAAGGCCACGAAGTTCACGTTGGCCCCGTTGAGGATGAGCTCGACCCCCATCAGCACGCCCACCGCATTGCGCCGGGTGGCCACGGTGACGAGCCCCAGGGCGAAGAGCAGTGCCCCGACCACGAGGTAGTGCGCGAGGGTGACGGCCATTGGCATGACCCAAGGCGCTAGTCGGCCTTGAGCTCCTTGCGCGCGATGACGACCGCGCCGATGAGGGTGGCGAGCAGGATGAGCGAGGCGATCTCGAAGGGCAGAAGGAAGCGGGTGAGGAGGGCGTCGCCGATGGCCGCGGTGGTGGGGGCGAGCGGGCCGGGGGCCTGGGCGTGCCAGGGGGTGACGAGGGCCACCACCCAGAGCACCGGGGCCAGGGCCACGAGCAGGAGGAACCCGCCGAAGGCGCCGAAGCTGCGGTTGGAGACGTTCACCTCGGTGATCCGGCTCGTGAGCATGACCGCGAAGAGCACGAGCACCATCACTCCGCCCACGTAGACGAGGAGCTGGGTGATGGCCACGAAGTCGGCGGAGAGGAGCACGTAGAGCGAGCCGGCGCCGAGCAGGGCCGCGAGCAGCCCCACCGCGCTGTAGACGATGTTCCGGGCGAAGGCCACCGCCGCCGCGCCGGCCAGGGTGACGGCCGAGAGGGCGTAGAAGACGACGGCGGAGAGCCCGGCCTGGCCGCCGCCGGCCTCGCGGCCGCCCTCGAGCGCCGGGGCGAGGGCCACGCTCCCCAGCACCACCACGAAGAGGATCACGAGCGCCGAAGCGGCGGCCCAGGCGAAGAGTCTTCCGAGGCGAGGGGGCATGGCTGCTTCCTAGGGTGCGGGCTCGGGCTTTGAGGAGGCCGGCCGGGCGGCGGGCGGCTCGGGAGCGGCGGCCGGCCTGGGCTCGGGGGGGAGGAACTGCGGGCCGGGCGCGTCCCAGCGGCGGGACTCGAGCAGGGGGCGGAGGATCGAGCCGAGCGGGGCCCGGGGGTAGTAGCTGGCGTCCTTGGGGACCTTGTAGACCGGCCAGCTCGGGCTGGCCCAGCGGAAGGTCAGGTTGCGGAGGTTGCGGGTGGCGGCCTCGAACTCCTGGGTGTGCTGGATGGAGCCGGTGGGGCAGGGCTCGACGCACAGGCCGCAGAACATGCACTTGGCCTCGTCGATGTCGAACTGGGTGACCAGCCGCTGCTTGGGGTTCTGGGGGTCCTTCTCCAGCACCATCTTGATGCAGTCGATGGGGCAGGCCCGCTCGCAAGCCTGGCAGCCGGTGCAGATGGCCACGTCCACCTCGAGGAAGCCGCGGTAGCGAGGGGGCAACATCTGCCGGACCGGCAGCGGCGTGCGATCGGGGTACTGGACGGTGATGGGGCGCCGGATGAGGTAGGAGAGGGTGACCGACATCCCGTGCCAGAAGGTCCGCACGGTGGTCCCGACGTTGCCGGCGTATTCACGTAATGTCAACATGCGCGGGCTCCGCGGTCACCAGTTGGAGAGGTCGATCCGGTCGCCCACCGCGGCCAGGTTGCGGTAGGTGAGCCGGAGGAAGAAGAAGGCGGTGACGAGGAAGCCGGCGGTGAGCAGGTAGCCGGTCGCCGGCCCGGCGGCGGGCACCTCGACGAGCAGGATCTCCCAGAAGAGCGTCCCCACCAGGCAGGCGAAGGCGAAGGGGACGAGGTACTTCCAGCAGACGGACATCATCTGGTCGACCCGGATGCGGGGCAAGGTCCAGCGCACCCAGATGACGAGGTTCATGAGCACGAAGGTCTTGAGCACGAACACGGCCATGGAGAGGGCCTCGAGGGCCCACCACCCCAGGCCGGGCAGATCGCCGGCGCCGCGGGCGGCCTGGAAGGTCTCGGGCCCGACGAAGGGGACCTGCCAGCCTCCGAAGAAGAGGGTGACGGCCACGGCCGACATCACCCAGAGGTTCCCGAACTCGACCAGGAAGTAGATGGCGAAGCGGAAGGAGGAGTACTCGGAGAGGTAGCCGGCCACGAGCTCGGACTCGGCCTCGGGCAGGTCGAAGGGAGTGCGGTTGCCCTCGGCCAGCTGGGCGGTGAAGAAGACGACGAAGGCCACCAGGGCGAAGGGGTTCTCGAAGAAGAACCACTGCCAGGGCCAGGGGCCCTGGCCGCGGATGATGCCCTGCAGGGAGAGGGTGCCGGCCATGAGCACCGGGACCATGGCCGCCAGGCCGGCCGGGATCTCGTAGGAGATGACCTGGGCGCCGGCCCGCATGCCGCCGAACAGGGACCACTTGGAGTTGGAGGACCAGCCGGCGAGGAGGATGCCCACCACCACGAGAGCGGTCACCGCGAGCACGTAGAAGAGGCCCACGTCGAGCGGGGCGGCCACCAGGCTCTCGCCGAAGGGGAGGGCGACGAAGGTGAGGGCGAAGCCCACCAGGACGAAGTAGGGCGCGGCCCGGAAGAGCAGCGCATCGGCATCGGCCGGGACGAGGTCCTCCTTCAGGAGGAGCTTGACCGCGTCGGCCACCCACTGGAGGAACCCGGCGGCGCCCACCCGGTTGTAGCCCACCCGGCTCTGCATGCGGGAGGAGACGCGCATCTCCCACCACACGGTCATCCCGGAGATGACCGCGCCGAAGGTGACGAGCACCAGGGCGAGCAGGGCCAGAAGCACGACGCGCAGGAGGAGCTGGCCTCCCCCGGACCAGCTCTCGGGGTGGGCCCGGCCCAGGGTGACCCAGCCGACGAGCCCGTGGAGCACCTTTGCATCGGAGAGCGGCGAGAGCACCAGCACCCCCAGGAACAGCGCTCCGGGGAGGCCGAGGCCGATGGCCAGGGTCCAGGCGAGCGCGCGGCGGGCCCGCCTTCGGGCCGCCCGGGCCCGGGGATCGAAGGTCGGGGGCAGCGGGTCGGAGGGGGGGGTCATCGGTCGATCTCCGGGGCCACCACGTCGAGCGAGGCGATGAGGGCCACGAGGTCCGCCACCATGAGGCCGGGGGAGACGGCGTCGACGATCCCCATGGCGGTGAAGGAGCCGGTCCGGGCCCGCACCCGCCAGGCCTTCTCCGTCCCGTCCGACACGACGTAGTAGGCGAGCTCCCCCCGGGCGCTCTCCACCCGCGCGAAGGCCTCGCCCGGCTCCGGCTTGATGCGGCGGGGGACCTTGGCCAGGTACTCGCCCTCGGGCAGGGACTCGAGCGCCTGGCGGACGATCTTCGAGGACTCGGCCATCTCCAGGCAGCGCACGTAGTAGCGGTCGAAGGCGTCGCCCCGGGTGCCCACGAACCCCTTGCCCACCGGCACCTGGAACCTGAAGTGCGGGTAGGCGCCGTAGGGCAGGTCGCGGCGCAGGTCCCAGTCCACCCCGGCGCCGCGCAGGTTGGGGCCGGAGAGGCCGTAGTCCTTGGCCAGGGGGGCGGGGATGACCGCCACCTTGGCCAGCCGCTTCACGTACACCTCGTTGAAGGAGATGAGCCGGTCGAACTCGGTGAGGAAGCGGTCGAAGTGATCGAGGAAGCGCAGGGTCCGGTCGCGCCAGCCCTCGGGCAGGTCGAAGGCCACCCCGCCGATGCGGTGGTAGTTGTAGGTGAGACGGGCCCCGCACAGCGCCTCGATGAGGTCGTTCACCACCTCGCGCTCCCGGACGCCGTGGAGCATGGGCGTGAAGGCGCCGAGGTCCATGGTCATGGTGCCCACCGCGATGAGGTGGGAGGCGATGCGGCACAGCTCGCAGGAGACGGCCCGCAGCCACTGGGCGCGGGGCGGGGCCTCGAGCTTGAGCAGCCGCTCCACCGCCAGCGCGTAGCCCTCGTTGGCGAACATGGCTGCCACGTAGTCGACCCGGTCGGTGAAGGGCATGAACCCCGGGTAGCCGACCGTCTCCCCGATCTTCTCGATGGAGCGATGCAGGTAGCCGACGTCGGGGACGGCCCGGCGGATGACCTCGCCGTCGGTCTCGACCATGAAGTTGATGACGCCGTGGGTGGACGGGTGCTGGGGGCCGAAGTTGAGGATCATCTCCTCGCCGTCGCCCTGCATCCGCCGGAGGACGAGTCGTTCCATGGTCGCTCTAGGCCTTGGGGGTGGCGGGGGCGGCCGGAGGCGGGGCGGCCGGGCCCCGGGCGCGCTCGTCCAGCCGCCTCAGCTCGACCAGCGGGTTCTCGCGCACGTTGGCGATGCCGTGGTAGCCCCCCGCCTCCTGGTAGTCCTTGCGCAGCGGATGGCCCACCCAGTCGTCGGGCAAGAGGATGCGGCGCAGGTCGGGGTGCCCGGTGAACTCCACGCCGAACAGGTCGTAGACCTCGCGCTCGAACCAGTTCGCTGCCTTCCACACCCCCTCCACCGAGGGGAGGCGGGGCGCGGTGCGGTCGAGCTCGACCTTGAGCACGATGCCGTGCCGGAGCGGGAAGGAGAAGAGGTGGTAGACCACCTCGATGGCGTTGCGCTTGGGCCAGTCGACGGCGGTGAGGTCCTCGAGGAAGTCGAGTTCCAGGCCCGGCTCCTGCTTGGCGAACCGGCACACCTCGGCGATCCGCTCGCGCTTCACCAGGCAGAAGGGGTCCACCTTCGGCTCGGAGAGGGCGCCGACGTCCTCGCCGAACCTGGCCCTGAGACGCTCGTGCAGCTCCTGGGTGGTCATGCTCCGCTTCCTGGCCGGCCAGCGGCCTTGTTCGCCTTCTTCCCGGCGCCCGCTACCGGGCCACCGGGAGCCCCGGCGCGCGGCGCTTGTCCGTCCACCGTTCTCGACGAACGATCTCCTGCAGCCTGATGAGCCCTTCGGTGAGCGCCTCGGGGCGCGGCGGGCAGCCGGGCACGTAGACGTCGACGGGGATGACCTTGTCGACGCCCTTGCACACGGAGTAGGCGAGCTGGAACAGGCCGCCGCAGTTGGCGCAGGAGCCCATGGAGATGACGTACTTGGGCTCGCTCATCTGGTCGTAGAGCAGCTTGGCCCGCAGGGCCATCTTGTAGGTGAGGGTACCGGCCACGATCATGAAGTCGGCCTGGCGGGGCGAGGCGCGGGGGATGGCCCCGAAGCGCATGAGGTCGGCGCGCGGGCCGCCGGTCTGGATGAGCTCGATCCCGCAGCAGGCGAGGCCGAAGAGCAGGTACCAGAGCGAGTTCTCGCGGGCGAGGTTGATGAGCTGGTCGAGCTGGCTCGTGTGGAGCAGGGTGACGTCGCCGCTCACCTCGCCGCCGCCCTTCCTCTCGGTCATTCGCTGTCTCCCTCTCAGGCCGCCGGGCGGCTGTCCAGGCCGGCGGGGGGGCCCGCCCCAGCCGGTTGCCGCTCCACCTCGGGGCGGCTCGGCAGCTTCTTCACCCAGTCGAGGTCGCCGCGGGCCCAGACCCAGGCCAGGCCGGCCAGGAGGATGACCGTAAAGAGGACGAGCTCCAGGAGCGCCGCCCAGGCGAGGAGCGGGCTCTTCTGCACCCAGTGCCGGTACACGGCCACGACCGGGAAGGTGAGGGCGATGTCGACCTCGAAGATCACGAACACGAGCGCCACGAGGTAGAAGCGGGGGTTGAAGTTGAACCAGGCCACCCCCACGGGGCGCTCGCCGCACTCGTAGATGCTGGCCTTCTCCGCGCTGGGGATGCGCGGTGCCGCGAGGCGGGATAGGGTGATTCCACCCAAAGCGAACACCAGCGCGACCAGCGCGAACGCCAGAACCGCGCCGAAATCAAGTCCCATAGAGGTCGCCTTGACTCTGTGTATCCTCTCGCCAACTCACGAGAAAGGCATGAGGGGGATACTCCCGAGCGACCATTCAAGTCAAGCGCCCGGAATTCGTTGACAAACCTTTACCGCGCAGGCAGGAAAGGGCCCGGCTCCAGACCTGTCATCTCATGAGCCCACTCGACGTCTACCTCCCCATCGCCCTCGTCCTCGTGGTCGCCGCCGGGCTCGGCGCGCTCATGGTCTTTCTCTCCAACGTTCTCGGCCCGCGGCGGCCGAGCCAGGTGAAGGAGACCCCCTTCGAGTGTGGCTCGGTGCCGGTGGGATCGGCCCGCGAGCGCTTCGGCGTGAAGTTCTACGTGGTGGCGATCCTCTTCATCGTCTTCGACATCGAGGCGGTCTTCGTCTACCCATGGGCGGTCCTGCTCCTCCCCGACGCGCAGGGACACGCGGGGCTGGGCTGGCCCGGTTATGTCTCCATGGGGATCTTCGTGGCCACCCTGGTGGCGGGCCTCGTGTACGTCTGGAAGAAGGGCGTGCTCGACTGGGCCGACTAGGGACGGCCAGGCGGTCCCGGAGGCGAAGAGAAAAATGGTTTCCGAAAGCGAGGGTGTCCCGGCCATCACCACGCGCCGCGAGCAGGCGCTCACCGGCCTGCAGGCGCTCATCTCCAAGGGGCTGGGCTGGGCCCGCAAGTACTCCCTGTTCCAGTACCCCTTCGTCACCGCCTGCTGCGGGATGGAGTACATGGCCATCGCCTCGGCCCGGTACGACCTGGACCGGTTCGGCGCCGCCCTGCCGCGCTTCTCGCCGCGCCAGGCGGACCTGCTCATGGTGGTGGGGACGGTCAACTGCAAGCAGGCGCCCATCCTCCGGCGCATCTGGGAGCAGATGGCCGATCCGAAATGGGTGATGGCCTTCGGCGTCTGCGCCAGCTCGGGCGGCTTCTACGACAACTACGCCACGGTGCAGGGCATCGACCGGATCGTCCCGGTGGACATCTACGTGCCCGGCTGTCCGCCGCGGCCGGAGCAGGTGCTCGACGGCATCATGATGCTGCAGCAGAAGATCCAGGACCAGGCGCACAAGCTCATCGAGAAGAGGTCCCTCCCCGCGGCTCCGGCGGAGCGGCGGGGCGGGTAAGGCGGGCCACTCATGTCCCAGGCCGTGATCGGCGCGCTCCAGGAGCGCTTCCCCGAGGCCGTCTACGACGCCTACCAGGGGGTGGGCGGCGACGACTGCGTCTTCGTCCACAAGGAGCGGATCGTCGAGGTGTGCCGTCACCTGCGCGAGGTGGAGCGATTCGACCTCGCCCCCTACATCACCGCGGTCGACTACCTGGGCGCGGAGCCGCGCTTCGAGGTGGTCTACAACCTCCTCTCCATCCCCCGCAGCGCGCGCATTCGCCTGCGGGTGAGGGTGCCGGAGGGCGACGACTGCGTGGTGCCCTCGGTCACCGGGGTGTGGCGGGGGGCGGACTGGTTCGAGCGCTACTGCTTCGACATGTACGGCATCCGCTTCAGCGGCCACCCCGACCTGCGCCGTCTCTTCATGTACGACGAGTTCGTCGGCCACCCGCTGCGCAAGGACTATCCGCTCAAGGGGCGCCAGCCGCTCACTCCCGAGCGCGAGGTGCACGACATCTTCCGCGGCCCCGGGCCGGCCACGAGGGACTGAGGGCCATGAGCGACTCCCGCGAGCAAACCCACCCCGGCGGGGCCGGTGTCGACACCCAGGAGACCCCGGGGAGCTTCGGCGCCGGCGAGCCGGTCCGGCCGCTTCCGCAGGCGCCGGCCAGGCCGGAGAGCGACTTGGACGCGCCCCTGCCGGCCAAGCGGATGGTGGTGAACCTCGGCCCCTCCCACCCGGCCATGCACGGGGTCACCCGGGCGGTGGTGGAGCTCGAGGGGGAGACCATCCGCTCCATGAAGCTCGACATCGGCTTCTTGCACCGGGGCTTCGAGAAGAGCTGCGAGAACGTCACCTGGGGGCAGTGCTTCCCGTACACCGACCGGCTCAATTACGTGAGCTCGATCATGAACAACGTCGGGTTCGCGCTGGCGGTGGAGAAGCTCTGCCGGCTGGAGATCCCGGAGCGGGCCCGCTACCTGCGGGTGCTGACGAGCGAGCTCCACCGCATCTGCGACCACCTCACCCTGGTCGGGGCCATGGGCCTCGAGCTCGGGGCCATGACCGTCTTCCTCTACGCCATCGAGGCGCGGGACGTCATCTGGGACCGGCTCACCGAGCTGTGCGGCGCCCGGCTCACCTCCAACTACGCCCGCATCGGCGGGGTGGCCCGCGACCTGCCCGAGGGCTGGCGGGAGAAGGCCCTCGCCACCCTGGAGCGGGTGGCGGAGCTGCGCGACGAGATCGACGGCCTGCTCACCCGCAACCGCATCTTCCTCGACCGGACCCGCGGCACCGGGCGCATCTCCCGGGCCGACGCCATCGAGCTGGGGTTCACCGGCCCCTGCCTGCGGGCCGCCGGCGAGCCCTACGACGTCCGCAAGGCCTTCCCCTACCTCGTCTACGACCGGCTGGAGTTCGACGTCCCGGTGGGCTCGGACGGCGACAACTTCGACCGCTATCTCATGCGCATGGAGGAGATGCGCCAGTCGGACCGGATCGTCCGCCAGTGCCTCGAGCAGATGCAGCCCGGCGACATCATCGTCCAGGACTGGCGCTACGCCCTGCCGCCCAAGCCGCAGGTGTACGGGACGATCGAGGGGGTGATGGCCCACTTCAAGCTGGTGATGGAGGGGATCAAGGTCCCGGCCGGCGAGGCCTACAGCTACACCGAGGCGGCCAACGGCGAGCTCGGGTTCTACCTCGTCTCGGACGGCGGCGGGCGGCCCTACAAGCTGGGGCTGCGTGCGCCCGGCTGGCCCATGCTGGCGGCCCTGCCGCACCTCACCAAGGACGCGCTCCTCGCCGACCTGGTTCCCACCTTCGACAGCATCAACATGATCGGCGGGGAGGTGGAGCAGTAACCCCGTCGCACCGCGAGACCGAGATGGCCGACGAGAACAAGCCCCCCTCCGCCCCCCCGTCCCCCCGGCCGGCCGGCCCGCCCCCGCCCAAGAACCCGGGCCTCGTGACTGCCACCATCGACGGGCGCGAGGTGGTGGTGAAGCCGGGGACGCCGGTCATCGAGGCGGCCGCCAAGCTGGGCATCGAGATCCCCTACTACTGCTACCACCCGCGGCTCAGCGTGGCCGCCAACTGCCGCATGTGCCTGGTGGAGATGTCCAACTCCCCCGGCGGCAAGCTGGCCCCGGCCTGCCAGGCCCCGGTGGCCGAGGGCGTGGCGGTGAAGACCGACACCCCGCGGGTCAAGGACCAGCAGCGGATGACGCTGGAGCTCCTGCTCCTCAACCACCCGGTCGACTGCCCCATCTGCGACCAGGCGGGCGAGTGCAAGCTGCAGGACTACTACATGTCGTACGACCGCCAGCCCTCCCGGCTGGACATGGCCAAGAACGTCAAGGCCAAGCGGGTGGCGCTCGGCCCCACCGTGACGCTGGACAACGAGCGCTGCATCCTCTGCACCCGGTGCGTGCGCTTCATGCGCGAGGTGGCCAAGGCCCCGCAGCTGGGCGTGGCCCGGCGCGGCACCCGCTCCTACATCGCCGCCTTCCCCGGCCAGCCGCTGGACTCGAAGTACGCCGGCAACGTGGTGGACATCTGCCCGGTGGGGGCGCTCACCAGCACCGACTTCCGCTTCCAGGGGCGGGTCTGGTTCCTCTCCCAGGCGCGGAGCCTCTGCACCGGCTGCAGCCGCGGCTGCAACG
>Ga0335071_10004173_pt1 | contig 15119 bp, 17 predicted proteins | sample Lox_Sample_15_FD_206724 | JGI IMG/M metagenome (GOLD analysis project Ga0335071, IMG submission 206724) | Soil microbial communities from Loxahatchee National Wildlife Refuge, Florida, United States - Lox_Sample_1.5 | ecosystem: Environmental > Terrestrial > Soil > Wetlands | place: USA... | reverse complement strand
CACCACGATCCAGCCCTCGGAGATCATGAAGATCGCCGTGCCGCTGGTGCTCGCGTGGTACTTCCACCGGCGCGAGGAAGGCCTCGGCATGCGCGACTTCGCCGTGGCGGCGCTCCTGCTCGCGCTGCCCGTGGGCCTCATCGTGCGCCAGCCCGACCTCGGAACGGCGCTGCTCATCTTCGCCTCGGGCTTCTTCGTGATCTTCCTCGCGGGCCTTTCCTGGAGGGTGATCGCCTCGCTGGTGGCCGCGGGCGCGGTGAGCCTGCCCTTCCTCTGGTCGGTGATGCACGACTACCAGAGGAAGCGCATCCTCACGCTGCTCGACCCGTCCGAGGACCCGCTGGGCGCGGGCTACCACATCATCCAGTCCATCATCGCGATCGGCTCGGGCGGGATCCTCGGCAAGGGCTGGCTCAACGGCACGCAGGCGCAGCTCGACTTCGTGCCGGAGCGCTCCACGGACTTCATCTTCGCGGTGTTCGGCGAGGAGTTCGGCCTCGTGGGCACCGTGGCGCTCATCGCGCTCTACGTGCTCATCATCGCGCGAGGCATGATGATCGCGGCCAATGCGACCAACACGTTCTCGCGGCTCACGGCGGGCGCGATCACGCTCACGTTCTTCACTTACGCGTTCGTGAACATGGGCATGGTGAGCGGGATCCTGCCCGTGGTGGGCGTGCCGCTGCCGATGATCAGCTACGGCGGCACCGCGCTCCTTTCGATGCTCGTGGGATTCGGCATCCTCATGTCGATCTCCACGCACAAGCAGCTGGTGTCGAGTTGACCCGCGCGGCGTGCCTCGCGGTCCTCGCCCTCGCGCTCGCGGCATGCGGCACGGCGCCGAGGAAAGCCTCGCAGCCCGCCGAGGGCCCGAGGAAGCCTTCGTACTACTCCGACGACGGCCCCCCCGATAGCGTGCCGGCGAACCTCGCGCAGATTCCCGACGCAGTGCCCCGGGACGAGCCCTACAACCGTTACGCGAACAAGCCCTACACCGTGTTCGGCCGCACCTACACGCCGGTGCTCAACAAGGAACCCACGAAGGAGCGTGGCATCGCGTCCTGGTACGGCAAGAAATTCCACGGGCAGAAGACCGCCTCGGGCGAGCCATACGACATGTTCGCGATGACCGCGGCGCATCCGACGCTGCCGATCCCGAGCTACGCGAAGGTGACGAACGTGAAGACCGGGCAGGCGTGCGTCGTGCGCATCAACGACCGCGGGCCTTTCCACACCGATCGCATCATCGACCTTTCCTATGCGGCGGCCTCGCGCATCGGCATCGCCGCGCCGGGCAGCGGCATTGTCGAAGTGGAGCGCGTGTTCGCTTCCACGGGCGCCGCACCCGTGGTCGTGGCCACTGCTGCGCCGAGGCCGCCCACGATCGAGACCCCGATGGTGATCGAGGACCGGGGCCTGTGGCTGCAGATCGGCGCGTTCTCGAGCCGCGAGAGCGCGGACATCTTCCGCGAGCAGGCGGCGCGCGAACTTTCGTGGAACAACGAGCCCCTCGACGTATCGCCGCGCGACGGATTCTTCCGCGTGCGCCTCGGCCCCTATCGAAATCGCGGCGAAGCCGACGCCATCGCGCAGAAGGTCCAGCAGACCCTGGGCTACGCCCCCACCGTGACCTCACGCTAGAGAAATGAAGAAGACCATCGCCCTCGCCTGCACCTGCGCCGCGCTCGCGGCCTTCGCCCAACCCGTCACGCCGCCGCCCATCGCGGCGCGCGCCTACGTCCTCGTGGACCTGCTCTCGGGGCAGACGCTCGCGGCGGCCAACGAGACCGATCGCGTGGAGCCCGCATCGCTCACCAAGCTCATGACCGCGTACGTGGTCTTCGCGGCGATCAAGGCGGGCAGGTTCGACGCGTCCCAGCCCGTCACGGTCCCGGCCAACGCCGCGAAGGCCGGCGGATCGCGCATGTTCCTCGAGCCGGGCTCGAAGGTGCCGGTCCCCGACCTCATCACCGGCATGGTGGTGCAATCGGGCAACGACGCCGCGATCACGCTCGCCGAAGCCGTCGCGGGATCCGAGGAAGCATTCGTCGCGCGCATGAACGCCGAGGCGCAGCGCCTCGGGCTCGCCGGTACGCACTTCGCCAATGCGAGCGGCCGGCCCGCGCCGGACCACTACTCGACCGCGCGCGACATCGCGACGCTCGCCACGGCCCTGATACGCGACTTCCCGGAGCGCTATCCGCTCTACTCGCAGCGCGAGTTCACCTGGAACGGGATCACGCAGGCCAATCGCAACCGGCTGCTCTGGACCGATCCCACGGTGGACGGCATGAAGACCGGATTCACCGAGGCCGCGGGCTATTGCCTCGTGGCGAGCGCCAAGCGCGGCGAGCGGCGCATCGTCTCGGTCGTGGTGGGGACGCAATCCGACGGCCTTCGCACCTCCGAGAGCCAGAAGCTGCTCAACTTCGGCTTCCAGGCCTACGAGACGCGGCTCCTGTACCACAAGGGGCAGCCCATCGCCTCCCCCGAGGTGTACAAGGGAACGCAATCGAAGGTGCCGCTCGGATTCCAGCGCGACATCTGGCTCACGATGCCGCGCGACCGCTTCGCGGGCATCTCGGCGGTGCTCGAGACCCGGCAGCCGCTGGTGGCGCCGCTTGCCGCGGGTGAGAAAGCGGGGATAATGAAGCTCACGCGCGACAATGCGCCGCTGGCCGAATTCCCCGTGGTCCCGCTCGAGGACGTGCCCGTCGGCGGCTTCCTCTCCCGCGGCTGGGACACCCTGAGACTCCTCTTCATTCCCTCTCCGTCATGACCGCCCCCATCGCCCTCTTCAACGGCAGGCTCCTGCCCCTCGACCAGATCCACGTCTCGCCGCTCGACCGCGGCTTCATCTTCGGCGACGGCGTCTACGAAGTGATCCCTGTTTACGACGGCGTGCCGCTGCACGCGCGCGAGCACTTCGAGCGGCTGCAGCGATCCATGGACGAGATCCGCCTCGCCAATCCGCACAGCGTGGAGTCCTGGATCGAGCTCACCTACGCGCTGCTCGCGCACCACCCGGGCAACCAGTCCGTGTACATCCAGGTCACGCGTGGCGCGCCCGAGAAGCGCGACCACGTGATCCCCGCGAAGCTCGAGCCCACCGTCTTCATGATGTGCTACCCGCTCGCCTCGCCCTCGAAGGACGCGGTCGAAAACGGGGTGAAGTGCGTGACGGCGCGCGACTTCCGCTGGGAGAAGTGCCACATCAAGTCCACGTCGCTGCTGGGCAACGTGCTCGCGCGCCAGATCTCGGCCGACGCGGGCGCCACCGAGACCATCCTGCTTCGCGACGGGTTCGTCACCGAAGCTTCGGCCTCGAACGTCTTCGTGGTGAAGGACGGCGTGGTCGCCGCCGCGCCGAAGGACAACCTGATCCTCCTGGGGATCACCTACGAGCTGCTGGTGAAGCTCGCCGCCGAAGGCGCCTTCAAGCTCGAGGTGCGCCCGATCCCCGAGGCGCAGCTGCGCGCCGCCGACGAGGTGTGGCTCTCGTCGTCCACCAAGGAAGTGCTCGCCGTCACGACGATCGACGGGCGGCCGGTGGGAACGGGCAAGCCCGGCCCGATCTTCCGCCGCATGCATGCGCTCTACCAGGAGTACAAGGCGAACCTGCAGAAGGCGAGCGCCGTCGCCGCGTGAACACGAAAGAACCGGATCCGTCGCAGGGCGAGTCCCTCCTCACCTTTCCGTGCGTGTTTCCGATGAAGGTGATGGGCCGCCGCGAGGACGGCTTCGCGCAGAGGGTCTCGGAGATCGTCCAGCGGCACGCCGAGGACTTCCATCCGGGCACGCTCGAGATGCGTGCGTCGAAGAACGGACGCTACCTCTCGCTCACCGTGACGATCAACGCCCGCTCGCGCGAGCAGCTCGACGCGCTCTACCAGGAGCTATCGGAGCATCCCATGGTGATGATGGTGCTGTGATCAGGCGCACGCTCGGGCTCGTGGCCTACGAGCCCACATGGCGCGCGATGCAGGCCTTCACGCGCGGGCGCGATGCCCAGACCGGGGACCAGGTGTGGCTCGTGGAGCATCCGAGCGTGTTCACGCTCGGCCTCGCGGGGCGTCGCGAGCACGTGATCGCGCCCGGCGCGATCCCGGTGGTGGCGACCGATCGCGGCGGGCAGGTGACCTATCACGGGCCGGGCCAGGCGGTGGCCTACCTGATGCTCGACCTGCGGCGCCGCGGCCTCGGCGTGAAGGAGCTGGTGCGGCGCATCGAGCAGGCGGCGATCGGGCTGCTCGCAGGCTACGGCATCGAGGGAGAACGGCGCGCGGGAATGCCCGGCGTGTACGTGAATGGCGCGAAGATCGCCGCGATCGGGCTGCGCATCGCCCGCGGCTGCAGCTATCCCGGCATCGCCGTAAACGCGCACGTGGACCTCGAGCCCTTCGGGCGGATCGATCCGTGCGGCTATCCGGGGCTCGCCTCCACGCGCCTCGCCGACTTCGGCGTGCGTGATAGCATGGATGCAGTGCAGCAAAAGCTCTCGGATCGCCTCGAAGAATGCCTGACTCCGACTTGAAGATCGCGCGCAAGCGCGCGCTCAAGACCGACCGCATCCCCATCAAGATCGTGCCGGCGGAAACGCTCCGCAAGCCCGAGTGGATCCGCGTGCGCGCCGGCGGCGGCGAGCGCTTCAACGAGATCAAGAGGATCCTTCGCGACGCGAAGCTGCACACCGTGTGCGAGGAAGCCTCGTGCCCCAACATCGGCGAGTGCTTCGGCCACGGCACGGCGACCTTCATGATCATGGGCGACCTGTGCACACGCCGCTGCCCCTTCTGCGACGTGGCGCACGGAAGGCCCGAGCCGCTCGATGCCGAGGAGCCCCGCCACCTGGGCGAGACCATCGCGAACATGAAGCTTCGCTACGTCGTGATCACGAGCGTGGACCGCGACGACCTGCGCGACGGCGGCGCCGGCCACTTCGTCGATTGCATCCGCGCCGTGCGCGAGCTCTCGCCCGGAACGAAGATCGAGATCCTCACGCCGGACTTCCGCGGGCGCCTCGAGCGCGCGCTCGAGATCCTCGACGCGGCGCCGCCGGACGTGATGAACCACAACCTGGAGACGGTCCCGCGCCTCTACCGCCAGGCTCGCCCCGGCTCCGACTACGGGCACTCGCTGCAGCTGCTCAAGCAGTTCAAGGCGCGCCATCCCAAGGTGCCGACCAAGTCGGGACTGATGGTGGGGCTGGGGGAGACCAACGACGAGATCCTCGAGGTGATGCGCGACCTTCGCGCGCACGACGTGGACATGCTCACGCTCGGCCAGTACCTGCAGCCTTCAAGGCACCACCTTCCGGTGCTGCGCTTCGCGCATCCGGACGAGTTCCGCATGTTCGGCGAAGAGGCCGCCAAGATGGGATTCGTGAACGCGGCGAGCGGTCCCATGGTGCGATCGAGCTACCACGCCGACCGGCAGGCCCAGGACGCCGGCGCCCTCTAGGAAAGCTTGTTCCGCGTCGTTGATTCCCACACCGGCATGGTGTAAATAGGCCGGACCGTCACAATTTTTCATACTTCCGCTCGTGGACCGATTCAAGGAGCTCACCACTTTCGTCGAGGTCGCACAGCGCGGCAGCCTTTCGGCCGCGGCGCGCGAGGAAGGCATCACGCCCGCGATGGTGGGACGGCGCATCGACCAGCTCGAGGAGCGCCTGGGCGTGAAGCTCTTCAAGCGCTCCACGCGCAAGGTCACCCTCACGCCGGAAGGGACGACGTTCTACGAGGACTGCAACCGGCTGCTGGGTGAGCTGCGCTCCGCGGAAGACGCGCTTTCGGTCGGCGCCAAGAGCGCCTCCGGGCGGCTCATCATCACCGCACCCACGGCCTTCGGCCGCAAGCACATCGCGCCGCACCTCTCCGCGTTCATCGCTGAGCACCCGAACCTCGCGATCACGCTGCACCTGTCCGAACGGCTGGTGGACCTCAAGAACGAGCGATTCGACCTCGCGATCCGCATCGCGGACCTGAAGAGCGCCGACCTCATCGCCGCCAAGCTCGCGCGCAACCATCGCGTGGTGTGCGGATCGCCCGCCTACTTCAAGCGCGCCGGCAAGCCCAAGCTGCTCGCGGAGCTCGCGCGGCACAACTGCCTCGTCACGAGCACCGAGGACGGCGTGGCCGACTCCTGGAGCTTCCTCGAGAAGGGCAAGCCCGTGTCGGTGAAGGTCACGGGCAATCTCCAGTGCAACGACGGCGAGGTGCTCACGCGATGGGCCATCGCCGGCGAGGGCCTCGCGTGGCGCAGCGCCTGGGAGGTGAGCGAGGAGGTGAAGCGCGGCCGCCTCGCCACGGTGCTCGACGACTACGCCTTCCCCGGCAACAACATCTATGCCGTCTATCCGGAGCGGCGCCTGCTCCCGGCGAAGGTGAAGTTCTTCATCGATTTCCTGCGAAGGACTTTCGGCGACCCGCCGTACTGGGAGTGAAACCGGGGTCTGGCCCCGGTTTTCAGCGGAATTGCTTCACCACGTGGTGCTGGCGGCGGCTCACCGGGAGCTTCTCCCCGGTGCCCTTGATCACGACGGCCCATCCCGACTCGCTCTCCTCGGCGTTGCGTTCGAAGCCGGCGATGGCCGTGCGCGCCACGAGGCAGTTGCGGTGCACGCGGACGAATGCGTCGGCGAATTCTTCCTCCAGGCTCGTGAGCGACTCCTCGACCAGGTGCTCGCGCTCGACCGTGCGCACCGTCACGTACTTGAGCTCGGCCCTCAGGTAGAGGACGTCGGCGAGCGGCACCAGGATGATCTTCCCGCGCTCGTGGACCGAGAGGTGCCGGCGCGGAAGGTTGGCGGCGGCATCGAGCGCCTCGCGCGAGACCTTGGGCGCCGCGCGCGTCTTGCTCAGCGCCGCGAGCAGGCGCTCCACGCGGATGGGCTTGAGCAGGTAGTCGATCGCGTTCACCTCGAAGGCCTTGATGGCGTAGGTATCGAACGCGGTCGTGAAGATGATCGCGGGCGGGTCCTCCATGCCGGCGATGTGGCGCGCCGCCTCCATGCCGTCCATCTCCGGCATGCGGATGTCGAGGAGCACGACGTCCACCTTCTCGCGGTTGAGGACGTCGAGGACCTCGCGGCCGTTGCGCGCCTCGTCCACGATCGCAAGCGGGAAGGACTCGCGGCATTCGTCGAGCAGGTCGCGCAGCCTCGCGCGGGCCGGAGCCTCGTCGTCGGCGATGAGGATGCGCGCGCAGTCCTTGTCGGCCAGCATCAGGAGCTCGCGGTGATGTACGGCATGCGGATCGTCACGTGATAGTGCCCGTCCCTCACTTCGGAGCGCATGCTCGCCTCGGCATCGAAATGCAGCTGCAGGCGCTCGCGGATGTTCTCGGTGGCCATCTTGTTGCCGCCCATGTGCTTGCCGCTCCCGGAATAGGGGTTCCTCAGCTCCATCACCAGCTGGGCGCCTGCAAGCGAGACGTCGATCTCGATCTCGCCGCCCGCCTCGATGGGCTCGATGCCATGGTAGACCGCGTTCTCCACGAGCGGCTGGAGGATGAGCGGCGGCACCATGGCGTCGGCCGGCATGGTGCCGGTGCGCCACGTGACGCGCAGGCGCTCGCCCAGCCTGAGCTCCTCCAGCGCAAGGTACTGGCGCGCGAGGTCCACTTCGTTGGCGAGCGGCGCGAGCGTCCGGTTATCGGACATGAGGACGCGAAAGAGGTCCGCCAGGTCCTCCAGGGCCCGCTCGGCCCGGCGCGGCTCCGAGCGGATGAGCGACAGCACGGCGTTGATGCTGTTATAGAGGAAGTGCGGGCGAATGCGCGCCTGGAGCGCCTGGATGCGCGCTTCGGCCACGGCCGGCGACAGCGCGCGCGCCCGCAGGTCGAAGTAGGCCAGGGTCACCGCGGTCACGAAGAAGACGAGGAAGGTCACCTGGCCGAAGGTCATCGGGCGCAGCTCGAAATCGAATTGCCGCGACACCTCGTAGAGCACCCAGGTCACCGCGAGCTCGAAAGCCGTGAGCAGCGCGATCGCTCCCACGTAGCCGATCGCGTGCAGCCACCGGCGCGCGAGGCAAAGCACCACGAGCGAGAGGATCAGCACCGGCTCGCCGAACGCGGCGAAGAGCAGGAACTCGAACCAGATCTCGCGAACGGAGGGGGCGCGGATCACGGCCGCGGCGGCGATGAGCACGTTCACGAGGACCAGCGAACGAAGCATCACGCCGACGTTGCAGAAGTTCGGAAGGCGGATGCCCGCACCGGTCTGATTTATACTCGCCACGGTTCCCCATTTTGGCCATTGCCGCCGCTTCCATGCAACAAGACGACAAGCCCGGCGCGAAATCCGCGGGCAAGGCATGGTCGGGGCGCTTCGCCGAGCCCCTCGACTCCCTCACGCAGCGTTTCAATGCGTCGGTGTCGTTCGACCAGCGCCTCGCGCAGTACGACATCGCCGGCTCCCTCGCCCATGCCCGCATGCTCGCCCGGGCGAAGCTCATTTCGGGCGACGACCTCGCCGCGATCGAGCGCGGCATGGCGCAGATCGCCGAGGAGGTCCGCTCGGGAAGCTTCTCCTGGTCCGTCGACCGCGAGGACGTGCACCTCAACATCGAGCACCGCCTCACCGAGCTGGTTGGCGAGGCGGGAAAGCGCCTGCACACGGCCCGCTCGCGCAACGACCAGGTGGCGACGGACATGCGGCTGTGGCTGCGCGCGCAGATCGACGAGCTCGCGGGCCTGCTTCGGCGCGTGCGCGAGGGCCTCATCGACCTCGCGGAGAAGCACACCGGGACCCTGATGCCGGGGTTCACGCACCTGCAGGTCGCCCAGCCCGTTACCTTCGGGCATCACCTCATGGCCTACTTCGAGATGTTCACGCGCGATGCCGAGCGCCTCGCCGACTGCCGCCGCCGCGTGAACAAGCTGCCCCTGGGCGCCTCGGCGCTCGCCGGCACGAGCTTCCCGATCGACCGCGAGTTCGCGGCCAAGGAGCTGGGCTTCGACGGCGTGTGCGAGAACTCGCTCGACGCCGTGTCCGATCGCGATTTCGCCGTGGAATTCCTCGCCGACGCCGCCCTCGTGATGGCGCACGTCTCGCGCCTTTCGGAGGAGCTCGTGATGTGGATGAGCCCCGCGTTCGGCTTCGTGAAGATCGCCGACCGTTTCTGCACCGGCTCCTCGATCATGCCGCAGAAGAAGAATCCCGACGTGCCCGAGCTCATGCGCGGCAAGGCCGGGCGCGTGTACGGCTCGCTCGTGGCGATGCTCACCGTGATGAAGGGCCAGCCGCTCGCGTACAACAAGGACAACCAGGAAGACAAGGAGCCGCTCTTCGATGCCGTGGACACGTTGCGCGACGTGCTCACGCTGCTCGCCGAGCTCCTGAAGGGCGTCGAGCCGCGGCCGGAGCGGATGAGAAAGGCGCTCGACGAAGGTTTCGCGACAGCCACGGACCTCGCCGACTACCTGGTGCGCCGGGGCATGCCCTTCCGCGACGCCCACGAAGTGGTGGCGCGCGCGGTTCGCGCGGCCGAGGAAGCCGGAAAGGACCTCGCCTCGCTTCCGCTTGCCACGCTCCGGGGCTACTCCGCGTTGATCGGCGAGGACGTCCATGCCGCGCTCACGCCGGAAGGATCGGTTGCGTCGCGCAACCACGTGGGCGGCACCGCGCCCGAGGCCGTGCGCGCGGCGATCGAGCGCGCCCGCAAGCGCCTCTAGACGCTCTCCTCGACCTTCGCCTGGTAGATCCGGCAGATCTTGCGCGTCTCGGGTCCCGAGAGGCGGTCGCCCATGCGGCCGCAGCGGTAGATGCGCTGCGAGAGCTTCTGCGACCAGCTGCACGACTGGCAATCGCCGAACATCGTGCCCTCGTTGTCTTCCTGCAGCGTCTCGAGCGCCTCGCGAAGCGCCGACACCGCGTTGCGGATGCGGTTGGGGCTGATGTTGCGCGTCGCGTTCTGCCAGGCGAGCGCGGGCTGCGACTCGTAAAGCAGCCGCTCGCCCGACGCCGACAGGCGAAGGCGAACGACGCGCCGGTCGATGTCGTCCTCGAATCGCTCGATGAGGCCGCGCCGGTCGAGCAGCAGGAGCGTTTGCGACACCGTGCCCTTGGTGAGGCCCAGGTAGTCGGCGAGCGCCTGGGGCGTGTTCGAGTAGCGGTTGGCCTTGCTAAGATAGACGAGCGCCTGGAGGTGGACGGGTTGCAGGCTTTCGTCGCTTCCCGACTTCCGTAGCTCCGTCCTCATGAGGTTCCCGAGCCGCTCCACCAGCTCGAGAAGGACGAGCGGATTCTTGTCCAGGCGCCCTCCGTCGCGGAAACGTCCGCAGCCCCATTAGTATCGGATCGATACGAAAAAGTCAAGGCTTTGCGCCACCGACTTTTCGTATCGAATCGAAACTACCCCGGTTTCGAGGCCTTTTTGTGCGGTTTCGCACTTCCGCGGCCGCTTCCCGCGTCATTTCCAGCGCGGCTGGACGCCCGATTGCGCGACGATGATGCGGGCGAGCGAGGCGAAGAGCTCGTCGCCGCTGCGCGTGTCGCGCCACTCGCCTTCGCGGTTCGCGAAATGGAAGCCGCCCGAGCGCGCGGCGACCCAGATCTCGCGATTGGGCGCCTGGCGATTGACGATCACGCGGCTCGAGTCGGGGCACGTGATCGTGAGGATCCCGGACTCGAGGTCCACGTCGAGGTCGTCGTCGCTTTCCAGTGACGATTCGATGCGCGCGAGCACGCCGTCGACGGCGCGATGGAAATCCGATTCATTCATAATGCCGGGATGATACGCGCCATCGCCATCGCCGCGGCCTTCACCGGCGCGATCGCGCTCGCGGGTTGCGGCCAGAAGGGGCCGCTCAGGCTCCCCGATGCTCCGAAGGCGCCGGCGACCACGCCCGCCCCCGCGACCACGCCCGCCCCGGCGTCCGCACCCGAGCCCAGGTCGCCATGAGCGCGTTCGTCCGCAAGGACGGCGTCCTCTTCGTGGACGGCGTCTCCCTCGAACGCATCGCCGCCGAATTCGGCACGCCCTGCTACGTCTATTCGCGCGCGTCGATCGAGTCTGCCTATCGCGATTTCGACGAGGGCCTCGCGGGGCTCGACCACCTGGTCTGCTACGCGGTCAAGGCCAACTCCAACCTCGCGGTGCTGGACACGCTGCAGCGCATGGGCGCGGGATTCGACATCGTCTCGGGCGGCGAGCTCGCGCGCGTCATGGCCGCCGGGGGCCGCGCCGACCGCGTGATCTTCTCGGGCGTCGGCAAGAGCGAGGCGGAGATGCGCGCGGCGCTCGCCGCGGGCATCCGCTGCTTCAATGTCGAGAGCGAGCCGGAGCTCGATCGCCTCGACGCGATCGCCGCGTCGATGGGCAAGCGCGCGCCGGTATCGCTTCGCATCAACCCGGACGTGGACGCGCGCACGCACCCCTACATCTCGACCGGATTGGCGGGAAACAAGTTCGGCATACCGCATGCGCGCGCGCTCGAAGCCTATCGCCGGGCCGCATCGCTCAGGCATCTCGACGTGATCGGAGTCGGATGCCACATCGGCTCCCAGATCCTCGAAAGCGCGCCCCTCGACGAAGCGCTCGAGCGCATCCTCGACCTGGCGGCCGGGCTCCAGGCGCAGGGGATCGCGCTCCACCACCTGGACCTCGGCGGCGGCTTCGGGATCCGCTACCGCGACGAGACGCCGATCGACGTTCGCGGCTACTGCGCGCGCCTCGCTACGCGCCTGTCCGGATGCGGCATGCAGGTGATGCTCGAGCCCGGCCGGGCGATCGTCGGCCCCGCGGGCGCGCTGCTCATGCGGGTCGAGTACCTCAAGCTCGACAAGGCCAAGCGCTTCGCCGTCGTCGACGCGTCGATGAGCGAGTTGATCCGCCCCGCTCTCTACGAGGCCTACCACGAGATCGACCCCGTGCGCCTGCGCGGCGAGCCCGCGATCGCGCTCGACGTCGTGGGACCCGTGTGCGAATCGGCCGACGTCCTCGGGACGGACCGCGCGCTTGCGCTCCGCGAGGGCGACCTGCTCGCGGCGCTCTCCACGGGTGCCTACGGGATGGTGATGGCCTCCAACTACAACTCGCGCCCGCGCCCGCCGGAGGTGCTGGTGGACTCCGGGCGCGCGCTTCTCGTGCGCGAAAGGGAGAGCGCGGCATCTCTCTTCGCGGGCGAAAGGCGCCTCGGCGAGGCCTCGGCGAAGTAGCCTCGTGTCGAGGCACTCGATTGGTATCGTCTCGATACCAAAACGAGCCGAGTCGATGCAAATAGTCATTTCCCTTTCCGGCTTCCGCATAGAATCGGCTCACCAACTTGTTCGATGCGAATCCGAACGCTTGGTAGTGCGTAGTGGCATCCGTCGGATGCCCCGTACGTCAGACAATCGGTCAACATTGAAAGGAGCAACACCATGGCTGCGAAGAAAAAAGCCGCGAAGAAGAAGTCCACCAAAAAAGCCAAGAAAGCGAAGAAGAAGTCATCTAAGAAGCGCGCGTCAAAAAAACGCGTAGCGAAGAAGACCAAGAAGTCGAAGAAGAAGGCTTCGAAGAAGAAGCCGGCCCGCAAGGCGGCAAAGAAGAAGAAGCCAGCGAAGAAGAAGGCGGCGAAGCGCAAGCCCGCGATGAGCGCGGCGATGCCGGTAGTCAAGCCAATGATGGCTCCGGCAGTCACCCCGGTCATCACGCCGCTGATCAAGCCGATGAGCTGACGGGCGCCTCGCGCCCGCCAGCAAGGCGGCTGGACCCGAATACGAGGCGCGACCCGACCGGGGCCGCGCAACCGGCCGGAGTTACGGCCGGGTAGCGCCTCGCAAGCGGGCTCCCCCCGGGGGCCGCGCCAGCGTCCTCATCCCTCCAGGTTCCAGCGCTCCATCACCACGTAGCCGCCGCGCCCCGTTTCGGACCGTACGAGCACGAAGTCCCGCACGTGCCACGGGATCGGCGGCACCGATTCCTGCGGAAGCGAGCGGGCGATCCGGCGAGCGAGCGTCGCGTGGGCGGCAAAGGGCCGCGAATCGAGCGTGAAGCGCGCGCGGCGCAACTCCGATTCGAGGCAAGACTGCAACGCCGTGAGTTCCTGGGGCAGCCGCGAGGGCCCCGCCCACGCCACGCCCGCCTCGCGAAAGGAACCCACCGTATCGATGTCGATTTCGAAAGCCCGGCCGCGGACGCGGGACGCCGCCTCTTCGGCCGCCGCCACTCGATCCTCGGGGACTTCCCCGAGGAAGGACAGGGTGAGGTGGAGCTTGGCCCCGGGCACCGCGCGGCCCCGGGTGCGCGTGGCGATCGAGGCTCCGAGCCCGGCGAGATGCGCCCTCGACGCTTCGTCCGGCCAGAGCGCGAAGAACAGGCGCATCGGCCTTACGGCAGTTCCGCTGCCGGCATCCGCGCAAGGATCGTCTGGGTCTTGCGCGCGATGAACGGCGTGTTGCGGTTGCGATCGTAGAAGCGCGGGTTCGGAATGATCGCGGCGAGGTGCGCCGCGGCTTCCGCGCCGAGCTTCGCTGCGCTCGTGCCGTAGTAATGGCGCGCGGCGGCCTCCGCGCCGAACACGCCATCTCCCCACTCGATCACGTTGAGATAGATCTCGAGGATCCGGCGCTTGTCCATCACCTGCTCGATCATCACGGTGATGAGCGCCTCCTCGCCCTTGCGCCACGGCGTCCGGCTCGGCGAAAGGAAGAGGTTCTTCGCGAGCTGCTGCGAGATCGTCGAGCCTCCGGCCACGACCTTGCCCTTGCGGCGGTTCTTCTCGCGCGCCTTCTCGATCGCGTCCCAGTCGAAGCCCTCGTGGTCGACGAACCGGGAATCCTCGGCGACCACGACGGCGCGCTTGAGGCTCTCCGAGATCCGGTCGTAGGGAACCCATGCATGCTGCAGCTTTGCCGCGGGGTTGGTCGCGCGCATCGCGGCGAGGCGCGCGTCCATGAACGCGGTGGTCGATGGATTGTGCGTGTTCCACCACCAGACCTGGGCGAGGTATGCGAGCTGAACGGCGAGGAACGCGCCGGCCAGCAGGACCGCGAGTCCGGCGGCCAGCCGCAGCACGCTCCTCACGCCGCCCGCGCCCGAAGCTCGGCGATCACCGCGGCCGTATCGGGACGCTTGCCCCTCCAAAGCTCGAAGGATTCGGCCGCCTGTTCCACCAGCATGCCGAGCCCGTCGCTCGCCCGCATGCCGCCCGAGCGCGCGTGCGCGAGGAACGCATTCGCCGATTCGCCGTAGGCCATGTCGTACGCCAGGCCCTTGGCGGACAGGACATGCTCCGGCAAACGGAGAGCTTCACCGTGGACGGAGGTAGAGGTCGCATTCACCACGATGTCGAAGCGGTCGCGCGGAATCGCATCCAGCGGCGCCGCTTCCACCGGGCCCAGCGCGCCGAACCGGCTCGCGAGCTCGCCCGCCTTGCCCTCGCTGCGATTGGCGATGACCAGGCGCGCGGGCCTTTCGGCGAGCAGGGGCGCGATCACGCCGCGCGCCGCCCCACCCGCCCCGATGATGAGCACGCGGCTGCCCTCTATCGCGATTCGCAAGTTGCGCGCGAGATCCGCGACGAGGCCCGCGCCGTCGGTGTTGTCCGCCTCGATCGTTCCCGATCGCGATGCGAGGAAGTTCGCGGCGCCCGCGAGGCGCGCGCGATCGCTCGCTTTCGACGCGAACTCGAGCGCCTCCACCTTGAACGGAAGCGTCACGTTCGCTCCACGCCCCCCGGACTCGAAGAACGAACGCGCGCTTCGCGCGAAACCGTCGCGCGGCGCAAGCAGAGTCCCGTACTCGAGCGATTCGCCGAGTTGCCGCGCGAACAGCGAATGGATGCGAGGCGAAAGGCTGTGCGCGACCGGATTGCCGATGACGACATATCGATCCATCGGACGTGATCGTACCCGCCATTTAAATAGTATGGCGTCCCGGCCTGCGATCTTTCCTCAAATGCCCTATGATGGTGCGGATATTCATACTTCGCACGCCCGTGGTGCGCGCCGCGCCTGCCGCAGGTGCGTAAATCATATGAAACAATGGATTAGCAGATATCTTCCGTGGCACAGTTTTCGCTAAATGTGGCCTCGTCCGGGCTTTCGTCAGCCGCTCGTTCCCCATTTCTGGGCATTCATCCCACCATCAGGAGAAACCTATGGCAGTAGCCGACGTCTTCAAGACAATCAA
>Ga0335071_10004172_pt1 | contig 15119 bp, 13 predicted proteins | sample Lox_Sample_15_FD_206724 | JGI IMG/M metagenome (GOLD analysis project Ga0335071, IMG submission 206724) | Soil microbial communities from Loxahatchee National Wildlife Refuge, Florida, United States - Lox_Sample_1.5 | ecosystem: Environmental > Terrestrial > Soil > Wetlands | place: USA... | reverse complement strand
ATCCGAGGTGGATGATCATCTACGGCTTCATCGTCTCCTCGGCCGCGCTCTTCACCATGACGACGCTCGATCTGCAGGTGAGCTACGCGTACATTGCCTGGCTGCGCGTGTTCCAGGCGGCCGGGCTGGCGTTCCTCTTCATCCCCATCAATACGCTGGTGTACAACGGAATCCCGATGACCAAGAACAACGACGTGAGCGGGTTGACTAACCTGGCGCGAAATATCGGGGGTAGCACAGGCACGGCGTTCGTCGTAACCATTTTGGCGAGGCGGCAGCAGTTCCACCAGAACCGGCTCGGATCCGCGCTCTCGGCGGCAGACAGCAATGTGCAGAACGCGCTCGACAGCCTGGGACGCTACCTGATGCACGGCGGACGCGCCGCCTCCCTTGTGCAGGGCAGGGCGCTGGCCCAGGGCAGTCTGTACGGCCAGCTCATCCGTCAGAGCGCCATGCTCGCTTATCTCGACGTGATCAAGCTTCTGGCCGTCGTCATGGTGCTCCTCATCCCGTTGGTGTTCCTGATGAAACGGCCTCCCAAGAGCGGAGCGCCCATGGGGCACTAACCCCGGCTCAGTTTGGCGAGACTCTGGAGAGCCTGACCGCGCCGTCTCCCGCGGACGTCGATCCATTAAAAGCCGGCGGCTGCCTCTCAGAATGAGACATCTGCGGGTTCGGTCACCTTCAGCACCGACTGATCGTGAGTGCGCTGCTTCCATGCCGCGCGAATCGCGTCGATCTTGGCGCGATTCGCTGCGCTATCGGGATAGTCGATGATGAGCAGTTTGGTGCGCAGGCGTTCGGGCGCGGTTTCGTTCCTTCCCTGCCACTGGCCGTAAACATCGATGACGCTCAGGCCGTCAGGGAAACGCGGTGTCACTTCCTTGTCGAGGAAGTCGCGCCATTCGGCTTCGGTGATGCCAGTCTCGGGATGATCCGCTCGCCCAAGGCCGAAATAGAGTTTGGTGTCGACCCATCCGGCGGTATGGCCGGGGTGCGACGGATCGCCTTCGAGCGTGGGCGCCGTTGCGGTTGCCGGTGAGGGAGCCGGGTGTGCGCAGCCGGCAACAATGGCACAAAACAAGAGGTTGATCAGAACAATGCGCAGACGCATTCGGTTCCGCGCTCCTCGGCAATAAGGGAAGCCTGGGTCAAAGGAGGGGAATTCCGGCCCGCTGTTCCCTGCTCCCTGTCTCTCTTACTTTTCCACTTCAACGCCGCGCCAGAAGGCCACGTACCCCTTCACCTTGCGGGCTGCCGGCTTGGGATCGGGATAATACCAGGCAGCGTCCTGGTTGTCCTGCCCGTCGATCACCACGGTCATGTAACGCTTCTGGCCAGTGGCGGGATCGGTTGAAGTTGTTGAGCTGGGCCGGAAGTATTCGCGCTTGAGGCTGGACTCCGGGAAGTACACATTCCCGTCCACTTCCTGCGTTTGACTACTTTCCGCAATCACTCTGCCGTTCCAAATAGCTCGCGCCATCTTATTTCGGTCGCTTCCAGTCCATTCCGCTCGCCCGACACACTCGCTATATAGACGGGCAATGGTACCGCTAAGACACTAGCAGAGATTGCGGCGCTGGGTCCAACGGCGACCGGGCGAACTGAATGTGCCTACTTTGCGGCAGCGACGGAGTCGATGTGGACGCTCTTATTGGTCGCGTCGGCGGTCGCACTCACGGTGACGTGGTCACCGTAGAAGTTCTTCACCGAATCCGGATTGTCGATGGTCCAGACCTGCTTCTTGGCGTCGTCGACGAATACCGGCTTCATTCCGCCCTCGATACACTTTTTCACGCATGCCGCCCCGGTACCGGCGTGTTTTGCGCCACACATGGAGTCGGAGATATAGCCGGTAATCTGCGAATCGGCAGCCATCATGGCCATCGGGCATAGCACAAGAGCCGCGGCAGCGAGCGAAAGCGTGCGCTTCATAAGAACCTCCGGGAGACGAGATAACAACCCGCTCCTATGATGCACGCCGGGGCATGCTTTCGACAAGGCGAGTACCCGGCTGGCCACGGGCCGGCGCGGCCATAAGCCTATCAGCCGCGGCGGCCTAGCATGCCCTCCACGCGCTTGTGAACGGATTCATAGCGCTGGGCGGCGGCAGAAAAACGGGTGATGATTTCGCTGGTCTTGCTCATGAACGTGGGATTCTTTTCCCGGATCGCGTCGAGTATGTGGGCAAGCTTTGCGAGGATGAAGAATCCCTCGGCGTTGCAATCGACGAACAATTCGGCAGAAACCGCGCCGTGCAGCACCAGCGCAGCCGCCATCTCCCAATAGGTGATTACCTGTCTCAGGTGCGGGTTATGCGGGTCGCTGGGATTTTCGTAGACCGCATAGAAATCCTCGATCGTTTTGGGCCAGAATTCGCCAGTGATCCAGGCGCGCGCCTGGCGCATCACTGTCTCAGTGCGCAGTTCATAAAGTTTAAGAATGATTCCGGCATCAGCCGTTGAAGCCAGCATTCGTTCCATGAGGCGTCTCCGCTGCCCATACTACAGGATCGCCCCGATTTCCGCCGTGAAACCCGCGCTCCGGGAGTCGCCCGCGCCCTCTTCCCTGGTCTCTCTTGCCTGCACCTTACGCCGGCTGCAGTTCCTGTTTTTCTTCTCCCTTCTCCACGACCGGACCATGGGTCTCGGCTGTGGGCCGCGGCGGGGCGTCGCCGATACGCTTAGAGTAGGTGCATACCACCTTGCTCTCCTCTGATGGAAGTGGGGAACCCTTCTTGCCGCGCTTCTTAGCCGAAGCTGCCTCTTCCTCAGCGCTTTTCTTCTTGTTGGGGCATTCGAGAAAGACACCCGAACGAAGGGTCTTCTCGACCAGGTAGGGGCTGCCGCACTTCGGGCATTTCTTGGGGACGGGCTTCAGATTCGAAGTGAAGTCGCACTTGGGATAATTGGTGCAGCCATAGAAGACGTTGCCCCGGCGCGCGCGGCGCTCGGCGATGTCGCCCTCGCCGCACTTCGGGCATTTCATTCCTTCAATCAGGTTCTGCTTGATGTATTTGCACTTGGGATATCCAGAGCAGGAGACAAACTCACCGTAGGCTCCCTGACGCAGCACCAGCGGCTTGCCGCACATGGGGCAATCTTCGCCCGTGGGCTCGGGAGGCTTCTGCTGCTGCTTCGAGCTAAGCTTGCGGAAGGTCTTACACGGCGGATCGGCGTTGTAGTCTGGGCACGCCATAAACGGCCCGAAGAGTCCGCGCCGCATGACCATCACTTTGCCGCAGTTTTCGCAATACTCTTCTGTGTCGCCCGCTTCCTGCGCTTCGGGCGTGTTCAGATCAGGCTTCGAGGCGATGTTTTCCTTGGTGAAGGTACAGCTGGCCGGATCCTTCTTGTTGTAGGCCGAACAGGCGTAGAAGGTTCCGAACTTTCCCCACTTCAAAACCAGTGGCGAACCGCACAGCTCGCATTTTTCCGTGGTTTTCTGCTCCATCCGCTTGATGTTTTCCATCTTCTTGCCGGCCACCTTGAGCTCATCCTCGAAGTGGTCGTAGAAGCCATTGAGCAGATCAGTCCACTTTTCCTTGCCCTCTTCAATATCGTCCAGCTCTTCTTCAAGGCGCGCGGTGTACTTGGTGTCGAAGATGTAGGGAAAGTTCTTGACCATCAGGTCGCACACCACGACACCAATCTCGGTGGGATAGAAACGGCCGCGTGAGCCGCCATGCTTGACCACGTATTCGCGGTCCTGAATGGTGTTGATGATCGAGGCGTAGGTCGACGGCCGGCCGATGCCGCGCTCTTCCAGCTCCTTGACCAGCGAAGCCTCGTTGTAGCGCGGAGGCGGCTGGGTAAAGTGATCCTCGGGCAACAGCGCATCCAGGTCAAGGGCTTTGACGTTGTCGAGGTTGGGCAGCCGATTGGAGCTTTCGTCTTCGTCGTCCTTCTTCTCCTCGGAGACTTCGTAGACCTTCAGGAAACCTTCGAAGCGCATCACCGATCCGCTAGCCCGAAAATCATAGGTTTCTCTGGTTTTGGACGAAACGGCGGCGATGTTCGCGGTTGTGACGTCGTACACGGCGGGAACCATCTGCGAGGCCACGAAGCGCTGCCAGATGAGTTTGTAAAGCTTCAATTGCTCGTCGCTCAGATAACGGGCGATCGACTCCGGAGTCCGCGCTGCGTCGGTCGGGCGGATGGCCTCGTGCGCGTCCTGCGCATCCTTCTTACCCCTATAGGCGTTGGGTGTCTCAGGCAGATACTGCGGGCCCAGCTCCTTTGCTATCCATTCGCGCGCCCCGGTTATGGCCTCAGGCGCCACGCGAGGAGAATCGGTACGCATGTAGGTGATGAGGCCAGTAGTTCCTTCGGCGCCAATCTCGACGCCTTCATAGAGCCGCTGCGCTACGCCCATGGTGCGCCGAACATTGAAGCCAAGCCGGTTCGCCGCATCGCGTTGCAGCTGGCTGGTGATAAACGGCGGCAGCGGACGGCGCTGCTGCTCGCGGGCCTGCACGCCGGCGATGGTCCAACTTGCTTTCTCGAGGGCGGCCAGCACTTCGTCCATCGACTTCCTGTCGGGCAGAGCGCTGGAGATGAACGACTCTTTGCCTTCCTTATCTTTACCGTTGGCCACGCGCGCCGGATCGCCGTCGATCCCGACAAACTTCGCCTTGAACTGCTGATCGGCTTTCTTTTCCGGGTGAAGCTGCGCCTCCAGAGTCCAATACTCCACCGGCTGAAACGCGCCGATTTCCCGTTCGCGCTCTACGATGAGCCGCAGGGCCACAGTCTGAACGCGCCCGGCGGAAAGTCCTCGGCGGACCTTATCCCAAAGGAGCGGCGAGATCTGGTAACCCACCAGCCGATCGAGCACCCGGCGCGTCTGCTGAGCGTCGACCAAGTTCTTATCGATGTCGCGTGCGTGTTCGAAAGCGCCTTGCACGGCCTTTTTCGTGATTTCGTTAAAGGTGACGCGACGGATCTTTTTCCTCTCTTTGGAGTTGGTCCCAAGCTGGAGCGCCAGATGGTACGCGATCGCCTCGCCCTCGCGGTCGGGGTCGGGAGCCAGATAGACTTCGTCAGCCCTGGCCGCCGCCTTCTTCAGCTGCTCAACCACCTTCTCTTTGCCCGGGGACACGATCAACTCGGGCACAAATGTCCGCTTCTTCAGCTCCACGCCGAGCTCGTTCTTGGGCAGATCCATGATGTGCCCGATCGACGCACGCACATCGAATCCTTTGCCCAGGTACTTCTCGATCGTCTTCGCCTTAGCCGGCGATTCCACGATCACCAATGATTTAGTTGTTGCTGCCATCCCTAAGAACCAGTTCCCTCTCGTGATCTTTCTCAGCCTGTTTGACTCGAAAACCCGACTTCGGTTCCGAGTCCCGGCAGGCAAACCGGTGACTCAGCCAGCCAATTCCTGACAAACCTTCACAAAAATCGGCCGCAAGTGATGCACCCTATCACGGATTGCCTTTCGATTTCTACACACGGGCGGCATTTTTGTTTTGATGCCATGCCAATTCCGGGTGGATGAAAGCTCATTCGCGGCTCCTGCATCGGCCGCAAACCGTTGCTGCGATTACCATCAATGGATGGCGTCGTCAGATCTGTTGTCCTGCCTGATTCTTCAGACAAAAAGTATCAGCGCCACTCGGCAACCCCTCAGCCCCAGGTCCTTCAGGTACGCCTTGATGAAAATTGTATCGACCTCAGCCTCCACCCCTGACCGGCCCTGAGGAGGTGCCGGAATCAGCATTGCTAAAGCGTCCGGACGTAGTTCTTGCCCGGCAATTGGCGCACCCGCCCTGCCATTTCAAGTTCAAAAAGAGCCGTAAATACCTCAGAAGAAGTAAGTTGCTCCTGTAGACGGTCGAGTATTTCATCGATTTGAAGGCTTTCGTCGGTGCGCAGGACCTCGAGCACCATCGCCTCCTGTGGTCTTAATACGGGATCAGCCAATAAGGATGCGCTGGCTGCCGGTTCGGATGCAGACGGGGCGTCCGATTCGAGCTCCAGGCGGACCCCCGAGGGAAGGTCCTCCCACACGTCTTCCCAGGTGGCAACGAGCTTAGCGCCCTGTTTTATCAATGTGTTAGGCGTCCAGGAGCCCCTGTTTGTCACATTGCCGGGCACCGCGAAAAGATCCCGGTTCTGTTCGGCAGCACAGCGGGCAGTCACCCGGGTGCCCGAGTTCTCCCCAGCCTCAACGACTAGTACTGCAACTGACAAGCCGCTCAGGATCCGGTTCCGGCGCGGGAAGTTCTGGGGCGCGGGGAAGGTCCCCGTCGGCACCTCGCTGGCAATAGCGCCCCCGGCCGCCAGAATATCCTCTGCCAGCTTTCTATTCTCTTTTGGGTAGACCACGTCGATCCCCGTCCCCCACACCGCCAGAGTGGGCATACGTGCAACTAGCGCACCCCTGTGAGCGCAGGAGTCGATCCCACGCGCCATCCCGCTCACGACCAGCAAGCGACGCGCCGCCAGGTCCCGCGCCAGCATTTCGGTTACGGCGGTTCCATAGGGCGTGGGATGCCGGGTTCCGACGATGGCGATGGAGGGACGCGCCAACAGCTTGACGTCGCCGCGCACCCAGAGAACCGGTGGCGGATCGTAGATCTCGCGCAGCCGCTCAGGGTATTCGGGGCAGGAATAGCTGACCAAGGTCGCACCCTGCGCGGCGACGCGGGCCCACTCGCCTTCGGCCGCGCGACGAGCTTTGCCGTCGAAGATGAATTGCGCCGCCTCTGCCGGAAAACGCAAGCCTTCAAGCTCAGTGAGGGGCAGCGTGAAGATCCGACTCGCCGAACCAAGTCCGCGTACCGCATCCACAATCCGCTTTGGGCCCAGATTCGGCGCCAGCGCCAGCGCTAGCCAAGCCAGCCGATCCTCATCCAGCTGCGGCGCCAGGCCCTTTTCGAGCGGCTGCGTCTGGGCAGTCATCGCGCACCCCGGGCTGTCCGAAATTCGGACAGTGTCCAAAATTCGCACACTTCCGCTTCCTCTTTCTGTATGAAAAAACGCAAATCAGGGGTGTGCGGAAACTTTACCGCTGGGTGAGAGAGAAGTCAAGTCGGTGCATCACCAAGTAGTGCCTCAGTTTGAGCGGCTCTTTTATTTGAAGTCAATATACCTTCAAACTGCCCGTTACTCGAGGCGCAGCTTTTCGTGGAGCCAATCAGCCATGGTGGGCGAGATTCGCTCAAGCGATCGCAGATGAAAGTGAATCCTCTCGCCCGCAATCACATGGTCGTGGCCGGCGAGAGCGACGGTGGCGTCGGCGCAGCGCTCGATCAGATCGAATGACGACTTGTGTCCACCTTTGAGATCCGAGGAGACCGCAAGGCACAGGGTAGGACGTACGAGTTTCAGTACACGGTTCGACTCGAAGACCAGATGGCCGCTGGGCAAGTGATCTTTGAGGATGCCGTTCACCGCTTCGGCAAGTGTGTCGTCATGCGCCGCAATGAGCAACGCGCGTCGCGCACCTGCGGCCAGATATCGCGAGGTATCCGTTGTTTGTCTCCCCGCCGCCTCTTCGTGAACAGGCTCGGATAGACCGTGGGCATGAGTTGTGATCTTCACCGCGGTCCAGCGGTATTGCGGAGTCGCGCGGATCAAGCCGCAGATCAGCGCGGTTTTTCCAGCGCCGCGCCCGCCTCCGCCAACGACGATGATGGCCATAGGAAATCCTGAGCTGTAGCCATTAGCTTTTGGCTGTTAGCTATTAGCCAGCAGTCTGTCAGCCTCAAGCCATCGCCGGTCCATCGCAGAAGGACTCAGTATTCGCACGACCGGGCTAAGAACTAACGGCGAAAAGCTAGTGGCTGTTTTTCGGTCTTCTCGCCAGCCTTGCCAGCGTGGCCTGTTCGCGAAGCACCTGCTGCAACGGCCGGGCCGGCGTGCCCCAATGCACGGTCCCAGGCTTCAGGCCCTCGTTGGTCACCGTCTTGCCGCTGAATACGCCTGCCTGTCCGCCAAGAATCACGCCCGGGCCGACATGCACGTGATCGCCGATGCCCACCTGCCCTGCCAGCACGGCACCATTGCCAATCGTGCTCGATCCTGAGATCCCTGTCAGGGCCACCAGGATGACGTCCTCTCCAATGTCGCAGTTGTGGGCCACGTGGACCAGGTTGTCGAACTTGGCGCCGCGGCGGATGCGAGTCTCGCCCAGCGCGCCGCGATCAACGGTGCAGTTGGCGCCGATTTCAACATCGTCTTCAATCACCAGCGTGCCCTGCTGCGGAAACTGCGTGTAAGCGCCCGACTCCGGATCGCGCACATAGCCGAACCCGTCCGCACCCAAGACAACCCCTGCATGCACAACAACCCGGTCGCCGAGCATTGTGCCGGGATAAATCACCACGCGCGGGTAAATACGGCAGAATTCTCCGATCCGGACACGCTTGCCAATCACGGCGCCAGCTTCAATATGAGTCCCCGCGCCGATCTGCGCGTGATCTCCGACAACAGCGCCCGGTCCGACGGAGACGTTCTCTGCCAGGTCTACCTTCGGGCCGAAGATCGCGCTTGGGTGAATGCCGGAGGCCGCTGGAAACGGCTTGAGCAGTTTGGCCGCGAGGGCAAACCAAAGCTTGGGATGCGCCGCTTCAATGATGCACCGATCGGCCGGATAGAACAGACCGGAGCCGGCAGGAAGCACGACCGCGCCCGCGAAGCTGTTCAGCGCCTTCTGAGCCGAATCCGCGTTTTCAGCGAAGACCAGCTCAGATGGACCGGCGAACTGGCTGGAGCTGACACCGTCGATCTCCTGCTGCGGCGTTCCCTGCGCGAGCCTTCCGCCTAGCGTTTCAATCAGCTTTTCGATCTTCATGCGTCGTCTCCAACCTGAGCGGCGGATTTAATACAGCCCCGGCTCGCCGGGCGGCCGAGTTTTCCAGCGCCGATGAATCCACAGCCACTGGTCAGGATAGCGCCTGATCCAGGACTCCAGAACACTGGTACAGCGTTGGGTGCCTTCGAGAATGTCGGCGGCCGTGTCGTCCGTCTGTGGAATCTCAATCTCCTCACCAAAACGCAGCACGTACTTCTTCTCGCTTGCCTCCCAGAGCATGAACCCCGGCAGCACCGCAGCGCCGGTCTTGCGCGCGATATGCGCGGGCCCGGTCCCGGTGCAGGCGTCAATGCCGAAGAACTTTACGAACTCGCCCTGAGGCGGAGTCATGTTGGTGTCCATCAGGATTCCGACGGTCCTTCCTTCGCGCATGGCCACCAGCAGTCCGCGCCCAAAGTCGTCTTTCGACAAGACAAAGTTGCCGTGAGCGCAACGGATGCCGTTCACGAAGTCGTCGAGTCTGCGATTGTCGAGCCTGCGGATGATCATGCCCATGGGATGGCCCATCAGTGAGTGATAAAAGCTGGAAAGCTCCCAGGCGCCAAAGTGTCCGGTGATGATCAGCACGCCCTTGCCTCGCGCGTGCGCGGCGAGGTAGTGGTCCAGTCCCTCGATCCGCATCCAGTTTCGGGTGTTGTCACGCGTGTATCGCGTCATGCGGCAGAACTCGACCAGTTGTCTGCCGAGGGAGATGTACACGCCTCTCAGGATTTTTTCCCTGGTTTTGGAGGAGAGTTGTGGAAGAGCAAGCTCGAGATTGCGCACGCCAACGCGGCGCAGCCTGCCGAACCCATAGAAAACGGCGATGGCCAGCAGGCGCACCAGCCAGCGCGCAAGTCCCCTGGGCAGGCTGCCCAGGCAGCGTGCGACTGCTACAACCAGCCAGAATTCAAGGTTCTCCCGCATGGTCACGGCGTAAGGACCAGTGTAGACGCCGGCAGAGGCGCGGACCGGGAAGTCTGCAAAAGCAGTCCTGGGCCGCAGGTGCGGCGAACCACACCCACTCCTCAGGACTTCAGTCTTCGATCGCCAACTTTGCGCGGAGGCTAGTGCACGCCAGCCCTGGCTTTCACAAAATAGCTCGCGACATCACGGACAAAGGCCACTGCACCCGGCGGCACCGGCACATCGCCGCGCAGGACCGAGTCAAATCGATGCGGTTCGCCGTAGTAGACTTCGGTGTCGTCGCGGTTCTGGCTGACGCTGGTACCGTCGAGGTCAATGCCGGCAAACAACCCCTTGGCCCGGGAATAACTGAGCAGTTCTGCATTCATCTTCCAATCGGTTGACGCGGTCCCGGCGCGGCCGATCGGTCCGGCCGCGGCTGATGCGTCGCCACCGATCTTAAATTTGTCCTTCAGCAGATCCTGCATGCCACGGTCATTCACTGCGACGAGAACCAGGTCTGTGGCCTGTCCGCCGATCTGAAAACCAAACGAACCACCTGCCATGCGAATGAAAACCGGAGCGCTCCAGCCGTGGCCGGTGCGGCAGGTAACCACACCCTGTCCGTATTGCGCGCCCACCAGGAACGCGCCTTTCACCATGCCGGGAACAACCGCTACGCAGGTGGCCGATTTGAGAATGTTGCTGGGAATGGTCCTGTCGTTGGCCCCCATAATCTGGTCCAGGACAAGCTTGGCCGAGTCGATACGGTCTTGAAGATCCCCGCGTGTCGAGGCCGCGAGCGCCAGGGAGGGAAGAAGCAGACTGAGGCAAATGCAAGCGAGCGCCTTTTTCATAATCAAGAATTCCTTTCTTGTCCGGCGTCGAGCGCCGGCAACATACCAACTCTGGGTCGGAGGTTAGGATCGCGCTGCTTCGGCTGTGCAGCCGGAAATGACAACGAAGCGCGTTGCCGGCAGGGGCTCCGGACCTCTTCGAACAGCCTACAGCATGACGGCGCAGGGCGGTATCAATCGTGTGGGAAAACAAGGAGCTTGCCGAAGGTCGGCTGCAGACCGCGTCCTCGGGAAGTTGGCAGTCTTCGCCGGGAGCGGCAACCAAGTCCAAAGACAAAACCAGGAGCCTCTGGGGCTCCTGGTTTGCGTTGCGTTCGGAATGAGGGGGAGGGCTAAGCGAGAAACCCTGCAGATCGCCTATGGGCTGGGAGACAAAAAAGAGGAGTTCTCAGGCTTCATGTTTACATGCGGCCTGGGAACTCCTTTCCCCAGATCTGCGTTGTTTCTGAGGACATCATTGTGGATAACGATGGTTCTGCACAAGAGTACTTATGTGTTATGACCAAAAGTAATTCATGGGATGTACTGTTCAGTAACTAGTCGACTGCGCCGGGCTGCAGTGTCACTCTCTCTCCCTCGCGCGATAGCAGCGAACCATTCAGCGCTGACATCGAAAGCTTTACACGATTATCAGCCCCCGTTTTCCGCATCAGCCGGCTGATATGTGCTTTGACCGTCCGCTGCTCGATGCCCAGCCTCACAGCGATTTCGCGGGTGGAATTCGCCATCAGCAGGAGTTCGAGCACCTGCTGCTCGCGTGCCGTAAGCTCCGGCCCGCTGCTGCGCTGGGTTACCTTGGGAACGTCGATAAGTCGGTCAATAAGGCGGCTGAGCAGCCGACGGGGAGCCCATATCGATCCCGAGGTGACCACTTCAATTGCGTTTCGGACCGTGCCCGGATCCGCGCTCTGGTCGAGGTAGGCTCTTGCTCCGGCAAGGATCGCCTTCATGATCAGTTCATCGTCATCTGACGGCCCAATCACAATGGAGCGCATATCGGGACGCGAACGGCCAATCGCCAACAGCGCATCGACATCGCACCCTGATGATTGCAGATCGATGACCAGGAACTTGAGATCGTCGAGCGGGAGCAGTTCCGAAAGCGGCCCCGCGACAGAAACCAGCTGGGCATGGCCTTCCTGAGAAGGCTGGTCGAAAATGCTGGCCAGGCCGGCAACGCGGATCGGCTCGGTAGCCAGTAAACCAATGCGAATCGGTTCCGCAGAGGTGCTTGACGAGATCATGAGGGCCCCACAGCGACAACACAGACGAGTGATATGGATTTGAGAACCATAGGCAACGGATCAATCTGGCAGTGGAGGTTGTCGCGAGGGAAGGGACTTCAAGAGCGGCGACCTTGCACGCTGCTATGAAACTATCGTATCTCCGATGTTGCAGTGTTGCGATCACCCAAGCACGGCTCGAAAGTCACACTTAGGCGCTACGTCTTTAGTACCTGATCACTTCAGACAATTTGCACTTTCAGAAAAATCACTCCGGCTTCAAAGTTTCGGCAGCACAATTCCCTGCTGTCTTTGATATTTGCCCTTGCGATCGGCATAACTCACTTCGCACGGCTCGTTGCCCTTGAAGAACAGGATCTGGCACAGTCCTTCGTTGGCGTAGATCCTTGCCGGCAGCGGCGTTGTGTTGGAAATCTCCAAAGTTACAAATCCCTCCCACTCGGGTTCGAACGGGGTGACGTTCACGATAATGCCGCATCGCGCGTAGGTCGACTTCCCCACGCAGATGGTGAGGATATCTCGCGGAATTCGAAAATATTCTACCGACCGCGCCAGCGCGAATGAATTCGGCGGCACGATCACAGAATCTGCCTTCACCGAAACGAAGGACCGCTCGTCGAAGCCCTTGGGATCGATGATGGCGCTGTTGACATTGGTGAAGATTTTGAATTCGTCGGAGACCCTGAGGTCGTATCCGTAAGAGGAAAGCCCGTAGGAGATGACCCCGCTTGCCACCTGCTTTTCGCTGAAGGGCTCGATCATGCGGTGCTTGGTGGCCTGGTCCCGGATCCAACGGTCGCTTTGTATCGACATCCTTCTCCTGAAGGGAGGCGACAATAGCTTGCCAGCCCACACCCGATTGAATTGAGCGCGAAGTTTTATCTTACGCAAGGCGCGCATGGCGTGACAAACCGCGCGCCCGCTTTGCGCTGCACTTGAACCATGAGGAACCGCCGCGCCGGCCATCGAAACCCGAGAAATCCACCGGCGCCCAAAATCTGGAGTTTCCTAATTGCCGCAAAATCTGTAATATGACCGATGTAGGCCGTCCGGCCTCGCAAGAAGAAATTCGCGCCAGCGAGGAGATCCCCGTGATTAAGCAAGACATCGTTCACAACGTCGTGGAGCGCACAGGACTGCCGCGCACCAAGGCTGAAGCGGCAGTCGACACCGTGTTCGAAGGTTTGAAGCAGGCCCTGGCTGCCGGTGAGCGGATCGAATTGCGCGGGTTTGGGGTATTCAGCGTCCGCGCGCGCAAGACCGGCATCGGCCGGAACCCAAGAACGGGAACTGAAGTGAACATCGCTCCCGGCAAGGCCGTGCGCTTCAAGCCGGGCAAGGAGCTTCACGCGCTGGATACGACCCCATCCGGCAGCTAGCAAACGCCCTAGACCGGGCGCGGAAGCGTCGGCGCGAAAACGTGCATGTTCAGCGCACCTGCACTGTGGCCTGTCTCGGGGTGTCGGAATGACCGACCGATTCGACGTCGCTGGCTCCTACACTTCTTCACGTCAGCCGCATTGCATCCACATCCACAGTTAGATTTCTGCGCGGGACACCGGCCTCGGCGGCCGCGGCGAGCATTCCTCGCAAAGTCTCGTTCAGCGCCTTGCGCGATGCGCTCTTGAGAATCAGGTGAAAACGGTAGACGCCCTTGATGCGCGAGATGGGCGCCGTACACGGTCCGAGCACGCGAACGGGGCCGGGTTTCCTGGTGAGGTGCTTTCCGAGGACAGCCGCCCAGCCGGCGGCCTCTTCCATACGCTGCGATTGCACCAGCACGTTGGCCAGCGCCCCGAACGGCGGGTAGTGCATCCAGCGGCGGTATTTGAGCTCGCGCTCTGCAAAGGCGGCGTAATTGTGGGATGTAGCCGCGAGGATCGCGTAGTGATCGGGATAGTAAGTCTGCACCACGACGCGGCCCGGCAGGTCGCCGCGCCCAGCGCGGCCGCTCACCTGGGTCATCAACTGGAAGACGCGCTCCGCAGCACGAAAATCCGGGAGCGCGAGCGTGTGGTCGCAGCCCACAACACCCACCAGGGTCACGCTGTGAATGTCGTGACCCTTGGCGATCATCTGCGTTCCCACAAGAAGGTTGATTTCGCCCGAATGAAGCCGCGCCAGCATGTGTTCGAGATCGAATCGCCCGCGCACAGTGTCGCGATCCATACGCCCGATCCGCGCACCGGGAAAAATCTCCGTGAGACGTTCCTCGCCCTGCTGCGATCCCGCGCCCAGGTAGTAGAGGTGCTCGCTGCCGCACTTCGGGCAATTCGCGGGAACGGTGCGCTTGTAGCCGCAGTAGTGGCATTCAAGCCGCTGCCCCGCGCGCGCCTCATCGATGGTCTCGGCTGCTGCCTTGTGATGCGTCAGCGCAATCGCGCAGTTTTCGCAGTCGATCTTTTCGCCGCACGCGCGGCACATCACCACAAATGAATAGCCACGGCGATTGAGCAGAATCAGCGCCTGCTCGCCCCGTTCCAGGGCCGCTTTGGTCTGCTCGATGAGCGACCTCGAGAAGATCTGCTCTTGACCGGTCTCCTGGAACTCGCGCCGCATGTCGACCAGTTCCACCTCCGGCAGCGGCCGGTTCATCACGCGCTCACGCAGCTCAATCCTGGTGTATTTTCCCCGCTCAGCGTTCTCCCAGGTCTCCAGCGAGGGCGTTGCGGAACCCAGCACGGCAACTGCCCCAGCCAGCTTCGCGCGCATCACCGCAACATCGCGGGCGTGGTAGCGCGGCGTCTCTTCCTGCTTGTAGCTGAGGTCGTGCTCCTCATCAACCAGAATCAGCCCGAGGTTCGGAGCCGGTGCGAAGATTGCCGACCGCGTGCCCACCACGATGGGCGCCTCACCACGCTGGATGCGCCGCCATTGCTCGCTGCGCTCCTCAGGTGTCAGCGCCGAGTGCAGCAGCGCAACCTTTTGCCCGAAGGCCTGGTCGAGCAGGCCCGCTGTCTGCGGCGTCAAGCCAATCTCGGGAACCAGCAGGATCGATGAGAGCCCGCGCTCCAGGGCCTTCTGCATAGCCGCCAGATACACTGCCGTCTTGCCCGAACCGGTGACCCCAAAAAGCAAGAAAGTACGAAACGCACCCAGCGCATCGGTGAGGGTGTGGAGCGCGCCGGTCTGGGCAAGGTTCAGGTGGATTGGCTCGGTTCCCGGAGTCAGACCTCCGAGACGAAAGGCCACCGGACGCTCCTCGATCCGAACCAGCTCGCGCCGCACGAGAGTTTGCAGCGTTGATGAACTCTGACCGTGCATGCGCAGCTCAGCCAGGGGCATCTCTCCCCCATTTGCCGCCAGTTCA
>Ga0335071_10004171_pt1 | contig 15124 bp, 12 predicted proteins | sample Lox_Sample_15_FD_206724 | JGI IMG/M metagenome (GOLD analysis project Ga0335071, IMG submission 206724) | Soil microbial communities from Loxahatchee National Wildlife Refuge, Florida, United States - Lox_Sample_1.5 | ecosystem: Environmental > Terrestrial > Soil > Wetlands | place: USA... | reverse complement strand
AATTCCCGCCCTCACCCACACCCCAGCCCGCTTGCGGGCGGCAGTCGAAAGCCCCGCGTTTCAATCGGGGTCCCCGGCGAGCGCGTCCGTTGCGCTCGCTGGGGTGGCGGAACGCGGGGTAGACACCCATTGATATCCCCGAGTGCCATTGGCACGACAGGCTCTTAAGACCGTTGCGCCGATGGCCCACCTATCCCGTGGCTTGCATGTCCCTAATTTTGGGAAATTTCGGAAGATGTGGGCCTTTTGCCCGATTTTGGCGGGGTGGTTCTTCTGATCTCAACCGACTCGTGACGATCTACTACGCGCGTTGCTCACCCATTTCCACCCACGATTGATGTCCCAAATTGGCACTCCACAGGTTTCTTTCGTTCCGACTGAACCCTGAATCTTCTTGCCGGTCGCCCCCTACGCCAAAATCGCCTGCGTGATCGACTGCCACCACGCCGGATTCACCCGCCACAGGTACATCGCGACACTCTGGACAACGATCATCGCGGGCAGCGCGTACAGATACACCTTGTGGACGCGCCCATCGACCACCAGATCGCGCGCCATGCCCAACACGATCAGAAGGTCCAGCAGGGGATAGAAGAGGTTGTGGTCGAACACAAAGGCAAAGCGGCCAAAGCCCGCGTCCATGAGCTGGCAGGTTGCCATGAACAACAGCCGGCGATGGTAGTCCGGCCGCTTCCTCCAATAGATGGCCAGCCCAACGCACCCGCCAAATACGATCATGTCGGCATACGGGATCGACATAAATGCCGACCCGTCGGGTTCGTGGAGCTGCAGCGTGTGAAACCGCGTCATGACCACGTTAATCACGCAGCCCAGCACCACCATCGTCGCCGCCAGCCCGGCTCCAAACCACCCCAGGAAGCGGTGCCAGCTCACCTTGTGCACGCGCACCAGCCCCGACTGCGCGATGAAGAAGATCATCCACGCCGAGAATGCGGCGCCATGCACCCACAGCAACACGGGCCTCGGCGGATTGGCGTGGAACAGACTGTCGCCGACGGTCCGGCTGAAGCCCGCCACCACCACCCCGGACATCACCAGCGACATCGTGAAATAGAAGTATCGGTTCAGAAATGTTTTGAAGCGGCCCGTTGTGCTCGCTTCTCTTTTTGCGGCGAGAGTCGCCTGTCCGGCCAAAGTTGACACGTATGCTCCTGGAAGTTCGTGGTAGGTCCGGGGAAGACAGTTGCCATACCTTAGCCGCTTTCGCCTCAGCGATGCAACTGAAAATCCACTTGCAGCGATGAGCGGCTGCCCCATCCAGCCTGATTTTGGCCTTGCGGGTCTTTTGACATTCACTGACAACTGGCCACCGGCTACTGCCAACTATCTTCCCACCCGACCTCAGCCCCTTTCACCCTTATCGCGCTCATCTGTTCGGCAATCGGCCAGAGGCGGTGGAGGCCGAACGCGAACAGCACAGCGAGTACGCCCCCACGCGTTCAGAAATCGGTTGTAAGCGGCCGCATTGTTTGTTACTGTCCTCCGACAGACGTTGAGGGTCCCCATGCTCTCGCCGGTTCAAATCCTGCATTTTGAAGCGACCGCCTTTCTATTCGGACTGGCGGCGATTGTCGCCTACCAGTTACTCACCGGACAGATCAATCTGCAGGGCATCCTCCAACGCAAGGACGGCACCGGGCAAACGAGCCCCGAGCGCATTCAACTTCTGCTGGCCACCCTGGCGGCCGCTGCCCGCTATCTGGCGGCGGTGGCACAGTCGCACAGCGGAACCCTGCCCGATATCGACAACAACTGGCTGTACGTGATGGGGGGCAGCAGCGGCATCTACGTCGCGCACAAAGCGTGGAGCACTTTCAAAGCAGCACAGCAACTAGGAGAGAAATCATGACGATGGTTCAGGTGTGCGGATTCGTTCTCTGCTTGTTCATCGGCCTGTTGGGCCTCACCATCCTCTATCTGATCTGGACCAAACAGATCAACCTGAGCGAATTGCTCAGCGAGGCTAACGGCGATGCCAGCATGTCGCGCTTTCAGTTGTTGATCTTCACCTTCGTCATCGCCATCAGCTTGGTCGAGATCGTCGCGAGCGACATGAAGTTTCCCGACATACCCACCGGCGTGCTGACGTTGCTGGGCATCAGCGCCAGCACCTACGCGGTCGGCAAAGGGATCTCCTACAGCCAGCCCGACATCATGATGGGAACCAGCGGCGGTACGAGTGATCCTAGCGCCGCCCAAGCTGCCGCCGATGACGCAAAGGCCCACGCTGATGAAGCAAAGGCTCATGCCGCCTCGGCACAGCAGTCCGCAGATCAGGTGAAACCAGCTAATTTGTAATCGCAATCGTGGTACCCGGGTCGTCGGCTCGCTGCCGATGCGGGATGAGGTTTAGCCATGCCGCCAAGAGAAACCACGCCAGATGCAAAAACGACGTCGCGTACAAGATCCACGTCTGCTGCCACTACGAAGACCACTCGATCTAAGACGGCCGCCAGCGCAGTGCGTACCTTGGGCCCTGCCATCCCGCTGGCCATTGCCCTGATGGGCGGAACGGCTTTGAACAGCGTAAAACCTACTCCCCCGGTGGGTGCCCCTCCCACCGCACAAGTGCTTCAACAGCCGGGCACGTTTTCTCCCGTCTGCACGCTGCCCTTTAATGGCGTCCGAAACCCCGCCAGCGACGATCACTGCGGAATTAACGGTGGAAGCTCCGATCCGGCGAAACAGGCAGAAAGCCTGGCCAAGAACAACTTCTGCGCTCCCACCCACGATGCGGACGTGCTCACCTACCAGAAATTGCTTGACCTGCAAACCCAAAGTGCCAACGTCCCCAAGGAACTCGTCGACCGCAAAGAGGTGGAAAACCTTGGTGAAGGCAATTACGTCAGCTATGTCGCGCTAATCAAGAATGCGCACTACTCCGACACCACGGGCGGCGAAGCGGTTAATTGCAACATGTCCGGCAATGCCCCAAACGACATCCACATTGTTTTGATGTCGGACCCGAACGACACCGACGAGTGCCACAGCACGACCGCTGAAATGAGCCCGCACTATCGGCCTGCAAACTGGACGCCCGAGAAGCTGAACGCACTGGGCAAGCCGGTCAGGATCAAGGGACAGTTGTTCTACGACAACAGCCACACCCCATGTACGGCGCACTCTCGCCCGAATCCAAAACGCGCATCGTTGTGGGAGATCCATCCCGTCTATTCCATCGAAGTTTGCAAGTCAAACAACTTGGATGAATGCCGGAACAGTACAGACCCGGCAGAATGGACCGCGTTGCAATAGCCGCCGGCGCAGGGTGTCCCACCCGGCCTTGGTATCCCTATCCCTTCTTTTGGCGTAGTCAGGGGATCAGGACTGTCCGCTCAAATCCCGCGATCTGAAAGTCGAAACTCGCAGTGGCGTTCTGACACGGCGAACGCCGCTGCACCGCAGCGGCGTCCTTGGGAAGGGTCAATAGCCCGTCGATTGGAGGAAGTGAGGAGAAGCAAATAAGAATCCCGAGGTTGTGTCAGTCTGCTTTTCTCGACCAGAAGTTCGCTTTAGACCCTTGCCGACCTGTGGTCGCCGGATACTTGCGCACGCGGCGTACGATCTCAACTTGGGCTCCGGGCTCGCTTCTAACCGGAAAAACCTACCAACGCCTCGGGACTCTATCTCGCCTTTGACGGGTTTCTTGTCTTCTCAACCGGTAGTTCACTATCGACCGTTGCGTTCCCTCCGTTTGCCTATGCGCTGCAGGCGCGGCTGCGGTGAACTCGCTTCGGCCCCGGACTCGCCACCAACCGGAAGACCTCGGAAACTGCCAAAGAACGAGTGTGTTGTACACCCTGCAAATTTGCAGTCAACAGTTTTTTGCATGACTTTTTCGCCTTTGTTTTCAATAGAGTGCAGCCCGTCCACAGGCGCCTGACCGGAAACGGTGCAAGTCCAAAGGTGCCCGTTCGACAGCGTGCGTCGCAGGCTCGATTTTCCCTGCAATTCTCGTGGCGCACACCAGGACAACATCGCCGGTCGGCACATCGAGCGTTTGTGAAAATCGCGCAAACGGCACGATTTAAGCGGCCTTACGCGAATAGGAAATTTAGCCGTCCGGCAATTTGTTACCATCGCCGTGATGCCGCTGGTGCAGGCCGACCATCTCGTCAAGACCTTCGCTTCGGGCCAGAATGCCTTCGGAACCCGCTCCACCAGCCGGGTTCGCGCCGTCAACGGCGTCTCGCTGGCGATCGAGCCGGGCGAAACCGTCGGATTGGTCGGTGAGTCGGGCTCTGGCAAGAGCACGCTGGGCCGGATGTTGCTCCGGCTCATCGAGCCCGATTCGGGCAGTATTCGCTTCGATGGCCGTGACTTGCTCACAGCCAGTGGCCTTGGACTCAGGCGCCTCCGCCGCGACATGCAAATCATCTTCCAGGACCCCTACGGGTCACTCGACCCGCGCATGACGGTGGGGCAGATCCTCTACGAGCCCCTGGCCATCCACGGCGGCGGCTCCGCCGACTCCCGTAAGCCCAGCGCCGCCGAAGTGCTGCGCGCGGTTGGCCTTGACGCGTCGGCCCTGCGCCGCTACCCTCACGAATTCAGCGGAGGCCAGCGCCAGCGCATCGGGATTGCCCGCGCTCTCGTCCTCCGTCCCCGTTTCATCGTGGCCGACGAGCCCGTGTCCGCCCTCGACGTCAGCGTTGGCGCACAGATCGTCAACCTGCTGCGCCAATTGCAGGAGGAATTTCAGCTTACCTATCTATTCATCTCGCACTCGTTGCCGGTCGTGCGCTACTTGGCGACGCGCATTGCCGTGATGAAGCAGGGGGAGCTGGTGGAGTTGGGACCGACCGAGCAGATAGTCTCAGACCCCCGCCACCCATACACGCAAAGCCTTCTGGCGGCGACGCCGGAGCTGGAGACCGGGACTACCTGAGGTTCACTGCTGTTTGAAGTTGATGATCGGTCAGTTCGACCCCGAACTCCGCCCCTTCCAACCGCAGCAGAAATGCTTTCGCCGCCAACCCTCCGCCGTATCCTCCCAGCGATTTGCCCGACGCCAGCACCCGATGACAGGGCACCACAATCGCCACCGGGTTGTGATGGTTCGACTGCCCGACCGCGCGATATGCGCGAGGGCTGCCGACGGAGCGTGCAATTTCGGCGTAACTACGCGTTTCTCCGTAAGGGATGCGCAACAACTCCTCCCAGCATCGTTTCTGGAAGTCGGTTCCGCGCAGGTCGAGCGTCAGGGTGAACTCGCGCCTCCGTCCGCAGAAATACTCCTCCAACTGCCGCTGCACGCCAGTCGTCGCGTCCGTAGACTCCTGCCACTCCACCCGCTTCCCAGCCACGCTCGGCGGAAGTTGATGCCCGAACGACAGCACCGCCAGCCCCTCGGTGGACAATCCGACCAGCAATGGCCCCAGCGGCGAATTCATGCGCGAGTAATGTAGAGTCTCCATCTCTTTCCTCGTCCGCTAGGAACGCTACGCCCAAGCCCTCAAAACCGCAAATCGCGCCCGACCAGCCCTCACGACATCGCCGTGTTAACTTTTTCCTCACCGCGACGTCCAACGCCAATCCGGGTTCAATTGCGGATGCACCTTGGTGGCCTGCAGCGGGAAAACCCCGTTTTTCCCATCCAATGCCCCGAGCGGCTAAAATGCGGCTAAAATAAGGGTGACCCCCGCCGCAGCACCTCATCTAATGAATGGCTGGAACGGCTGGTTCTACAGAATGAAGCTAACTCGCATTGGTCTCACCCTCCTGGCGCTTCTGCTTGCCTGCTCTTTGGTCGGCCTGGCGCAAGATAAGCCCGCGGCATCCGCGCCCCCGGCCGATGGCCCCGACAAGGCCGCCGCCTACTACCACTTCGCCATGGCCCACATCTACGAGGAGATGGTCTCCATGTACGGCCGCTCCGAGTATGCCAACAAGGCGATTGACGAGTACCGCCTGGCGATCGAGAACGACCCGACTTCGGACTACCTGAATGCCGGTCTGGCGGAGTTGTACGCCCGCACGGGACGTATCAAGGACGCGGTGCTCGAGGCCCAGGACATCCTCAAGCGCGATGGCAACAACCTGGAGGCGCACCGCCTGCTGGGTCGCATCTACCTGCGCTCGCTGGGTGACATGCAATCGGGCACGCAATCCGAAGAGATCCTCAAGCTGGCCATCGAGCAGTACCAGGAGATCGTCCGCCTCGACCCCAAGAGCGTGGAAGATCACCTGTTACTGGGCCGCCTGTACCGCTTGAACAACGACCTGGTAAAGGCCGAGAGTGAATTCAAAACGGCGGTACAGATTCAGCCGACCTCCGAAGAGGCGGTCACCGCGCTCTCCATCCTTTACAACGAGGAAGGCGACACCTCGCGCGCTTTGGAGGTGCTCAACGCCTTCCCCGAGGCCGCGCGCTCTTCCAAGCTCTACGCGGCGCTCGGCTATACCTACGAACAGAACAAAGCTTACAAGAAGGCGGTCGAGGCCTACCAGAAATCCGTTGACCTCGACCGTGACAACCTTGACTCGGTGCGCGGGCTGGCGCAAAACCTGCTCAACGACGGCCAGACCGAAGCCGCGTTGGCGCAGTTCAAGATCATCGTCGATGCCGATCCTTCCGACGCACAGACGTATATGCGCATGGCCGAGATCTACCGCCGCAGCGGCCGCTACGACGACGCCATGGATTCGCTGAAGAAAGCCAGCGCCATGGTGCCTGAGTCGCTGGAGCTCAAGTTCAACCTGGCGGTGATCGACCAGGCGCAGGGCAAGTACGACGACTCCATTGCCATCCTCAACCAGTTACTGCAGAAGACCGAGCACGCTAACGGCGAGTACGATGCCTCGGAAAGGAGCAATCGCGCCATCTTCCTGGAGCGGTTGGGCACGGTTTATCGCGATGCCAACAAGCCGCAGTTAGCTATCGAGACCTTCCGTCGCATGATTGATCTCGGCAATGAAAACGCCATTCGCGGCTATCAGGAGATCATCGAGACCTACCGCGACCAGAAGCAGTGGCAGTTGGCCACCACCACCGCCGAAGAAGCCGCCAGGAAGTTCCCCAATGACCGCTCGCTGCAGATGGTCGCCGCTTCGCAGCGCGCCGATCTGGGCGACTCGGGCCCCGCGATTGGGCAGGTCAAGTTGATGCTCAAGGGCACCGCCGACGATCGCGAGGTGTACATCGCGCTGGCCCAGATGTACAGCCGCATCAAAGACTGGCCACAAGCCGAAGCCAGCATCAACAAGGCGCTTGAGCTCTCCACCAAGACCGACGATAAGGAGTACACCCTCTTCGTCGCCGGCTCGATCTATGAGCGCCAGAAGAAGTACGACTTGGCGGAAGAGCAGTTCCACAAAGTGATCGCCGACGATCCCAAGAATGCACAGGCATTGAATTACCTGGGCTACATGCTGGCCGACCGCGGCACGCGGCTCGAGGAAGCGCTGGGCTACATTCGCCGCGCCGTCGCCCTCGATCCCCAGAACGGCGCCTATCTCGACTCCCTCGGCTGGGTCTATTACAGGATGGGCAATTACGAACTGGCGGAAGAGAACCTGCGCCGCGCCTCGGAAAAGATTGGCAGCGACCCGACAGTACAGGCGCATCTCGGCGACCTCTACCAGAAGACCGGCCGCCTCAAGCTGGCCACCACTCACTGGCAGCGCGCGCTGGAAGAGTGGAAGAAGTCCGTCCCCGCCGAAGTGGACACCGACGAAGTCGCCAAGGTCCAGAAAGACCTCGAGTCCGCCAAGGTGAAGCTCGCCAAACAGAACACCGGCAAAGAATAGCGAAGGACCAGCAATGCGTGAGTCCCGTTCAAGCGTCCCTCAGTTGGCCGCTCGAGCGGAGACTTTGTGTGCGTCGGTTTTTGTCCGTGTCATCTGTTGTGTAAGTCCGTGGTTGCTTTTGGCTTTTTCTGACCCGCTGCTACACTCTCCCCATGCTCGCCCCGTACGCAGTCCGCGTTGAAGACTCCCGCGGACGCCGCCACCCCGAGCCGCCGCACCCCTACCGCAATGCCTTTCAGCGTGACCGTGACCGGGTCATTCACTCCCGTGCCTTCCGCCGTCTGGAAAACAAGACCCAGGTCTTCACTCGCCGCTACTCCGATCACTTTCGCACCCGCCTCACCCACACCATGGAGGTCGCGCAGATTTCACGCACCATCGCGGCTGCGCTTGATCTGAATGTCGATCTCACCGAAGCGTTGGCGCTGGTGCATGACATCGGCCACCCTCCGTTTGGACACGCGGGTGAGAAGGCCCTCGACGCCGCGATGCAACGCCGCGGCGACTTTTTCGATCACAACCTGCAGGCGTTGCGGATCGTCGACGACTTCGAGTTGCGCTACGCGGAATTCCGCGGCCTCAACCTCACCTTCGAGGTGCGCGAGGGCATCGTCAAACATTCGCACGACTACACCTCCGCTAAGCACCCGGAACTCGCGGAATATCTGCTCGACCTTCGGCCTCCACTCGAAGCCCAACTCATCGACCTAACCGACGAGATCGCCTACACCACAGCGGACTTGGACGATGGCTATGAAGCGAAGCTGCTCAAGCTGGAAGATGTGCGCAAGCATGTGCGCGCGTTTGAGCGTTATTTCGTCGAGATGAATGCCAGATATCCCGCTGCGCCCGACAAACTGAAGTTCAACGAGGCGCTCAAACGGATGCTCAACGGCTTTGTCACCGACTTGATCGAGAACACCGGGTCACGCGTCGCACTGGCAGGCGCCAACAGCCTGGACGACGTGCGCCGGTTACCCGAGCGGCTGGTGGCCTTCAGCCCGAAGGTCGAGCAGGAGCGACGCGAGGCCAAAGCGTATCTCTACAGGGCGCTGTACGAGAGCAAACCGCTGCTCCCTGAGAAGGTTAAAGCAGAGAAAGTCGTGACCGAGACATTCGACTTTCTCGTCGCCAATCCCGGCGCGCTGCCGCCCAGCTATCAGGAAAAAGTGGAGCACGAAAAGCTGGTGCGCGTGGTCTGCGACTACATCGCCGGCATGACCGACCACTACATCCAGGATGTGCACAAGAGACTCGGGACGGCCTGAAGGAGCTTTGTAACGTATCTTGGTGGAAGAAGCTGTGGCGAGGGCAAGGAAGACTAACCCTTCCAGATGCAGTCTTCCGGCTTAACTTCAATATGCCCGGCTGGATCGAGGAGCCTCCGACCGGCAAGATGAGAACTTGGACGAGCCCGCACGGGAGTGTCCTTTCGGTTGACGACTTCGGTTCGGGCGACTGGCTTTATGCCTCAGAATCTGAGTTACAGGAGGCGGTTTGCAGGCTCGCAGCGAGTCGAGCAGGAGGTTTGATCGAAGTGCGCCGTGTTCCGTGCGGTGAACGTTCGGCGGTTCGCTTGATCTATAAGCGGCTCCAGAACACCGCGTATGTCTTTACGGGAATGTTCATCGCCTCCATGGGAGGCGCCACGCTGATCTGGACAATTGTTGATGGCGAGCGCGGCGTCACAGGGGTCCGCGAAGCCATCGTCGGAGCGGAGATGTGGAATTCAGGGACCATGAAAACCATCGAGGATTTCGAACGGCTTTGGCCGCAGGATCCCTACGATATGCTTTCGTTCGGCGCCGATCGCAGTGTGCGTCGCTTTATTTCCGATAGCGAAGAATACGACCCTAGGTTCCCTGACCATCCGCTCACCAGAGTAAGACGCTTTCTCGACGAACTGTGCGACTGGATTGCGGCGAACCAGGACACTCCGTCCACCGAGTCAACGGTCCAATAGCCGGATGCCAGACATCTTGTGGACTGCGAAGATGAGCGAATGATGACCGATGAGTTTTAACATTCGCGCCGGTGTCACCTAATCTCCGGCCACCATCTCGGGCGCGGGCTCTGTGGAAGGGTGTTTGATCTCGTCGATATTTACCAGCTGCGTCGGATACTTGCCGGTGTAGCACGCAGTGCAATACTTCGCTTCGCCATCTTCTCCCGCAGCCTTGCGCAGGCCCTCGAGCGAGAGATACGCCAGCGAGTCGGCGTGAATGTACTCCCGAATCTCATCCACCGACTTGTTGGCTGCGATGAGCTGGTTCTTCTGCGGAGTATCGACGCCGTAATAGCACGGCGAAATCGTCGGCGGACACGAAATCCGCATGTGCACTTCCTTCGCTCCGGCGTCCTTCACCATGCGCACGATCTTACGGCTGGTGGTGCCGCGCACGATGGAGTCGTCGATCAGCACCACGCGCTTGCCCTCAATGACGTGCCGCACCGGGTTCAGCTTGAGGCGCACGCCGAAGTCGCGTACCCGCTGCTCCGGTTCAATGAACGTGCGCCCGACGTAGTGGTTGCGGATCAGCCCGAACTGGATGGGAATGCCGCTCTGCTGCGAGTAGCCCATGGCCGCGGTTACGCCCGAGTCGGGCACCGGAATGACGATGTCGGCTTCCACCGGCGACTCCAGCGCCAGCTGCCGGCCCATCGCGTCCCGCGACTGCTGTACGGGGCGGCCGAACACCGTGCTGTCGGGCCGCGAAAAATATACGTGCTCGAAGATGCAGCTTGAAAGCGGCTGCTGCGTGGCATAGAAACGCGAGTGCACGCCCTCCGGCCCGACGATGACCAACTCGCCCGGCTTGACCTCGCGCTCGTACACCGCGCCAATCAGGTCGAAGGCACAGGTCTCCGAAGCAAAAACGATTGCGTCTTTGTGGTGCTCAGACGGCGCCGGCATGCGTCCCATCACCAGGGGACGGAAGCCGCGGGGATCGCGCGCGGCAAACACGCGGTCCGGCGTCAGCATCACCAGCGAAAACGCGCCCTCAATTCGCCTCAGCGAATCGCTCATGGCCGCCGCCAGCGTCTCTTCTTTCGAGCGGGCAATCAGGTGCACGATGACTTCCGTGTCGCTGGTGGTCTGGAAGATGGAGCCCTGCCGCTCCAGTTGCGAGCGGATCTCATGGGCGTTCGTAATATTGCCGTTGTGCGCCAGGGCGATCTTGCCCTTGCTGCATTCCACGCGGATGGGCTGCGCGTTCAGCAGCGCCGAATCACCTGTGGTCGAGTAGCGCGTGTGTCCGATGGCCAGCGAACCCGGAATGCGCACCAACGCCTCAGCGGTGAAGATGTCGGAGACCAAGCCCATGGCCTTGTGCAGCTCGATGCTATTGCCGTTGGCCGAGGCGATGCCCGCCGACTCCTGCCCGCGATGCTGCAGCGCGTAGAGACTGAGGTAGGCGAGCTTGGACGCTTCGGCATGGCCGTAGATTGCGGCTACGCCACACTCCTCGTGCAGTTTATCAGATGTGATTCGCATCGCCTGCCTGTCGCCCGTTTCGCTCGCGAAACATTAAAACTATCGCTTGCCTCACACCGCGCCGGAAACCGCGTGTTCCTCGATCTCCGTGCGCAGCGCCGCTTCCAGGGCCTCGGCCCATTGCCGCCTTAGTTCCAACACCGCTGCCGCCGCGCACACCTCACCGTCCACACTGATTTCCAGGCTGTCGGGAACCGTGCTTCCAATCGGTTCGGCTGAGAGACCGAATTTTACCGCTATCTGTTGGATTCGCTCCACATTTTCCGGGTCGCAGGAAATCACGATGCGGCTGGCGTCCTCGCCGAACAGCACATACTCCGCCGCCAGTCCGCCGGAAGCCAAATTGACTTGCGCCCCAAATCCGCGCGCGAATCCGCACTCCGCCACCGTCGCCGCCAGTCCGCCTTCGGTGCAGTCTTTGGCAGACTCGACCAGCCCTTCGTCAATCATCTGCACGATCGCCTTCTGCAGCGCGGCTTCCTTCTCCAACTCCAGTGCCGGTGGAAACCCCCACATTTGGCCCAGCACTTCTTTGGCATATTCCGACGATCCAAACTCTGCTTCGGCGTCTGCCGCATCGCCCGGCTCCGAGGCGCGCAGCAGCACCAGCGCTCGCCCTGCCTGCTGGAAGTCGGGCCCTACCGCCTTGTGTACGTCCTCCAGGATCCCCACGATCCCGATCACCGGGGTGGGGTAAATCCCCTCGCCCAGGGTTTCGTTGTAAAAGCTGACGTTGCCGCCGGTGATGGGCGTCTCCAGCTCCTCACAGGCCTTGGTGATGCCATCGATCGTCTGGGCAAACTGCCACATGATATGCGGCTTCTCCGGATTGCCGAAGTTCAGGCAGTTCGTCGCCGCAATCGGGGTCGCGCCCGAACACGCCACATTGCGCGCCGACTCCGCCACCGCGTGCATCGCGCCCAGTTTGGGATCGAGATAGCACCACCGCCCGTTGCCATCCAGCGCCATGGCCAGCGCGCGGTTCGTGCCCTTCACGCGAATCACGCCGGCTTCGCGGCCGGGGCCTTCGACGGTGTTGGTCTGCACCATCGAGTCATACTGCTCATACACCCATCGCTTGGAGCAGATGTTTGGGCTACCCAGCAGCGTCGTCAACTCATCCGTAAGGTCTGTCTTCTCCCCCAGCCTCACCGTCGCCGGCATCTCGCGCGGGACTGGCGGCTCCCACCGCTCCATGGGGCGGTTGTACAGCGGGGCCTCATCGGTCAGCGCCTGGTTGGGAATCTCAGCAACCGTCTTGCCGTGCTCCAGTACCCGCATGGTCGATTCCGCAATCACCCGCCCGATGGTGACCGCGTCCAGCCCCCACTTCTCGAAGACGCGGAAGACTTCGTGCTCGCGGCCCTTTTCGGCCACCAGGAGCATGCGCTCCTGCGATTCGCTCAGCATGATCTCGTAGGGAGTCATGCCGGTATCGCGCTGAGGCACTAAGTCGAGCTCGATCTCGAGGCCCACGCCGCCGCGCCCGCCCATCTCGCAGGTCGAGCACGTCAGTCCCGCGGCGCCCATGTCCTGAATGCCGACGATCGCGCCCGTCTGCATGGCTTCGAGGCAGGCTTCCAGCAGCAGCTTTTCGAGGAAAGGGTCGCCAACCTGCACATTCGGCCGCTTGGCTTCGGATTCCTCGCTGAACTCCTCGCTCGCCATGGTCGCGCCATGAATGCCGTCGCGTCCGGTCTTCGAGCCGACGTAAATCACTGGGTTTCCTTCGCCCGACGCCTTGGCGTAAAAAATCTGATCGCGCCGGACCAAGCCGAGGGCAAACGCATTCACCAGCGGATTGCCCGAGTAACACGGCTCGAATTTCACCTCTCCGCCGACGTTGGGCACACCAAAGCAGTTGCCGTACGAGGCCACGCCGCTCACCACGCCTTCCATGACCGAGTGGTTCTTGTGCAGCGTCGCCCGGTCGAGTCCGGCTTGCGGCGTGATCGGCCCAAACCGCAGCGAGTCCATCACCGCCACTGGCCGCGCGCCCATGGTGAAGATGTCGCGCAGGATGCCGCCCACCCCCGTCGTCGCACCCTGGAACGGTTCGATAAACGAAGGGTGATTGTGCGACTCGATCTTGAAGGCGCAGGCCCAGCCGTCGCCGATGTCGATGATGCCGGCGTTTTCACCCGGCCCCTGCACCACGCGGCGGCTTCGCGTCGGCAAACGCCTCAAGTGCACGCGCGAAGATTTGTACGAGCAATGCTCGCTCCACATCACGCTGAAAATACCCAGCTCGGTCAGCGTCGGCGTCCGGCCCAGCGACTTCAGGATGCGCTGGTATTCCTCCGGCGTAATGCCGTGGTCGCGCAACAGTTCGGGAGTGATAGCGGGTTCCTGGGCGGCGGGCGTTGCGGATTCGACGGAATTCATGGCGGTTCGGGTTGGAGCCTCTATTCTCGCATGGCGGAGGGTGCGAGGAAAGACGCAAAAACGGCGGTTGGGTGGCTTTGCAGTGGCCGGCCGCTCGCTCATATCCTTGTCGATTGACAGTTCGGCCCGCAAGATTCTGGTGCAACGTCGCCCATCGTGTTCAAATGTTGGGCGGTGGACTTTCGCACTTAACTAGGATTGGAATTTCTACCCCATGCGAGTTGCCCTTATCACCAGCTTTGCAGCCAGCAGGAAAGAACCGCTTGTCGCCATGATGGATCGAGTGCACCAGGGCTTCGTGGACTCGGGACTGCCGGAACCATTTATTCGTTTCAACTTCGGTGATGGCCTGCCGGTCAGCTTCTCCAGTGTCGACCGCGTGTTGAAGCGTCACCCGGAACTGGCGCGATTTGTCACCGAGGCTGCGCCGATGCCGGGAATTCCGGGCGCGCGGCGAATCTCGAACGGGCCGGTATCTCCGGGCTCGGGCGACGTAGTGCCGTATGCCACACTGCAAGCCATCGCGGCCGGCGTGCCCAGGTCATTCCCGTTCCACAGCGTCGCAATCCATTTTCATTCGCAGGAGTTCGGAGAGTTGATGCCCACGCCGACGCACGCAGCTCATATGATGTCGGGAATTCTGCTGACCGATAGCTGGTGGGTGAATGGGCGCATGCGTTCGCTGTCGGCGTGCATGGCGGTTGAGGTAGGGCCTGGCGAGAAGAAGCTGCCTTCGCCGCAAGGGCCGGTAGCTACGGTTCTGGCTGCTTGTGGCAAGGTGAGAAAAACGGTGCAGGCGCCCTTGGCAGGCGAACTTGGACCGGGGCCGGTGCCTGCGGTGCGCCTGCCTACGGGAACGAACATCGCGAGCGCCAATCCTCAACTCGCTGTGGCTGTGAAAGAGATCGCGGTGAAATACCGGGACCGGTTGCCGGAGATCGTTAAGCAGGCTGGCCTGCCGCATGACCTACCGGGGCCGGCAGAGATGACGCGGATGGCGCTCGGCGTCACGGCAGGACCGAAAAAACCTGCGCTGGAGCGCGTCTTCAAGCCCATGGGATACACCTGTCGCGGCGGAAGCGGGACCTTCACCCTGCAGCGGAGGACCACCGCGAACCTGACCTTGGAAATCAACTTGGACGTCGGAACGTGGAGCCATAGCCTCCTTGCCACATTTCGGGTTTGGGGACTGGGATTCAAAGCCACACTGAATCTCCCGCCCACTGCAAAAGCTGTGCCCATGGCGCAGTACCGCATCGGCGATGCCGAACAGTGGCGGAAGATTGTGGAGAACCTGGGGGCCCTGGTCGCGGAGTTCGAGCGCACGTTCGTTCCCGAGATCGAAGCCGTGACTGGCCCGTCGCCGGAGTGGTACCAGCCGGAAAGTTGATTGGCGCAGAAATTCCCTCCGGCCACAGGTTGTGCGATGCTAGAGCCGATTGCTCCCGTGCGCTTCGACGATGAGACTGCGTC
>Ga0335071_10004169_pt1 | contig 15129 bp, 16 predicted proteins | sample Lox_Sample_15_FD_206724 | JGI IMG/M metagenome (GOLD analysis project Ga0335071, IMG submission 206724) | Soil microbial communities from Loxahatchee National Wildlife Refuge, Florida, United States - Lox_Sample_1.5 | ecosystem: Environmental > Terrestrial > Soil > Wetlands | place: USA... | reverse complement strand
GTCCCCGTGGTGGGGATGGTGGGGCCCGGGGTGGTGGGGCCCCGGCTGGGGAGGGCGGCCGCCGTGGGTGGGCCCGCCCGGCTGGTACCGGCCGCCGGGCGCGTGGCCGGGCTACCGGCCCCCCGGCGCCTGGCCCCCCGGCTACCGGCCGCCCGGGTACCGGCCGGGCGTCCCGGCGCCGCCGCGCGCGGCCCCCGCGCCGGCGCGGGCTCCGGCGCACGCCGCGCCTCACCGGTAGCGCGGCGCGAGCGCGAGGAGGACTGCTAGTGAAGACGGTCGTCGTGAAGATCGGCGGGGAGGTGGTCGACTCCCCGGAGATGGACGCCATCGCAAGGGACGTGCGCGCGCTCCTCGAGGGAGGAAACCGCGTCGGCATCGTCCACGGCGGGGGGCCGCAGGCGACCGCGCTGCAGAAGCGGCTCGGGATCGAGACCCGCATGGTGGCGGGGCGGCGGTTCACCGACGAGGCGACGCTCGAGGTGATGAAGTACGTCGTCGCCGGCAAGGTGAACGTGGACGTCTGCGCGCGGCTGCTCGCGGCCGGCGTCCTCGGCGTCGGCCTCCATGGCGCGAGCGCGCTCGCGGTGGCGGCGCGGCGTCGGCCGCCCCGCGTCATGGCGGGGGCCGGGCCGGATCCGGTGGACCTCGGGCTCGTGGGGGACGTGGTGGGGTTCAACCTGCCCCTGCTCGGCGACCTCTGGGCGCGCGGTTACGTGCCGGTGATCGCCTGCATGGGCTGCGACGAGAGGGGCCAGCCGCTCAACATCAACGGCGACACGGTTGCGAGCCAGCTCGCCGGCGCGCTTCGCGCCGACGCGCTCGTCCTCGTCACCTCGGCCCCCGGCGTGCTCCGCGACGTCCGGGACCCGGCGACCCGCATCGCCCGCATCGACCGGGCCGCCTTCGAGCGGGGCGTGGCCGACGGAAGCATCTCCGGCGGGATGATCCCCAAGCTGGAGGAGTCGTTCGAGGTGCTGAAGGACGGCGCCCGGTCGGTGGTCATCGTCGGGAGGCTCGGCGCGGGCGACCTCTCGCGGGCGGTCCTCTCGCCGGGCAGCGTCGGGACCGTCCTCGAGGCCTGAGCGGCGGCGATTGCGCCGGGCCCGCGACCCGGCGTAGAAGGGCGTCCCATGCCCCGCGTGCTCGTCATCGGACAAGGCAACGTGCTCCTCGGCGACGAGGCCCTCGGGCCCGAGGTGGTCCGCATCCTGGAATCCCGCTACCGGTTCCCCGACGACGTCCAGCTGCTCGAGATCGGGACCCAGGGCCTGAACCTCGTGCCCTTCCTCGAGGGGGCCGACGCGCTCGTCTCGGTGAACTCGCTGCACGCGAAGGGCACGCCGGGGGAGGTGCGCACGCTCGACCGCGACGCGGTGATGCGCAACGACCCGGAGTACCGGATGAGCCCGCACGCCTTCGGGATGAAGGGGCACCTCGAGACCATGGAGTTCGCCGGGACGGGGCCGCGCCAGGTCTACGTGGTGGGAGCGGTCCCGGAGGACGTCGAGCTGCGCAGCGGCCTCACCGCGACCATGAAGCGGACCGTCCCCGCAGTGGTCGACGAGGTGCTGGCGGTGCTCCGCCGCCTCGGCGTCGAGCCGGTGGCGCGCCCCGAGCCCCTGCCGCTCGACCTGTGGTGGGACAAGCCGGTCTGATCCCCCTTTGAGGCGCCATGCCCGAGTCGCCCCGGTTCGTCGCCCACGTCCTCGACCTCCTCTCGCTCCTCGGAGGGGTCCGCGCGCGCGCCATGTTCGGGGGCCACGGCGTCTACTGCGGCGAGCTCATGATCGGGCTCGTGGACGACGACGAGGTCTTCCTGAAGACCGACGCGGAGACCCGCCCCCGCTTCGTCGAGGCCGGCTGCCGCCCCTGGGTCTACCGGGGACAGGGCAGGGAGATGGTGACGAGCTACTTCCGGCCGCCCGACGACGCCCACGAGGAGCCCGGGGCGATGCTGCCGTGGGGGAGGCTCGCCCTCGAGGCGGCGCTTCGAGCCGCCCGCGCCAAGGCGGCGAAGGGGCGAGGAAAGGCCGCGAGGCCGAAGAACCGGCCGCCCGGCCGGAAGAAGGAAGGCCGCCCGGCGCCGCGCCGCAAGGCCCAGGCGCGGCGCCGCTGACGGGACCCTAGGGCGCGCCGGCGATGAGCCCGGCGCGCGCTGCGGCCCCGACCGCGCTCGAGGCGACGGGGGGCTCGAGCGCGAGGGCGCGGCGCAATCGCTCCTCCTCGGCGAGGACCCGGCGCGGGTAGCCGTGGAAGCGCTCCGGGATGCCGCCGGCGCGGATGAGGCCGGCGATCCGGTTCGGGCCGGCGTTGTACGCCATGAGCGCCGCGTACTTGTTGCCGAACGCGTCGAGCAGCCTGCGGAAGTAGAGGACTCCGGCGGGGACGTTGAGCTCGGGGGCGTGCGGGTCGTCTCCGGGGAGCCCGGAGATCTCGGCCTGGCGCTTGAGCGTCGCCGGGACCACCTGCATGAGGCCGCGGGCCCCCCGGCTCGAGCGCGCCGCCGGGTCGAACCCCGACTCGACCTCGATGATGGCGAGGACCAGGACCGGGTCGACGCGGGCCCACTCCGCGGCCCGCAGGATCACCGAGGCGAGCCTCCCCGGGTCGAGCTGCGAGCGCACGCGGCGCGCCAGGTGCTCCTCGATCCTCGCCACCCGCCCGTCGCGCGCAGGCTCCACCGGGGCGTCGAGGACCTCGCCAGGGATCTCGGAGGCGCGCGGGAAGAGGAGGTCCGCGGTGATGTCCGGGAAGGGGTCGTCGCCGTCGAGCTCCCCCGCGTCGAGGTTGGCCGGCTCCACCTCCGCGGCAGACGCTTGCCACTCCTCCAGAGGAGGGATGGGAATCGGGTGCCCGGAGGAGGCGCCGGCGGAGGCCCCGAGCGCCATCCCGGCCAGGATGAGCGCGGAAACGGAACCCTGTCGAACGCGGTGTGGCAAGGGCGCCTCCCCGCCCTCCGTGCTACCTCCTTAGACCTACATTGTAAAGGGGTGTCCCACACGCTCGGGACAGGGCCGTTCGGCTCGGGGCCGGGCCCAGGAGGGTCCCCCCCGGCGGTCAGGGGCGGCGCTGGGCGCGGAGGAAGCGCCAGGCGAGCCACGACGGGGCGAAGGCCATGAGCGCGTAGCCGGCCGCCCCGATGGCGCCCCCGATGGCCTCGGCGCTCTCCCGCAGGCCGAGGATCCCGAGGATGTTCCACCAGTCGTGGGCGTCGACGTCGGGTGCGAGCAGCGGCAGCGCGCGGACGCGCCCGTCGGCGGCGTAGCGGCCGATGTCGACCACGTTGAAGCCGGTCCACAGGAGCGCCGTCGCGAACGACGCGGCCTCGCGGCGGCGGGCGAAGACCGCGGCGGCCACCGCCGGGAAGAACAGCTGGCCGAGGGCGCCGCCGAGCGCGGTGAGGAGGCGCGACCCGAACAGCCCGAAGACCGGGTGGCCGGCCTCGTGGAAGACGAGGTCGGCGCCGTTGACGACGGCGGCGAAAAACCCCCGGGTGGCCATCGAGGTCCCAAGGAGCGCCGCTCCCGCCGCGAGCGCGGCCACCTGCCACCCCGCCACCGGGAGCCACGGGCGCCCGGCGGGCGCGGGCGGCGCCGTCGGCGCGGCCGGGGAAGGGGCCGGCCACTCGACCGGGGCGCCGCAGCGCGGACAGTGGAGGGTGCGCGGCCCGGCCCCGCGCGCGCCGGGAAGGTCGGCCGAGAGCCCGCAAGCCGGGCACGTCACCCGCGTCGCCATCTCCCCTCCGGCCTCACGCGAACGGGACGAGGTGCACGCGGTCGAACGGGGTCACCGCGAGGAGCTTGCGGGCCTCGGCCGGGAGCTCGAGGAGCTCCCCGGCGAGCCGCGCGGGGGTGCGGACGGCGCGGAAGCGAGGGCGCCCGGAGGGCCGGGAGACCCCGACGAGCCGCTCCGCCGCGTCGCGGGTGAGCGGCCGCGGGGCGACGAGCGCCTCCCGGTGGGCCCGGACGAGCGAGATCTCGGACAGGCGGGCCTCGTAGTGAGGTCCCCCGTCGAACGGGTCGATGCGGTTCACGGAGCGGAAGCCGATGCGCTCGAGGAGCGCGCGCGCCGGCGCGGTGGCCGGCCCCACCGCCCCGAGCGAGGCGCGCACCCGGGGGGGAAACAGCGTCGCGTAGAGGTCGGTCGAGGGGAAGAGCTGCTGGATGAACTCCTTGTTCCGGCGGCTCATCTTGTCGGCCTCCTGGTAGTCGAGGCCGGTGAACCTCCGCCCGCAGGCCTCCCAGAACGGGCTCTTGCCGCCCGGGGCGAGCGGCGGCATGAGCTCGGCGAGGACCGTCTCCCGGAAGCGGCCCCGGTGCATGGCCATGTAGAGGAAGCGCACGAAGGACAGCTGCTTGCCCGGCTGCGCGGCGCCTCTCCGGGCCGCGCGGTCGACGACCAGGCCCCCGATCTCGGTGGGCCCGTCGAAGTGGAAGCCGAGCGACAGGACGAGGTGGCGGAAGTGCCGGTCGAGGGTGGAGGAGTAGTGCTCGCGCTCGGCCACGTCGAAGAAGGTGCAGGGCGACTCGCGCGTGCCGTGCTGGGCGATGACCATCGAGCTGCCGAGCACGCGCCCGCTCCGGGGGTCCTCGAGCACGAAGACGTAGCTGCGGCGCATCGGGTTGCGCACCCGCCCCGAGAAGCTGCCCACCGAGCGGTCGATGATCCCCTGGAGCGCGCGGTCGTCGTCGGGCAGGTTCACCGAGTTGAGCTCGCGCGCGAGCGCCCGCAGGGCGCGCAGATCGCTTTCGTGGACGTCGCGCAACAGCAGCATGGGCCGCCGGGAGTTAGCACGCGTCTCCGGACCTGTCACGGGGCGCCCCGAAAGGGGTGAACCGGTGGGCGGCGGGCCGTGGCATGAGGGCAGGGTGCGCGCGGTGGTGCAGCGGGTGTCGCGGGCGGCGGTCCGGGCCGAGGGCCGGCTCGCCGGCGCCGTGGACCGGGGACTCCTCGTGCTCGTCGGGGTGGCGAGCGGGGACGGGGCGGGGGACGCCCGCTGGATCGCCGACAAGGTGGCGCAGCTGCGCATCTTCGAGGACGCCGCCGGCAAGATGAACCGCTCGGTGGAGGACGTGGGCGGCGGGGTGCTCGTCGTCTCTCAGTTCACGCTGCTCGGCGACGTCCGCAAGGGCAACCGCCCGAGCTTCGTCGGCGCCGCGGCGCCCGAGCCCGCGAGCGCGCTCTACGACGAGGTGTGCCAGGCACTGCGGGCCCGCGGCCTGCGCGTCGCCACCGGGGTCTTCCGCGCCCACATGGAGGTCGAGCTCGTGAACGACGGCCCGGTGACCCTGCTGCTCGACTCCCGCCCGCCCGGCCTCCCGGGCTATGGTGAACCCCCAACCGACGCGAGGTGAGCCGTGTCCGACTGCCTCTTCTGCCGGATCGTGAACAAGGAGATCCCCGCCCAGTTCGTCTACGAGGACGAGGACGTGGTGGCGTTCGACGACCGCAACCCCCAGGCGCCGGTCCACGTGCTCGTCGTGCCCCGCCGCCACGTGGCCTCGCTGAACGAGCTCGCGGCCGGGGACGACGCGCTGGCCGGGAAGCTCCTGCGGGTGGCGGCCCGGATCGCCCGCGACCGGGGCGTGGCCGAGCCCGGGTGGCGGGCGGTCGTGAACGTGAACCGCGAGGGCGGGCAGCTCGTCTTCCACCTGCACCTCCACTGCCTGGGCGGCCGTCCGATGTTCTGGCCCCCCGGGTAGCAGGGCGAAATCGGGCACCCGCGCGGGTGCAGGCTGCCGCGGTGCGTATTGCCCCGCGAGGGGCTTTCGGGGATGTAAGGGGGTTCCGGAACGGGAGGCCCGCGAGCGGCTCCCGCCGAAGGAGGGCCATGGCGATACTGGCAGTGAAGAACGTCATCCTCCACTTTCGCGGGGTGACGGCTCTCTCCGACGTCAGCTTCGAGGTAGAGCCCGGCGCGCTGCACTCGGTCATCGGCCCGAACGGCGCCGGCAAGACGAGCCTCCTCAACTGCATCAGCGGCGTCTACCGCCCGCAGCGGGGATCCATTTCCTTCGACGGCAGGGATGTCACACGGCTGTCGCCGGCGGCGCGCACCGCGCTCGGCGTCGCCCGGACCTTCCAGAACATCGCCCTCTTCAAGGGGATGACGGTCGTCGACAACCTCCTCATCGGGCGCCACGTGCACGAGCGGCGCGGCGTGCTCGCCGGCGGCCTCTACTGGGGGCCCGCGAAGAGCGAGGAGATCGCCAACCGCGAGGTGGTGGAGGACATCATCGACTTCCTCGAGATCCAGCACATCCGCAAGAAGGTGGTGGGGACGCTCGCCTACGGGCTGCAGAAGCGCGTCGAGCTGGCCCGGGCGCTGGCGCTCGAGCCCAGGCTGCTCCTGCTCGACGAGCCGATGGCGGGGATGAACGCCGAGGAGAAGGAGGACATGGCCCGGTTCATCCTCGACATCAACGAGGACCGGGGCACCACCATCGTCATGATCGAGCACGACATGGGGGTGGTGATGGACGTGTCCCACCGCGTCACCGTCCTCTCCTTCGGCGAGAAGATCGCCGACGGGACCCCGGAGGCGGTGCAGGGCGACGCGGCCGTGCAGGAGGCCTACCTGGGCCAGAGCCGGGCCGAGGAGTAGGGGGCGACGTGGCGGACATCCTCGAACGCCTGGGGGGCGACGACACCTTCCCGAAGCTCCTCGTGCGCAACGCGGCGCGCTTCGGCGACCGCGTGGCGATGCGCGAGAAGGAGTACGGCATCTGGCAGCCCTTCACCTGGCGCGAGGTGCACGACCACGTCCGGGACTTCTCGCTCGGGCTCGTGGCGATGGGGCTCGCGCCCGGCGACAAGGTCGCCATCATCGGGGACAACCGGCCGGAGTGGGTGTGGAGCGAGATCGCCGCACAGGCGGCGGGCGCCGCCTCGGTGGGCCTCTACCAGGACTCGAACCTGAACGAGGTGGCCTACGTCATCGACCACTGCGACGCCGCCTTCGTGATCGCCGAGGACCAGGAGCAGGTCGACAAGCTGCTCGACATGCTCGACAAGCTCCCCAAGGTGCGGGCGGTCGTCTACACCGACCCGCGCGGCCTCCGGAACTACCGGGAGCCGCGGCTCGTCTCCTTCGAGGCGGTCGAGGAGAAGGGGCGCGCGCTCCACCGCGAGCGGCCGGCGCTCTGGGAGGAGAGCGTCCGCGGCGGCCGCTGCGACGCCACCGCCATCGTCAGCTACACCTCGGGGACCACCGGGTTCCCGAAGGGGGCGATGCTCACCTTCCGCAACCTCCTCTCCATGGCGCTCTCGCTCGACGAGGTCGACCCCAAGCGCGCCGGCGACGAGTTCGTGTCCTTCTTGCCGCTCGCCTGGATCGGCGAGCAGATGATGTCGCTCTCGGCGGCGCTCTCGGTGGGCTTCACCGTCAACTTCCCGGAGGAGCCGGAGACGGTGATGGACGACATCCGGGAGATCGGCCCCGACGTGATGTTCGCGCCCCCGCGCATCTGGGAGAACCTGACCTCGACCGTGCAGGTCCGCATCATGGACACCACGCCCTTCAAGCGCTTCATGTACGGGCTGTGCATGCCGGTGGGGCGGCGCGTGGCCGACCTGCGCTTTGCGAGGAAGCCCGTGCCGCTTCGGTGGCGGGTGCTCTACCGGCTGGCGCACTGGGGGCTGCTCCGGGCGCTCAAGGACCGGCTCGGCTTCACGCGGCTGCGCTCCGCCTCGACCGGCGGCGCCGCGCTCGGCCCGGACGTCTTCCGCTTCTTCCACGCCATGGGCGTGCCGCTCAAGCAGATCTACGGCCAGACGGAGATCAGCGGCATCTCCTGCATCCACCGCGACGGGGACATCCAGTTCCACACCGTCGGCCAGCCCATCCCCGGCACCGAGGTGCGCATCGCCCAGAACGGCGAGATCCTCTCCCGGAGCCCGGCGGTGTTCACGGGCTACTACAAGAACGACGCCGCCACCGCCGAGGCCCTCGAGGAGGGCTGGCTCCACTCCGGGGACGCGGGCTACCTCGCCGACGACGGCCACCTCGTCGTCATCGACCGCATCAAGGACGTGATGCGGCTCGCCGACGGGACGCAGTTCTCGCCGCAGTTCATCGAGAACCGCCTCAAGTTCTCGCCGTACGTGAAGGAGGCGGTGGTGGTGGGCACCGGGCGCCCCTACCTGACCGCCATGCTCAACATCGACATGGGCGTGGTGGGGAAGTGGGCCGAGAAGAACCGGCTCTCCTACACGACCTACACCGACCTCTCGGCCAAGTCCGAGGTCTACGACCTCGTCCAGAAGGAGGTGGACGAGGTCAACGAGACCTTGCCGGCCGCGGCGCGGGTGAAGAAGTTCGTGCTCCTCTACAAGGAGCTCGACGCCGACGACGAGGAGCTGACCCGCACCCGCAAGGTGCGCCGCGGCTTCGTGGAGGAGCGCTACCGGGTGGTCATCGACGCGCTCTACGGCGACCGCGGCGCGGTCGACATCGACACCACCATCCGCTTCCAGGACGGCAAGACCGCGCGAATCCAGACCACGCTGCTCGTCCGGGAGCTCGCCCCTCCCCGGGGAAAGGCAGCCTAGGTGGAGTTCCTCCTCCAGCTGGTGCTCAACGGGGTGGTCACCGGGAGCATCTACTCCCTCGTCGCCCTGGGGTTCGTCGTCATCTACAAGTCGACCGGCGTGCTGAACTTCGCCCAGGGCGAGTTCATGATGCTCGGCGCCTACGTCTGCCTGGCGCTCGCCGTCGAGTACCACCTCCCCTTCGCGGCCGCCTTCGGGGTGACGATCGTCTTCATGGCGGTGCTCGGCATCCTTACCGAGCGCCTGGTGCTGCGCCCCATGATCGGCGAGCCCATCATCTCGCTCATCATGGTCACGCTGGGCCTGTCCGCCGTGCTGAAGGGCGTGGTCCAGGCCATCTGGGGCACGGACCTGCGCCCCTTTCCCAACATCTTCCCGGCCGAGCCGGTCCAGCTCGGGCCGCTGCCGGTGTCGCAGGGGTACCTCTACAGCACCGCCAGCGTGGCGCTCTTGCTCGTCGTCTTCACGCTCTTCTTCAAGTTCACGCGCGCCGGCATCGCCATGCGGGCCACCGCCTTCTCCCAGCAGGTGGCCCTGTCGATGGGGATCTCGGTGCAGCGCATCTTCGCCCTCGCCTGGAGCATCGCCGCGGTGGTGTCCGCCATCGGCGGGGTGCTGCTCGCCGGGGTGCGCGGCGGCCTCGACGCCGCCCTGGCCCTCTTCGGCCTGAAGGTCATCCCGGTGGTGATCCTGGGCGGCCTCGACAGCATCGGCGGGGCCATCGTGGGCGGCCTCGTCATGGGCATCCTGGAGAACCTGGCGGGGGGCTACGTCGACCCGCTGGTGGGCGGCGGCGCCAAGGAGGTCGCCCCCTTCATCGTGCTGGTGCTCATCCTGACCGTGAAGCCGTACGGCCTCTTCGGCAAGGTCAAGATCGAGCGGGTCTGAGAGGAGCGGGCATGCGCTGCGGCGACTTTCGCGAGAGCTACGCCGAGGACATGGCGATCTTCGAGTCGGCGCTGCCGCGCTGGCTGCTCGCGCTCTTCCTCGTCGGCCTCCTCTCGGTACCGGCCTTCGCCACCACCTACTGGCTCGACGTCCTGAACCGCATCTTCATCGCCATCATCGCCGCCACCGGGCTCAACATCGTCACCGGCTTCACCGGCCTCATCTCGCTCGGCACCGCCGCCTTCCTGGCCGTGGGCGGGTACGCCACCGCCGCGCTCGCCGGCAAGGCCAACCTGCCCTTCCCGGTGGTGATCCCGCTCGCCGGGCTCATCACCGCCGCGGTGGGGCTCGTCTTCGGGGTGCCGTCGCTCCGGCTGAAGGGGCTCTACCTGGCGGTGGCGACGCTCGCCGCCCACTACGTGGTGGAGTTCACGGTCACCCACTGGGACTCGATGACGGGCGGCGTGAACGGCATCAGCGTGCCCGCAGCGCGGCTCGGCGCTCTCTCGCTCGGCGACGACCGCAAGATCTACTTCCTCGTGCTGGCGCTCCTCGTCGGGCTCCTGTTCTTCGCGAAGAACCTCTTCCGCACCAAGGTGGGCAAGGCCTTCGTGGCCATCCGCGACCAGGACATCTCCGCCGAGGTGATGGGGGTGAACGTCTTCCGCTACAAGCTGCTCGCCTTCGCGGTCTCGAGCTTCTACATCGGGGTGGCCGGCGCCCTGCTCGCCTACCAGGCGCGCATCATCAGCCCGGAGAACTTCCCCATCACCGTCGCCATCGACTACCTGGGGATGGTCATCATCGGCGGCCTGGGCAGCATCCTGGGCTCGATCTTCGGGGCCGTCTTCATCACGCTGCTCCCCGAGCTCCTGCGCCTCGCCAACGACTCGGTGGCGGCCCACTGGCCCGCCGCCATGGGGCTCTTCGCTCCCTTCAAGAGCATCGTGTTCGGCCTGGTGGTGGTGCTGTTCCTGGTCTTCGAGCCGGACGGGATGGCGGCGCGCTGGCAGCACGTCAAGAACTACTGGAAGCTCTACCCCTTCTCCTACTAGCACGAGCACGTCCGAAGCGAGCGACAGGCAGTGGACCGAAGCAAAGGAGGTCGGACATGGCAGAGAAGCAGAGGTTCCTCGCAGCGTTCCTCGCCGTCGCGGCTGCGGTTCTCCCCGCGCGGCCGCGCGCCGAGGAGGAGATCAAGGTGGGCGGCATCTTCGACCTCACCGGCGTCACCGCCGACGTGGGCAAGCCCTTCGCGCTCGGCGTGCAGGACGCCGTCGCCTGGCTGAACGAGAACGGCGGGGTGAACGGCAAGAAGGTGCGGCTCATCGGCGTCGACTACGGCTACAAGATCGACCAGGCCCGCGCCACCTACAAGCGGCTGGTGAACGACGAGAAGGTGCTGCTCATCCAGGGCTGGGGCACGGGTGACACCGAGGCCCTGAAGGAGTTCGTGGGCCAGGACAAGGTCCCCTACTTCTCCGCCTCCTTCGCCGCCCCGCTCTCCGACCCGGCCAAGTTCCCCTACAACTTCTTCGTCGGGCCCACCTACTCCGACCAGCTGCGCGCCTGGCTCGACTGGGTGAAGAAGGACTGGGGGAGCAAGGCGGGCGCGGCCAAGGTGGCCTTCATGTACGGCGACAACGCCTACGGCCGGGCCCCCATCGCCGCCGGGAAGGCCTACGCCAAGGAGATCGGCCTCGAGGTGGTCGACGAGGCCGTGCTGCCCCCGAACTTCCAGGACGCGACGAGCCAGCTGCTCACCATGAAGCAGAAGGCGGTCGACTACGCCTACATCAACGTCACCACCACCGGCGTGACGCTGGTGCTGCGGGACGCGAAGAAGCTCGGCCTCGCCGTCAAGTTCGGCTCGAACCCCTACGGCTTCTCCGAGAACCTGGCGGCGGTGGCCGGGCCGCTCGCCGACGGGGTCACCGGCGTCATGCCCGACGTCCCCTACGGCGACCCCGTGCCCATCATGAAGACCGTCGAGGCGGTCCACCAGAAGATCCGCCCCACCGAGAAGGGCGACACCATGTACGTCCGCGGCTTCTCCTACGTGCTCGTCTGGAGCGAGGCGCTGAAGCGCGCCGACAAGGCCGGGCAGCTGAACGGCGCCGGGGTCAAGGCCGCCGCGGAGACGCTGCGGGACTTCAGCACCGGCGGGCTCACCCAGCCCATCACCTACACCCCCACCGACCACCGGCCCACCACCACCACCGCCATCTACCAGGTGCAGGCGGGCAAGCTCGTGAAGGTCGCCGAGTACACGCTGCCGCGCAGGCCCGACTGGCTCGGCATGTAGCACCAACCCCGCGGGCGGGGGCCGCGACGGCCCCCGCCCCGGCCCACCCTCGCGCGGAGCCCCGGATGCTCGAGCTCAAGAACGTCGAGGTCATCTACGACGACGTGATCCTGGTGCTGAAGGGCCTCTCGCTCGAGGTCCCGGCCGGGAAGGTGGTGGCGCTGCTCGGCTCGAACGGGGCCGGCAAGAGCACCACCCTGAAGGCCATCTCGGGGCTCCTGCGCAGCGAGGAGGGCGAGGTCACCGACGGGAGCATCACCTTCGAGGGCGAGCCCATCCACCGGCTCGCGCCGGAGGTGGTGGTGCGCCGCGGCATCTTCCAGGTCATGGAGGGGCGCCGCGTCTTCGAGGACCTCACGGTCGAGGAGAACATCGAGATGGGCGGCTACACCCGGCGCGACCACGCCGGCCTGCGCCGCGACCGCGACCTCTGCTACGACTACTTCCCCCGCCTGAAGGAGCGGCGCCGCAAGCTCGCCGGCTACCTGTCGGGCGGCGAGCAGCAGATGCTCGCCATCAGCCGGGCGCTCATGGCGCGCCCCAAGCTGATGATGCTCGACGAGCCCTCGCTCGGGCTCGCGCCCCTGCTCGTGGCCGAGATCTTCCGCATCGTGAAGCGCATCAACGAGGAGGAGAAGGCCACCATCCTGCTCGTCGAGCAGAACGCCAACTTGGCGCTGGCCATCGCCGACTTCGGGTACATCATGGAGGGCGGCCGGGTGGTGCTCGACGGCGAGCCCGCGAAGCTTCGCGCCAACGAGGACGTGAAGGAGTTCTACCTGGGGGGCGGCGCCGAGGGGGACAAGAAGAGCTACAAGAACCTCAAGTTCTACAAGCGAAGAAAGCGGTGGCTCTCCTAGAGCCCCGTCCCACCCCGCCCGCGGCCCCCGCCGCGCGCCCCAACGGGAGGCCCAAGTGCCCGCGCTCCGCCCCTCACGGATCCTCGACCCGTCGCTCGAGTGCCAGGCCCCCGAGACCCGCCGCGCCCTCTCCGGGGAGCGGCTGCGCCGCACGGTGGCCCACGCCTTCGCCCACGCCCCCCGCGCCCGCCGCACGCTCGAGGCGGCCGGGATCCGGGCCGGGGACGTCCGGGGGATGGACGACCTGCGCCGGCTGCCGGTCTTCCGCAAGGACGCACTGCCCGCCGCCCAGGCGGAGGAGCCGCCCTTCGGGGGCTTGCTCGCCGTCGAGCCCGGGCGGCTCGCGCGCATCTTCATGTCCCCGGGACCCATCTACGACCCGCAGGGGGCGAGCGACGACTACTGGCGCTTCCGGCACGCCCTCTACGCCGCCGGTTTCCGCAAGGGCGAGGTGGCTCACAACGCCGCGAGCTACCACCTCACGCCGCTCGGGTTCATGCTCGACGCCGGCGCCCGCGCGGTCGGGTGCGCCGTCATCCCGGCCGGGGTCGGCCAGACCGAGCTGCAGGTGAAGGTGGCGGCACACGTGGGCGCCACCGCGTACATGGGCCTGCCGAGCTTCCTCCACGCGCTGCTCTCCAAGGCCCGCGAGCTCTCGCTGCCGCTGCGCATCGAGGCGGCCTTCGTCATCGCCGAGATGCTGCCGGAATCGCTGCGCGCGGAGCTGGAGACCGCCTTCTCCGTGCGGGTCCTGCAGGGGTACGGGACCGCCGACTTGGGCTGCCTCGCCTACGAGTGCCCGGAGAAGGGCGGCTGGCACGTCCACCCCGACGCGCTCGTGGAGGTGCTCGACCTCGAGACCGGCGAGCCCGCCGGGCCCGGCCAGCCCGGCGAGGTGGTGGGCACCCTCTTCGACGTCGCCTACCCGCTCGTCCGCTTCGCCACCGGCGACCTCTCCTCCCTGGGGCCCGAGGAGCGCTGCCCCTGCGGGCGCACCACCGCCAAGTTGCACGGCCTGCTCGGCCGCGTCGGCGACGGCGTCAAGGTGAAGGGCATGTTCGTGCGCGCCGGCCAGATCGCCGAGGTGATGAAGCGCTTCCCGGAGGTGGCCCGCTGGCAGGCGGTGGTCACCCGCGAGCAGCACCTCGACCGGCTCGAGTACGCGGTCGAGGCGGGCGCAACCGACGCCACCCTCGCCGCGCGCCTCGCCGAGGCGCTGCGCGAGGAGGTGAAGGTCCGGGGCGACGTGCGCTTCGCTGCGCCGGGGACCATCCCCGAGGGGGCGAAGCGCATCGACGACCGCCGCGTCTGGAAGTAAGCTTCCCCCCGAGATGCGCGGCATCCGCGGCGCCACCCAGATCGACGCGAACACCGTCCAGGCGATGGAGGACGGGGTGGCGGAGCTCTGCGCCGCGCTCTGCGAGGCGAACGGCATCGAGCCCGAGGAGATCGTCTGGGCCATCTTCACGGTGACCCACGACCTCGACGCGGACTTCCCGGCCCGGGCGGCGCGCGACCGGTCGGGCTGGACCATGGTCCCCATGATCTGCTCGCGGGAGATCCCCGTCCCCGGCTCGCTCGGGCGCGTGGTCCGCGTCCTCATCCACGTCGACTCGGGCCTGCCGCGCGACGCGCGGCACGTCTACCTGCGCGGCGCCCGGGCGCTGCGCCCCGACCTCGCCGGGCCGGAGCCGGGCCGCCGGTGAGGGGAGGACGGCCGTGACCGCGGCGCTTCCGCGCCAGGTGGGCGTCTTCGGGCTCGGGCTCATGGGCTCCTCGCTCGCCCGCGGCCTGCGGTCGGCCGACCCTTCGGTGCGCATCGCCGCCGCCGAGTCGGACGCCGCCGTGCGCGTCCGCGCTCTCTCCGACGGCGTCGTCGACGAGGTCCACGACGGGCCGGGCGAGTGGCTCGGCGCCTGCCCGGTGGTGGTGCTCTGCACCCCCATCGCCGCCATCGAGGCGCTCGTCGCGCCGGTCTCCTGCCGGATGCGGCCGGGCGCGGTGCTCACCGACGTGGGCGGCGCGAAGGAGAGGGTGCTCGCGGTGGCGCGGGAGGACCTGCACCCGCGGGTGTCGTTCGTGGGCGCCCATCCCATGTTCGGCGGGCGCGGCGGCTACGACGCCGGCCGGGCGGACCGGTGGGCCGGCGGGACGGTGGCGGTCTGCACCGACGACGCCGGCGCCCCCGAGGTGGAGACGGTGGCGGGGCTCCACCGGTCGCTCGGGGCGGAGGTGGCGCTGTGCACGGCGGCCGAGCACGACGCCGCCGTGGCGATGGTCTCCCACCTGCCCTACCTCGTCGCCGGCGCGCTCTCGCTCGCGGCGCGGGAGGCGGGGCCGCTCGCCCTCGCGCTCGCCGGCCCCGGGCTCAACGACATGACCCGTCTCGCCGGCTTCGCCTTCGACATCCAGGGGGAGGTGGCGCGCCGCAACGCCCACCTCCCCGCCGCGGCCCGCCGCCTCGAGCACCACCTCGGGCGCGTCCTCGCCTCGATCGCCGAGTCCCCCGAGGCGGCGCGCCGGGCG
>Ga0335071_10004168_pt1 | contig 15130 bp, 20 predicted proteins | sample Lox_Sample_15_FD_206724 | JGI IMG/M metagenome (GOLD analysis project Ga0335071, IMG submission 206724) | Soil microbial communities from Loxahatchee National Wildlife Refuge, Florida, United States - Lox_Sample_1.5 | ecosystem: Environmental > Terrestrial > Soil > Wetlands | place: USA... | reverse complement strand
GGGTGCCGCAGAGCGGGCAGTGCGTCGGCATCTGGAACGGCTTCGTGCCGCGCCGGTGCGGGCCGGCCGGCCCGACGATCTGCGGGATGACGTCGCCCGCGCGCTGGACGATCACGTCGTCGCCCTCGCGGATGTCCTTCCGGTTGATGTCCTCCTCGTTGTGGAGCGTGGCGCGCGAGATGGTGACGCCGCCGACCTCGACCGGCTCGAGCATCGCCCACGGGTTGAGCGCGCCGGTACGGCCGACGCGGATGGCGATCTTGTTCAGCCGCGTCGTCGCCGTCATCGGCGCCCACTTGAACGCGCGAGCCCAGCGCGGGCGCTCGTGCAGCGAGCCGAGGCGCGCCTGCTGGTCGAACGAGTCGACCTTGATCACGATCCCGTCGATCTCGTAGTCGAGCTCGGCGCGCCGCAGCTCCCAGGCGCGCACCGCCTCGGCGATCTCCTCGACGGACTCGACCCGCTGCGCGTACGGGTTCGTCGGGAAGCCGCGGTCGCGCAGCCAGAGCAGCGTCTCCCAGTGCGTCTCCAGGGTGTCGAGCCCCTCGCGCACGCCGGTGCCGTAGACCCAGATCGATAGCGGCCGCGCCGCCGTGATCGTCGAGTCCTTCTGCCGGAGCGACCCCGCGGCGGCGTTGCGCGGGTTCGGCGCGGGCGGCTTCCCGTCGGCGGCGAGCCGCTCGTTGAAGGCGCGGAAGCCGGAGAGCGGCATGTAGATCTCGCCGCGTACCTCGACGAGCGGCGGCGCGTCGTCGCCGCGCATCCGCAGCGGGATCGACCTGATCGTGCGGAGGTTCGGCGTCACGTCCTCGCCCTGCACGCCGTCGCCTCGCGTCGCCCCGCGGACGAAGAGGCCGTTCTCGTAGACGAGGTTGATCGCCGAGCCGTCGATCTTCGGCTCGAGCACGTACGCGACCGGCTCATCCGTGCCGAGACGCTTGTGGACGTCGTCCGCCCATTTCGCGATCGCCTCGTCGGTCGTCACTTTCTCGAGCGAGCCCATCGGCGACAGGTGCCGGACCTTCCGGAACTGCGCCGACGGCGGCGCGCCGATCCGCTGCGTCGGCGAGTCCGGGGTGACGAGCTCCGGGTGCTCCGCCTCGATCGCGGCGAGCTCGTCGTAGAGCGCGTCGTACGCGGCGTCGTCCATGATCGGCGCGTCGTCGACGTAGTACGCGATCAGCGCGCGGGTCAGCAGCTCGCGCAGCTCGGCGGCGCGCTTCGCGGTATCAGAGGACGGCAAGCAGCTCCTCCGCCGTGTCGACGATCGCGTCGGGCTCCTCCGCCTCGAGCCGCTCGCGCCCGTGGATGCGGCCCCAGGTGACGCCGATCGCGTGCATGCCGGCGGCCTTCGCGGCCCGCATGTCGAACGGGGAGTCGCCGACGTACGCGGTCTCGGCCGGTTCGGCGTGCAGCCGCTCGGCGGCGAGCAGCAGCGGCTGCGGATCCGGCTTGTGCCGCTCGGTCTCGTCCCCGCCGACGACGGTCTCGAACAGGTGCTCGATCGGGACGCGGGCGAAGGCGAGCTCGACGGTGCTGCGGCGCTTCGCCGTCACGACTCCGAGCCGGCGCCCCTCGTCGTGGAGCTGCTCGAGCGCGTCGAGCATGCCGCGACACGCCTCGAGCTCGTCGTGGAGCGGCTCGTTGTGCGCCCGGTAAGCGCTGACGAGCTCGTCGACGCGGTCGGGGGCGAGCGCGGCCATCTGCGCCTCGAGCCCGGGCCCGCCGACGGCACGCATCAGCTCGTCGTCGGCGTACTCGCGCCCGAGCACCTCGCGGGTCGCGTGGCGCATCGACGCGAGGATGATCGCGCCGGAGTCGACGACGGTGCCGTCGAGATCGAAGAGGACGACGGGGAAGCGCATCGCGGGCCATCGTATCGGCGCACTCGATACGGTTCGTCGCGTGCCGGAGGTCTCGGAGTTCCGCTTCCTCGTCGTCCCGCACACGCACTGGGACCGCGAGTGGTACCTCCCGTTCGAGCTCTTCCGGCTGCGCCTCGGCGGGGTGGTCGACGGCGTCCTCGACACGCTCGAGCGCGACCCCGGGTTCACGTCGTTCACGCTCGACGGGCAGGCGATCGTGCTCGAGGACTACGTCGAGGTGCGGCCGGACGAGGAGCCGCGGCTGCGGGCGCTGCTCGCGGCGGGCCGGCTCGAGGTCGGGCCGTGGTACGTGCTGCCGGACGAGATCCTCGTCGGCGGCGAATCGCTCGTCCGCAACCTGCTCCTCGGGCGCCGGGTCTGCCGGCGGTTCGGCGCCGAGCCGAGCGCCGCCGGGTACGAGCCGGACAGCTTCGGGCATCCCGCCCAGCTGCCGCAGCTCCTCGCGGGGTTCGGGCTGCGGACGTTTCTCTTCTCGCGCGGGCTCGGCGACGAGATCGACGACGTCGGCGTGCTCTTCCGCTGGCGCGCCGGTGACGCCGAGGTCGTCGCGAGCCAGATGCTCCCGCACTACGACAACTTCGCGCGGCTCTCGTCGGCGGACGACGCCGCGAAGCGGGTCGACGCGATCGTCGCGCGATTCGGCGGGCTGCTCGAGCGCGCGCACTGCGACACCGTCGTGCTCGCAAACGGCTCCGACCACCTGCCGATCCAGCCCGAGCTGCCGGGGATCTGCGCCGCGCTCGAGCGGCACTTCGGCACGACGTTCGGGATCGGCCGGTACTCGGGGTTCCACCCTGCGGCGGGCGCACTCCCGGTGCTCGAGGGCGAGCTCGTCGGCAGCCGGCTCCAGAACCTGCTCCGCGGCGTCAACTCGGCGCGCATGCACCTGAAGCAGGCGAACGAGCGGGCCGAGCGCCGGCTGCTCTCGGCGGAGACGGTCGTCGCGCTCCGATCGCTGCGCGACGGCTCGCCGTTCCCGTCCCCGGACGTCCGGCTCGCCTGGCGCGACCTGTTGCGGAACCACCCGCACGACTCGATCTGCGGCTGCTCCTGCGACGAGGTCCACCGCGACATGGCCGTCCGCTACGAGCAGCTCGACCGGACGCTCGACCAGCTCGAGCGCACGGCGCTCGGCGTCGGCGGCGCGCTCGTCAACCCGCTGCCCTACCGACGTACACGGCTCGTCGAGCGGGACGGACGGGAGGCGGCCGTCGAGCTGGACGGGTTCGAGGCACGTCGCCTCCCCTTCGACGACCCGGTCGAGGCGCCGCTCCCCGACGGGCCCGCGATCGACAACGGCGTCCTCCGCGTCGAGGCGCTCGCGGACGCGACGCTCGCGGTGACCGACCTGCGCGACGGGCGCCGGCTCGAGGGCCTGCACGCGGTCGAGGACGAGCCAGACGTCGGCGACCTCTACACGTTCTGCCCGGGCGGGCCGGTGCGCCGCGCGGTGCCCGCCGCCGGCCGCGTGCTCCGGAACGGGCCGCTCGTCTTCGAGCTGCTCGTCGAGTCGGCGCTTCCGGGGATCGCGATCTCCACCGTCGTCCGGCTGGTCCGCGGCATCGACCGCGTCGAGCTCCGGACGACGATCGAGAACAGCGCCTCCGACCACCGGCTTCGCGTCCTCTTCCCGGTGACGACCGTCGAGGACGAGGTGCGCGCGGAGTCGCAGTTCGCCGTCGTCCGCCGCCCGCTCCGCCCGCCGGCGCCGCGCGCCCCCTGGGTCGAGCCGCCGGTGGCGACCGCGCACACGCTCGGAGCAGTGGCGCTGGGACCGCTCGCGCTGCTGACGAAGGGTCTCCCGGAGTACGAGGCCGGCCCCGGCGGCCTGCGGCTGACGCTCCTGCGCTGCGTCGGCACGATCTCGCGCCCCGCGGGCCTGCCGACGCGCGCGCTCGCCGCCGGCCCGGACCTCGCGACGCCCGAGGGACAGTGCCACGGCACGCACGTGCTCGAGTACGCGCTCCGGCTCGACGGTGACCGCCTGTCCGACGCGGCCCTCGTTCGCGCCGGTCAGGACTACCGCACCGACTTCCTCGAGGGCGACCCGTTCGAGCAGCCGCTCGGGCTCGAGGGCGACGTCGTCTTCTCGTGCCTGAAGGGTGCGGAGGACGGCGACGGGCTCGTCCTGCGCGTCTTCAACCCCGGACGCGAGCCTGCGACCGCGACCGTCCGCGGCGTGCGCCTGCAGAAGGCTCGCCTCGACGAGGAGCTCGACCTCGGGACGGTCGACGGGACCCTCGAGCTGGGGCCGCGCGAGATCGCGACGCTCCGCGTCGTTCAGTAGCCGACCGAGACGAGGTAGAGCCCCCACGGCGGCGCCGTCGTGCCGGCCTCGGCGCGGTGGCGGCCGTCGAGCAGCGGCTCGATCTCCTCGGGGCCGAGCTCGAGCATCGTGCCGACGAGGCTCCGGACCATGTGGCGGAGATAGCTGTCGGCGGTGATCTCGAAGTCTAGGTGGTCGCCGCGTCGGACCCACTCGGCGCGCTCGACGATCCGGACGAAGACCTCGTGCTGCGTCTCCGTCGGCGTGAAGGCGCGGAAGTCGTGCTCGCCGGGGAGCAGCGCGGCGGCCGCGGCGAGCCGTTCCTCGTCGAGCGGGCGCGGCACCCACCAGCTCCGGCGCGTCTCGAACGGCGACGGCGTCCGCCGGTTGAGGATCCGGTAGCGGTAGCTGCGCGAGCGCGCGGAGTGGCGCGCGTGGAAGTCCGGCGCCGCGGGCTCGGCCGCGAGCACGGAGATCTCGTCGGGCAGCCGCGTGTTCAGCGCCTCGGGGGCGCGCTCCGGCGGCGGGCCGCCCGTGACGTCCACCGACGCGACCTGGCCGAGCGCGTGCACGCCGGCGTCGGTGCGGCCGGCGACGGCGAGTCCCTCAAACGACGCGAACGTCGCGGCGAGCGCATCGCGCAGCGCACCCTCGACGGTCGGGAGCCCCGGCTGCGCCGCCCATCCGTGGAAGGGCGTCCCGTCGTACTCGATCGTCAGCCTGAGCCGCACGTCAGGCGCTCCTGACAATGCTTGTGAGGAGTGCCTTATGTTCTAGCGTTTTGCACATGGGATGATACACTCTACTTAGCGAATGCCCGTCGAGCACGTCTTCCTGCTGCAGCGCGTCCAGCCTGCCATGGTCGGACTCATCGACGGGTCGCTGTCGACGCTCGCGCCGATCTTCGGCATCGCGCTCGCCACGCACCAGCCCCGCTACGCCTTCATCGCCGGCCTCGTCACCGCGCTCGGCGCCGCGGTCAGCATGGGCTTCTCGGAGGGCCTGTCGGACACGGGTGAGCTGACCGGCCGCGGCAACCCCCTGGTGCGCGGCGCGATCACCGGCGGCGGCACCTTCTTCGGCGGCATCCTGCACACGCTCCCGTTCCTCATCCCCCACTTCGGCGTCGCCCTGATCACGGCGATGGTCGTCGTCGCGGTCGAGCTCGTCGTCCTCGCCTTCCTCCGCTGGCGCTACTTCGAGGACAGCTTCGTCCGAGCCCTCGGCCTCGTCACGCTCGGCGGCATCATCATCGCCGCCGTCAGTGCCGGCCTCGGTAGCGTCCTAGGCACGGCCTAGGACGCTGAGAGTCGGAACTCCGCGCACCGGAGAGCGCGGTCTCCGGTGCGCTCCGTGCTGGTCTTGCCTGTGATGGTCCAGGCCGGTTGCCTACCCCGGCGCGTGCACGCGTGCCCTCCGGGCATGCCTGCCCGCTGCTCCGCGGTCGGCTAACGCGAAACCGCGTTAGCCGACCCGCCTTTGCCGTTACGAGCTTCAGCGCGACCTGGGCTGGACGCTAAGGCAGGCGACAGCCGCCTTGGCGGGAGGCCGACCCAGCGGTCGGGCGCGCCGAAGGCCCGGCCGACCGCGACGGGGCAGCCAAGCCGCCGAGAGCATCGCAAGCGAGAACAGCACGGAGCGAGCCGGAGACCGCGCTCTCCGGCTCGCGCAGTTCCTTCTCAGACTGGTCGACTACGGAACGTAGTCGACCAGTTCCAGGTAGACCATCTCGGCCGCGTCGCCGGGGCGGTGGCCCAGCTTGACGATGCGGGAGTACCCACCCGGGCGCTCGGCCATGCGCGGGCCGACGTCGGCGAACAGCTTGTGCACGGTCTCCTGCGAGCGCAGGTACGAGAGCGCCTGCCGGCGGGCGTGGAGGTCGCCGCGGCGGCCGAGGGTGATCATCTCCTCGGCGATCGGCTTGACCGCCTTCGCCTTGGCCTCGGTCGTCTTGATCCGCTCGTGCTCGATCAGCGAGCACGTGAGGTTCGCGTACAGCGCCTTGCGGTGCGCCGCGTCGCGGCCGAGCTTCTTGCCCCTGCTCGCGTGCCGCACGGCGTTACTCCAGGCCTCCGCCGTTGTCGCCGCGGAGGGTGAGACCGTGCTGCGCGAGCGTCTCCTTGACTTCCTCGATCGACTTCTTGCCGAAGTTCGGGATCGCCGCGAGCTCGTTCTCCGTCTTCATCACGAGGTCGCCGATCGTCTCGATGCCGACGCGCTTGAGGCAGTTGTACGAGCGGACGCCGAGCTCGAGCTCCTCGATCGGGAAGTTCTCCATCCCGTGCGCGAGCGCGGCCTCGGGGCCGACGCCTTCGCCGCCGACCGCCGCCGCCTCGCCGAAGCCCTCGATCTTCTCGATGTCCGTGAAGATCGCGAGCTGCCGGATGAGGATCTCGGCCGCCTCGGCGAGCGCGTCCTTCGGCTCGACCGAGCCGTCGGTCGTGATGTCGAGCGTGAGCTTGTCGTAGTCGGTGCGCTGCCCGACGCGCGCGGCCTCGACCGCGTACGCGACGCGCCGTACCGGCGAGAAGATCGAGTCGATCGGGATGACGCCGATCGTGTGCTGCGGCCCGCGGTTCAGCTCCGCCGGGACGTAGCCGCGGCCGCGGCCGATCGTCAGGGTCAGCTCGAGCCGTCCGCGGTCGGACAGGTTCGCGAGCTCGAGCTCCGGGTTGAGGATCTCGAGCTCCGCCGGCGCCTCGATGTCGCCGGCCGTCACGACGCCCGGGCCCTTGCGGGCGATGTGCACCTCGACCTCGGGGGAGTCGCCGTGGAGGCGCGCGACGAGGTTCTTGAGGTTGAGCACGATGTCGGTGACGTCCTCGCGGACGCCCGGCAGCGTCGTGAACTCGTGCGCCGTCCCCTCGACCTTGACCGAGGTGACCGCGGCGCCCTCGAGCGACGAGAGCAGCACACGGCGCAGCGAGTTGCCGAAAGTGTGACCGAAGCCGCGGTCGAGCGGCTCGATGACGAAGACGCCCCGATGCTCGTCCACCTCCTCGTGGACGATCTTGGGCATCTGGAAGTCCATAGCGCGCGTTGCCAAAGGGGTTCCTTTCCTACTTCGAATAGAGCTCGACGATGAGCGATTCCTGCACCGGCGTGTCGATCTCACCGCGCTCCGGCTGCTTCAGCACCTTGCCGGTGAGGCCGTCGTGGTCGGCCTGCAGCCACGGAGCGACGGTCGACACGAGATCGGTCGCGTCGCGGATCACCTGCTGCGCCGAGGAGTTCGGGGCGACCGTGACGATGTCGTTCGGCCGCACCTGGTAGCTCGGGATGTTCACCCGCCGCCCGTTCACGTGGAAGTGGCCGTGGCGGACGAGCTGGCGCGCCTGTGCGCGCGACGCCGCGAAGCCGAGGCGGTAGACGACGTTGTCGAGCCGCGTCTCGAGCATCCGCAGCAGCTCCTCGCCGGTGACGCCGGAGCGGCGGGACGCCTTCTCGTAGTACGTGCGGAACTGCTTCTCGAGCAGACCGTAGTAGCGGCGCGCCTTCTGCTTCTCGCGCAGCTGCGTCAGGTACTCGCTCTGCTTGATGCGGCCGCGGCCGTGCTCGCCCGGCGGGTAGGAGCGGCGCTCGATCGCGCACTTCTCCGTGAGGCAGCGCTCGCCCTTGAGGAAGAGCTTCATGCCCTCGCGGCGGCAGACGCGGCACTTCGGACCGAGATCCCTCGCCACCTAGACCCTCCTCCGCTTGCGCTGCCGCACGCCGTTGTGCGCCTGCGGCGTCACGTCCCTGACGGAGAGGATCTCGAGGCCGGCGGCCTGGAGCGAGCGGATCGCCGTCTCGCGGCCGGAGCCCGGCCCCTTGACGAACACCTCGACCTTCTGCAGGCCGTGCTCCATGCCCTTGCGCGCGCACGCGTCGGCGGTGACCTGCGCGGCGAACGGCGTCGACTTGCGGGAGCCCTTGAAGCCGGCGGAGCCGGCGGACTCCCACGCGATCACGTTCCCCTCCTTGTCGGTGAGGGCGACGATCGTGTTGTTGAAGCTCGTCTTGATGTGCGCCTGGCCGATCGCGATGTTCTTCCGGACGCGGCGGCGCGCGCGACCCCTGGTCGCCTGTCTCCTCGGGGGCGCCACGCTACTTGGCCTTCTTCCCGCGTCCGACGGTCTTCTTCGGGCCCTTGCGGGTCCGCGCGTTCGTCTTCGTGCGCTGGCCGCGAACGGGGAGGCCGCGCCGGTGGCGGAGCCCGCGGTACGCGCCGATCTCCGAGAGCCGCTTGATCGCCTGCTGGCGGTCGCGGCGGAGGTCGCCCTCGACCTCGAGGTTCGCGTCGATGTAGTTGCGCAGCTTCGTGACCTCGTCGTCGGTGAGGTCCTTGATCTTCGTGTCCGGGTTGAGCCCGAGCTCGAGCGCGACCTTGCGGGCGGTCGACTGACCGATCCCGTAGATGTACGTCAGCCCGACCTCGAGCCGCTTCTGATTCGGGAGGTTGACTCCGGCGATGCGCGCCACGCTGCTCCTGTTCCTAGCCCTGCCGCTGCTTGTGCCGCGGGTTGCTGCAGATGACCATGGTCGTGCCGTGCCGCTTGATCACGCGGCAGCGCTCGCACATGGGCTTGACGGACGGACGGACCTTCATCGCGATTACCTGTGCCGGTAGGTGATTCGACCGCGGTTCAGGTCGTAGGGGCTCAGCTCCACCTTGACCTTGTCGCCGGGCAGGATGCGGATGTAGTGCTTCCGCATCTTCCCGGAGATGGTCGCGAGAACGGAGTGGCCGCCGTCGAGCTGTACCCGGAACATCGTGCTGGGAAGGGCCTCGACGACCTCGCCTTCGACCTCGATCTTCTCTTCCTTCGTCGGCATATCCTTTCGACTTCAGACGTAGTTGCGCGCACGGCAAAGCCGGTGCGCGGCGGACGGTCATCGTAGCAGAGCGGCTTGGGCCTTCGTGAGAATCCGGGGGCCGTCGGCGGTCAGCGCGACCGTGTGCTCGAAGTGGGCCGCGAGCGAGTGGTCGACCGAGGAGATCGACCAGTCGTCGTCGTGGACGTAGACCTCCGCGCCGCCGGCGGTGATCATCGGCTCGATCGCGAGGGTCATCCCCTCCTGGAGGAGCGGGCCGCGGCCGGGCGGGCCGTAGTTCGGGATCTGCGGGTCCTCGTGGTAGGAGCGGCCGACGCCGTGGCCGACGAGGGCCCGGATGACGGAGAAGCCGGCCTCCTCGACGACGACCTGGATCGCGTGGGAGATGTCGGAGAGCCGGTCTCCGACCCGCGCCTGCTCGATCCCGGCGGCGAGCGCGTCCTGGCAGACGTCGAGCAGCCGCTGGGCCTCCGGGTCGATGTCGCCGACGCCGACCGTGACGGCGCTGTCGGCGACGAGCCCGTCGAGCGTGACGCCGAGGTCGATCGAGATCAGGTCGCCCTCCTGCGCCCGGTACCCGTTCGGGATCCCGTGGACGACCATCGAGTTGGGAGAGATGCAGAGCGCGGCCGGGAAGCCCTTGTAGCCCTTCGAGGTCGGGACGCCGCCGTGCGCGACGATGTGCGCCTCGGCGATCCGGTCGAGCTCGAGCATCGAGATCCCCGGCTCGAGCGCCTCGACGCAGAGGGCGAGGGTGTCGGCGACGAGCGCGCCGGCCTTCGCCATCCCCTCGATCTCCTGCGGCGACTTGCGGATGATCATGCGGACACGCCGTTCCGGCGCCGCTGCACCTGGTCGACGGCCTCGGTGATCTCGTGGAAGACCTCGTCGATCGAACGGTCGGCGTGGATGCCGACGACGTTGCCCCGGGTCGAGCGATACCAGTCGACGAGCGGGGCGGTCTCCTTCTCGTAGAGCTCGAGCCGGCGCTCGATCGCCTCCGGCGTGTCGTCCGAGCGGTTCTCCTCCCTCGCGCGCTTCAGCATCCGCTCGAGCAGCTGCTCGCGGTCCGGCACCTGGAAGTCGAGCACGATGTCGAGCGACCGCCCGAGGTCCAGCAGCAGCCCGTCGAGGGCCTCCGCCTGAGCCATCGTGCGCGGGAAGCCGTCGAGGACGAAACCGGGAAGCGTGTCGCCACGGTCGAGCCGGTCGCGGATCAGCCGGATCATCAGGCCGTCCGAGACCAGGTCGCCACGATCGTAGACCTCCTTCAGCTCTCGCCCCGCCTCGGTCGGGAGCTCCTTCATCTCGCGGATCATGTCGCCGGTCGCGATGTGCGCGAGCCCGTAGGTCGCGGCGAGCCGCTTCGCCTGGGTTCCCTTCCCGGAGCCCTGCGGTCCGAGGATGAGGATGTCGAGCACCGCCGCCCGCCCTACCGGAGGAAGCCCTCGTAGTGCCGCATCATCATCTGCGACTCCATCTGGCGCATCGTGTCGAGAGCGACGCCGACGACGATCAGCACCGACGTGCCGCCGAGTGCGCGGGAGGTCGCCTGCGAGAAGCCGAAGTAGCGGATGAAGACGCTCGGGGCGACGGCGATCGAGGCGAGGAAGAGCGAGCCCGGCAGCGTCAGGCGCTGGAGCACGCGGTCGAGGTACGCCGCCGTCGGCGGCCCGGGCCGGATGCCGGGGATGTAGCCGCCGTACTTCCGCAGGTTGTCGGCCTGGTCGACCGGGTTGAACTGGACCGACGTGTAGAAGTACGTGAAGACGATGATGAGGATCGCCTCGACGAGCAGGTACCACCAGCTCGAGGGCAGGAAGTGCCGGTTGACGAAGCCCGTCCAGGAGGGGACGAACTCGGCGATCGTCGGCGGCAGCGCCATGATCGCGGCCGCGAAGATGACGGGGATGACGCCGGCCATGTTCACGCGCAGCGGCATGTAGGTCGAGCCGCCGCCGGTCTGCCGCGTCCCGAGCTGTCGCCGCGCGTACTGGATCGGGATGCGGCGCTGGCCCTCCTGGACGAACACGACCGCGACGATGATCCCGATCGCGATGATCGGGAAGAACAGCCGCTCCATCGTGCCGCCGTTGATCCACGCGCTGATCCCGGCCGGGGCGTACGCGAGGATCGACGCGAAGATCAGCAGCGAGATGCCGTTGCCGATGCCGCGCTTCGTGATCATCTCGCCCATCCACATCAGCAGCGCGCAGCCGCCGGTGAGCGTGACGACGATGATCACCATCTTCCCGGCGTTCACGTTCGGGAGCGCACCCTGCCGCTTGAACAGGAACGCGTAGCCCGTCGCCTGCGCCGCCGCGAGCCCGACGGTGAGGTAGCGCGTGTACTGCGTGATCTTGGCGTAGCCGGCCTCGCCCTCCTTCTGCAGCCGCTCGAGGGTGGGGATCACGACCGTGAGCAGCTGCAGGATGATCGACGCCGTGACGTACGGCATGATCCCGAGCGCGAACAGCGAGAAGCGCGACAGCGCCGAGCCGGAGAAGAGGTTGAGCAGCGTCAGGATCGAGCCGCCGGCGCCGCTGAAGTAGCTCTGGATCGCGGCCTGGTCGATGCCGGGGGCGGGCACCCACGAGCCGAAGCGGTAGACGGCGAGGACGAACGCGGTGAAGAGCACCCGCTTGCGCAGCTCCGGGACGCGCCACGCGTTCGCGAGCCAGGAAAGCACCTGCTAGCTCTCCTCTTCCTCGGAACCCTGCTCGCTTTGGGACTCGACCTGGCCCTCCGGCTCCTCCTCGTGCCCCGCAGGTGCCTTCCTCGTCGTCCGCCGCTTGCGGCGGACGACCGGTTCGCGCAGCAGCTCGACGGTGCCGCCGGCAGCCTCGATCTTCTCGCGCGCGGTCGCGGAGATCGCGTGCACGCGCACGGTGAGCTTCGTCGTGATCTCGCCGACGCCGAGCAGCTTCACGTCCGTCTTCGTGTTCTTGATCAGCCGCTTCTCGACGAGCGTCTCGGGCGTCACCTCGTCGCCGGCCTCGAAGCGCACGAGATCGCGGATGTTGACCGGAACGGTCGAGGTGCGGAACGGGCCGATCGGCATCGCGTCCTTCGACGTCGCGCCGCGCAGCTTGCCGATGCGCATGTAGATCGGCATCTGGCCGCCCTCGAAGCCGGCGCGCATCTTGTGCGAGCCGGCGCGCGACTTCTGGCCCTTGACGCCGCGGCCCGAGAACTTGCCCTTGCCCGAGCCCAGGCCGCGGCCGACGCGCTTGCGGTCCTTGCGCTCCTGCGCCGGCTTGATGTTCGACAGGTTCAGCGACTCGCCCATCAGACGCTCTCGACCTTCACGAGGTGGCGGACCTTGCGCAGCATGCCTGCGAGCACCGGCGACTCGTCGTGCTCGGCGCTGCGGCCGATCTTGCCGAGCCCGAGCGCGCGGAGCGTTCCCCGGTTGCGCTCGTTCTGGCCGATCTGGCTGCGGACCTGCGTGACCCTGACCTTCGCCACGACGCTACTCCTCCGTCTTCTTCCGGCGGATGCTGCGCCGCTTCGGCTTCGGCTTCGTCTCCGGCTCCGCCGGAGACTGGGGCTCTTCGGCAGGCGCAGGCTCCGCCGGGGAGGCCTCGGCGTCCGCCTCGGCCGCGGGAAGGGCCTCCTCCTCTGCAGCCGGCGGCAGGGCCTCTTCTTCCGGCGCCGGGGGCAGAGGCTCGTCGGCGGCCGGCGCGGGCGCAGCCGCCGCGGCCGGCGCAGCGGCGTCCTCGGCGGCCGCAGCCTCGACCGCGGGGAGCGGGAGCACCTCGTTGATCTGCTTGCCGCGGATCTTCGCCACGTCCTCGGGGCGGCGCAGCTCGCGCAGCGCGACGACGGTCGCCTTCGCCATGTTGATCGGGTTCGTCGTGCCGAGGCTCTTCGCGAGCACGTTGCGGACGCCGCCGAGCTCGAGCACGGCGCGGACGCCGCCGCCGGCGATGACGCCGGTGCCCTCGCTCGCCGGGCGCAGCAGCACCCTCGCCGCGTCGAACCGGCCGAGCACCTCGTGCGTGATCGTCGAGCCGTGCTTCGGCACCGTGAACATGTTCTTCTTCGCGTCCTCGACGGCCTTCGTGATCGCGAGCGGGACCTCGCGCGCCTTGCCGTAGCCGACGCCGACGCGGTCGACCTCGTCGCCGACGACGACGAGCGCGGTGAACGAGAAGCGGCGGCCGCCCTTGACGACCTTGGCGACGCGGTTGATCTCGACCACGCGCTCCTTCAGCTCGCGGGTCTCGGAGAAGTCAAGTGCCATCAGAAACTCAGTCCTCCCTCGCGGGCGCCGTCTGCGAGCGCCTTGACGCGTCCGTGGTAGAGGTAGCCGGAGCGGTCGAAGACGCACGTCTCGATGCCGGCCTGCTTCGCGTTCGCCGCGAGCAGCTTGCCGACCTCGGCGGCCTGCTCCGACTTGTCGCCCGTGAACGACGTCGGCAGCGCGAGATGCGACGCCGACGCGAGCGTGCGGCCGGCGAGGTCGTCGACGAGCTGCGCCTGGACGCCGCGGTTCGACCGGAAGACGACGAGGCGCGGGCGCTCCGCCGTTCCCCGGACCTTGCCGCGGACGCGCCGGTGCCGTCGCAGCCGAGCCTCTCTCACCGACAGCGCCGGCATCAGCTCGTCCCTCCCTCGGCGCAAAGCGCGTCGCGGTTTGCGCTAGGCACGCTTGCCCACCTTCCTGCGCACGTGCTCGCCGTCGTAGCGGATGCCCTTGCCCTTGTACGGCTCCGGCGGGCGAACCTTGCGGATCTCGGCGGCGGTCTGGCCGACCTGCTGCTTGTCGTGGCCCTTGACGACGATCTGCGTCGGCTGGGGCACCTCGAAGCTGATGCCGGTACGCGGCTTGATCGTCACGGGGTGCGAGTAGCCGACGCTCAGCTCGAGGTCGCTGCCCTTCAGCGCGGCGCGGTAGCCGACGCCCTGGATCTCGAGCTTCTTCTCGAAGCCCTTCGTCACGCCCTCGACCATGTTCGCGATGATCGTCCGCGTCAGCCCGTGCAGCGCGCGGTCCTCGCCGCGCTCCGTCGGCCGGGTGACGACGATGGCGCCGTCCTCGTGCGCGATGGCCATCCGCTGCGGCACGACCTGCTGCAGCGAGCCGAGCGGGCCGGACACGCTGACGCGGCCGGGCTCGATCGTCACGTTGACGCCGGCGGGGACTTCGATTGGTCTCTTTCCGATTCGACTCATGGCGTCACCAGATGAAGCACAGCACCTCGCCGCCGATCCCGCGCTCCTGCGCGGTCCGTGCGGTGATCAGCCCGGTCGACGTGGACAGGATCGCCACGCCGAGCGGCGGGCGCGGGAGACGGTCCTTCCGCGCGTAGACCCGCCGTCCGGGCTTGGACACGCGCTTCAGGCCGGAGATGACCCGCTCGCGGTTCCTGCCGAACTTCAGGTCGACGACCAGGGTATCGAAGGACTCGCCCTTCTCGACGTGGTAGTCCCGGATGTAGCCCTCCTCCTTCAGGAGGCGTGCGATCTCGACCTTCATCTTCGAGCTCGGCATGGTCGCGTGCTCGTGCAGCGCCTTGTTGGCGTTGCGGATGCGGGTGAGCATGTCGGCGATCGGGTCGGTCAGCATGCGATCACCAGGAGCTCTTGGTCATGCCGGGGATGACGCCCTGGTGCGCGAGCTCGCGCAGGCAGATCCGGCAGAGGCCGAACTTGCGGTAGACCGCGCGCGGCCGGCCGCAGCGGTTGCAGCGCGAGTAGTTGCGGACCTTGAACTTCTGCGGTCGCCGCTGCTTGACGACGAGCGATGTCTTCGCCACGTTGGGTCAGTCCCTCCTCTGTGCTTCCGCGCTGAACGGCAGGCCGAGCGCCGTCAGCAGCGCGCGTGCATGGTCATCGGTCTCGGCGCTGGTCGTGATCGTCACGTCGAGGCCGCGAACCTGCTGAATGTCGTCGTAGTTGATCTCCGGGAAGATGATCTGCTCGCGGATGCCGAGCGAGTAGTTGCCGCGGCCGTCGAACGAGCCTGGGTTGAGCCCGCGGAAGTCGCGGATGCGCGGCAGCGCGATCGCGACGAGCCGGTCGAGGAACTCGTACATCCGAGCGCCGCGGATCGTCACCTTGGCGCCGACCGGCATCCCCTCGCGGATCTTGAACTGCGCGATCGACTTGCGCGCGCGCCGTACCTGCGCGCGCTGACCTGCGATCGTCGTCAGCTCCT
>Ga0335071_10004167_pt1 | contig 15133 bp, 10 predicted proteins | sample Lox_Sample_15_FD_206724 | JGI IMG/M metagenome (GOLD analysis project Ga0335071, IMG submission 206724) | Soil microbial communities from Loxahatchee National Wildlife Refuge, Florida, United States - Lox_Sample_1.5 | ecosystem: Environmental > Terrestrial > Soil > Wetlands | place: USA... | reverse complement strand
CGCCATCGAGATGGGCTTCACCAGCGTCATGATGGACGGCTCGCTGATGCCCGACGGCAAAACGCCCTCCACTTTCGACTACAACGTCAAGGCCACGAGCGAAGTCGTGGCGATGGCCCATGCGAAGGGGATTACCGTGGAAGGCGAAATCGGCTGTCTGGGTGGCATCGAGGACGGCCACGGCGCCGGACTGGACGGGCTGAGCCACCTTACCGATCCCGCGCAGGCCGCCGAATTTGTGAAGCTTACCGGACTCGACGCGCTGGCCATCGCCATCGGCACCAGCCACGGCGCCTACAAGTTCTCGAAGAAACCCACGGGCGAAACGCTGAAGATGGACCGCCTGATCGAAATCCACAAGCTATTGCCGGGCACGCACCTGGTGATGCACGGTTCTTCCAGCGTTCCCAAGGACTTGCAGGATATCATCAACCAGTACGGTGGGAAGCTGAAGCCTACCTGGGGCGTGCCGGTGGAAGAGATTCAGCTCGGCATCAAGAACGGCGTCCGCAAGGTCAACGTCGATACCGATAATCGCCTGGCCATTACCGGTGCCATTCGCAAGGTATTCTTCGAGAAGCCGGAGGAGTTCGACCCGCGAAGTTACCTGAAGCCGGCGCGAGAAGCGATGAAGAAGGTCGTGGCGCTGCGCATGACCCAGTTTGGTCAGGCCGGGCACGCCGGCGATTACGCGCCGCTGTCAATGGAAGCCATGGCCGCTCGGTACCGCGAACAGAAAGCTGCCTAGTCCTTCTTCCAGAGCAGGGGTTGTCACGTCGAGAACCTGACAGCCCCTGCGCCTGTGCTCTGGTTTTGCCCCCCTTTTTGTCCACCAAGCTGCGGTCGGTAGCTGGTTGATGCGCACATTTGTGGCGGCACGACGGCAGCACGGTGGGCCAATTTTCCCTTCTGACAATTTATCGTTTGAGCCTTTTGCCCCATCTAACGCGCTGAATCCGCTGTCCTTTGCCTCCAGAAGCTTCATTCGATTGCCCAAAATCAGACCTTCATTCTCTTCGGAATGTGGTAATTAACGTGCGTCTACTTTTGGCGGCGGGATTGTTCATCAATGGTATAGGCTTGGGCGTTCGCCAACCTGGTATAACAGCAATGCGGGCAGGGCAGGGATTCAGCACTCGTTTTATTATTTTCGATCATATTTCGTTATGGTCCGCACGCTTCCTGCTCGCCGTCTGAACGTCGAGTCAGGCGGAGAATGAGCTGTTGACCGAAGGTTTTCGTGCAAGCGCAGAGGGGCTTGCGCCGTGTTGGCGTCGCCGCGTGGTGACCTTTCGCAAGTCGGGGCCGGGGGATTTTCCTACGCTCTCGGGGTCGCTTCGCGGTCTAGCCGGGCACTGCTCCTCCCAAAGGCGAACTCTATGGGCAGCCGAGTACCGCTGAGCCCGCGCAAGTTATTGCGCATCCCTCCAGGGGTGGAGCACTACGCCACCGCCATGGCCATCGTGATCTGCACGTTGGCGGTCCGCTTGGCGCTCGACCCGCTATTCGGGAACCGCGCTCCTTACGTATTCTTCTTCCTGGCCATCGTTGTTACCAAACACTACTGCGGACGGGGTGCAGGCTTGTTCGCGACCGTGCTGGGCGGAATCTCCGCCTGGTACTTCATCCTCGAGCCGCGATTCTCACTCCGCGTGTTGAACCCTCTGGATGTTGTTAATTTGGGCGCTTACCTGGTGGTGGGTGCCATCATCAGCCTGCTGGGTCCCGCCGCCAAGTCCTTGCCCCGTGCCGTCAGTATCGGTGGCCGGGAGATCAAGCTCCGCGTTCTCCGGCAAACCGCCATTCTCGCCGGTGCGGCCGTCGTGCTGGCGGGAATGGTGTTGTTGTTGGAGCACGACTTTACCCGCGCGCACGAAGCGGAAGGCTGGCTGGGCCATACCTACGACGTCATCAACTCCGCGCAGTCGCTCTCGACCCTGACACGCGAAGCCGAGGCGGGCCAGCGCGGCTTTTTGATTACCGGCGACGCGCGCTACCTGCAGCAATATCGGGCGGCGCTCGCACAACTTCCGCGACAACTGGAAGAGTTAAGAGCTCTCACCTCGGACAATGCCAGCCAGCAAATCCGCTGCATTGAGCTGGCACGGCTAATCGACACCCGGCTCGACCTGCTGAAACGTGGCGTCGAATTGCGCCAGGCCGGCCAAACAGGTACAGCCCTTGCTGCCGTGGGTGGCGGTGCGGGTGAGCAATTGATGAAGGAAGTTGTTGCGGAATTGGACGCGGTGATCGCCGACGAACGGCGGCTGTTGCAGACTCGCTCGGAGGATGCCGAGGCGCGGGCCTCGCGGGCGCGCTGGATTCTGGGCTTGGGCAGTTCCGCTCTTATCCTGCTGCTGGTGTTTGCCAGCCTCATTATTGAGCGGGAGACGGTGCGACGGGAGGAATTGGCACAGGCCTTGCGCCGTCATTCCGACTTGCTCGAGCAAGCGCATGATTCCCTGATTGCCTGCCGGTTGGGGGGAGCGATCGGGTACTGGAGCCGTGGCGCCGAGCTCCTTTACGGCTATTCCCGCGAGGAGGCGGTGGGCCACTATAGTCACGAGTTACTGAAGACCTACCATTCTCTGGGCGTGGCGGAAATCGACGCGCGGGTAGAGCGGGAAGGCGAATGGCGGGGCGAGCTGGCCCAAACCACCAAAGATGGCCGGAACATCACGGTAGAGGCCTTTTGGACGTTGGCCCGGGATGAAGAAGGCAACAAGACGATTCTGGAGGCCAACCGCGATGTCACGGAGCGCAAGCTGGCGGAAGAAGCGCTGCGACGCCGGGAGGCAGAACTGCGTGCGGCGCAACGCATTGCCAAGTTGGGAAGTTGGACGTTGGACTTGGACTCGGGTTGCCTGACTTGGTCCGATCAAAATGCCGAGACTTTCGGCTCCGACCCGAAGCTCCTGCCCTCGACCCACGCCGAATTCGCCCGCTTTTTCACGGCGGAGAGCTGGGCGCGTCTGACCGAAGCGCATGAGCGTGCCACCAAGGGGGGTAAAGGATATCAAATTGACCTGGAAATGGTCCGCCCCGACGGCGGGCGGAGATGGCTCTCGACCTTGGGCGAACCGGAGCAGGCTGCGGACGGGAGGGTGACGCGGCTGCGGGGCACGATGCAGGACATCACCGAGCGCCGTCGGGCCGAGGAGGCCCTACGTGAGAGCCAGGAGCGCTTATCGTTCGTAGTGCAAGCTTCGAGCTTGGGGACGTGGGACTGGGACCTGGTCAGCGGCCGCTTGGAATGGTCGCCGCGCTGCCGCGAGATCTTCGGTATCCCGCCGGGCACACCTATCAATTACGACCGGTTCTTACAGGCGGTCCATCCGGATGATCGTGCCCGCATTGACTCCGCGGTGAAATCCACCCTGGCCGGAGACGAGCACTACGATGTGGAGATGCGCACGGTACGGCCGGATGGAGCAGTCTGCTGGGTCAATGCCAGGGGCCGCGCCTATTTTGATAATACCGGCCGGCCCATCCGCATGAGCGGCACGACGCTGGACATTACGGAACGTAAGGCGGCCGAGGCGGAACGATTGTTGCTTTCCACGGCTATCGAGCAGGCTGCGGAAACTATCGTTATTACTGACCGTGAGGCGCGGATCGTCTACGCGAATCCGGCGTTCACCTGGAACACCGGTTACAGCCGCGAGGAAGCTTATGGCCAGAATCCGCGCGTGCTCAAATCCGGGAAGCAAAGTCCGGAATTCTACCGCCAGATGTGGTCCATCCTGAGCGCCGGAAAGCTATGGTGGGGCGAGTTCATCAACCGGCGCAAGGATGGGACGCTCTATCAGGAGGAAGCGACGATCGCTCCGGTACGCGACGCTTCCGGCCAGATCACCAACTACATCGCCATTAAGAACGACGTGACGGAGCGTCGGCGGGCGGAAAACGCGCTGCGCGAAAATGAGTTGATCTTGCGCTTCTTCGTACAGTACGCGCCTGCCGCCATTGCGATGCTGGACACCGAAATGCGTTATCTGGTGGTCAGCCAGCGCTGGATGGCCGATTACCATCTGGGGGACCGTGATATTCGCGGACTGAGCCACTACGAGGTATTCCCGGAGGTGTCGGAAGAGGGGAAGCAAGTTCACCGGCGTTGTCTGGCCGGAGCCGTGGAGCGCCGCGAAGAGGATCGTTTCCCCCGCCCGGACGGCTCGATGGACTGGGTGCGTTGGGAAGTTCGGCCCTGGCGTAAGCCCGACGATTCGATCGGCGGCATCATCATCTTCAGCGAAGTTATTACCGGCCGGAAGCAGGCGGAAGAGGCTGTCAAAAGCGCGGCGGATCAGTTGCGAGAACGGGTGGAGGAACTCAAGACGGTCATGGATGTGGCGCCGGTGGCGATTTGGGTGGCGCATGACCCCGAGTGCCGAGAGATCACGGGGAACCGTGCCGCGGAGTTGTTTTACGATTTGAGCGCAGGGGAGGGAGTCTCTGCTACGGCGTCGGCGCGGCGGTTCTTCCAGGGCGGGCGCGAGCTAAACCGCCACGAATTGCCCATGCAGCAAGCGGTGGCTCGCGGCGTGGACATTCGTAATACCGAGCTCGAGGTGCTGCTCCCGAGCGGTGCGCGGAAGTTCATGTTTGGCAATGCGCGTCCGCTACGGGATACCGACGGGCGCGTGCGCGGCGGTATCGGCGCTTTCGTCGAAACCACAGAGCGCAAAGCGACAGAACAAGCGCTGGTGGAAAGCGAACTCCGTTACCGCCAGCTGTTTGAGCGCTCGGAAAGCGCCTTGGCGGTCTACGAAATATTGTTCGACGAGCAGGGGCGGCCCTGCGATTTTAGCTATGTCAATGTCAACCCTGCTTTCGAGCGAGCGACAGGCCGAGTGGGTGCCGAGATTGTGGGCCGCACCGCGCGGGAGGTGGCGTCCAATTTGGAGAAGTACTGGATCGAGTTGTTCGGGCAGGTCGCTCTGACCGGAGTTCCAGCGACCTTCGAGCATTATGCCGCGCATTTGGGAAAGCACTTTTCCGGCGCCGTCTATTCGCCACGCCCCCGGCAAGTGGCGGTTAACTTTCTGGATGTTACGAAGCGCGTGCTGGCGGAAGAAGAGGTGCGGCGGCTGAATCTGGAATTGGAGGAGCGTGTCCGTGCCCGCACCGCCGCGCTGGAAGCTACCAATCATGAACTCGAGGCCTTCACCCATTCGGTATCGCACGACCTGCGGGCGCCGTTACGCGGCATCGACGGCTGGAGTTTGGCGTTGCTGGAAGACTACGGTCCGCGCCTGGACGTGCAGGCACAGAAGTATCTGGACCACGTGCGCGATGAGGCCCAGCGCATGGGGCGGTTGATTGACGATTTGCTGCATTTATCGCGGGTGGGCCGGACGGAGCTGGTGCCCCGTCCCGTGGACCTGAGTGCGCTAGCCACCACCATCGTGGCACGTCTGAAAGAGGCCAGTGCCGGCCGCGACATTGCGTTCCGCGTGCAGCCTCACCTGAGGGCGGAGGGTGATGCCGCGCTGCTGGACATCGCTTTGACCAACTTGTTAGAGAACGCCGCCAAGTTCACCGGTCGGTCGCCGCACGCGCGGGTGGAGTTTGGGCAATCTGAATGTGACGGTAAGTCCGCCTTCTACGTCCGCGACAACGGCGTCGGCTTCGATATGAAGTATGCGGGCATGTTGTTCGAGCCTTTTCAGCGTCTACACAAGCCCAGCGAATTTCCCGGGACCGGCATCGGCTTAGCCACTGTGCAGCGGGTGGTTCATCGGCACGGCGGGCGTGTTTGGGCCGAAGGACGGGTGGGCGGCGGCGCCACCATCTATTTCACTTTGGGAGAGGATCAGGCATGACGAAAAAGAGAATCCTGCTGGTGGAAGATCATCCCGGCGGGGTCGAGCTCACCAAACGGGCGCTGGAAAAAGGCAACATCCTCAATGAGCTGGTGGTGACGACGGACGGTCAGGAGACTCTGGATTACTTGTTTGGTGAGGGCGCCTACGCCGGGCGGGACATTACCGATCTCCCCGCCCTGACGTTGCTGGACTTGAAACTGCCCAAGGTATCCGGACTGGAAGTGCTGCGGCGCATTCGGTCCGACCCGCGGACGCGGCGGATGCCGGTGGTGATTCTCACCTCGTCGCAACAGGAGCAGGACGTGGCCGCCAGCTACGACCTGGGGGTCAATAGCTATATCCGCAAGCCCATTGACTTTCAGCATTTCGTTCAGGCGGTATCGCAACTGGGACTGTACTGGCTGGTATTGAACGAGGCACCTCCGAAGGTGAAGCCGGGCGATCCCGCGCCACAACTTTAGTTGCGTGGGGAGTCGTGTAGCACAGTTTGCGCCTTTCAGACTCTTCGGCGCTTGAGATGGTAAACACAGGAATGTTGGTAACAGAGACGCAAAAGCCGCAGCGGCGCAACCGCAGAGCTTCTGCGCTACACCTGTGCCATTTGGAGTGAGGCGTGATGAGTAAATCACTACGATTGTTGCAAATCGAGGATTCGGAAAGCGACGCGGAACTGATTATCCGCCTGCTAACCCAGGCGGGATTCACGGTGACGTCGCACCGTGTGGAAGACGCCGAGAGTCTGCGTCAGGCGCTCGAAGACGGAAGCTGGGACATTGTCATTGCGGACTTCTATCTCCCCGGCTTCGACGCACCCGGCGCCCTGCGCATCCTCCAGGAATGCGGCCGGGACATTCCCTGCATTGTGGTGTCCGGCAAGATGGGCGAAGACACGGCGGTAGAGATGATGAAGTCCGGCGCCCACGACTACCTGACCAAGAACAGCATGAAGCGTCTGGCGCCTGCGGTAGAGCGCGAGTTGGCAGAGGCGGCCGAGCGACGCAAGAGCCGGGAAGCACAGGAGGAGTTGCGGGAGAGTCAGGAGCGGCTGGCACTGGCGGTCGACGCCACCCAGCTCGGCACATTTGACTACTACCCGCCCAGCGGCAGGCTGATTTGGTCGACCTTTGCCCGCCAGCATTTTGGCTTGACGAGTGATACTGAAGTCACTTACGACACGTTATTACGGGCTCTGCACCCGGCTGACCGCGACCGCGCCGTCGATTCCTTGCAGCGCGCTTTACGCTACGAGAACGGCGGTGACTATGCGGACGACTATCGCGCCATAGGTTTGGAGGATGGACAGGAACGATGGCTCTCGATCCGCGGGCGCGTTTTCTTCGACGACGCCATGCAAGCCATCCGCTGCGTGGGCGTCATCCTGAACATCACGGAGCGCAAGCGGCTGGAACAGCAGTTGCTGCAGTCGCAAAAACTCGAGAGCGTTGGGCGCCTGGCCGGCAGCATTGCCCATGACTTTAACAACTTGCTCACGATCATCAACGGATATGCCCATCTGGTGTTGGCGGACATGGGAGCCAATGACAGCCAGCGGGACTCCATGGAAGAGCTTACCAAGGCAGCAATGCAGGCTGCGACCCTAACTCGCCAACTGGTAGCGTTCAGCCGCCGGCAAGTTGCCGAGCCGAAGGTCATCGTGGCCAATGATTTCCTCAGAGACTACGAGAACATGCTGCACCGCCTGCTCGGTGAGAACATCGATCTCGAATTGGTGCTTGATCCCCAAGCGGGTTCGTTTCGCGCCGATCCCGGACAAATGGGACAGGTGCTGATGAACCTGGCCGTAAACGCCAAGGACGCCATGCCCCAGGGCGGCAGGCTCACCATCGAAACCAATTGCACCCTGGTGGACGATCATTTTGCGCGCACCCGATTGTACGTGAGCCCCGGCCGATATCTGGTGATTTCGGTTACGGACACCGGCATGGGCATGACTCCGGAGATTAAGTCGCATCTGTTTGAGCCCTTCTACACTACCAAAGAACCGGGCAAGGGGACGGGGTTGGGGCTCTCGACGGTGTATGGCATCGTGGTCAACCAAAGCAACGGGTCAATTTGGGTGACGAGTGAACCCGGGGAGGGGACGACGTTCAAACTGTATTTCCCGTCCTGCGAATTCGAGGAGGGACAGAAAGCGGCGGCGGCCTCTCAGCATCTCGCGGCGCGCGGCGAGACCATCCTGCTGGTTGAGGATGAGGTGGGGGTGCGGAAGTATACGCGGGAGATCCTCCAGCGGCATGGCTATTCGGTAATCGAAGCAAACAACGGCACCGAAGCCTTGGCGCGCGCTCACAGTCACTCTGGTCCCATTCACCTGCTGCTGACGGACATCATTATGCCGGTGATGGGTGGGGTGGAGTTGAGTGAAAAGTTCAGCGAGGAATTCCCGCATATTCCGGTGCTCTTCATGTCCGGCTATACCGACCAGATCATGCGGCACTGGCACTCGCTGGGTGCTTACATTCAGAAACCGTTCACGCTTTCCGATTTGCTCACCCAAGTGCGGGATTTGCTGGGCCGCGCCACCTCGCCCGGTGCGGTGCGTGCCGAGGATCGCCCCGCGCCCGAGTGATACTAATCGCGCCGTACCAGGAAGAATGCCGGAGCGGGTTCATTCCGGGCAGCGCGCTGGAGAAGCAACGCCAGTTCGCGCGCGTGATAGTCTCCCCACATCGAAGCTTCGCCGCAGGGCACTCGCCGGCCGGGAGGAACATAGTCCCAACCCGCCGGGCGATGATAAATCGAGTGCAGAATCAGCCCCTCGTGCTTGGAATCACACGCCAGATAGGGCTCCTCGAACAAAGTCTTGGCGATAGTCAGTGCGGCTTGGCGGTAGTCCGGGGCGTGGCTCGGTTCCGGCTGGCGGTTCAAATAAGCGGCCAGCCGCCAAAGTCCCTGCGCTGCAATTGCCGCCGCCGAGCTGTCCACCGGTTCGAAGTCATTGAACGGATTGCTGGGCCGATTCCGCCAATCCTCCAGATGCGGCAGGTCCGGAGCCCCGGTATCCCAGTACGGAACGCCGTCGCTGGCGGCCTGCTCGAGGTAATAATCGCTGGTCGCTTCGGCCGCGCGCCGCATCATTCCTTCGATTTGCCCGCGTCCCCCTAGTGACGCCAGTTCCGCGTCGGATACCGTTTCAAGATATTCGAGCAGTTCGGCGTACCCACAAATAATCCATGCCAGGGCGCGCGTCCAGGTGGTGAACGGGGAATAGCCTTGTTGCGTGGCGGGGCAGCGGTAAGCGCCATTGGCGGGGTTGAAGAGCGACTCGTGCGCTACCCTCCCGCGCACGTCGTAAGTGTCACGCCCTTCGCCATAATAGACCGTAAACTCGGCCGTCGCCGCCGCGTGCTGCACCAGGCGCTCCAGCAGCGAAATGCGGCGGTCACCTTCACCGCGCAGTTCATGGCCCAACCGGTGGGCGATGGCGAGGGAACGCAGCGAGCGGATGGTGTCCGCGAAAAGCGAGTGTTGACCGTTGAAAGAGTAAATATAGCCATGCCCGTCGCGTGTGCGGGACCAACGCGCCGCTTGCACGGCCCCGCTTGCCTTAAGCGCCATGGCGTATAGGTGTTTCTCATACGCACTCGCTTCCAGGCGCCCCGTGGAAGCCATCCGCAAAAGGTTGCCGTAAGTGCTGACGTTGTTGAAACCATGGTCGTGGACGCCGGTATGGGTGACGTGAACCGCCATACGCTCGATCGTCATGTGGCGGCCCCAGTCGAGGAAGAATGGCTCGCCGGTTGCCTCAAATTGCAGCAAGGCGGAACCGTAGTGAAATCCCTCGGTCCATTCCGTCCAATCGCGCCCCACGTAGGCGCCCCGTACGGTGAATACAGGTGAGCCTTGGGTTACGTCGAAGCGCTTCGCCAGCGTATGGATTTTGGCCGCCGAGAGATCCCACAGGCGGACGATGCGCGGCAGCAAGTCTTGGGGGGTGAGCGTGGGGTCCGGTTTGATCATGGGAATAGCGAATAGGGAGTAGGGAATTGGGCAGTGATTTTCCTACTCCCTATTCCCAACTCCCAACTTCCTTTCTTTAGAGCCTCGCAATATGGAATCCGCCATCGACATTCAGCACTTCGCCGGTGGAGTAGGGAAACAGGTCCTGAGCAATAGCCGCCACGGCGCGGCCGACGTCCTCAGGCGTCCCCCACCGAGCGAGCGGGGTGATGCCGTCGGCAAACAGACGGTCGTATTTCTCTTTCACCGGGCCGGTCATGTCAGTCGCGACAATGCCGGGGCGGATTTCGAAAACGCCAATCCCCACCTCCGCCAGGCGCGCGGCAAAAAGCTTCGTCATCATCGCGAGCCCCGCCTTGCTGATGCAGTAGTCGCCGCGATTGACGCTCGCCGTGTAAGCGGAGATCGAAGAAATAGTAACCACCTTGGGGCGCGGACGTTCGGCGTGTTCCGCCAGTCCCGCCAACCAGAATTTCGCTACCGCCTGCGTCAGGAAATACGGACCGCGCAGGTTAACGCGAATCAGCCGGTCGAAGCTCTCTTCCGAAGCTTCCAGGAGATCGGCACGTACCAGCGGAGCCACCCCGGCGTTGTTCACCAGAAGGTCAATCCAGCCGAAACTCGCTGTGACGGCTGCGAGTAACTGGATACGGCCGGCGGATTCGGAAATGTCGGCAGGGAATACTTCGAATCGCGCCCCTGCCTTCGCCGGCGCCGCGGCCTGGCACAAGCGCTGGCACTCCTCGGCAGCGGCAGGATTGGAGACGAAGTTGATGGCGACGCTGTAGCCAAGACGGGCCAGGGCGACGGCAATGCCCCGCCCGATGCCACGCGAGGCGCCAGTAATCAATGCAACCGGAGAGGAGGTGGTCATGTTGGGCTTTGGTCTTGGCGGCTCAGTTACCGCCAGCAGATCAGTTTTAGTTCGGTCATCTCTTCCACTGCAAACTGCGGGCCTTCTCGGCCGATGCCACTCTTCTTCACGCCGCCGTACGGCATGTGGTCGGCGCGGAAGGCGGGGACATCATTAATGATTACGCCACCCACGTGCAACTGGCGCGCGACGGCGAAGGCTCGACCGATGTCGCGGGTGCACAACCCCGCCTGCAGACCGTACTCGCTAGCATTCACTGCGCGGACGGCGTCGTCCAGCTTCGCATAACGGTGCACGGCCACGACCGGTCCAAAAACTTCTTTGCAGCACATTTCCAACTCTGGAGCGACATCGGTGAGGATCGCAGGCTCGATGGTCGCATGTCGGCGCTTGCCTCCGCACACCAGGCGCGCCCCGTGTGAAATGGCGCGGTCGATCCACGCCTCCACGCGCTCGGCGTCAGCCACGGTGATCAGCGAGGACACCTCCGTACTCTCCTCCAGCGGGTGACCGATGCGCAAACGGCGCGTGGCGGTAACGAATCGCTCCAGGAATGCTTCGTAGATGGCTTCCTGAACGTAGATGTTCTGTACCGAGATGCAAACCTGGCCCGAATGTGCAAAACTGCCCGTGACGCAGCGCGGAATCAGTAAGTCGAGGTCGCAGTCCGCTTCTAGAATGACAGACGAATTCGAACCCAATTCCAGGGCGGCGCGGCGCAGGCCCATCTGGGCGCGGATCTGTTCTCCCACCGGCACACTGCCGGTGAAGGTAATCATTGCAACGCGGGGATCGCGAATTAAGCACGGCCCCAGCGTGCCGCCCGGACCGGTTAGTGTATTGTAGGCGCCCACCGGAACTCCCGCTTCCTCCATCAGGCGCGCCAGCCGCAGTGCGCTGAGGGGTGTGTTGGCAGCGGGCTTGTGTACCACGGCGTTGCCTGCGGCCAACGCCGGGCCGATCTTGTGAAGCGCCAGGTTCAGGGGAAAATTGAACGGCGTGATCGCGCCGATAACGCCCAGCGGCTCGCGGACGGTCATTCCCCAGCGTCCCTTGCCGATAGGGGCGGCGTCCATGGGGACAACCTCTCCGCGCAATTGGCGGGCAGCGACGGCGGAAGCGACCAGGGTTTGGACTGAGCGCTCGACCTCGGCGCGGGCCTCCCGCAGCGGCTTGCCGCACTCGCTGGAAATCAAGCCGGCGAATTCCGCTGCCTCGCGCTCCAGCAAGCGACTTAACCGTTCCAGCAATTCGGCGCGTTGATACTGCGGCAAGCGCGCCATATCTGTCGCTCCGGCCTGGGCGGCGACAATCGCCCTTTCGAGGGTTGCAGCGTCCGCGTCATAAACTGTCCCGACGGGGGTTCCGTCGTAGGGCAAAGTGACGGTGCGCGGCGAACCCGTACGCACCCACTCGCCTCCGATCCGCATAGGCCAGTTCTTGCTTTCGAGCCGTACTGTGCTCACTGCACGCCCCTCGCCGAAAGTCCCAGTTGCTTTCAAAGTACCGGAGTATCGACTGCCCGTCAAACCGCGTGATCACGCCTGCGTCTCGGGATACAGCTTTTTCACCAGCTTCGCCACGTTGGCGGCGAAGTGCCGGACGGTCTCAATCCCTTCCTGGTCCTTCCAAACCTCGCCCGGAAGGCGTCCGAAAACCATGTTCCAATAGGTTGAACCGGGCACGATCATGTCATTAATCAGGAAGAACATGAGCATCTCTTGCAGCGTGAAAGTCTGACCGCCGCGGCGCGCCACGGCGACGGCTCCGCCCACTTTCCCGGCCAGGAACTGATCGGACTTGCGGGAAACATAGCCGATGCGCTGTAGCGCCGACATTAGATCGCCACGCGCCGTGCCAAAGTAAACAGGTGACGCCACTATCAAGCCCTGCGCGGGGCGAATCTTGTCGATAATCTCGTTCAAACCGTCCTCGATGGAGCACTTTCCCATTTCCGAGCATTTCCCGCACGCCGTGCAGGACTGGATGCTCAGGCCGGCGAAGGATATCACCTCGGCGTCTACGCCCTGTTCCTTGATGATTTTGGCGCAGTCCTGCATGAGTTGGGCAGTGTTGCCGTCCGCCTTGGGACTTGCGCTGAGCAAAACCGTTTTCTGCATCCTTGAACCTCCCCCAAATGTGTCGAACCGCATATTGTCGCACGGACCGGTTAGTCCGCCAAATCCCCCCTGCAACGACCGTGGGCTAAAGGGCCGGGCGGGGATTGCCGATGTCGTCAAGCAGGGGTGGTAAAGATGTATTGGGCAAAGGAAACTCTGGAGGCGTCACTGGGCCATGGTTCGGCAGAGGCGGTCGCACCGCTGGTGGTTGGGGTGCCCTCTGAATCGAATCTGGAGACGCCGGCGTCCATGCAGAACCGGCGACTGGCATTGATGGCCGCACTCGCGGAAGGCCTGCCGACTCTCCCTGCCTACATTTTCCAACTGAACAGCTTGCTGGCATCCTCCCCAGTAGACTTGAAACGAGTGGCGGAGGTCATCCTTACCGACCCCAGTTTGACCGCCCAGGTTCTGCGCTTGTGTAACTCGGCCTTCGTAGGTTGCCGGCAGCGGGTGACCCGCGTCGAGCACGCTCTAATCTTGCTCGGCACGGAGCGGCTGCGGACCATGGTTCTGACCTGCTCGTTGGTCGAATATGCCGGACTGCGGCTGACCTCGGAGGATTTCCAATCCTTCTGGCAACACTGTTTTCTGACCGCCGCCCTGAGCGAGAGACTGGCGCGGGGCGCGGGATATCCTCACCCCGAGCAGGCATACCTCGCCGGGCTGTTGCATGACGTTGGCGTGCTGCCTTTGCTCATTTTTGTTGCCCAGGAAGCCAATAAGCCCGAGTTAGGCTCCGGCTGCATCTGCGGGGAGTCGCTCGAAAGAGAGCGCGAGTGCTTCGGCACCGACCATTGCGAAGTGGGGCGATGGATTGGCACTTCTTGGAACTTCCCACCCTCACTGGTGGAGGCGATGGTGAATCACCACCATCCGGAAGAGGCGGAAAGCGACCCCTTCCTGCTGGGCGTGATTGCGGCGGCGGATCGCTTCTGCGTGAGCCGCGGCATTGTGCTGGGCGGCGGGCCTCCTGAGCCCTCGGCGCCCGGCGACAGTGTGGATGAGCCCATTCTTCAAGCCTGCCTCCCCCAGTTAGCAAAGGAACAGATCGCGAAACTGGCGGAAATGTTGGAAACGGATTTCCTGCATTTGATCCAGCTCATGGAATACGGCGCCTCGGGCTTGTTCGGCGGCGGCATTCCCACCAATCCTTTTCGCGATGCCCAGAGGTGAATATGAATCCGCTGAACATTTTGATAGTGGACGACTCCTCGGTAATGAGGAAGATTGTTGACCGCTCGCTGCGACAGGCGGGCCTCCAGATCCAGCAGGTGACGGAAGCGGGAAATGGGGTGGAGGCGCTCGGCCAGGTACAGCAGAACCGCTTTGACTTGATCCTGACGGACATCAACATGCCGGTTATGGACGGCCTCGAATTCGTCCGCCAGCTTCAGGTACTCGACAACGCCAAGGGTGTGCCGATTATCATGATTACGACCGAGGCGGGCGAGTCACAAGTGGTGGGTGCGCTTTCGCATGGCGCCCGCGGCTATCTCCGGAAACCTTTCACTCCCGATCAAATCAAAGAGCGCATCATTCCACTTCTGCAGGGGTAACAATGAGTCTTGAACAACAGCAGGATGACAACCCGAATCGTGTGCAGCTCATCATCTCGGCGCAATCCTCCGGCGCCGGTAAATTCGTCTCCAAGCTCGCGAGCATCCCCCCGGAGGAAGCGGAACGGCGCTTCTCGGAGGCCCTGGCGACGGGCGCCGACGAAGTCTTCGAAACCATGGTGGGAACGCCGCTCGGTTCGGTGGATCAGGTGACGTTGCCGCGCGTGGCTGATCACACTGCCATGATCGGTCTGGCGGGTGACTTGTGCGGGGTTTTGAGCTTCCGCTGCAGTGCCGCCGCCGCGGCCCGTATCGCCGCCCAAATGCTGGGTACGGACGAAGCTTCCTCCGAAGAGTGCATTCGCGATGCCCTGGGTGAGGTCTGCAATATGGTAGCGGGGTCGTTCAAGGCCCGCGTCTCCGAAATTGCCCACCAGTGCATGTTGTCGGTCCCCACCGTGGTCAGCGGGAAAGACTATCAACTCTACCCGATGGCCGGCGGCCTGCGCGTCCAGGTCTGCAGGAGCTTGGCAGGATCACTGGTCTGGATGACCTTGGACGTGCACCGGTAAATCGAATTGGCCAACCGGCGTTCGCCAGTCGACACTCCCCGCGACCGATTGTTGGCCACCGCCGCTCCGTCTGGCGAGGTGTGTCGAAGACCGCGTCACCGCGGCGTTCGGACCAGTACGGGTACAGGTTCTCTAGCGGCTTGCAGCCATTGGCCGCCCTCTTCCGCTATTTCCTTTTCCCCGCTCGGGGCTTTATAATCAT
>Ga0335071_10004166_pt1 | contig 15134 bp, 9 predicted proteins | sample Lox_Sample_15_FD_206724 | JGI IMG/M metagenome (GOLD analysis project Ga0335071, IMG submission 206724) | Soil microbial communities from Loxahatchee National Wildlife Refuge, Florida, United States - Lox_Sample_1.5 | ecosystem: Environmental > Terrestrial > Soil > Wetlands | place: USA: Florida... | reverse complement strand
GGACTTTAGACCAACTCGAAGTGAGGTCAGGACATATTCCGGCGGACCGCAAGAGCAAATTTTTAACAACAATTTTTAGCCGTGTCGCGAGCCGGCGCCGCACGAGGGACGGCCCCTTTGACCACGGATTGCACGGATGGGCACGGATGTGTCTTTTCGGGTGGGAGCGGACGCCGGAAGGGATGTTTTTCTCCCGCGGATTACCAGCCGTCGCCCTTCCGATTGTTCGATAGCCCACTGCTGAGTGCCAGTGGGCTATGGCCGGCAGGCGCGGATGGGAACGGATTGGTCTTTCAGACCGCGAGCCGACGCCGGCTCGGCTACGAACCACCCATTCGATCCACGAAACGATCGCCGATCCTCACGGGCTGAAATCCGCAAAGGCTTCGCGGAATCTGCGCTTCGCGTCGGCCGTCACGTTGTGTCCATGTCCAACGATGATCCGCTCGAAGTCCCACTCGAGGATGCGGTCCAGTGAAGCCCGCACCGCCGCCATGTTCTTTACGATGGACCGGCAGAAACGAGAAGGGCCGAAGCGTCCCCATCCGCCATTGATTCGCATGAACAGCGCAAACCAGAGCGGGCCGTCTGGCCCCAGGTTGAAGGCGATATCGGCGATGATCAGGCTGCCCGAGCCGCGGTGATGGAACACCACCTCATTTAGCTTCGGCATGCCAAGGATCAGGTGCTGATCCAGCACACCGGCCCAGTCCGGGTGCGGCAAATCGGATAATTCCGCATGGAAACGCAGGTCTCGTCTCTGGGCGGCCAAACCGGGTGCGGCATGGAAAAGCGCCTGGGGATATTCCGCCTGAAATTCGCGCAGACATTCGTCGTGGTAGCGGTTCGGCCCCACGACGTGGCGGACTCCGCCCAGCTCCTCCAGCTCACGGCGCAACTCGGGCGTCAATGGAATCGGCGAACAGATCCACAGCCCTCCATTTGGCAGGCGCACCGCCACCAGCTGCCGACCCATGGGCAATCCCATCGCCCGGTAAGGCACGGGGCAAACCCACAGGTCATCATCAAGCCGTTCCAACATCCCCGCGCAAACTAACCGCGCGCGCAGTGCGTAGCTACCAAGAAAAAGGTCGCCTCTGGAACGATGCGGCCTTCGCGCTTTGCGCCAATGGTCCAATTCACTCCTGACGGGCCTTCATTTCGCCCAGAAATTCGAGCTTGGCGATCAACGAATGCCTCAAGCGGCGCTGTTGCTTCGGGGCCGTGCCGGCCCACGGCCCTCTGAAATCTCATTCGGCGCAGGCGGCGGGCATCATCATTCCTACTCCCAAAGGCAGCGGACATTATAGCGGGGGCCGGATCAGGAGCATTCTGTCATCTCCTCCGCTGCCCGGCGTCTAAAGCCGGGGCAGTTCGCGGCCAGCTGAAGAAGCACGAGCTCAAGGGGCTCGGAATACGGATTTCGAGTTATAGCTGGATTGACCCAAGACTCTGCGTTGGTGGCGGGCTGCCCCACTCTTCCCCCGCCCGGGCCACGGCCCGAAAGTCACCCGCCTACCCCAAGGAGGACCCCATGCCGAACATATCCATCGATGGGCCGAGGATCGCCGACCTTGCCAAAAAACGGGAGCTGGTCCGGACCGTCACCGACGCCGCCGTCAAGGCCTTCGGCCTGCCCCGGCAGACCATCGTGATCCTGCTCAAGGAGAACCCGCCGGAGAACGTCGCCATTGGCGGCGAGCTGCTGGTGGATCGCACGCCGGAAGGTCGACGCGGGTCTTGACCACGGATCTCACGGTTGGGCACGGAGGTGTTTTCCGCCGCCCATTCCGAAGCCGGATTCCGCTGGGTTCGTCCAAACCGCGGTGCTCCGGCAGACACGCCCCCCGGCCCAGCGATCGTCACCACCCCGGCCCTGTCGAAAACCGCGCCGGGGACGTGGCCGGCAACCTCATTCCGGATCCGCAGCCTTCCCCGACGCCGCATTGCGTCCGCGGGCATTGCCCAGATCCGCGTCTTTGGGGGCGGCCGCGGCTTTGACCTGGAAGAACGTCGCGTAAACCGATTTGCCAGGCCCCTCAGGCACCTCGTGAAAAACAATGAAGGTGTCCGGCGCAAGCACGGCGAGATAATCGTACGCCCCGGAGGAGCCGAATTGCATAGCGCCCTTCCACGTCAGTCCGTTGTCCGCGGAAAATATAACCCAGTTTCCCGGGCGACTATAGGTGCAGACGATGACGCCGTCGCCCAGCACCCCCAGAGCCGGACAAACTCCACGATCAGCGATCTGCGCCGGGAGGGTCCAGGTTTGGCCGAGATCGTGCGAGCGCGCACAATAAAGCGGTGTGGGGAAAAGCACGGCCGCTCCCCCATTGCGGCCACCGGATCGCATGACACAAAGCAGGTCTCCGTTGGGGGCCCGGGCGAGATCGGCTTCGCGAAACCCCTCCTGCGTCACCGCCGGTACCGCAGTCAAAGTTTCGGTCTGTTCGTTCGGCAGACTCCGGCCGGCCAACGGATGGCCCTCGGGGATTCCCCGCCCCAGCATGCGATCGTAGGCCACGAGCACAGGATGCCCCCAGGTCCGTCCCCGGTCGTCGGAGAACACCACGACGGTGCGGTATTTGCGCTGTCCCAGTTCGGGCGGGTACCCGTCGCAGAGAATCGAATCCCCGCGGTAGTTCCCATACATGGTCGCGATCAAGCGCCCGCCGGGAAGCTGCAGGATGCCGTGATGGAATAGAAACCCATCGACGACGTCGCCCCCGCCGAGGCTGGTCGGCCCTGCCTCCGGAAGATCGAGCACCGCCTGCTCCGCCTGCTGCGATTGCCAATCGTCTAAGGAACGGCGCAATTTCAGGGTGAAGCGTCCGTCGGGGCGGCGCTGCGATTTGGAATCGATGCTCAAGATTTCGTCGTGGCCGAGGTCGATCGCCACCTTTTCGCCCGGTCCCGGCGGGCCGGGCACCCAGGTCTTACCGCCGTCGGCCGACCAGCGGGTGCCGGCGCCTTGGCCGACGACGATGCGTCCGTCAGAGAACCGAAAGGCCAGCGCTGATTTCACGCCGGGAACAAGGACCGAGGGCCCGCGAGTAACGGTGATGCCATCAAATGAGACGGCCAGAGGATAGCCATCGTCCGCGGCGGACAGACAGACGACCGCGACAAGGCCCACAAGCAAAGTGAGTGCTTTCACAGTACGTCGAAACCGAACAGGCGGGCATCGGTCAGCTCAAACTCGAGGCGGACCGCTTGTCCGGACAGGGAAGTCAAGGGCCGGGTCCACGGAACGGGGATCGCCGGGGCGTCGCCGGTTAGATCGCACCAGTCAAAGCCGGTCAGCGGCTGGGAATTCACATCGAGAAGCCGCACCCGGAGGCGGCCGACCACCTGGGCGTTGACGGTCAGGGAGGCGCCCTCCAGAAGCAGCGGTTTCGTCACCAAGCGGCCAGGATTCAGGTCCGCCTCCCGGGCCACGTACCGGTCCCGGGGCATGATCGCCAATCCGATCTGGCGCTCGTCAAACCGCGCGACCTTGTGGCCCCGTTTGTACCCGCCGTAGTACACGTAAGTCTGATCACCGACGACCAATTGATCATCCCCCCAAGCCATCGCGTGATCCCAACGAGCAGGGTCCGGGTCATTGACCAGGAACGGCTGATCGTCCCGCTGCCAATGCCGCCCGTCGCGGGTCCAAGCCAGGACCGTGTAGCCGAGGCCGGCCGCCTTGCGATTGAGGTCGCCCATCTCGGCGGCGGTTTTCCCGGGCGTTGCATTAAGGTCGTCCCGCAAAACTTTGACGAGACCGATGAGCAGGTCGCCCCGAGCCAAGACGCCCGCCATGGCATAGAACTGCGTTTCGCCCTGCTCGATCGGTGCCCCGATCTTGGGTTCAATGATCGGCCAATTCTCCTCCCAGTGCAGCAAATCGTGGCTCGCGGTCTCAAAAGGGATGCGCCGCTTTCCCCCCCACCGGTCGCGGGCCAATACGACTGATCCGATCGCGATGTACTGTTTTCGGATCGGATCCCAGTGAATCGAGTCGATATCATGGTTGTGCGGCCAAACCGTTTTGGGCGTGAGCATGCGCCACTGCAGACCATCGGCGGACACCGCGATCTTCATCCCGTCGCCCTCATGAAATGCATAGGCATAACGCTGATCGGCCGGGACAAAAGCCTTGCCACGGTCCAGCACCGATACTCCGAACCGGATCTTCTGGGGGTCGGCCAGGACCCGGTGGGGACGAATCCAGTGGATGCCATCGTTCGAATCCATGCAGGCCAAGTGCGATTGCACCTCGGATACCGGCGTGGCATACCAGACGCGAAACCGGCCGGTGTCCGGGTCGCGCAGAACTGCGACGTACGGCTGAAAGTTGTCGTCGCCGCCCGCGCCGCCGGTAATCACGGGATCCGGCAGTTTGGCCGGGCGGTTGACGGTTCGAGTCAGGAACGACTGATCGCTGACCAGGTAGTCGTCGATGAAAAGCTGCGGACCGGGGCCGATGCGGATGGCGGCGTCCGGAGCGCCCGCCGCAACGAGCGTCACGGGATGCAGCGCCAGGACAGACAACAGCATCGATGGCGCGGCCGACAGGAGGCGGATCGGGAGCACTCGGTTCATGGTCGAACTGACTTCGATTGCGTGAGCCCGGCCCGCGCCTCAGAAGCCTGGATATGCGGGCATCAGGTGCAGCGCCGGATCGGATTCCGCCGCCGCCAGGTCTCCCCACACGGTGATTGCGTCCGTTTGGTTCGTCGCCACCACGGTCCAGTTGTCGCCACGCCACACGACACGACCGGCCAGCGTGCCGGCGTCCCCCAGCGTTCCCTTGAGGCGGATGACGGTCTGCCCGCGACTCGGATCGAACGTGGCGGCCGCGACGACCGCGCTCGGGCCATCCGTGGCCGGCAGGCCTTCCTGGATGGTGTTTCCAGCCAGGACCGGCTGGGCACCCCCATTCTTATTCAACACCATGATGGCGCCCCCTTGGTTGCGCAGGAGCTGGTTGTTTTCGACCCGTGACGGCTGAAAGTAGCTGAAGCTTTGTCTCAGGGTGATTCCGGCGAACTGGCGGGAGGGTTCCAGGTTGTCGGCAATCAGGTTTCCCTGGGCAATCAGGTATCCATCCACGTCCAAAATGCCGCCGCCGGTGCGGTTGCGGACGATCTGGTTGTTCACGACCTGAGCCCGCCCTTCCTTGCTGATGCGGACACCGCCAACCCCGCCGTTCGCCGTCCAGTTGCCCGCAAGGAGATTGTGGCGGATCAGCGGCTCCCCCATCCGCATCGTATAAATCCCGCCGCCGTCGTCGTCGGCCTCATTGCCCACGATCCAATTGTCCTCGATCATGGGACTGCAGATGAATTCGCTGTAGATGCCCCCGGCATCACTGTTCCCCAACGAACGATTGTGCGCCACGATGTTGTTGCGGAAGATGGGGGAGTTCTCGTGGCTGAACACCACCGCGCCACCGCTGCTGCTGCGCGTCCGCCCGTCTTCCTTTACTCCGGCCCGGTTGTCCACAAAGACGTTGTTCTCGATCCGGGCCCGCGGCATGCCCGGATGCTCCCGCGCCTCGCTCCGGCCGTAGACGGCCAACGCGCCGCCGTCGCCGATCTCGGTCCAGTTGTGGATAAAAAGGTTGTTCGCGATCAGGGGCACCGAATCAAAAAGACACGCCACCGCCCCGCCGCGGTGCCCTTCCTGATGAATCCGGTCCGCGCGAAAATCCTCGGGCTCCAAGGTGAAGCTGTCCTCGATCCGGTTGTTGCTGATGGTGGGCGATGTCCCGTCGCACAGGATGGCCCCGCCGTCGCCCAAGGCCCGCCCGCGGCGGATGATGAAGCCGTCCAGCCGGGCGTCGTTGGCGCCGAGAACCACCCGCCGCACGTGCCGGCCGTCCAGGATGGTGGCGTTCGCGAAAATGTCGCGTTGCCAGGAGCCCGCCGAATAGCCGCCCCAGAGGTCGACGAAGCCGCGCAGCTGGATCGTGGCATCATCGTAGGTGCCGGCGGCGACCAGCACCGCGATCCGGTGCCCCTGGGCGGCAAAACCCACCTGCTGCAGCGCGCGCGCCACCGAGGGCCACGGTTGCGCCTGCGTACCGTTGCCCACCGCATCCGGACTGGCGGCGGGAGCGACATAATAGACCGCGGCGTAGGTCGAAAGGTCGACCGTGTCCGTCCGCGGTCCGATGGCCGCGATGTCGCCGGGCATGCCCGCGCGGGTGATCGCCGCGGTCAGCAGCAGGATGCCGAGCACTGGCGCCCGCCAGGCCCGGCGGTTGGATCCTAACGTTGGGGTGGGTTTCATTAGAGAGTGTCTGGGGGTTGGTTCAGCGGCCGGAGGCCGTGCGTTGGACATTGCCGGCGACACCAAGGGTCGAGCGCGCCCCCGGTGGCGTCACTGAAAGTCGATCTGGACGGCGCGGACCACGGGCGACGCGGCGCCATTGAAGGTGTCGAGCACCAGTCGGTATTGGATCCACTCCTGCTGGGGCAGCCCCCGGAGGTCGCTGCCGGAAGCGGTGAAATAGGAATTGGGCCCGTCGGGGCCCACCCAGGCGGCCCGGGTGAGCGCCTCGCGCGTCGCGGCGGAACGGAGTTGGAACCGTACGGCCGTCCTGCCCGGCGTGAAGGCCTCCCAGCTCAGTCTGGCCCACTTCGACCCATGGGAGTCGTGGGGGGCCGAGAGGTAATCCCAGGCAAACGTCCGATCCTCGATGCGGCCCAGATCAACCCCCATGTCATAATGGGCTCCGACCGTCGGCACCGGGAGATACCGCCGGGGATCGAAGCCGGTGGCGCTGCCCCAATAGAGGCGCGAATTGGTGTGGTGGTCCGCATACCGCCCCAGTTCGTCGGGACTGCCATCCTGCCGGTGGCAATAGAAGAAGACGTCGGGGTAGCCATCGTTATTGAAATCGCTGACCAGGGCGCCGGTCCCGCCGTCGGTCGGAAGCAGGATGCGTCGATCGAGGCTGAATCCATTCGGCCCGCCGAGCAGAATGCTCGAATTTCCGGAGCGATTCCCCCCGTCTTTGTAGAGCGGGCAGACGAGGTCGAGCCAGCCGTCGCCGTTGACGTCGGCGATCGTTATCGTCTTGGCCGGAAGGTCGATGACGGTGCGATGCGTTTCGTCATAATGCGCCCCGGGGCCGCCGTAATAGATCATGACCTTGTTGCCGCCGAGGATGATATCCGGGTAGCCGTCCTTGTTGACGTCGGCGATGTTGACCACCCCCTCCCCCCCCTGCGTGCCGGGAATTCGCTGGCGGTGATGGTTCCCGTAATTGCGCGTGCCATCGCCGAAGAAGATCGACGCATTCGGGCCGCTGAAGACGAGGTCGAGATACCCGTCACCGTTCACATCCGCGATCGCGGGTCCGCGGGAATGCGAAACATCAAGCACGGTGCGGTCCGTGATCGTAAAGCCGTCGGGACCGCCCCAATAGATGAACGAACCGGGCTGCGCCGGCGCGTTTGGATTCCGCGCCTTGCCGCTAATCTCGTCTTCGTCGTAATCGCGATTGTTGGTGACGATGACGTCAAGGTAGCCGTCGCGGTCGAGATCCGCGACCTGTACGGAAACGCCGGCATAGGCCGGCAGGCCCGTTTTCCGCCAAGAGTCGAACTGGTTGTCCTGATTCCAATAGATCCACGCTTCGTTTTCGTAGCGGGTTGTCTCCCCCTGGTTCATCAGGACGACATCGACTTTCCCATCATCGTTCAGGTCCGCCATCGCCTGTTCGTAGGCCTCCCGCCCCGGCAGCAGGATGCGGCGGTCGGCGGAATACTCGCCCCGGCTGTTGCCAATGTAGAGATAGGAGTCGTCATAGTCCCCGCGGGACCCTCCCATCATCGAGGTGAACAGCAGGTCGGGATGCCCGTCCCCGTTGAAGTCGGCCACCACGACCCCCTGGGCACCGTGCTCGTAGATCGGCGTGCGCCGGGTGACGTCGAATCCCTTAGGCCCATTCCAGTACACGAACGAAGGCACCTCATAGGAATACGCCTCCTGGAAATTGCAGACCACGAGATCGATCCACCCGTCGCCGTCGAGATCGGCCGCCGCCGCGCCCCACGCGCCGATGGTCTGAATCTCCTGCCGGCGCGTTGCGGAAAAACCGTCTTTGCCGCCCCAGTAGAGGTACGACGGCACCAGGTGGGTCCCGAACCGCTCTTCGCCGGTCAGGGAGAAATAGTGATTGGTGAAGAATACATCCGGATAGCCGTCGTGATTGAAATCCGCGACGACCACGTCCTTCGCGTCATGGGTTTCGAAGGCGATTCGATCCCGGGGATCGAATTTCCCGCCGCGATTCAGATAGGCCCACGAAACCGCGCCATCCTCGTTCGCGAACACCACGTCCGGTTGGCCGTCGTTGTTGATGTCCGCGATCTTGACGGCATCGGCGTTGGCCGTCGGCAGATTGACGCGTGGCGAATGAGAAAAACCGTCCGGGGCGCCAAACAAGATGCAGGATTCCTGCTCCCCCCCGATGGCGAACACCAAGTCGGGTCGACCGTCGCCATTGAGATCGCCGACGGCAACGGCCGTGGCCCCGCGAACCTCGTCCAAGTCGGTGAAGTCGTCCCGATGAAACGTCCCGTTCCGATTCCAGTAGATTCGGGCCGGGACCCGATGGGGTTCGCGATTGTATTCCCAATAGCCCGTGGAGAAGGCGAACACGACATCGGGCCAGCCGTCACCATTGAGGTCGGCGACGGCCACCCCTTGGGCGTTCTGCGACGGGAGCATCGTTTTCCCGAAAAAGGGCGGCGCACTCCATTGCGGATCGTCGCCAAAACGGTGCCGGGAATCGCCGCCCCAATAGATCGCCGAGTCCATTTTCCCCCACGTCCCGTTGGAATAGTTCGCGACCGCCAGATCCATGCGCCCATCCCGGTTGAAATCGCCGGCGGCGACCCACATGGGGCCGTTGGCCGGAACGTAGCTGTGCCGCAGAATGCTGAAGTCTCTTCCATCGCCCCAATAAATCGACATGGGGAGCATTTCGATGAGCGGGTGCGAGTTGGCGCAGAGGATGTCGATGTATCCGTCCCCATTGAAGTCCCAGCGATTGACGGTCTGAATGCGCCCAGCGGCGGAGACATAGGCGTTGGCTCCCGCATCAGCAAACGTTCCTTGGGAAAAGTCGGCGAAGCTGGCCTGGCGCCAGACCTCCGCGCCGGCGAGGGGCCGCGAAACCGACTGGCCCAGCAGGACCATCCAGGCGAGCGAGAGAACCGACAATCCGGGGAGCGAAATTCTGCGCATGGGAGCAAGTCTGGCGGGAAGATATGGGGTGGCGAACCGCGCGCGGCGGGTGAGAATGAACTTGCCGTGGTCGTAAAAACGACTACTTGTAATATGAGTATACCATCCTATGAAACTCAAGCGAATTCTCCTTCACCCGGCGTCCGGCGGGCGCCGGGCGCGATCCGCCCTCGGGGTCATCGGATTGCTCGTCGTGGCGGCCTGGAGCATCGGCGCCAAGGGGTCCGGTCCGGCGGATGGCGCGACCCGGGAATATCTGGCGACCGTCTCCCGCGGCAAGACGTTCTGGGGTGAACCGTACGAGCTGGCGGGAAACCGGATCTTCTTCACCGACTGGTATTTCATCCAGCCCGGCAATTTGTCCTGGGAGAACCGGCAGGGAGAACGGATCAACGAAGCCGAGGAGCGTTCGAAGGACCCGGTCTACGATGAGTGGGCGGCGCAACTCAGCCATCCGTCATCCCCCCACGGCATCCGCATCGTGGTGCAGCCGGCGCAACGGGTCGGGCCCGTGCTCCAGCGGGAAAAGCCGTGGGAGTCCGGTTCCGTGATCTTCAAGACGGTCCTGCGCAACGGGGACCGCTATCAGGCCTGGGGCAAATGCGAGCCCGGCGGCGACTGCTACTTTGAATCGAAAGACGGCGTGCATTGGGAACGCCCGGCGCTGGGCCAGGTGGAGTTCAACGGCAGCCGCGACAACAATCTGCTCAAACCGGGCCCCACGGGCCAGGTGTTCATCGATCCCCACGCCCCCCCCGAGGAGCGTTACAAGTCGGTGGGAGGCCAGCGGGTTTCGCTGGCCGAATTCCAGGCGTTTGTCAGCAAACACCCCGACCGCTGGGAGACCCGCGTGATCCGCGGCTCGTGGGATCATCCGGAGACGTTCTACTGCCTCCGTGGGGCGGTCTCACCGGACGGCATCCATTGGAAGGAGCTGCCCGAGCCGTTTACCATCGAGCATTCCGACGGCATGGAGACGGGCTATTATGATGCGACGCTCGGCAAGTATGTCATCTATACCCGCACCTACCTGGTGGGCCCGCGTTCGCCGCGGTGGAATGGCGACATACAGCAGCGCACCTGGGTCGGCGAATCGCATGGTTCGGGCCGGCGCGTAGTCGGCCGGACGGAAAGTCCCACCTTTGGTGACTTTCCTCTATCGGAACCGGTCATTGTCCCCGTGCCAGAGGAGACATCGCCCTCGGAGGAATTCTACACCAGCATCCACACCACCCTGCCGGGCGCTCCGGATGAGCACCTCATGTTCCCCACGGTATGGGAGACGCGAGACGACACCACGTCGATTGGCGTCTGGTCGAGCCATGATGGCCGGCTCTGGAGCCGAATCCCCGGGCCGCCGGTTCTGACCACGGCGCCGTTCGGCGCCTGGGACGGCGGCTGCATCTTCTCCTTCCCCGGCTTGATCGAGCTGCCCAATGGCGACTTCGCCCTTCCCTACAAGGGATACAATCTGCCGCACAAATATCCCCGCGGGAAGATGGAGCTCTACGCCGGCTATGCGGTTTGGCCCAAAGGACGCCTGGTGGCCGTGCAGGCGGATGACGTCGGCGAGTTCGCGACGGTCGGGATCCTCCCGCCGGGCCATACCCTGAAGATCAACGCGGTGACGAAGCGGGCCGGCGGGATCCGGGTCGAACTCTGCCGGATCAACGACCAGGTCGTGGCGGGACGGACGTTTTCCGACTGCGATATCGTCCAAGGCGACGCCTTCTGGAAGACGGTAACCTGGAAGGGCGAATCCGACTTGAAGACGGCTGACGGCGAAGCGCTGGTCATCCGCGTCCGGATTGAACGGGGCCAGCTGTTCGGAATCGAATTCGACTGATTGATTTCCACGAAGGAATCCACCCGACCGAGCCGTCCCACCGCCAAACCGGTGAGCCGCCACCGCCGATGGCGTCCACGCCGCGGCTGAGGGCCCGACTGATGACGCACCGGCCGATGCCCGCCCGGCTGCCCCGCCGTCCCGCCGCCGCTGAATTCAGGGCTGATAGGCTTCGCGCAAAATCGTCGAAAACCATTCCACCCTTGAGCGGAACTTGGCACTTCGCACGCTCATGGTCTCCAAGGCTTGAAGGGCCGCCACGGCTCCACGGGGCAGAAAGCTCCGTTCGGGCCGCTCCCACCGGCCGGGCCGCACTTTGGAGCCCACCGATGCGACTCGGATCCCCCCCTGCAGCGCCTCCGGCAGGAGATCCATGACATAGGTACGGACCAGCGCCGTGCGCTCCTCCTCTGTGCTGGTCACGGCCTCCACCAGCCGCGCGAGATGGTCCGGCCGGACAGTCCGGTAATTGCCGTGCAGATAGTTGTTGATGCGGCTTACCGCGATTCCGGTCGCCGCACGAAGCTGCACCTGGTTGATGCCCTTGCGTTCCATCATGGCCGCCAAGGTGCTGGCGAAAATCTGGGTCCGTTGGCACGAGGATGAAGTTGGTGGCATGGGAAAAAGCATTCGATGGAAGTTCAGCCGAGCGCGGCCTGCAGTAACAGGGAGGCCGCCCCAACCGCGGCCAACCGGAAACGCCCACCGGGGCACGAGGAATTGCCGGTCGATGCCTGTTCGCTTGGGTCGGCGGTACCGGTCCCCCGGGTCGAAGAAGCCGGCCCGGGCCCCCATCCTCCGGAGCAGCCCCTATCGACGCACATGGCGTCTCGCTGGTTGGAATGGCGGAAGGCGAAGCATCGATTGCAACCCCCATCTTGAGATCCGCCCGGCTCCCTTTTCGGAGGGAAGCCGGGAGATCACATCAAGGTTCGTCTGCCGAGTGGACCACCGAAACCTCCAGACGGCAGCGATGATCAAAACACGGCGCGCACGCCGACGGTCCAGCTACAACCGTTCATGTCCCAGGTCGTGATGTAGTTTTGGATCATATAATACTGCGCGCCCTCCGGTTCCCGGGTCAGGTTGTTCCCCTGGGCATAGATCGACCATCCATTTTTGAACTGATAGCTCAGGGACGCATCCAGTGACTTGAACGGCGAGTCCATCAGATTCACGCCTGGGGCCGCCTTGTCGAAGGTGTCGACTTGGGCGCCGTTATACACGTAGCCGACCCGGAGACTCAATCCATGCTGTTCCCAATAGACTTGCCCGTGGAAAATGTGATTCGGCTGGCTCTCGACCGAGTTATAGAAGTTGTACCCGGTGGCCGTGTACGGATGCGCCGGGTCATTGAACTGCGGCGCCTTACGCCGGCCATCCATCAGGGTATAGTTCACCGCAAAGCCCAGACCGTTCAGCAGGCCTTTGAAATTGAACCGGTGCTGCCAGTTCATCTCCAAGCCTGCGACGTTTTGCACGACGCCATTTTCAACCCGGCCCACTTGGAAATAGACCGGCTGCCCTTTGCTTGTTACCAGCGGGATTCCAGTGAGCGGGTCTACCGCCTGTTGGTTCGTGGTGCGCACGATCGGGTTCCCGATGTAATTGGCCATATGTTTAACGAAGGCATCGATGGAAACCAGATTGCTGGGGCCGTAGTAATGCTCGAAACTCAAATCCAGATTATCGGAGCGCTGGGGCCGCAGGTCGGGGTTCGGAACCGTTACCGGAATCAGGTTGCTAACGGTCAAAGATGCAGGATCGACCTGCGCAAGCACCAGACTTGTGTCCACCGGGACGAGGCTGTCCCAGTCCGGCCGGGCCAGCGTCTTGGACCATCCGAAACGCACCACGTCGTTCTTCGTAATCCGATAGATGCCGAGCAGACTGGGAACCAGCGTTCCGTAGCTCACTTTATTCCATGCATCAGCCATTTGGACGGTGGCGGTGTTGGCCCGAGAAGCCGGCCAGCCGTAGCTGCCGTCGGTGATTTCATAGCGGACACCACCGATCATGCGCAGCTTCCCGAGGTCAATTGTCCCCATCGTGTAACCCGCCCAGATCGCCTCCCGAATCTCCTTGTCCAGAGACTCCGCCGTGGTCTCCGCTCCTGATTTCACATTCTCGACGCCGAAGAGCGCTGTGTTGCTCATGTTCGCGTCAAAATAGGACGCAAATCCCGCATCGTTGCCCCGGAACCCGAGTTCCTGGAACCGGTCGTAGGTCGCATACGGAATCGTGCCCCCGAAACTCGCGTATGTCGCCGTGCCACCGGGCCACACGCGGTAGACGCCCGAACCCGACCTGTCGTCAACCCGGGCCTTGAAGCCCGATTTCCAGCTGATGGGGAATCTGCCTTTCAGATCGACGGTCCAATCGGCGTGAGCGGTGGCGACGTTTTCGGAATTGTCCAGTGTTTGTCTGCTTATCGTGCTCGCCTTGTATTGCGTCGGGTCGTTGAAGATGTCGACGCTGGGGACGCTGACCGTATACGTGGGAAACTCCAAATTACTGGTGCGATCCCAACTCCAAGTGGCATTGGAAGCCGCGGCGTTATATTGATAATCCCACTCCGTCGCTGTGAAGGAGGAGTCGCCCGCATTCACTCCGTACTCGAGCGTGCTGTTGCCCAAGATGGTCTTCCCGTCGAAACCGATCCGGTATTGCTTGAAGTCCCGGTTGGGACGATAACGGTCCCGTTTTCTGATATTGATTTTCCCTGTACCAGAAGCGGTCAGTCCACTGGCCCCGAGACTGGCGGCCGTCACGGCCTTGAGCTGCACCTGCACCCGGGGCCGGTCGTCATAGCGGTTCTGCCCGTTGTACCAACCCGTGAAGGTCAGGGTGGTGTTCGGGGAGGCCTTCCAGACGACCGTCGAGTTGAGGCTGAGCTGCTTGGTTTTTTCCAGCTGCTGGTTGGGATTGATTTCGCTCACCTGGTTCGGGACACCGGACAGGGCGCTGGCGGGGTTTTGTGAGGTGAGATTGTATTGCCCGAACTCCCGGCTGTAATCCTGCCATTCCGCGGTGATCAAGAGTCCCAGAGTCTTCGCCTTGTTCAGGACATCGCTGTACATCACATCATCGGTGAAGCCGTTGCCCCCAAATTGATACGAGGTGAACTCAGTAGAGACCCGACTTACTTTCCCGTGATAATCGAAGGGGGTGGCGAGGACGATGTTCACGCGCCCACCGATGGAATCGCCATCCATGTCCGCCGTGGGCGTCTTGATAACCTGCAGGCTCTGGATTCCCTGGGTGGGGAGCTTCATGAGATCCAGAGCTCGGTCGAATCCTTGGTCGCCAAACCCGGTCAGATTCGTTGCCGCCGAGGCAAACGAGTCTCCGTTGATCGCGATCGCATTAAACGAACCTTTCATGCCGCGGATCGAAACCTGGCCGTCATCGCCTTGGGCCACGTCGACGCCGGGGAGACGGTTGAGCGCCATGCGCAGATTGGTGTCGGGCATGTCGCCCAGTGAGTCCGATGACACGATATTACTGATCTGGTTTGTTTGCCGCTGCTGCCGCAGGGCGTCGGCTTCCATGCCCGCATAGGTCGTCACCTTGAAGGCGCCCATCACAACGATCGCGCTTTTCAGCCGCACCGCCAGCTCGGTGTTCGCCCCCGATTGGACTGAAATGGATTGGGATTGAGCATCGTAGCCCGTGGCCGTGATCGAGAGCTTTTGCACGCCAACCGGGACGTTAGTGAGGCGAAATTCGCCTCCGACAAAGCTCGAGGTATAAAGATCCGTCCCGACCACTTCGACCCGCGCACCGACCACAGGTCCTCCGTTATCCAAGTCCGATACTACGCCAACCAACGTGCCTGTATCCTGTCCAAAGGCGGCAAGCGGCAGCAGCACAAAGAAACCTGCCGCGGCAATAATGTGACGCGCGAACCGACGCAAACAACCAGTGATATGAGCTCTCATTGTCAGTCAGATGGAGTTAGGTGTGTAGGGTGAGAATCGGCCCCATTCGACGCCCGAAGCCGGCGTGCGGTGGGTGAAGCTCGAGACTGATCCGCTGCGTT
>Ga0335071_10004165_pt1 | contig 15135 bp, 13 predicted proteins | sample Lox_Sample_15_FD_206724 | JGI IMG/M metagenome (GOLD analysis project Ga0335071, IMG submission 206724) | Soil microbial communities from Loxahatchee National Wildlife Refuge, Florida, United States - Lox_Sample_1.5 | ecosystem: Environmental > Terrestrial > Soil > Wetlands | place: USA... | reverse complement strand
TACGTTATCCTTGAGCATTGGGCGGGTGACCAGCCCCATCACCGAGCTGGCTGATTACGCCCGCCGGGCCATCCCGGGCAGTCTCTTCCGTCCCATGCCCGAGCAGGGCCCTGCCGAGTTGCGCACCCTCATCAAGGCTTTCAACCAGATGGTCGTCCAGTTGGCCGAGCAGCAGACCAGCCTCCGGCAGTATGCTCATAAGGCCCTGCTCAGCCAGGAGGAAGAGCGCCAGCGCCTCTCGCACGAGCTCCATGATGGCACCATGCAGGACCTGGTGGGGCTGGTGCAGCGCGTCGAGTTGTGCCGCAGCGAGATGGAACACGATCCGGTTCTGGCCCGCCGCCGGCTGGACGAGCTCCAGGAATTGCTGCAAGCCACCCTTGGCGATGTCCGCCGGATCAGCAATGCCCTGCGGCCTTCCATTTTGGAGGACCTGGGCTTGCCGGTGGCCCTGCAGTCGCTGTGTAATGACCTCGAGCAGCAAATGAGCTCCATCCATTGCCATTTTACCGTCACCGGCCAGGAACGCCGTCTCCCGCCCGATCTCGAACTGGCCGTCTTCCGCGTCGTCCAGGAAGCCCTCAGCAACATCCGCAGGCACGCCCGTCAGGCCACCCATGTGACGGTCGAATTGGCTTTTCACGAGGCCGAGCTCGAAACATTGGTGCGCAATAACGGCCCGGTCTTCCCCGCTCCCGACGTTCATACCCTGGTGCGTAGCGGTCACCTCGGCCTAGCCGGCATGTACGAGCGCGCCCGCCTGTTCCACGGCGAACTGACCCTCTCCTCCGATCCATCCACCGGTACCACCGTCAGCCTGCGCCTGCCGTGTCCCCCCGAGCCGCTGGAATAGGCCCGGAGATTGGGCGCGGCCTGCCACGGCAGGGTCGTCTCCTCCCCGCCTCACAACCGTAGTGACGACTTCAGTCGTCTCGCCTCATACGGGCGCCATCCCGCCGGAACACCGCCTCGTGCGCGCTTCTCTTCAAAATGGATCACGCACATGAGCAGGGCGTTGTTAAAGTCGGGGTTTGGGGTATTGGCGGTCGGCTCCGCCGACCGCCAATACCCCAATTCATCCTTTTCCCCGCCCAAAAGGGCGGGAATCAGGGACAGCGTTTGCAAAGCCATAAGCGACTTTGCAAATGCCCTGCGCACATGATCCGTTTCCATGATAAAATAAAGTATCTTGCAGTAAGATTGAATCTCCATCTGCCGCCGGACAATTTGAGCACCGGCGGCTTTTTTTTCATCAGTTCAGCAGTGCTCATAAAAAGGAGCAACACAAAAATGGAAACAAAGATTTATGTCGGTAACCTGTCCTTCACCACCACTGAGGAAGAATTGAAAACGCTCTTCGCTCAGGCCGGGACGGTTTCGACGGTCGCCCTGATCAAGGATCGCGATACCGGCCAGTCCAAAGGTTTCGCTTTCATCGAAATGAGCAACCAGGCCGAGGCCGAGAAGGCCATCCAGATGTTCAACGGAAAATCGGTCGGCAGCCGGGAGCTCAAGGTCAATCTGGCCCGCCCGCGTGAAGAGCGCGGCGCCGGCGGCGGTGGATATGGCCGGGGTGGCGGTTACGGCCGCGGCGCCCCGGGTGGCAATCGCCGCGGGCCTGGTGGCAGCCAACGCAGGTATTGATCGCGTTCGGCAGTGATAGAAAAAATCTATCCTCAATTGTATAAAAGTTGGCGCCAGTTCCGATCATGGGCTGGCGCAATCTGTTCCACTGAAACATCCGATCGGAGGCACTATGGAATTCCATGTAGGCGACCCAGTCATGCACTGGACCTATGGATTCGGGCATGTCGTTGGGATAGAAGAACGGGTGATTGCTGAGCGGAAATCCCTCTACTTCGCCATATCGATCCGCGATCTGACCGTGTGGGTTCCGGTTGATGACCAATTGGGGTCTCGTCTGCGTCATCCCACCACAAAGGAAGAGTTCCAGGGGCTGTTCACCATCCTGGCCGGCACCGGCGAGCCATTGCCGCTCGATCGTCAGGAACGAAAAATGACCCTGGTGGAAAAATTGAAAGACGGCCGGGCCGTCTCGCTCTGCCGCGTGCTCCGTGACCTGGCCACGTACCAGCAGGCCCATCCTCTCAATGATAACGATCAGAACCTGATGAAGCGCTCGCGTGAAGCGCTGCTCGGCGAATGGAACTATGCACTTGCCGTCCCGGTTGCGGAAGCCGACGCAGAACTGCGCCGCATGCTCGCCCTCGGCACGACCGCCGGGGCGAAGGCGTAATAAGTTTCGCCAGTCTCCTGCCCACGGGCAAACTTGCCTCCCATCCCCTTCCCCCTGTTCACCCTGCAATAAAAAGGCTATTTCGCTATCGAATTTGCATCCGGATCCAATGGTCTCATAGACCTCGGAAGACCGAGGCCCATGAGACCAGGATGACTTAGAATCTGCTTGCTGTCTTATGGCATAACAGCAAATACGCCAAACGCAGCCAGGTACCAGACCATGAACAGGGTGACCAGGAAGATGCCGGTATAAACCTTCCCGGTTTTGCGGAAGAAATAAGTGTAGAGGCACGTAACCACCGGCCAGAGCACAACCATCGGGATGTAGTAGATCCCGCCCAATCCGGCTGCAGTGGGGCCCATGGGGCCCGTTCCAAAGATCGTCACGCCGCCCGCCATGATCGGCACATACATCATGAGTAGCCAGACTACCACGCCCAGGGTCAGCATGATCGCATTCACCACCATCTCACGTCCCAGGCTGGCCTTTCCTTCCTTCACCCGCAGGAAACCGGCGAACAGGATCCCTTGTGGCACGTAATAGATCGCGAAGGGGATCAGGTAGCCGAGGAAGGCCGTGAAGCGGATGGAGTTCATCGGCATCAAAGCCACAACCCAGGCGCGGAAGTCCACCATCCACACTGAATTGATGAATTCCAGCAGCAGGTAGAGCGGTACCAGGATGCAGATCGCCAGCAATAGCGACTTCCATACCTTTTCCCAATTGGGTTTGTTATCTTCCCAGGTCAGGCCGTAGTTCACCGCCGTGGCACCTTGTTTCTTGGTGAAGACGAAGTGGTTAAGCAGGATCAGGGCGATGGCAATTATGCCAACGATCGCGGCCCAGACCATGTAGATATTGGTGAAGTTCTGCGGCCACAACGTATTGGCAGGGATCCAGGGGGTGAAGAACATGTTCTGCCAGACCCATATGTACAGTAATGGGCCAAGGGCGGTGGTAATCAATGCACCGATCCACCAGCCCAACCCCTTAAAGCCCTTGTACTCAGGGGTCGGCTCGGCCAAAGGTTTGAAGAAAGTGGTCTGCAATAGCAAAGCGCCCATTGGGAACAAGAAAAGGAGAGCACCAAGCAGGGCTGCCGCCGTACCGAATACCTTCCAGCCCCAGACCTGGTTGGATGGTGGCAGCGGGGTTCCGCCTTTTAGCGTCTGCTGCATCCAGTCGATGGCGTTTCCAATGGCTGCAGGCGAATCCGTCGAGCCGGCGTGGTCTTCCCAGGGTTGATAAAGGATGCGGGCGCTGCCGTCAGCGATCGATCCATATACCTTGCCGGCCACAATGGGATCTTTGGTATTGAATACCGGCTGCAGTACCGGGGAAGTAGGCGCCTGTGATCCCTTGGCCACCAGGATCATGACGCCCAGTTCAGTGATCTGGCCTTCGTTAAAAGCTACATTCTTCAGTCCCTTGCAGAGCGCGAGAATGGGAGCACCCGGAGGTGTACACTCCGATTCCATGTAGAAAATGGAAGTGTATGCATCCGGCATGGCATTGGCCGCCGCCGTCACCGGGCCGAAGCCGCCCTGTGACATGCCAATCATACCAATGTTATTCTTGTCCACCACCGCCAGGGAGCGTAAATAAGCCAGGGCATCCGGCCCATCATAGCCATTATCCCCGTTCGCGCCGGTCGAATAACCGTGGCCGCTCATATCAGCCGAAAGGACAACAAAGCCTCGGCGTGCAAACTCAAGCGCCGTGTTCGACATGTAATCTTTCTGGTTGTTCAAGCCATGGAACGCCAGGATGGCGGGGGCAGGTTTCTGAGCGCTGGCAGTTTTGGGTGTATACAGGTAAGCGCTGATGACGTATCCATTTGTCCCATGGATTTTGATGTCCGTTACCGTAGCTGCACCTGCGCCAGTGTTGATCCAGGAGCCCAGCAGGCTTCCACCTAACATCAAAACTAGAGCGATGGTTAACAAAGTCCAGTACGTTCTATTCTTATTCATACGTATCTCCTTATCATTATCAAGTTGATAGATATCTGAAACCCTGGAAATTTATCGGATATTATTTACATGCATCACCTTATTCCTTTCTCGGAAAACCTTTGGAGATTATCTTGCTGTGTTCCGGCTGTCCGGCTGCTGCTTTGGCAAGTTTGAGGTTTCCGATAAAACATATGGATCAAGAGACTTGGCGTCTTATGCCAGGTCTGAATTACTCCACGCCTGTGAGGTACTCATCGATAATGTTCCTTTCACCGCTTGCAACCAGCCAGAATACATTCGGTTGCGCGTCTCGGCATCCCAATGCGGCGACCAAGATCGGCCAACCTGCCAAGTATTCTGTAGATCTTGGAAACCGCCCCAAAAACCAACCGCCAGTCCGGCCGCAAAGGCAGCCCCCGCTGATGTGGTTTCGGTTACTTTCGGACAAATTATGGGGACGCCCATCACATCCGCCTGCAGACTCATCAATAGGTTATTGTTGGTGAGTGGTCCATCCACTTTGAGCTTGCCTGGCTCAATGGCATAATCTTCCTGCATGGCTTCCAAGACTTCACGGACTTGGTAGGCGATTGCTTCGAGGGCAGCCCGCGCCAGGTGCCCTTTATTGACGTAACGGGATAGGCCAACCACGATGCCTCGAGCATCAGACCGCCAATGGGGAGATAGCAGACCATAAAAGGCAGGCACAAAATAAACCCCGCCATTATCGTGAACCATTTTGGCTAGGTCCTCTATTTCTGAAGTTTTGTGGATGATGCCCAAGTTATCCCGTAGCCACTCGAGCAGGGCACCCGCGATGGCGTTTGAGCCTTCCAACGCATAAACAACCGGGGCGTTCCCCATCTTGAATGCCACCGTGGTTAGCAGTCCGTTCTTGGACCATATTTTTGAAGTGCCGGTGTTGAGAAGTGTGAAACTGCCCGTACCATAACTTGTCTTCGCATCTCCCGGTTGATAGCACGCCTGCCCAACCAGGGCGGCCTGCTGGTCGCCAAGATCTCCGCAAACAGGGATCATCTGACCGAAAGGTCCATCCTTCGATGTCAACCCCCAGGGCTGCGAATCACTGGAAGGAACGATTCGGGGAAGCATTTGGCGCGGGATCGAAAGGATCCGCAGGATTTCATCATCCCAATCGAGGCTGGAGAGGTCCATCAAAAGCGTACGGCTGGCATTGGTCACATCGCTCACATGCGCGCCCCCCTTTGGGCCGCCTGTGAGCCACCAGATCAGCCAGGTATCCACATTCCCGAACAAGGCAAAGCCTTGCTGGGCGTCTGTCCGAACGCCGGGAATATTTTCTAAAATCCATTTGATCTTTGGCCCGGAAAAATAGGTCGCAAGTGGCAAACCGGTATGGCTCCGGAAATAGTTCTGGCAACCATCTTCAATTAAACGGTTGCAGATATCCCGCGTGCGCATGTCCTGCCATACGATGGCGTTGTAGTATGGTTCACCGGTGCGTTTATCCCAAATAATGGTTGTTTCCCGTTGATTGGTCACCCCCACCGCCGCGATCTTGTATCGTTGTAAATCCGGTTGACTCAACGCCCCCTGAATGACCTCTTGGACGCGTTTCCAGATCTCCAAAGGCCGTTGTTCCACCCGATCCGGAAGTAGATAGATCTGTCGATGCTCTTTTTTAGACAAAGCAAGCGGGATTCCACCGCGATCGAATATCACACAGCGGCTGTTGAGGGTACCTTGGTTGATGGATGCAATACAAGCGTCCATACGCATATTGTCCGGTCTAGCACGGGAATTAGGGTCAAACCTTACAATTCATTATGACAAGGCCCGGGGAGTTTTGAAATCAGGGCAAATACCCAATTTAAAGGCAAAATCCCCCATTGCGGGGGATCGTGCGGAGTATTCTCTATACTCCAAAGGAGTATGGCTCAATCCTTGAGCCAACCGCGCGAGCGGTCGATGGCTTTCAGCCAGGTACGATAAAGCGCATCACGGTGATCGGTAGAAAAGCCGGGTTCGAATTGTCGATCCACCTTGACCAAACTCTTAAGCTCGTCTAGGGATTCCCAATATCCCGTCGCCAGGCCCGCCAGGAAGGCGGCCCCCAAGACGCTGCTTTCAGAGACAACCGGGCGAATGACGGAAATGCCAAGGATATCGGCCAAGAACTGCATCAGGAAGGCATTACTGGTCACACCTCCACCGACGTGCAGTTGCATGACTTTCTTCTCCGAGGCCTTTTGTATCTCCTCAAAGCAGTCCCGCACCTGGTACGCAATCGCTTCAAGGGCTGCACGCACCAGATGGTTCTTGGTGGTGCTTTGTGTGATGCCAAAGAATGTGCCACGGGCATACGGGTCCTGATAAGGGCTCCCCAGACCGGCAAAAGCGGGCACGAAAAAGGTCCCATGGGTATCCGGGACATGCGCCGCGTATACTTCTGCTTCCGTATAATCGTGGATGATCCCAAGTTCATCCCGCATCCACTGGATCGCCGCGCCCGAGATATTGGTCCACCCGCCCATCCCACGGGTAACCTGCCCATCGATTGCCCAGAGTATCGGCGAATCCATACCGCTCACTGGTTTTAGGTACTGATCCCCCATATTAAGGCCGATGGAGGCGCCTGTCCCCATGTTACAGAGCATATCGCCCTTTTGAAAACACGCCTGGCCGAAAACTGCCGTGAATTGATCTCCGGCATCTCCACTGATCGGCAATCGTACACCCAGAAAATTCTCCGGCTTGGTATAAGCATAGATCTCACTGGAGCTATGGATTTTCGGCAGGATCTCCAGGGGAATGCCGAGTTCACCTATCATCCACTCGTCATAGTCCATCGAATGTGTATTGAGCAGCAGTGTCAGACATGCATTCGACAAATCCGTGACATGTGCTTGGCCGCCGGATAACTTCCAGATCAGCCAGGTGTCCACTGTCCCATATAGCAAGTCTCCACGCCCCAAACCTTTCTGGATAGCCCGGTCGTTTTCCATCAACCATTTGATCTTGGTGGCAGAGCAGTTGGGGAAAATATGCGAACCGCTTCTTTCTTCGATGCCGGCCTTATCTTTTGCAGCGAGTTCTTCACAGATCGAGAGCGTGCGATCGTCCTGCCAGACAATCGCTCTACCGATGGCCTCGCCGGTATGTTTGTTCCAGAATATGGTTGTCAATAATTGATTAGTGATGCCAATTGCTTCAATTTCTTCAGGAAGGATTCGCCCATTCTTGAGTGCTTCACCGGCAGCCTTCAAAGTAGAAGAAAGGATCTCGTCAGGATCCTGTTCGACCCATCCCGGTCGCGGATAGAAGGAACGAATCTCTACGGCCGCGTTCGAAATCACCTTTGCGCTTTGGTCGAAAATCAATACTTTCACAAGGGAGGTCCCTTCATCGATGCCCATTATATAGCGTGCCATGAACCCAGTCTCCTTATAACTTGAGAGATCAGAACTCAGAGGTATTCCGAATCGTCAACCCTAGCTCGATGCATACGCGTACCAGGCTGGCCACGTTTTCCACTTCCAGCTTGTGCATTGCATCGCGCCGCTGTTTCTCGACGGTTTTAACGCTGGTATGAAGGTTTTCGGCAATCTCCTTGGTAGAGCGGCCCTCCACGATCCGGCTCACTACTTCACGCTCGCGCGGAGAAAGGCGATCCAACAGGTTCTGATGCTGTTTTTTATACGAGTGATGCGTCAATATATGTGAAACCCCTGAACTCAGGTAAAGACTGCCGCGATTGGCAGCATTGACTGCATCGAGCAGTTCGTCGCTGACAGATTGCTTGAGAACATAGCCCAAGGCACCGTAATCCAATGCCTGTTCCACTAAAGCGGGATCGGCATGGATTGAGAGAATGACCACCTTTGGCCTTGGATCGAAATTTCCCATGTGCTTCAAAGCTTCAAGGCCATCACCGCCCGGCATGGATATGTCAAGGATAAGGACATCCGGGCGGAGTGTTTGGGTCAATCGTATGGCGTCCAGACCATTATCTGCCTCCCCCACCACCTGAATATCACCCAAATCCTCCAAAAGCTTACAAACCCCCTGGCGAACAATATGCTGGTCTTCTGCAACCACAATCCGGATCATTTTTCTCTTCCTGTTACATCTTTCTGCTCATAAGGCAATGTGCCAAAGAGACGCGTACCTTTCCCTGGGGCCGATTCGATCTCAACTTCTCCATCTAGCATCCGAAATCGTTCACGGATTCCGCGCAGGCCCAGGCCTTCCTGAATATTTCCTGGAATATATCCCTTACCGTCATCCTCAATTGAGATATTCAGGTCGCCATCGCTGAAATCAAGGCTGACCCATACCCGTTTGGCCACGGCATGTTTCGCAATGTTCGCAAACCCTTCCTGCACAAAACGATAGAGGACGGTAGTCTGCAAGTCGGAAAGTTCCGGAATGTCCATTTGACAGTTGAAGTCCACCGGGATGCCAATTGAATACTCAAAAGATGTACAAAATGCCTCTAGCACTTTGGAAAACGCCACTGTGCCCAAAGAAGGCGGGTGGAGTTGGTAGAAAATCTGTCGGGTTTGCTTGGTGATTGTTTCAAGATCACGGATGGCCATCTTGATCTCTTCGACGGATATAGATCTGCCATCTTCCAAATTCGTTTCCATCGATCGCAAATAGAGCGCGAGAGCGGTCATACGCTGTCCAATATCATCGTGCAAATCCTGAGAGATGCGATGTCGCTCTTCTTCTTGAGCGGAGATCAATTCGAGCGCGGCGCGCTTATTTTGTTCTTGTGCCTCGACTAGCGGTGTGATATCCCATGAGCAGATGGCGAGACGGTCGATCTGGCCCTCATTATCATGGAAAGGATGGATAAGCAGCCGGTTCCAATGGTTATCCTCCTCTAGTTTTACCATGATCGGCTCGCCAGTCTGCACGGCTTGATTCAGCAAGACTTTTTGATAATTAGGCCGTGATAAATAGGGCAGATTCCATAAACATGAGTTAAGCAGTTCGCCTGGTGATCTGGCATATTTCTTCTGCGCGGTTTCATTTGCAAACAGAACAGTCCCAGCTCGATCGACCAATATTGCAGACACTTCCATGGCTTCTAGCAGCAACCAGGCAATGTTGCTCTCATCAGGTAAGGGCAGGTTCATCTTATTCATCATGAACAGCTCTGATACTGATTTAAACGACAAACTTCTCTTTCCAAATGCTTCAAAAACTTGCCCATTTCTGTAATGATTGTCGTGTCAATCTTCAGGATAATATCATAGAAAGGGATTGATTAAGTACATTCTTTTGAACTCCTCCTCGACCATCCCTTCTTCCCTGCTCCCTGCTCCCTAATCACCAATCCCTCTTGTACCCTTTAGCATTTCTTACCCCATTGCCTCTTTATGGCTTTTGGATTTTCTCGCGTTCCTGTTCCCATATTTTTGCATACCGCTCAAAGAAGTCGGATATCAATTGCAGCTCTTTTTCAGAGTAATCTGAAATGAGCTGCTCTTGCGCTTTTCCCACCGGCGCATACCACGCCGCCACTTTTTCAGCTCCCGATTTGGCGAGAACGATGAGCGTCCCGCGGCGATCCTCCGGATTGGGTCGGCGTTCGATAAATCCCCCTTTTTCGAGCCGGTCGAGCATCGCCGTCGTCGCTCCGGAGGTAAGGCCGGTATATTTGGAAAGCTCAGTGGGGCTGGCGATGCGTTTGGAAAACAAGAACCCAAGGCACTCCATGTCGGTAACATTCACGCCCAGTTTTTCGAAAATAATATTACGATACAACGTCATCTGGATGCCGTAATCCCTGGCTGCCACATTGGTTCGTATCATTAAGTTGATCTTTGCCGGTTCCGCCATATCAACACCTCTTGACAATATCTTTATTTTAGAGTATCTTTATTATATAACTAAATGGTAAATTTATCAATGGAAGGAGCCTTTTATCATGTCGACGACATCCACCAGAGTCTGCAATCTCTCCTGGATTCCGGTTCGCAAACCTGCGTGAAATATCCGAATTCGGTGGCGGAAGATTGGTCGCCAGCGTGAGAGACGCCGACGGGAACATCATCGGGCGTATTCAGGATAAATGAAATCGTATCATCTCAAGATAAACCTGGCGGAGGGTACCCCCCTTCTCCCGGCTTATTGATCAGATACGTCAAATCGATATTTCGCCGGCATTTTTTACGGTTGAAAACCTGATTTACCGGTAACATTCACAAAAAGGAGATTACTATGAATTCCAAGAAAGACACATCCAGGTCCACCGCCGCGGGTTTCTCGGCTGAGGAAAAAGCCGCCATGAAGGCTCGTGCCCAGGAACTGAAGGCGGAAGCTCGCGCAGACAAGGACAGGGCGGAAGGAGAAAAAGCCATGCTTGCGGCGATTACCGCTATGAAGGAGCCGGATCAAAGCATGGCCAGGCGGCTTCATGATATCATCAAAGATAGCGCGCCGGCCCTCTCTCCGAAAACCTGGTATGGGATGCCCGCCTATGCCAACCAGGATGGTAAGATCGTCTGTTTCTTCCAACCCGCCCAGAGGTTCAATACCAGGTACGCCACCTTTGGTTTCAACGACAGCGCACGCCTCGACGAAGGCGCTATGTGGCCGACCGCCTTCGCGCTGAAGGAATTGACTGCCGCCGAAGAGGCCAGGATCATCGCTCTCGTGAAAAAAGCAGTCGGCTGAGGGCCAGGGTCTTCACTGGGCCCTGCCAGCGGCAATTCCATCTCATTAGCTGATTGCTACCCTTGATTGATTGCGCCAAGTCCCCACTCGTTCAACAGTCCGCTTCACCGGTATGCGAAGCGGACTGTTGTTTGGAAAAGCTGTTTCGCTTATCCCTGCCAGTTCCGTTAAGGCAGGGTGGACGGGCTCGAAAGCGGGTTCAAGATGATGGCATCGCCGACCTTTAAATCGCCGGAAGCCACTTCACTCTGCGTATCGGAGGAGGCGCCCAGGGTGATTTTTACCATCTGGGGCTGGCCGTTTTGCAGCACATATACCACATGCTGATTTTTCACCAGGCGCACCGCCCGGTCTGGCACCAGCAAGACATTACTCAATTGCTTTACAATAATGGAAACCGCCGCGGTCATACCCGGCTTGACCGAGGCATCCGCATCGGTCAATACCACGGTAACAGTAAAGGTCACCGCGCCCTGGGCAGCGTTGCCCACCTGGTCCAGCTCTTCCACTTCGCCATGATATGGCTTCCCCGCCACGGCGTCGAAGGTCAACGTTACCGGCTGGCCCACCTGGACCGCATTGATATCCACTTCCGAAACCTGCACATCCACCTTTAATTTGGACACATCATCCAGCCGGAACGCCCGGGTGGCAGGAGCGACCTGGTCGCCCACCATGCTGTTGACCTCGGTGACGGTGCCATCGAAGGGGGCAGTGATCTGTGTCGCATCCAGGTTCGCCTGGGCGGTCTGGACGGCCAGCCTGGCCTGGTTGAGCCTGAACAGGTCCGAACCGGTGGCGTCTGCGGGGGCCGTCCCGCCGGTCAACACCGCCAGGTAGGTCTGGGCATTTTTCAACGTGGCGCTGGCCAGGTCGAGGGTCGCCTGGGCCTGGTCCATATTGTTCTGGGTCGGCGCCTGCGAATACAGGCTGTAATAATAATGAGCGGTATCGAAAGCCTGCTGGGCGGCATACAGCCGGTTATAGGCGGCGGCCTCGTTGACATTGTTGATGTACTCGCCTCCGTGGATGTTATCCCAGTTGGTTTGCGCCTTGTCCAGCCTGTCCTTGGCGAGCACATAATTGGCATAGTAGTTCTGGATCAGGGATGTGTTCTGCCAGTACTGCTCGTTGTTCAAGGCAGTCTGTGCATTGTTCACGGCTGTCTGCGCTGTGGTAACCGTCAGCCTGGCATTGGCAACCGCCTGCGGGGAAGTCAGCTGGGCAAGATTTTCCTGGGCGATGGTCAGGTTTGCCTGGAGCGCAACCAGGTTCGCATCCGACTTGAGAGTGGCCAGTACCTCTCCCATTTTGGCTTTATCCCCTGCCCCGGCATTCACCGCACCAATCGTGCCGGCGGTTTTCCAGACGAGCATGGCAGACTGATTCGAACGGACCGCCCCTGTCGCTCCAATATTTTCGATCAATGTGCCTTTTTCCACCTGGACCGTCTGGTATTGGCTCCCGGCCGTGCCCGAGTTACCCTGCTGCACGGCTCCACAGGCAGCCGCTGCGATTGCCAGGACCACAGCCAGCGGAATGGCCAGGATCCATTTTCGAATCTGTTTGGTTCCAGATTGATTGTTCATGAGACAGTACCTCCAAAAAAAAAGAAAGAAAATATGGTATCTATCCTAAAATCCGAACCCTCTCGAATTTTAGGATGGGTCCTTACTTGATCCGGATCTTTACGGTTGCGTTTGTGCCTATGATATCTGCCAGGTCGATGGCATCGAGCAGCCTGATCTTGACCGGGATTAGCTGCGTTACCTTGGTGTATGTGCCGGAGGTAGTAAAGCTGGTGAGGGAACCGCTGAGTTTGGCCGAGGTGACCGTATTGACAACATCAACAAAACCGTCAAAACTCCGGCCATACGCGTCCAGTGAAACGGTCGCGCGCTGCCCTGGATGGATTTTGAGGATATTCGTTTCTTCCACATTTGCCGTAATGTAAATATCCGTTGTATTGGCTACGACCAGCACCACATTTGCCGGGGTCACATAGTCCCCCTCTTGCATGTTGATATTAATGACTGTGCCATCGATGGGGGATCGGAGGAGCGCACCGTTCTGCACCTGCGCGAGCACCTGTCCCGCGCTTACATCTTCGCCTTGCGAGACATACAATTTTTCCAGTTTCCCGGAGGCGCTGGGGGTGAGCTGGTAAACCAGCGCGTCCACCTTGGCATTGTCCGTCTGGTAGTAGAAATTGCCTTCGTAGATAAAATACCCGGCGATTCCCAGACCGATCAACACGATGACAATCGCAAGAATGATGAGCAGCCCTTTACTGATCTTCCGGTTGGCCGTTTTGGGCGTGAAATCCTGTTCGTATTCGCTCTTTCCGTGATTATCCGACATGTTCCAAACTCCTTTTTTCGAATTGACTGTTGTACATTCCAGCGTAAAACCCGCCCGCCGCCAGCAGCTCCGCGTGATTTCCCTGTTCGATAACATCCCCATGATTCAAGACGAGGATGAGATCAGCGTTCTTGATCGTAGAGAGTCTGTGTGCAATAATGAAACTCGTTCTCCCTTTCATCAGCACATCCATTGCCTTCTGGATCAGGATCTCCGTACGGGTGTCAACGGAGCTGGTCGCCTCATCCAGGATCAAGATCCTCGGATTTGCGAGGATCACCCGGGCAATGGTCAATAATTGCTTTTGCCCTTGTGAGATATTGTCCGACTCTTCGTTGAGGATGGTGTCGTAATCTTGGGGCAGCGTCCGGATAAAATCGTCACAATGGGCCACCTTGGCGGCGGCGATGACCTGCGCGCGGCTCGCGCCAAACGTCCCGTATCGGATATTTTCAAGAATGGAAGCGTTATACAGCCAGGTATCCTGCAAGACCATCCCAAAGACAGAGCGCAGCTCGTTTCTGCTTAAGTCGTATATGCTGTGCCCATCGAGCTTGATATCGCCGCCATTGACATCATAGAACCGCATCAGCAGTTTCACGAGCGTCGTTTTTCCCGCGCCGGTTGGGCCGACGATTGCCACTTTTTCGCCTTGCAGTACTTTGGCGGAAAAGTCATGGATGATCGGCTCAGCCGCGTTATAACCGAAGGCTACATGCTCGAACGACACGGCGCCCGTGAACGCACCGGCATACGCCAGGCTGCGTTCCGGGCTCTCCTCCGGCTCATCGAGAAATTCGAACACTCTCTCCGAAGCTGCGATGGTCTGCTGGAGGGTGTTGGAGATGGTCGCCATCTGTGTGATCGGCGCGGTGAAATTCCGCGTGTATTGGATGAAGGATTGGATATCACCGATCTCGATCACCTTTTTTACCGCCAGGTACCCACCCAGAATGCAGACGACCACGTAACCGAGGTTGCTGATGAACTGCATCATGGGCTGCATGATGCTGGTGAAAAACTGCGACTTCCAGGCGCTGTCGGACAGCTTTTCGTTGATCTGGTAGAAGCGCTTGATCGAGTCATCCTGGCGGTTGAAAGCCTGAACGATGGAGTGCCCGCCATACATCTCTTCCACATGCCCGTTCATATTGCCAAGCGAGTCTTGCTGCGCCCTGAATAATTTCTGCGATGTGCGGATGATCGCGCCAATCAGCCCGAACGACATTGACACCGTCAAAATGGCTGCCACGGTCATCAGCACATTAATGCTCAGCATCATCGCCAGCACACCGATCACGGTCGCAACGGATGTGATCAGCTGGGAAATGCTCTGGTTCAGCGATTGACTGATCAAGTCGACATCGTTCGTGATGCGCGAAAGGACCTCGCCGTGCGTGGTGGTGTCGTAGTACTTGAGCGGCAAGCGGCTGATCTTCTCATCGATTTCCTTGCGCAGGTTGTAGGTGACCTGCATGGAAACGCCGGACATGATGAATGCTTGAATGTAAGAAAATAGCATGGAGATCAGGTACAGGCTGATCAGGATCACGATCAGCCTGCCCATGTAAGCAAAATCCATGTATAGTCCGGCCCCCAAATAGTAGGCGATCAATCCGTCGGCGAGCTTGGTGGTCACATTGCCCAGCAGCTTGGGGCCGACAATGGAGAACACGGATGACAACGCGGCAAAAACCATCACAATAATGATCTTCCCCTGATAAGGCCGCAGGTAGCGCAGCAGGATCTGCAGCGTTTTGCGCGAATCCTTGGCTTTTTCGGCCGGCGCGAAACGGCCGACGCCCATACCACCCATCCTAGGCCTGTTCAAGTTCATCCTCCGATAGCTGTGACATGGCAATTTCGCGGTAGACCTCGCAGCTGTGCAGC
>Ga0335071_10004164_pt1 | contig 15135 bp, 13 predicted proteins | sample Lox_Sample_15_FD_206724 | JGI IMG/M metagenome (GOLD analysis project Ga0335071, IMG submission 206724) | Soil microbial communities from Loxahatchee National Wildlife Refuge, Florida, United States - Lox_Sample_1.5 | ecosystem: Environmental > Terrestrial > Soil > Wetlands | place: USA... | reverse complement strand
CGGGAACTCCGCCGACCTCCGGGTGGTGGAGAACGCCTTCATGGACCGGATGGAGAAGTCCGGCTTCACCTTCGTGGATGCCGAGGTGCTCCAGGGCAAGGTGAAGCTGGAGTCGATCGGCGCCGATCCCAACGTGCAGCAGGCCCGCGAGGTGGGCGTCAAGTCCGGAGCCGAGCTGGTCATCGTGGGGCGGGCCATCGCCAAGCCCCTCGGGGAGATGCCCATCGACAACGGCACCTTCTACTCCTCGGTGGCCAACGTCTCGGCCCGGGCGGTGCGCACCGACACCGGCGAGGTGGTGGCCGCGGCCGAGTTCACCTCGCCGGCCGGCAAGGGCTTCGAGCAGGCCACCGCCGGGCGCAACGCCCTCTCCGAGGCCGGCCGGATGCTGGCCCGGGAGATGTTCAGCCGCGTGGGGCGGGTCTGGACCCGCGAGCAGTCGGGGCTGCGACGCGTCGAGCTGACGGTCAAGGGCGTGGACGACTACGGCCGCCTGGCCACCTTCAAGAACGCGCTGGTGAACTCGGTGCGGGGGGTGAAGGACGTGCAGGAGCGGTCGATGGAGGACGGGCGCGCCGAGCTGGAGGTGAGCCTGTCGGTCACCGCGCAGGCCTTCGCCACCGATCTGGCCACCCGCAAGCTCCAGGGGCTGGCGGTCAAGGTCCGCAAGGTGACCGCCAACGCGGTCGAGGTGGAGCTCAAGTGACAGGTCCCACCCCGGTGCTCCTGCTGCTGACCCTGGCCCTGGCGGCGGCACCGGGCCGCTCGGGCGGGCCCGCGGCCAGCGTCACCTTCCTCGACGGGCAGGCCACCCGCAGCGCCGGCGGGAAGACCGAGGCGCTCTCGCTGGGGAGCGCCCTCTCCGAGGGCGACCAGGTGGAGACCCAGCGGCGTACCCGCCTCGAGCTGACCCTGGCCGACGGCAGCCTCGTCCGGATGGGGCCGCTCTCCCGGGCCACGCTGGAGACGGCCGCCTTCGGCAAGACCGCCGACGATCGCAAGGTCTCGGCGCGCCTCTTGGTCGGCAACGTCTGGGCCAACGTGGCCAAGGCGGTCGGCGGGGAGGCCCGCTTCGAGGTCAAGACCGAGAACGCCGTGGCCGGGGTGCGGGGCACCACCTTCCGGGTGGACGCCTCCCGGGACCGCTCGGTGGTGGTGCGGGTCTACAGCGGGACGGTGGCCGTGGCCGGCGGCGGCCTGCCCCGCCCCGAGCACCAGCAGGCCGGGCCCCGCCACCAGGTCCCCGGGCCCTCGGAGGTGACGCGGGAGCAGTGGGAGAAGATCGTCACCGCCATGATGGAGGTACGGGTGTCGGCGGCCGGCGAGCCGGAGGAGCCGCGCCCGTTCGCCCTGGCCGCGGACGACGCCTGGGAGGCGTGGAACCGGGCGCGGGACCAGGGCAAGGAATAGGGAAGGGGAGATGGCGGCGGAGGCGCTGCAGGGCGGTGGAGCCGAGGGGCGGCCCCCGTCGCCCTGGAACCTGGCCAACGCCCTCACGGCGCTGCGGATCGTCCTGGCCCCGGTCTTCCTGGTCCTCTACGTGCACGGCGAGCGGGTGCGGGCGCTGGCGGCCTTCGCCGCGGCCGCCTCCACCGACGTCCTCGATGGGCTGGTGGCCAGGGCCCTGCGGCAGCACACGCGACTGGGTGCCTTCCTCGACCCCATCGCCGACAAGTTCCTGGCCGCCTGCGCGCTCTTCGCCCTGGTGGTGAGCGGCCGACTGCCCTTGTGGCTGCCGGTGCTGGTGGTGGTCCGGGATCTCTTCCAGCTCCTGGGGGCGGCGGTGCTGCGCACCCTGCACCATCGCATCCCCGTGGTGCCGACGCGCATCGGCAAGTATGCCACCTTCTCCCTGGCAGCCACGGTGGTCACGGCGCTGGCCGGGGAGTTCGGGGCGCTCAAGCCGGCCCCGGGCGCCGCCTTCGTGGCCGCCCTGGGGCTGCTCGCCGCCCAGTGCCTGGCCGTCTCCTGGGTGCAGTACTTCCTCTTCTTCCTGCGGGCGGCGCGCCCGGAGAGGACCTGAGCGAGCGGGGGCGGCGGAGGGCGGAAGCCCCGCTTCCAGCGCGCGGAGGCGCTGCCCCTGCATGATTGACACCCGGAACGGGCGCGCTATAACTCCGCGCCTCGCCTGCACGACAGGCCCGTAGCTCAGTGGTAGAGCACTACCTTGACACGGTAGGGGTCGTCAGTTCAATCCTGACCGGGCCTACTCCTCCGAGCCCCGCGACCGCAAGGTCCCGGGGCTCTTCTTCACCCGGGCGAGGGACCTCGCCGCCGGTTTCACCTGCGGTCGCGCTCGGGGCGGGCCCATTGGCGCGCGACCGGCTGGCCTTTTTCCTCCTGCGAGGGTAGGCATACCGGCATGTCCGACCTCGTCAAGGTGACCCTCCCCGACGGCAGCGCCAAGGAGGCGGCGCGGGGGACCACCATCCTCGACTTCGTCAAGACCGCCATCGGCGCCGGGCTGGCCAAGGCGGCCTACGTCGCCAAGCTGGACGGCCAGCCGGTGGACCTCTCGCGCCCGCTCGATCGCGACGGGAGGCTGGAGGTGGTGACCACCAAGAACCCCGAGGCGCTGGAGGTGGCCCGGCACGACGCCGCGCACGTCATGGCCAGCGTGGTGCAGCGGCTCTACCCCGGCACCCAGGTCACCATCGGCCCGGCCATCGAGGACGGCTTCTACTACGACTTCGCCCGGGAGAAGCCCTTCACCCCCGAGGATCTGGAGAGGATCGAGGCCGGGATCCGCGAGGAGATCGCCGCCGACCACCCCTTCGTCCGCGAGGAGATCTCGATGGACGACGCCCTCCGGCTCTTCGAGCGGCAGGGGGAGAAGTACAAGGTGGAGATCGTCAGGGACATCGCCGCCAAGGGGGCGAAGACCCTCACCCTCTACAAGCACGGCGAGTGGGTGGACTTCTGCCTGGGGCCGCACGGCCCCTCGACCGGCCGCATCGGGGTGGTGAAGCTCCTCAGCGTGGCCGGCGCCTACTGGCGCGGCGACGCCCGGAACGCGATGCTGCAGCGGATCTACGGCACCGCCTTCTTCGACAAGAAGGAGCTGGAGGCCTACCTCCACAAGCTGGAGGAGGTGAAGAAGCGCGACCACCGCAAGCTGGGACCGGCCCTGGGGCTCTACGCCTTCCACGAGGTGGCGCCGGGCTCGGCCTTCTGGCTGCCCAAGGGGACCACGCTCTACCACCTGCTGGCCGACGCCATGCGCCGTCTGGTGAAGAAGAACGGATACGAGGAGGTGAAGACCCCGCTCCTCTTCAACAAGAAGCTGTGGGAGCAGAGCGGCCACTGGGGCATGTACCGCGAGAACATGTTCCTGGTGCTGGACAAGGAATCGGACCCCTCCCTGCCGGTGGAGGAGCGGCTGTCCATGAGCCTCAAGCCCATGAACTGCCCCTCCCACTACCTCATCTACAAGATGGCCAAGCGGTCCTACCGCGAGCTGCCCATCCGCTATTTCACGGTGGACGTCCTGCACCGGAACGAGCTGTCGGGCTCGCTCTCGGGCCTCACCCGCGTCCGGCAGTTCTCGCAGGACGACTCCCACATCTTCGTCATGGAGTCGCAGATCGCCGACGAGGTGCAGCGGATCGTCGGGCTGATGAAGACCGTCTACGGGGCCTTCGGGCTGGAGTTCGAGCTGGGGCTCTCCACCCGCCCGCCCAACCCCGCCGACCGGATCGGCGACGACGCGCTCTGGGACAAGGCGGAGGGGGTGCTCCGCGAGGCGCTGGCGCGGATGGGCCTGCCCTGGAAGCTCAACCCTGGCGAGGGCACCTTCTACGGGCCGAAGATCGACTTCGCCGTGACCGACTCGCTGGGGCGCAAGTGGCAGACCTGCACCATCCAGGTCGACTACGCGGCGCCCGAGCGGTTCGATCTCGCCTACGTAGGGGAGGACAACAAGGAGCACCGAGCGGTGGTGCTGCACCGCGCGGTGTACGGCTCGCTGGAGCGGTTCATCGGCATCCTCACCGAGCACTACGCCGGCGTCTTCCCGGCCTGGCTGGCGCCGGTGCAGGCGCGGGTGGTCACGGTGTCGGATCGCTTCGACGCCTGGGCCGGCGAGGCGACCGAGGCGCTCGTCGCCCAGGGGTGGCGGGTGGAGCTCGACCGCACCTCCGACAAGCTCGGGGCCAAGATACGCAAGGCCGAGCTGGACAAGGTCCCCTTCACGCTGGTGGTGGGGGAGAAGGAGGCGGCCGCCCGGGGCGTGGCGCCGCGCCGCCACGGCGGCGAGGACCTGAAGACCATGGCGCTGGAGTCCTTCGCCGAGCTGCTCCGGCGCGAGGCGACCCCTCCCTACTAGGAAGCCGGCCCGAAGGCCGCAGGCGGAGGCCCCGGCGTCTGCCAGGCCCGGGCGGGGCGCGCCGGAGGCGACGGTCCTACATCCGTTCCATCGGGATGGGCGGTCTGCTATATTTCATGGTTCGCGTCCGCGGAGCGCAGTGCGGGGTGCCGTGTAAGTTGGCGGAAGGAGTGCCGAAACCGTGAGCGAGGCCGCAGACAGGGTCACCATCTTCGACACCACGCTGCGCGACGGCGAGCAATCTCCCGGGGCCTCCATGAACCTCGGGCAGAAGCTGCAGGTGGCGAAGGCCCTGCGGGACCTCGGCGTGGACGTCATCGAGGCGGGCTTCGCGGCGGCCTCCCCCGGCGACCTGGAGGCCATCCAGGCCGTGTCGCGGCAGGTGCAGGGCCCGGTCATCGCCAGCCTCTCCCGCTGCAACCAGGGGGACATCGACGCCTCGGCCCGGGCCCTGGCCGACGCCCCGCGCAAGCGCTGCCACGTCTTCCTGGCCACGAGCCCCATCCACCGCGAGTTCAAGCTGAAGCTGGCCAAGGACGAGATCGTCCGGCGGGCGGTGGAGGGGGTGTCCCGGGCCCGGGAGCTGTTCGAGGACGTGGAGTTCTCGCCGGAGGACGCGGCCCGCACCGAGCTCGACTTCCTCACCGAGGTGGTCGAGCGGGCCATCGAGGCCGGGGCCACCACGGTGAACATCCCCGACACGGTGGGCTACGCGCTGCCCTCCACCTTCGCCGAGACCATCCGCCATCTTCGCCGACACGTCCGCGGCATCGACCGGGTGGTGGTCTCGGTCCACTGCCACAACGATCTGGGCCTGGCGGTGGCCAACAGCATCGCCGGGGTGCTGGAGGGGGCCCGCCAGGTGGAGTGCACCATCAACGGGATCGGCGAGCGGGCCGGGAACGCCTCGCTCGAGGAGATCGTGATGGCCTTCAAGACGCGGAGGGACGTGCTCCGCGTGGCCACGGGGGTCAGAACCGAGAAGCTCTACCCCACCAGCCGGGTGGTCTCCCAGGTGACCGGCCTGCACGTCCAGCGCAACAAGGCCATCGTCGGCCAGAACGCCTTCGCCCACGAGGCCGGCATCCACCAGCACGGGATGCTCACCCACCGCGAGACCTACGAGGTGATGCGCCCCGAGGAGGTGGGCTTCACCCACAGCTCGCTGGTGCTGGGAAAGCACAGCGGCCGCCACGCGCTCAAGGAGCGGCTGGCCCAGCTCGGCTACATCCTCGACGAGCAGGCCGTGGACCAGATCTTCCAGGAGTTCAAGAGGCTGGCCGACAAGAAGAAGGACATCTACGACGCCGACCTGGAGGCCCTGGTGGTGCACGGCCAGATGCTGGCGCTGGGCGGCCGGGCCTGGGAGCTGGAGTCGCTCTCCACCACCTCGGGGACCGGGACCTTGCCCTGCGCCTCCATCGCCCTGCGTTCCCAGGGGGGGGAGCAGTTCCGGGAGGTGGCCGCCGGCGACGGCCCGGTGGACGCGGTCTACCGCGCCATCGAGAAGGTGACGGGCATCGAGGTCAAGCTCCGCAGCTACGAGATCGCCGCGGTCTCGACCGGCGAGGACGCCCAGGGCGAGGTGACGCTCGAGGTCGAGCACCCCACCGGCGTCTACCGGGGCCGGGCCCTCTCCACCGACATCATCGAAGGCAGCGCGCGAGCCTTCCTCGACGTGGTGAACCGGATCGCGCTCAAGATGGCTCCGCGGGACAGCGAGGCCCGCGCCGAGATGGGGACTCCTTAGATGGCCGAGCGAGGCGAGGCGAGGACGTTGTTTCGCAAGGTGTGGGACGCGCACCTGGTGCGCCCGGAGACGGCGGATACACCGGCCGTCCTCTACATCGACCTGCACCTGGTCCACGAGGTGACGAGCCCGCAGGCCTTCTCCACCCTGCGCGAGCGCGGCCTCAGGGTGCGCCGGCCGGAGCGGACCCTGGCCACCATGGACCACTCCATCCCCACGCTGCCCCGGGACGGCGCCGGCCGTTGGCCCTTCGTCGACGCCCAGGCCGAGGCCCAGGTGCGGCAGCTGGAGAAGAACGCCGTCGACTTCGGCTTCGAGCTCCACGGCCTGGGCGACGAGGCCCAGGGCGTGGTCCACGTCTTCGGCCCGGAGATGGGGGCCACCCAGCCCGGCATGACCGTGGTCTGCGGCGACAGCCACACCGCCACCCACGGCGCCTTCGGCGCGCTGGCCTTCGGGATCGGCACCTCCGAGGTGGGCCACGTGCTGGCCACCCAGTGCCTCTTGCAGCGGCGGCCGCGCACCCTGGCGGTGCGGGTGGAGGGCCGGCTGGGGGCGGGGGTCTCGGCCAAGGACCTGGTGCTGGCCATCATCGCCAGGCTGGGCGTGGGTGGGGGGACCGGCCAGGTCATCGAGTACCTGGGCCCGGCCGTCCGCTCTCTCTCCATGGAAGGGCGGATGACCGTCTGCAACATGTCCATCGAGGCGGGGGCCCGGGCCGGGCTCATCGCCCCCGACGACACCACCTTCCAGTGGCTGTCCGGCCGGCCGCGCACGCCCCGGGGTCGGGACCTCGAGGCGGCCCTGGCCCGGTGGCGGGCCCTGGGCAGCGACGAGGGCGCCTCCTACGACCGCGAGGTGACGGTCGACGCCTCGGCGGTGGCCCCCTGGATCACCTTCGGGACCAACCCGGGGCAGGGGATCCCGGTCGACGGCCGGGTCCCGGATCCGGCCCGCGAGGCCGACCCGGCCGCGCGCGGAACGCTGGAGGCGGCGCTCCGGTACATGGGGCTCCGGCCCGGCCAGGCCCTGCTGGGCCAGAAGGTGGACGCGGTGTTCATCGGCAGCTGCACCAACGGCCGGCTGGAGGACATGCGCGAGGCGGCCCGGGCCATGAAGGGACGGAAGGTGAAGGTCCGGACCCTGGTGGTGCCCGGCTCTCACCGGGTGAAGAAGGCGGCGGAGGCCGAGGGGCTCGATCGGGTGTTCCGGGAGGCGGGCGCGGAGTGGCGCGAGCCGGGCTGCTCGATGTGCATCGCCATGAACGGCGACGACCTCCGTCCCGGCCAGTACTGCGTTTCCACCTCCAACCGGAACTTCGAGGGGCGCCAGGGGGCGGGGGGGCGGACGCTCCTCGCCAGCCCCCTCACCGCGGCGGTGGCGGCGGTCGCCGGGGCGGTGGCGGACCCCCGCCGTGCGGCGGAGGGAGCCTAGCCATGGAGCCCGTTCGCATCATCCGCAGCCGCACGCTGGTCCTGCCCCGCGAGAACGTGGACACCGACCAGATCATCCCGGCCCGCTTCCTCAAGACCACCGACCGCAGGGGGCTCGGCAAGGCGCTCTTCTCCGACTGGCGCTACGACGCAGTCGGTGCGCCGCGCCCGGACTTCGTCCTCAACCGGCCGGAGGCCGCCGGCTGTCGCATCCTGGTGGCCGGCGACAACTTCGGCTGCGGCTCCTCCCGGGAGCACGCCCCCTGGGCGCTCGTCGACCACGGCTTCCAGGCGGTGATCTCCACCCGCATCGCCGACATCTTCCGGGGCAACTCCCTCAAGAACGGCCTGCTGCCCGTGGTGCTGGACGCGCAGAGCCATGCGCGGCTCCTGGCGGCGCCCGGGGCCGAGGTGACCGTCGACCTCGAGGCGCAGACCGTCAGCCTGCCGGGTGGCGGCACCGCCGCCTTCACCGTCGACGCCTTCTCCCGCCACTGCCTGCTGAACGGCGTCGACGAGCTGGGCTTCCTCCTCTCGCAGGAGAAGGCCATCGCCGCCTACGAGGGGGCGAGATGACGCGCTGCCTCGCCGGACTCCCGTCCGGGCTCCGGGTCCTCCTCGCGTCGAGTGTATAGCGGCGGGCCGCCGCGCCGCGCGGGCCGTCGGCCTGCGGCGCGGGGGGGCCCGCCTCCTCCGTGGCGAGAAACCGGAACTTCGAGACGAACCCGACGTACACTTCGAGGAAACCAATGGCCAAGCAGAAGACGACGGGCGCGGTGGCGGTGGTGCGCGCCCTGCAGGCGGAGGGCGTGGAGGTCATCTTCGGCATCCCCGGGGGGGCCATCCTGCCGCTCTACGACGCGCTCCACGGGGTGAAGTCCCCCCGGCACATCCTGGTCCGGCACGAGCAGGTGGGCGGGCACGCGGCCGAGGGGTACGCGCTCGCGACCGGCAAGGTGGGCGTCTGCCTGGGCACCTCCGGGCCGGGCGCCACCAACCTCGTCACCCCCATCGCCGACGCCTACATGGACTCGGTCCCGCTGGTGGCCATCACCGCCAACGTGGCCCGCTCGCTCATCGGCACCGACGCCTTCCAGGAGGCGGACATCACCGGCATCACCGTGCCGATCACCAAGCACAACTGGCTGGTGACCGAGGTGGAGGATCTGCCGGAGGTGCTGAAGGAGGCGTTCTACGTGGCCCGCACCGGTCGGCCCGGACCGGTGCTGGTGGACATCCCCAAGGACGTCCTCAACGCCAGCCTGGAGTTCGAGTACCCGGAGCAGGTGGACATCCCCGGCTACCACCCGCCGGTGCGCGAGGAGCCACGGCTCAAGGACGCGGCCCTGCTCATCCGCTCCTCCACCCGTCCGGTGATCTACCTGGGAGGCGGGGTGCGCAGCGCCTCGGCGCACAAGGAGGTGTTCGCCTTCTGCGAGCTCCTCGACGCGCCGGTGGTCACCACCGTCCACGGCAAGGGGGCATTCCCCGAGACCCACCCGCTCTGCCTGGGCATGTTCGGCATGCACGGCGCCCGCTACGCCAACTACGCGGTGCAGGGCTCCGATCTGATCGTGGCCCTGGGGGCGCGCTTCGACGATCGGGTCACCGGCAAGCTGTCGACCTTCGCCCCCGAGGCCAAGATCGTCCACCTGGACATCGACCCGGCCGAGATCTCCAAGCTGGTCACGGCCACGGTGCCGCTGGTGGGCGACCTGAAGCTGCTCCTGCCCCAGCTGCACCAGGAGGTGCTGAAGGGCTTCGAGCAGCACCACCGGCCGGACATCTCCGCCTGGAAGCGCAAGGTGGGCGACTGGCGGGAGAAGCACCCGCTCCGCTACGCGCAGGATCCGGCCGGGCCGCTGCTCCCCCAGTACGTCATCGAGACCATCTGGAGGAAGACCCAGGGCAAGGCGGTGGTCACCACCGGCGTGGGCGCGCACCAGATGTTCGCCGCGCAGTGGTGGAAGACCACCGAGCCCCGCCAGTTCATCACCTCGGGCGGGCTGGGGACCATGGGCTTCTGCCTGCCCTCGGCCATCGGCATCCAGCTGGCCCGGCCCGAGGCGCTGGTGGTGGGCATCGACGGCGACGGCAGCTTCCAGATGACGCTGCAGGATCTGGCCACCGCTTCCGAGCACCGGCTGCCCATCAAGATGTTCATCCTCAACAACCTCTTCCTGGGCATGGTCCGCCAGTGGCAGGAGCTGTTCTACTCGGAGCGGTTCGCGGAGACGCCGCTGGCCGATCTGCCCGACCTGGTGAAGCTGGCCGATGCCTACGGCTGCCTGGGGATGCGGGTGCGGACGGTGGCCGAGCTGGACCAGGCCATCGATCGGGCCCTGGCCAACGACAAGGGGCCCACCATCGTGGATGTGCGCATCCGCCCCGAGGCCAAGGTCTACCCCATGGTGCCGGCCGGTGCCCCCCTCAACGACATGATCGATGGTGAGTGACATGGAACGGAACGAACCCCGACCCAACGGCAGCTCCACGCACACCCTGAGCCTGCTGGTGGAGAACAAGCCCGGCGTGCTGCACCGGATCACCGGCCTCTTCTCCCGCCGCCACTACAACATCGCCTCCCTCACCGTCGGCCCCACCGAGGTGCCCGACTACTCGCGCATCACCATCGTGGTCCGCCTGGGCAGCAAGTCGGTGGAGCAGGTGGTCCGCCAGGTGCAGAAGCTGGTGCCGGTGGTGGAGGTCCGGGAGCTATCGCCCCAGGACCTGATCGAGCGCGAGCTCCTGCTGGTGAAGATCCACACCCCGGAGTCGAACTACTCCGAGCTGCGGGCGCTGGCCGAGACCTACGAGGCCACCATCGTCGACGTCTCCCCCGACGCCCTGGTGGTGGAGGCCAGCGGTCCGGCCGGAAAGCTCGACGCCCTGGAGGAGCGGCTGCGCAAGTTCGGCATCCAGGAGCTGTGCCGCTCCGGCCGCATCGCCCTGGAGCGCGGCTTCAAGACCCTGGCCCCGCCTTCGCTCAAGGGCGAAGCCCACGGGGAGCTACCGCCGCCGCAGATCTCGCCCCCCTGACACGAAAGGTGAACGACATGGCTGCGACCATCTACTACGACAAGGACGCCAACCTCGACCTGCTCAAGAAGCGCAAGGTGGCCATCATCGGCTACGGCTCGCAGGGGCACGCCCATGCCCTCAACCTGCGCGACTCCGGCGTGGACGTGCGGGTGGGCCTGGCCGCGGGCTCGAAGTCCCGGGCCAAGGCGGAGGGGGCGGGGCTCAAGGTGATCTCGGTGGCCGAGGCCTCGCGGGAGGCCGACGTCATCATGGTGCTCATCCCCGACCAGACCCAGAAGAAGGTCTACGACGAGGAGATCGCCCCGGCGCTCTCCAAGGGCAAGGCGCTCTTCTTCGCCCACGGATTCAACATCCACTTCGGGCAGATCCGCCCGCCCGCCGAGGTGGACGTGCTCCTGGTCGCCCCCAAGGGGCCGGGCCACATGGTGCGCCGGCAGTACCAGGACGGCCGCGGCATCCCCTGCCTCATCGCCGTCCACCAGGACGCCACCGGCCAGGCCAAGGCCCTCGGCCTGGCCTACGCCCGCGGCATCGGCGGCACCCGCGCCGGCACCCTGGAGACGACCTTCAAGGAGGAGACCGAGACGGATCTCTTCGGCGAGCAGGCGGTCCTCTGCGGCGGGGCCTCGGCGCTGGTCAAGGCCGGGTTCGAGGTCCTGACCGAGGCCGGGTACCAGCCGGAGAGCGCCTACTTCGAGTGCCTCCACGAGCTGAAGCTGATCGTCGACCTCATGTACGAAGGGGGGCTGGCCTGGATGCGCCACTCCATCTCCGACACGGCCGAGTACGGCGACTACACCCGCGGGCCCCGGGTGGTGACCGCCCAGACCAAGGACGAGATGCGCAAGATCCTGAAGGAGATCCAGACTGGCCAGTTCGCCAAGGAGTTCATCCTGGAGAACCAGGTCGGCCGCCCGGTCTTCGACAAGCTCCGCGAGGCAGAGAAGTCGCACCCGGTCGAGGAGGTGGGCAAGCGCCTCCGCGACATGATGAGCTGGATCCGCGAGGCCAAGAAGGACTCGTCGGACCCGGGGAGCCGCTGAACGCGTATCGCCCGGGGGGCGGGGAGCGACCCGTCCCCCGGCCGCGACCCCCATGTGGTTGACATCCACGCCGAAATCCTTATCGTACGGCGTCTTTTTGGCAGTCCCGGAGGCCCATGGCCATCCCGCAGAGAGATCCCCGAGGCGGAACCGGCAGCCGCGACGCACGCACCAATCGCCGGATCAAGGCGAGGGAGGTGCGCGTCATCGGTTCCGAGGGCGAGCAGCTCGGAGTGCTTCCCATCGAGCAGGCGCTGGCGCGCGCGCAGGAGCTGGGGATGGACCTCGTCGAGGTCAGCCCCATGGCCAAGCCGCCCGTCTGCAAGATCATGGATTACGGGAAGTTCAAGTACCTCGAGAAGAAGAAGCAGAACGAGGCCAAGAAGAAGCAGGTCGTGGTCCAGCTCAAGGAGGTGAAGCTCCGCCCCCGGACCGAGGAGCACGACTACGACGTGAAGCTCAAGAAGGTGCGGGAGTTCCTGGAGGAGGCCAACAAGGCCCGCATCACCGTCATGTTCCGCGGCCGGGAGATGTCGCACAGGGAGCTGGGGCAGAAGGTGCTCCAGCGCGTCATCGAGGATCTGCGCGACACGGCGGTGATCGAGGCGGCCCCCCGGTTCGAGGGGCGACAGATGTTCATGATCCTGGCCCCCAACCCCCGCATGCTCCAGGCCCAGCGCGACCGCGCCCGGGCCGCCGCCCTGCAGCAGCCGGCCGGCGCCGCTGCGCCGGCGCCGGCTGCCGCTGCCCCGGGCGAGCCCGCTGCGCCCGGCCAGGACGCGCCGCCGCAGCCCGCACCCCAGCCTGCGCCGGCCCCGTCCCAGGCGCCCGCCAGCCCCGGGCCGCGCTAGCGGCGCCGAAGAACCCGAGGACCGACACGCCATGCCCAAGCTGAAGACCAAGAGCAGCGCCAAGAAGCGCTTCCAGGTGAGGAAGAGCGGCAAGGTGAAGTTCCGCCGTGCCGGCGTCCGCCACCTGGCCACGTTCGGCAAGACCAAGAAGCAGAAGCGCCAGCTGCGTGGCACCGGGCAGCTCACGCCCATGGACGCTAAGAAGATCAAGGAGAACTTCCCCTACACCCGGTGAGGGCGGGGAGGCCGCAGGAAACAGCGATGCCCAAGCGGGGAGCCGAAGCGCGCCCGGTCTGTCACCCAGTGTGACGGGCCCGACGCCTCCCGCCGGCAAGGAGAAGGACGATGCGCGTCAAGAAGGGGATCAAGGCCCGCCGCCGCCGCAACCGCGTGCTCAAGCTCGCCAAGGGCTTCCGCGGCCGAAGGAAGAGCTGCTACAAGCGCGCCAACCAGGCGGTGGAGCGCGCCCTCAACTACTCCACCCGGGATCGCCGCCAGAAGCGGCGCGACTTCCGCGCCCTGTGGATTGTCCGCATCAACGCCGCGGCCCGCCAGAACGGCACGACCTACTCGCGCCTGGTGGCCAGCATGAGGAAGGCGGGGGTGGCGCTGGACCGGAAGATCCTGGCCGACCTTGCCGCCTCGCTGCCGGGCGACTTCGCGGCCGTGGTGAAGGCCGCCCAGGCCTAGGCCCGTGGCCGACCTGCTCTCGCAGCTTGAGGCGCTGGCCGCGAGCGCTCGCCAGGCCGTCGGCGCCATCGCGGACGAGAAGGGCCTGGAGGAGCTGCGGGTCCGCTTCCTGGGCAAGAAAGGCGAGCTCTCCCAGGTCCTGCGGGGCATGGGGCAGCTCGTGGCCGAGCTGCGCCCCAGGGTCGGCGAGGTCGCCAACCGCGTCCGCGACGAGGTGGAGCAGCTCCTGGCCGAGGGGAAGAGGCGCCTCGCAGCCGCCCAGCTCGAGGCCGAGCTCAAGGGGCCGCCCATCGACGTGACGCTGCCGGGCCGGGCACTCCTGCCCCGCGGCCACCGGCACCCCATCACCCGCGCCACCGAGGAGATCACCGCCACCTTCGCTCGACTCGGCTTCGAGGTGGCGAGCGGCCCGGAGATCGAGCTCGACGCCTACAACTTCGAGGCGCTGAACATCCCCGCCGACCATCCCGCCCGCGACATGCAGGACACCTTCTACCTGGAGGAGTCCACGCTCCGCGACGGGGTGAAGCCGGGGACGGTGCTCCTTCGCACCCACACCTCGCCGGTGCAGATCCGGACCATGCTGCGGATGGGCAAGCCGCCGGTGCGGATCATCTGTCCGGGCCGCGTCTATCGCTCCGACTACGACCAGACCCACTCGCCCATGTTCCACCAGGTGGAGGGGCTGTGCGTCGACCAGCGGATCACCTTCGCCGACCTGAAGGGCGTGCTGGCCGCCTTCGCCCGCGCCTACTTCGGCCCGGGGACCCGCACCCGCTTCCGGCCCAGCTACTTCCCCTTCGTCGAGCCCGGTGCGGAGATGGACGTCTCCTGCTCCCTCTGCGGCGGGAAGGGGAGGCTGCCGGACGGGAGCGGCGGGACCCGCCGCTGCGGCACCTGCAAGGAGACCGGCTGGCTCGAGGTGCTGGGCGCCGGCATGGTCCACCCCCGGGTGCTCGAGAACGGCGGCATGGACCCGGCCCGGAACACCGGCTTCGCCTTCGGCATGGGGGTCGAGCGCCTGGCCATGCTGCGCTACGGCATCGACGACCTGCGCCTCTACTTCGAGAACGATCTCCGCTTCCTGGAGCAGTTCTAGGCCATGCGCGTCTCGCTGAAGTGGCTCTCCGAGCTTCTCGGCCCCCTCCCGCCCCCGGAGGAGGTCGCCCGGAGGCTCACCGCCGTGGGCTTGGAGGTGGAGGCGGTGGAGCGGCTGGGGGCGGGGCTCGAGGGGGTGGTGGCGGCCCGCATCGTCTCCTCGGACAAGCACCCCAACGCCGAGAAGCTCTCCCTCACCCGGGTCGACGCCGGGAAGGGGGAGCCCCTGCAGATCGTGTGCGGCGCCAAGAACTACAAGGTGGGCGACCTCGTCCCGCTGGCCACGGTGGGCGCGGTGCTGCCCGGCGGCGCGCGCATCGAGAAGGCGAAGCTGCGCGGGGTGGAGTCCTCCGGCATGCTCTGCAGCGCCCGGGAGCTGGGGCTGGCCGAGGATGCCAGCGGGCTGCTCATCCTGGCCGCCGACGTCGCCCCGGGCACGCCGCTGGCGCGAGCGCTGGGGCTCGACGACGTGCTCCTCGAGGTGAACGTCACCCCCAACCGGCCCGACGTGCTCTCGCACCTGGGCGTGGCCCGCGAGCTCTCCGCGCTCCTCGGGGTCGAGGTGCGCCGGCCCGCGGCCGGGCTGGCCGAGGGTGGCCCGCCGGCGAGCGAGGCGGTGCGGATCCGCATCGAGGCGCCGGAGAAGTGCGGGCGCTACGCCGCCCGGGTGATCGAGGGGGTGAAGATCGGCCCCTCGCCGGCCTGGATGGCCCGGCGCCTGGAGGCCTGTGGCGTCCGCTCCATCTCCAACGTGGTCGACGCCACCAACCTGGTGCTCCTGGAGCTCGGCCACCCGCTCCACGCCTTCGACCTGGACCGGGTCGGCGGGCGGGAGATCGTGGTCCGCACCGCCCGGCCCGGCGAGCACATCACCACCCTGGACGGGAAGGACCGGGCCCTCGAT
>Ga0335071_10004163_pt1 | contig 15139 bp, 14 predicted proteins | sample Lox_Sample_15_FD_206724 | JGI IMG/M metagenome (GOLD analysis project Ga0335071, IMG submission 206724) | Soil microbial communities from Loxahatchee National Wildlife Refuge, Florida, United States - Lox_Sample_1.5 | ecosystem: Environmental > Terrestrial > Soil > Wetlands | place: USA... | reverse complement strand
GTTTCTGGCTGAGAAGGTAGAAACCAGGAAGGACTTCAAGGACGCAGTCACGAAAGGTTACGCCTTATTTCAGGGATACTTCTTCAGCAAACCGGTAATGGTTTCAGGGAAGGACATCCCCACTATCAAGCTCAATTACATGGAGATGGTACGGGAAGTAAACCGCCGGGAACTCGACTTCTTTCAGCTGGAAAAGGTGATCAAGCAGGATCCTTCCCTGTGTTACACGCTGCTTAACTACATCAACTCCGCATATTTCGGACTCCGCGAGCATATCACCTCTATCAGGCACGCTATGGTCTTACTGGGCGAAAGTGAAGTGAGAAAATGGGCTTCCCTCGTCCTCTTCACATTCATCGGGAAGGACAAACCATCTGAAGTCATCGTCACTTCCCTCATCAGGGCCAAAATGTGCGAGGCACTCACCCCTCACGTTGGCCTTAAGGGGGCCGAGTCAGAACTCTTTTTCGTGGGCATGTTTTCCCTGCTGGACGTTCTTATCGGTAGGCCCTTGTCTGAGATAGTCAAGTCGATGCACCTATCTGCCGAGGTGAAGAATGCCCTCCTCGGCATCAAGAACAAATACAGGGATATTTTTGAACTGGTTATAAATTATCAGAGCGGGAATTGGGAGAAGTTCTTGAAGTCTATCAATAAGCTCTCGCTAAACCAGACAATAGTACCAAAGCTCTACCTGGAATCGGTCGAATGGGCTGACCAGATTGCGAGCCTCAAAGAGGATTCCGGGAACTGACGCCTCTTTATAATAGCCTGCCTGAAAGTGGTTGATTTTTCTCATTCGCCTATGTTATAGAATTCACAAGCAACACACAATCAACGAATATTCGCGGTACAGGAGCACCCGTACGCCCGCGATGGAGATTCATAATGAGCAACTTCCTTGACAAACTCACCATCAGGATTATGAGGGACGACGACCTTGACGCAATCGTTGACATAGACACCAAGGTGCTCGGGGAACCACGACGAGATTACTGGGTGACGAAGATCATCAAGCAAGCTGATTCGCGCCCCCACGACGCATCTCTCGTAGCCGAGGTAGACGGGAAAGTGACGGGTTTCATTCTCGGCGAGGTCAGCGGGTGGGAATTCAAAGTCCCGAACAACATTGGCTGGATAGACACAATCGGTATAGATCCGGATTACCAGAATCGAGGCATAGCCAAAGAGCTGGCCAATGCGTTAGTAACCAATCTCAGGGCTCACAGTGTTGATACCATTTATACGCTTGTTAACTGGAACGATTGGGATCTTCTTCAGTTTTTCCATGCGATGGGATTTACACGCGGGGATATGATTAATCTTGTCCTGAAAGTCTAGCCTTTCTTATCGGGCAGGCGCAACTTCATGCCAGCCATAATGCGATCATTTCTGAGCTTATTTACCTTCTTCAGCGTTACCATGTTCACGCCATACTTCTCAGAGATGTCTGAAAGGTTCTCTCCTTTTTTCACCGTGTGATACTTTGCGGCCGGTCTGGGCTGAGTCATTTTCTTGCTGACCAGCTCGATCCGCATGTTCGGGTAAATCTGGTCCTTCTTGAGCCTGTTGATCTCTTTCAGTGTGGCGACATCAACACCATATTTCTCGGAGATATCTGTCAGCCGCTCACCTTTCTTGACAATGTGAAACGCCTTTACTTCTTTCTTCTTCTCAGCCTTGGGAGCCGTCTTGGGTACTGCAGGTGTCTCATTGCGGGCTTCCAAATGCTTCGCCGACACTTCCGTTTTCGGTGCACCTGCCGTCCTGACGTCCTCTTCGCTTTTGTTCGCAACCTGCTTATAGAATGATGGAATGTAGATCGCGCTTCCCTGCTTTGTTTTCAAGCCTCCATCGCAGTAATTGACCAGTGTGAGCTCGGCATAGGAGACGCCGTAGCGTTTCATGATCTTCGGTAGAGAATCTTTCTTCTTCACGATATGCGTCGTGAAACCCTTTACCTTACGTTCGTTCTGCAGCGCCTGAACCATATTCTCCCGGAACTCCTGTGCTTCAATCCCAGTTGGAAGTTTCATAGCATAAGACTGTGCATCGGGCGGTGTTATGCCTGTCAGCAGTTCCGGGTTGAGCGACTTGATTACGGCCATCTCAACAGACGCGGCGCGCGCTACAGTCTCGAGCCGCACACCCCCCGGGACCTGTACCCGAATAAACTCGATAGGGCTCTCATACGCGATGTTGGTGAATCCATACTTTTCGGGATTCTTCGCAATAATGGCCGCAGCTATCAGTTGAGGAATATATTCCCGCGTCTCTTTCGGCAGCGTATTGTATTTGCTCAGCTCCCAGAAATCGGTTGTCTCATGGCGTAGTATCGCCCTTTCAATCCGTTTTTCTCCAGCATTGTACCCGGCCGCTGCCAGGTACCAGTCACCAAACTGATTGAACAGGCTTCGAAGGTACCGTGCCGCTGCTATGGTTGATTTTTCCGGGTCTCTTCTCTCATCAACCCAGTGATTCACTCTGAGGCCGTATCGCTCCCCGGTCTCGTAGATGAATTGCCATGGGCCGCACGCCTTCATCGGCGAATAAGCCCTCGTATTGAAGCCGCTCTCAATCATCGCCAGGTAGACAAGGTCCTCAGGCAGATTGTGCTGCCTCAATATGTCCCTGATCATCGGCACGTACCGCTCCGAGCGGCGCAGCCAGTTCGTAAAGACTTTTCTCTTTTCGACGGTGAAAAAATGGATGAAGTATTGAACAGCCTCGTTGAAAACTACGGGGATATCAAAGTTCTCAAGGGAACCAGGGCCAACAAGAAGAGGCGACTCTTCTTCCTCTATCTCAACGGAGGAGGAATCACTCGGATCACCGACCGCCCTCCCCTTCCCGGCAGGCAGCGTTATACTCAGATCGTTCCGGTCGTTTGCCAGAGACTGCCGATCTTCTAACATCGGCACGGCCACCGGTACGGACGCTATTGCGCTAGACCCATTTGGAGCGAGGGCAGTTGCCATTCCGAAAACAGCCAGCATGCACACGAGTCCGAGCAGCGCTTTTCTCATCCCTCCTGTCCTAGCAAAAAGAATACCACCGGCCCTACTATCTTGATAATAAAGTCCAAAAGCCTGTCTGTCAACAGAAAAATGACCTAAGTGCGTCATAAGCCTAGCTTTTTACCGAGTATGCCCCTATAGCCTCTGGCGAATTCCGCGCCATTCATTCTCTTGCGATTCTCCATTTGTACGTCCCTTAACAGGACAGAACCGCCCGGCGTGGCTATCAGCAACCCTCCAGGCAATACTTCGAGCACCCTGCCCGGCTCCGCCTCTTCAGTTCGGTGCCCAAAGTCGGCTGCAAACACCTTCAACAGCTTGCCGTCGATATACGTGTAAGCTGTGGGCCAGCCTACCAGCGCCCTGACCTGCCTTACGATCTCACTTGCACCTGCAGCCCAATTGATCAGCCCCATCTCCCTGCTGATCATGGGAGTGTAGGTAGCATCCTCCTCTTTTTGAGCCCTGCCTTCCGGCAGTCCGCCCTGTTCGATCTCTCCTAAAAATCCTGGTAGCAGCACTGCTGTTCTTTGGGAAAGCCTCTCTGACAGCCTTTCAGCATCTTCGCTCTCCTCAATACAAAACCGCTCCTGATACAGGATGTCACCTGCATCCATCCTTTCGCTCATTCTGATGATGCTGATGCCCGTCTCTGACTCTCCGTTTCGGACAGCCCACTGAATGGGCGCAGGTCCACGATATTTCGGCAGAAGCGAAGGATGAACATTGATGGAGCCGATCGCCGGCGCATCGAGAAACCATTTAGGTATGATAAGCCCAAAGCTGACTACCACGAGCAAATCCGGTCTGAGCGCCGCTATGTCATGGGCAACCGGATCTTTGAAAGAATCAAGCTCAAAAAGAGGCAATTCAAGGCTACGTGCAAACTGAGCCACATCACTGTCACCCACCACATAACCCCGCCCTTTTGGCTTTGCTCTTTTCGTAACAACAAAAGAGACCAGGGAATGAATCGATTGAAGAGGAGGAACCGAAAAACGTGAGGAACCGAAGAAAAGTACCCTCATCTACTCCTTCATATATTCCTTTCGGAATAGTTGTCTCTTGATGGGGCTCAAATGGTCTACGAAGAGAATCCCGTTCAGGTGGTCAATCTCATGCTGACAAGCCCTGGCCAACAACCCTTCGCACTCCATTGTGAATTCTTTGCCGTCCACACCGACAGCCTTCACCAGTACCTTCTTTGCCCTTTTCACTGTCTCGTAAAATCCGGGCAGACTCAGGCAGCCTTCCTCGGCGGTCTCTTCTGAAGCGAGTTCGATAATCTCAGGATTAATGAGGACGAGCGGCTCCGATTCCTTTTCCAATCCAATGTCGAGGGTTATGATCCTCACAGCAAGACCTACCTGGTTAGCTGCCAGACCCACGCCCCGAGCCGCACGCATGGTTTCGATCATGTCTTCTGAGAGCCTGCAGAGTTCACCAGAGACATCGGTCACCTTGTCAGCAACTTTCCTGAGCACCGGATCGGGATACTTTCGGATGGGATGGATTGCCATGGCCCATATTTTAATCTGGCGTCATGGCATAGTCAACTTGCGCGGATACTTCCTTATGTTCTGCGGGTCAGGCGTTTGTCCAGTCTATAACAACTACCCTCCGTCTGCTTGGAATAGCGCTTCATCTCCGAAGCTATTTCCGTTATCTCAACTGAGAGGGTGAATGGTACAAATTTGTTGTGCGCCACGCCGATAGAGATGGACATTATGGGGAAAGAGAGGCTGTTTCCGGTCCTGTCAACTGCCTCTATGAAACCCTTCTCCCTTTCCTCCTCATCGTAGAATATCGAGATGATGCCGTCGAAATTTCGTATGATCTTCTCTGATATAACGCCAACCTGCTCGTAATTGACGATGAATACGAAGTCGTCTCCTCCGATGTGGCCGATGAAGCTGTTGGCCGGCTGCTCCTCCTTGACTGTGTTGAGAATCAGCCTTCCTACCATTTTGAGCACCTCGTCGCCGCGAGAGAACCCGTACTTATCGTTGAATGGTTTGAAGTCATCGAGGTCAGCCCAGGCCACCGCAAAGACTTCGCCTGAATCAAGCCTGCTCTGTATCTGCTTGAGGATGGCGATATTGCCGGGGAGTCTTGTCAATGGGTTGATCTCCACAAAACGGGCTGACCGCTGCAGGCATAACTCGACGCGGGCCCTCAATTCAGCCTCCAGGTTCGACTTTCTCACGTAATCATCCGCGATCATGCCGTGCCGGTTGGGTGAAACCATGGTATCTTCAGCGACGACCATGACCGGAATCTGGCCAAAAATCGGATCGTTTTTTAAGTCGCTCAGGATCCCCCATGTCCAGGGATCATTGACGCCTGCCGACTCGATGACAATAAGGTCGGGCATAGAGCTGTATACATAGTCGAGGGAGGATTGAATATTACTGAAGAGAACCACACGAAAGGAATCGGCCAGAAGACGCTCCAGCTTGTTTCGCAGGACCAGATCCGCAGTGAGCAGCACGACCGATTTCAAGCTGCCCTTCCCGGCACCAGGAGATCTTCCGTTTGTGACAGCACGTCCTCCGTAGCGATCAATATCTCTCGTATATCCGCGTCGGAAAGATCCAGCAACCGCCAGGCGGTCTCGTTGACGTTCGGCACCAGTCCGTCACCCGCAAAGCCGAAACCCCTCCCCCTGACAAGTATATCGGAGAAATGCACGATCGCCGTCTGGAGGCCGTAATGCTTCGCAAGAGTGGGCCGATGATGATACGCGATCTCCTCGACCAGGCTGCGCGGAAAATTCCACTTCTTTCCTATCCAGGCAGCGACCTCACCATGCGTCGCGCCGAAAAATTCCCTCTCCGCCTCAGTGATAAACATACACCTCGTGCCGGCTTCGTCCATAGACTGCTTGTACACGTCCGGGAACTGGAGGCTAAGGAAGACCTTGCCGATATCGTGGAGCAATCCGGCCACCGAGACCTCCTCCGGGTCCTTCAGTCCTTTTTTCTTACCGATGATTCCGCACACTATCGCACAGCCAACGGAGTGCTCCCAGAGCCCGACAATCGATTTGCGCATAATCTCCAATACAGAAACCCCGAGGAGCAAGCCCCTGGCGACATTCAAACCGAGAAGGAGCAAAGCCTGGGTCAGCGACGATATGCGCCCTGGAAATCCGTAAATCGGTGAATTCACGACTTTCAGAATTTTTGCGGCAAGTACAGGGTCCTGAGAGACAACCGTTGCTATTTCAGCCAGTGAAACTCTCGGATTTTCACACATTTCCAGCAACTTCCTCAGAACCGTCGGGATGGTGGGAAGCGCACCCATTTGTTCAATTTGCGATCTCACGTCACGTGCAGTCAGCACGAGTAAAGCTCCTCTAAATGCCCCTGCAGTAGGTTTCTCAGCTCTTCCATGTGCGGCTTTCCGCGGGTCCTGGCGAATCGTGCATCCAGGGCCGATAGCTCGTCTTCAAGGCGTACTGCGTCCGCCTCGCGCTTTACGAATACGTACCGGACGTTTGCATTGACGAGTTTCTGAATAATCTTATCCGTTACGACAGTGCCCTCGTTGATAAGCTTCACGCCGGCATCGTTGCTTACAGCTTTCGAAAGCTGCATGCCGACCTCCACGTATTTGAGTGCAATCCTAGACATACGATTCCTCTAATACGTTATCGACCATAGCGGCCTCAGGTTAAATGCAAAAAGCAATTTTTTTCAACCTGAGGATGATATCTTGATAGTCGGGGCTTATATTGTATCAGGCAAACAGAATCACACCGTGGAGGGAAAACATGGCAAGACAAGATAGGCTGTTGCAGGAAGATGTACATGATCCCTATTTCGTCAAACAGAGATACCGTGATCCTTCAGTGTGCCAACGGTGCGGTGTTCTCTTCAGGAATGGCGCATTTGAATGGGTCAAGAAATTGCCCCCGCAAGCAGCCAAGATGGTCTGTCCAGCATGCCGCAGAATAGAAGACAAGTTCGAAGGCGGCGTCGTAACCCTCGCAGGCGATTTTCTTTTGCAGCACAAGAGCGATATCATGAACATTATCGCGAACACCCAAAAGGCGGAGCAAACGTCCCGTCCCCTTGAGAGGATCATCTCCTTGATAGACACCGGCACGAAGATAGAGATCCGCACGACCTATGAGCATATTGCCCGCAGGATAGGCGAAGCGGTCAACAAGGCATACAAGGGCGAACTTTCGGTTCAATACCCCGAAGGTGAGAAATACGCGCGGATATTCTGGAGGAGAGGCGAGGCATAAAAAGCCCCCGTATTGTCAAACCGCAGGTTCTGCTCGCTGAAATCCTCTGAGGAAAGCGTTCGGATAAGGTGCAGCGCTGCCTGCTTTTGGTCCTTGAAGGGAATGCCGCCATTACGGAGCCTCACCGGGACTACTCTTCCCCATACAAGATTCCCTGTCTCCAGGTCCAGTTCGGCGTGGAGTATCAGGCTGATCCCACTGACACCCTGCGTGTTGATGCCTCTGTACGTAGCGAAATTCCCGAGACTGTACGCGATCAGTTTGTTCTTGTAGAGTTCGAAGCCCCGTACGACGTGCGGACCGTGCCCTATGAGCAGGTCTGCTCCGGCATCCACCGCCTCATGAGCAAATCGTTTTGTCTCGCCTCTTCTTTCCCCCTCATGGAATTCGGCGCCATCGCCTATGTGAAGCGCATCTGTTCCTTCGGGGCCTGCATGAAACGAGACGATAAGAATATCGTTTTCGGCTTTCAGTTTTTTCACTACGCGCCTCATGCCGTTGATGTCCAGGACTGACGGGAAAGATGAGCCGTTCTTCGAAAAGGAAAACCCCACCAGAGCCACTCTTTTCCCGGCGACGCGAATCCTTGCAACGTCCTTACCACCTGCCGGCTGCACAAATGCGCCCCGCAGGGTTGCCCGGGTACTTCTCTCCCCTTCAAGCCCAAAGTCCAGGATATGGTTGTTCGCGGTGCTCACCACGTTGAAGCCTGCCTCCGCCAGGTGCGCAACGTATCTGGTCGGCGTCCTGAACGTGTAGCACACTGCCGATTCTTCCCGGCCGGCACATTTGTCTGTGATGCCTCCGTCAATAAGGGGACCCTCCAGGTTGCCGAACACTACGTCTGCGCCCCTCAGGCTCTTCCGTACCTCTCGAAAAAGATGCTGCCCGTCGTGGGGAGGGAGTTTCTCTGCAGGAAAGGTCGTCCCCATCATGACATCACCGACCGCCGCGATCGTGAGAAATCTTTTCTGTTGGACTGCAGGGTCGACAGATACTGTGATCAGCAGGAATATCAGCGCGGGAGTCATGCACAACGCGCAACGGGACAGTAGACTCGCCAATGGGTTACCTCGGAGTAACTGTAGCACACCGCCAGATCTCTTTCCAACACACCGTGCTTCGCGTCTCTCGTGCCCCCGCGCAATCGTGCCTGCGTGTTATAATAACGCGTGAGCCTAGTCGTCAGGGAAATACAGGCCAAGTCCATTCTCTCTCGGTCCGGGATCGAGGGCATCAGCTATACCGTCAATCCCTATACAGGGTGCTCCCATGGATGCCGTTACTGCTACGCCACTTTTATGAAGAAATATAGCGGCCATACTGAGCCATGGGGCCAATTCGTGGACGTGAAACTGAATGCACCGGTGCTTCTCGGACGTCAACTCCCGCGGGCCCAGAACGGCACCATCATTCTCAGCAGCGTCACCGATCCTTATCAGCATCTTGAAGGGAAGTATAAACTTACGCGTGAGTGCCTCTCAGTGCTTTCAAAGTACGAATTCCCTGTCGAGGTTCTTACGAAATCCCCTCTCGTGACAAGAGACGTGGACGTGATCGAGAAGTGTAAACACATCGAGGTGGGATTGACCATAACAACCGATGACGATCGGGTAAGGCGGATTTTCGAGCCGCAAGCCCCATCCGTGGAAAAGCGCTTCGCCGCTCTTCGTTCTCTCCGCGACGCCGGAATCAGAACCTATGTCTTTATAGGGCCTGTGCTGCCTATGCGTCCCGAGGCGCTCGCGAAGCAGATACGTCCTCACGTGGACCGGGTCTTGATAGATGCGATGAACTACTCTTCAAAAACTTTGGCTATTTACAGGGCTCACAGTCTGGAGGATTGGCTCAAGCCCGCGTACGTGCACAGCGTCATCGAGAGACTTCGCGACTCATTCAACGCCGTGCCCACGGAGATCTGTTAAATATTCTGCAGCCATGCTTCAAGCCTGCGGCAACCTTCCTTGAGCTGCTCCAGGCTATTCGCAAAAGAAAAACGGACATGGGAATCTGCCCTGAAGTTCCCGAAATCGTACCCCGGCGTGAGCGCCACCCCGGCCTCATGAAGCGCTTTTTCCACAAAGCGCATGCTGTCGAGCTTCCATCGCTCGATTCCCGCGTAGATATAGAAAGCTCCTTTGGGCTCAACAGGCACTGAGAAGCCAATTCTCCTCAATTCCGGCAGGAGAAAATCTCTCCTCTCCCGGTAAACTTGCCTCATTCGGTCCACTTCCGCCACACAGTCGAAAGCGCTCATGGCCGCGTACTGGGAAATCGTAGGAGGCGAGATGAAGACATTCTGCCCAACCTTCTGCATAGGACGGACAAGCGCCGGCGGAACAACTACCCACCCCAGCCGCCAACCTGTCATGGCATAGGTTTTCGAAAAGCCATCCACAACCACAATATCATCTGAAATCGAAAGCGCCGTGCGAAATGGGTCTCCGTACGTAAGTCCTGAATAAATTTCATCCACCACCATGACGCCTCTTTTCTTCCGGACGTACGACGAGAGCCGACCCAGCGTTTCGGGATTGTAGACTGTGCCGGTCGGATTCGCCGGGTTGGCAACCAGCATGAGATGGGGCAGCCTTCCCTCTTGCCGAAGATTCTCTTCTGTGATCTCGAATCCCGTATCCTCAGAGATAGGTATGGGAGCAATGCGGGCATCGGCGAGCAGGCCAAAATTCCTGTAACAGGGATATCCGGGGTCTGATAGCACAAGATTCCTTCTCCTGTTCAGCAGCACTGCCGACAAGAGGAGGAACGCACCTGAAGTGCCGTTCGTGATAATGATGCGTTCCGGTGAGATGGACACCTTGTAGGCGTTTTGGTAGTGTTCGGCGATCTTTTGGCGGAGCGCGGGAAGCCCAAGGCTTTCCGTGTAAAAGGTCCGGTTCTCCTCTATCGCCTGGATAGCGGCTCTCTTCACCGCTTGAGGCGTGTCGAAATCAGGCTCACCTATTTCCAGATGGACGATCTTTGCTCCTTTGCGCTCTATCTCTCGCGCCTGCTCCAAGAGCTCCATGACATAGAAAGGCCCTATCCTCTTCGCCTTCCCGGTCAACAGTATGTTATTCCGGCCGCTCATATTCTTCAGGCGTAAGCATACCATTTTTTGAGTGCGGGTGTTCAGGCGGGAGATTTCAGATACGGACGCGCACGGGTGCCTGTTTAGCCCTTTTCGTCGAAGGTGAAACCTCTTTGGCGGAAGAGCCGAAGACAAGCATCTACAACCTGAGGGCTATAAAGAATGCCCTTTTTTTCAGATATTTCTTCGAGGGCTTTATCTATGCCGAGGGCTTCCCTGTACGGCCTGCGCGACGCCATCGACTCCACAACGTCCGCCACTGCCAGAATCTCTGCCTCTACCGTCAGCGCCTCAGCCGTAAGCCCGGCCGGATAGCCTGAGCCGTTGCGGCGTTCATGATGCTGGAGCACAGCTTTGGCGACAGGCCAAGGGAATTCCAGGAGTTTGAGTATTTCGTAGCCGACGCTGGAATGAGTCCTGATGAGGCTCAATTCTGCATCGTTGATGCGGCCGGGTTTGCTCAGTATTTCTGCAGGCACAACGATCTTGCCGACATCGTGGAGAAAGCCGCTGACCCTGATGCCTTCGATCTGGTCTTCAGACATGCCCATCTCTTGAGCCACTGCTGACGCGAGCTTCGCAACTCGGCGCTGATGACCAGCCGTATAAGGATCCCGCATTTCACTCATGCACGCTATAGCTTCCACGGTTTGAGTAAGGGCTTTCTTCATGCCCTGAAGGCTCGTGGCAAGCTCGGTCTCCAAACGGAGAGACTTCAATGCCACTGTTATGTCGCCTGCAGCCTCCATCAAGAACTCTATCTCCTCAGCGCCGAAGGAATCCTTTTCCCCGGAATAGACTTCGAGGCTCCCCATCACTTCACCATTGCTGACGAGCGGCAGGGCAATGGTCGATCTGAAGCCACGGTTCATGGCCTCCGCCTTCCACGGGGCATACGAAGGATCGTGTTGTGTATCATTCACAACGCAGGGCGCTCCGGTGGAGATCGCTGTTCCTGTGGGGCCGCGGCCGGCAGCCAATTCGTCCCACGAAAGGGTGCAGAAGATGAGAAAACCATCGGCTGAACCCGCATGGGCCACTGGTCTGATCTCATATCGGTCCTTATCAAGAAGGCTTATGGTGACCAGCTTGAAATCCTCAACCGTCACGAGAGATTCACAGATCTGTTGAAAAAGCTCGGGCTCGCTTTTCACCCGAAGCAGGCTCTCGTTCATGTTCCGGACGGCCATAAGCAGACTGTTCATCTTTGTCCGTTTCTGCTCGGCCTTCTGCCTCTCACTCACATCCCTGAAAACGAGCACTGCACCGACTATGGTCCCGTTGTCGTCTACAATTGGAGCAGCGCTGTCATCCACGATGAGCTTGCTGCCGTCCTTCCCGATAAGTATGTTGTTTCTCAGATCAATAATAAGGCCTTCCTCCAGTACCTTTGCTACCGGGTTCTTGAGCAGAATGCATCCGTCCTCATCCCTGACACTGAAGACTTCGCTGAGGTCCTTGTCGAGAGCCTCCGGAAGCTTCCAGCCTGTCAGGACCTCTGCTACAGGATTCATGAACGTGATGCGTCCCTGTGTATTGGTGGCTATGACCGCGTCGCCTATGCTCCTGAGAGTGGTACCAAACCATCGCTCGCTCTCTTTGAGCCGTTTCTGCATGGTATGGCGGTACATGGCAACTTCGATGGTCGTGTGTAATTCTCTCTCATCAAACGGCTTAAGGATATACCCCGAAGGTTCGGTGACTTTTGCCCGGTTTAACGTATACTCGTCTGAGTACGCAGTGAGATAAATTACCGGGATGTGAAACTTGGATCGAATTGTCTCTGCGGCTTCCACGCCGTCGATGTCGCCCTTCAGTACAATATCCATGAGAACGAGGTCGGGTTGCAGCGACTCTGCTTTCCTGATTGCCTCCTCACCCGCAGAGGCCGTGCCGCATACGCCGTATCCAAGGCCTTTCAGGCTCTCCTGAATGTCCTTGGAGACAACACTCTCATCTTCAACAACAAGGATCCGGATCTGGTTCGTGACTCCAGCGCCGGTATCCCGTTCACCTACCCAATGCACTCTTGAATTACCTCATCCCATTCAGATCCCCGATTACGCATCCCCCGGATTGCGCAACCCAGGCCCCTCTTGCAGTTCCTACCTCCGCCCGTGCGTTCCCACCCGTAATTCTGGCCATGGAGATAGTGAACTTTCTTATTGTATCGGATTTTTGGCGGAAAACTTTAAGGCAAAAGCTAAAGGGTCGCGGGTCATGAGACCCAGGGTTCAAGGGCTTGGGGCTCAAGGGTCCCAGGAAAGACGTGCGGTTTACGGCTCGTTTCCTTGAACCCTCGAACCCGGAGGCTCTATTTCTTGGCCGCTGCCTGCTGGAGAATGGCTATGCCCTTCTGTGATTCATCCATGCTTCGCGTGAGGGATTCCCGGGCCAGTTCAGGATTGTGAAACCCGTCGGAGTTCTCTGCAGTCCAGTACTCCCACAGCACGTGCGCTCTCAGGTGCTGATCCTGGGCTTTTGCTATTGATTCTGCGTCAATGCCCGATTTCTTCGCCTCAACAATCGCATCAATCAGAGCACATAGCCAGAACTCGGCCTTTCTCATTCTTCCTTTTGTGTAAGCCTTGATTGAGTCGATCGAGTATCTCGCCTGTTCTTCGTTCCAGTACTTGTGACATTTCAGGCATGTCTCCTTAAGCTGCACCCTCGGGGTGACTGCAAAATGAGACGTGTACGTCTTTCCGGTCTTTTTGTCTTTAATCCTCGGCGTATGACAGTCATCGCACTGCACGCCCGCCTTCGCGTGCACGGAATTGTAATGAGTCTCACTTTCCGGATGCTGTGCTTTCCACAAAAGCCCGCCTGTTAACGCATGCTTCCAGTCAAGAAAGCTGATCTTATTCTTGTAATGGTCATAAAGACCCAGCACATCCTTGTACGGGAAATGATTTGTCCGCGGGTCTGCCATGGTGACGGAAGGGGTAGACAGATCAGGATTCCTCGGATCGTAGCCGGGGTTACAGTTGTATTCGACATGGCACTGGCCGCAGAGCAGCCTGGAATCGTATTTCTCGAGCAGCGCTATTTTTCTCGTGAAGCCCCTCTCCCCCATATCGAGCACCCTGATACCCGTTCTCTTCGGATCCTTGTGCCACAGGGTATCTCCGTCCGGCTGTGTCAACGCCTCGATCAGCGCGTCTCGAACGATCCTCGGCCTGGCAGCGTGCGGGTCGTGGCACATGAAGCAGTTGAGACTATGTTGTAGGTTCCGGGCCATCTCCACTGGAGACGATGTTCTCGACCATTTAGCCCCTTTGCCGGGCTCCCCCCTGTACGCCCAGTCAAGGATCTGATCCTGGGACTTGCACTGAAAACAGACCGGGTTGGCCGCTGTCGCAGTCTGTGGCTTGAACGGCTTCTGCACATTGGTGGAGGGCTCCTTGTCCTGAAGCACGTCCCATACCTTGCCTTTTTCAAGTATATAATTCCAACCCTTCTTCGGTTCGAATCTACCACCGAAAGCTCTGTCCACCACGAACTGATCAACGAGCGCGTACGAATGGCTCCTGGTCAGATTATGCTCCTTGGTAAAACCGTGCCCCATCATGAGCTTATCCCAGAAAGGATTGGGTGATCTGTTGGTCAGCTGCGATTTTTCGTCTCTGGCAGGGCGATGCATCGAGACCTTCATGAAACTGGCGTACTGCTCTTTGTGGCATTGACCACACGCTTCCCACGCCGTGCTTGTCACCGGCCTTGTGTCGGGCCCGGGATTGGCCAGATGTTTTTCCAGTCCGCTGTGGCAGCTTCCGCACTGCACTTTTGCGTGCTTGCCCGCGGCGTGGAGCTCTTTTACCACGCCATGACATTCGTAGCATTCGGCAAAGTTCAGCTGCTTTCCTTTCGTTGTCTTACCTTCGGCGCCCGCTGCTCCCGATGTCAACAGACTGACGACAGTCAATGCGATGACGATGCTGCCAATACCCTTCCCCCTCATCTCGATCCTCCTGAACGAGTGATATATGCGCCGCTAAAACGGTAAGCATTCTCCCCAGTTACATAACTGTTCTCCTGCCCGCAGCTACATCCTCAAGCACACGTCGATTGAGAAGCCTGATGCGCCTGCCATCTACTTCGATAAGCCCTCCCTGCGTCATCTTGGCCAGGATGCGGGAGAGCGTCTCCGGAATGGTGCCCAGAGAATTCGCCAGCAAGGTTTTTGAGACATCGAGTTCCAGGAGGTTGCTATCCCCCTGGTACTGGCTCATGTAGAGCAGGTAAGATGAAAGGCGGGCCGGAACATCCTTGAGCGACAGGTTCTCTATCAGACTGCTGAACTGCCTGAGGCGGCGGGAAAGCAGGGCCAACATATTCATGGCCACGGATGGTTCTTTCCTGATGAGGCGAATGAAGGCATCTCTCTCCAAGAAGAGAATCCTCGAGTCTTCCATGGCTTCCGCATTCGCGGGAAAGCGTTCGCCGGCAAACACAGCCACTTCTCCGAAAGGCTCCTGCATCTGGATAATGTGGAGGATCTGCTCTTTTCCATCAGGCGCAAGCTTTGCGATCTTCACGCGCCCGAAAATGACAACGTAAAACCCGCTCGCTTCCTCCCCTTCGGAAAAGACGCGTTCGCCTTTTCGATATGCCTTATACGAAGCAATAGAAGCCAGCTGCTCTATCTGTGTGGACGGCAACCCCTTGAAAAGGGGTACATTCACTATGAACTCCGCAATATCCATAGTCATTTGCGTTATACGGTAACACAGGAATGGAAAATGTCAAACACCATTCTATTTGGTGTATTTTTTG
>Ga0335071_10004162_pt1 | contig 15141 bp, 12 predicted proteins | sample Lox_Sample_15_FD_206724 | JGI IMG/M metagenome (GOLD analysis project Ga0335071, IMG submission 206724) | Soil microbial communities from Loxahatchee National Wildlife Refuge, Florida, United States - Lox_Sample_1.5 | ecosystem: Environmental > Terrestrial > Soil > Wetlands | place: USA... | reverse complement strand
GCGATCTGCGCCTTTTCCTGCTCGTGCTCGGCCCAGGTTTGCAGGAACGGCAGCACATTTTCCTTCAGGAAGCGGGTGCGGAAGGTGGCTTTGTAGTTTTTGTCCTGGGTCTTCAAATTCTCGAACCCGCGGATGCCGTGGGTGGCGGGGTCATCCCAGAACGAATCGAGCGAATCTGTCACGGCGGTGAAGCCGCCCTGTTTGATGAGACGCACGTAGTCGGCGAGGCTTGGGTGGTTCCGATTCTGGTAGGAGCAATAGATCTCCCAATAGTCGTCGGCGATCTGCTGCATGGCGGCTTCGCCAAAACTGGTCAGTGCGAAATCGATCAACCCGACGCCCGCGGCGGAGGCGGCGAGATTGTCGCCCATTTTGCTCAGCCGGTATTTGACGAAATCCTTCAGCGCATTGAGGACGGCGGCGTTGTAGTTGCCCTCGCTGGCGCTCTTGAGGCAGTTGTAGACGGAGCAGGCGATGCCGAATTTTTCCAGGCCGGGGCCGACGGTTTTCCAGGCGGGCCAGAGGTCTTCGGCATGGTTGAGCGTGAGTGCGCTGACGGTATCGCTGCCGAGGTTGCTGTATTTGTTGAGAAACTGGATGCCCGGGTCGGCCTGGCTTTTCCACCAGCCGACCTCGCCGCGACTGATCATGTCTTCGAGAGATTTGAGGGCGGCGGTGGCGGCCTGATCGGGCGGTGGCGTGGCCGGAGCCTCGGCGGCGAAAGCGCCCGGGCGGAACAAGCAGACAACGAGAAACAGCGGAATAAGCTTTTTCATAGGGGGAGGGGAACGGGGTTTTTGACTGTTTTGATAGGCCACGACTCCGGGACATGACAATCGGGAATCGCGGCAACCGATTCTTCCGGATGCTCATTGCGAAGCGCACGATACAAGCGGCCACGTCGTGCAATTTGCCACGGACAAAAGCATCCGGAGAGCGGGTGGATTCTTGCTTGTCGTGCCGGGGCTTGGAGATGGATACGTGGCGAGGAGGTTGGCACGGTACCAGCAGAAGAGGGCGGCGATGAACACTCAAAATGCAGTCGCTTTCTTCGCGCTGGGAATTCTGCTTTTCAGCCTGCCGCAACTCGCGCCTGCGTTGTGCCAGGCGAGCGGTTTCAGCGACGGCAGTGCACGGGCGCTCTGGCTTGGTCTGATGGGCCTGGTCAATGGCGGGATTGGCGCGGGGCGCCTGTGCGCCGGCGTCTGGGCCTGGATTCGTCCGTGGCTGGAATATCCCACGACCCACAGACGCCAGTCCGACGGGCTGGCGCGTCCGCGCCTCTGAAGCTGGACGGAACGGGCTTTTGTTTTGCCAAGCGTAGGTTGCGTGCAATCTTGGGTGCATGACGGAGCGGTCGAAAGCAATTGAAGAGGCCGAACGCGCGGGCTTTGACCTCAGCTTGGTGGACGAAAGCCTCACGCTCAAACCCGAGGAGCGCGCGCGACGGCACGACCAGGCGCTGGATCTCGTGTTGGAATTCGACCGGATCCGCCGCGAACGCGATGCCAAGTCTAAATCACCTGCTGCAGCGACTGGCTGAATCCGGCATCGATTTCGTCGTCATTGGCGGCTACGCGGGAGTGCTGTATGGCTCTGCTCTCGTGACGCGCGATCTGGACATCTGCGCGGTGCTCACGCCCGAAACCATCGAACGACTGCGGGACATGCTGAAAGACTTGCATCCACACCATCGGATGACGCCACAGCGGCTATCGTTTTTGCAGGTGCCCAAACCGGGGGAGCAGGTGAATAATCTTTACCTCGAAACCGATTGGGGTGCGGTCGATATCCTGTCATCGGTACTGGGCTTGGGCGATTTCGAACGGCTCAAGTCCAAGGCCGAGGAGTTTCAAATCGGTGGGAGACGTTGCCGGCTCATCGCACTGGGCGACCTCATCCTGGCCAAGGAAGCCATGGGCCGGGGGAAAGACGTCCTGGCCGCGAAAGAATTACGCGCCATTGCGGTGAAGCGGGAACGACCAGGGAAATAGCACCATCGGTACCGTGTCCGCCGAGCGATTGAAGCCGGCCGATGGCAAACAGTTTTTCAGTGGAGAACTCCTCAAACGCAATTCCTCCGCATCGCCAGACTGCGCCTGCTAGGATGCTCAAGGAGGCACGTTCATTATACCACCAAGGTGCGTCGATGCCGTCCCACGCCTTCGCAACCTGAACGGTCGTGCGAATCCACATCTGGAGAACCCTTCTCAAGGCCGACCTGCGATCTACCACCATGCCTGAAATGTTCGTGGTCATTGGGGCAACCTCGAGAGGCATTGACCGCTTTTTACAGCAGCGTGGCCTGTTCGCTGCCGAGCGACTTCAGGCCGATGGCCTCGTAGCCTTTGCTGGTGAGCACGCGGCCCTGGGGCGTGCGCTGCAGGTAGCCTTCCTGGATTAAAAACGGTTCGTGCACTTCCTCCAGCGTTTCGGCCTCCTCGCCGACGGCGACGGCGATCGTGCTCATGCCCACGGGGCCGCCGCGATAATTCTCGGCCATCGCGCGGAGCATGCGCTTGTCCATCTCGTCGAGTCCGCGCACGTCGATTTCGAGGAGCTCCAGCGCGGCGGCGGCGACCGGCCGGGTGATTTTTCCCTGGGCACGCTCCTGCGCGAAGTCGCGGATGAAATTGATCAGGTTGTTGGCGATGCGCGGCGTACCGCGGGAGCGCGTGGCGATTTCCCTCGCGCCGGCCTCGTCGATTCCGACTTTGAGCAGCCGGCAGCTACGTTGCACGATGCCGATAAGCGTGGGGGCGTCGTAGTAGTCGAGGCGCGTCTGCAGCGTGAAACGCGAACGCAGCGGCGCGGTGAGCAACCCGGCGCGCGTGGTGGCGCCGATGAGGGTGAAGCGCGGCAGCGAGAGGCGCACGCTGCGGGCGTTGGGCCCCTGGTCGATCATGATGTCGAGCCGGAAGTCCTCCATCGCCGAGTAGAGATACTCTTCGACCGTCTTCGGAATGCGGTGGATCTCGTCGATGAACAGGATGTCGCCCTCTTCCAGATTGGTGAGCAGTCCGGCGAGGTCGCCGGCCTTCTCGACGACGGGGCCGGAGGTCACGCGCACGTTCTTGCCGAGCTCGTGGCCGAGGATGAAGGCGAGCGTGGTCTTGCCGAGGCCGGGCGGACCGGAGAGCAGGATATGGTTGAGCGCATCGCCGCGCCGCCGGGCGGCGCCGACCATGACCTGCAGGCGCTCGACGGTTTTGATCTGTCCCGTGAAATCGGCGAAGGTGAGCGGCCGCAGCGCCGCCTCGGCCGGCGTCACCGGCTGGGCGAGCGCGCTGGTGATGAAGCCGAGGCCCGTCGCGGCGCCGACCGCCGCGGTTTTGGGTTTAAGGTTTTGAGTTTTGGGTTCCGGCACGGCGGGGAAAATCGTTGGTGGGTGGTGGTTGATCGAGAATCCGAAATCCGAAATCAAAAATCCGAAATCTTCCTACTGCCATTCCAGCTCGGCGCCGAGGGCGCGGAGGTTTTCGACGAAACGCGGGTGGGCGCGCTGGATGATCCCGGCGTTGCGCACGACGCTGCGGCCCGGGATGCTCGCGGCCACCATTGTGAGCGCCACGGCGGCGCGGATCACGTACGGCGAATCGACGACGGCGGGGCGCAGCGGCCGGTGGCCGAAGACGATGATGCGGTGCGGATCGCTGACGACGATGTGCGCCCCGAATTTCGCCAGTTCGGGCATCCACGAAAAGCCGTTTTCATAGACCTTGTTCCAGAAATGGATCGTGCCTTCGCAGCGCGTGGCGAGCGCGATCATGAGCGGCAGCAGATCGACCGAGAAATACGGCCAGGGCGCGGCTTCGATCTTGGGCAGCAGGTTGGCCGTGAACAACGGCGCGATCACGCGCGGCTGGTCGCGCCGCACCACGGCGGTCGTGCCCTCGTGGGCGAGGGTGATGCCCATCTTGGCGAAGGACCGGGTGATGAGGTCGAAATGCTGCGGGAGTGAGCGCTCCACGCGGACTTCGCCGCCGGTGATGGCACCGAGCGCCAGGAACGTGACGATCTCGTGGTAGTCGGAAGCGATGGTGAACGTGCCGCCGTGGAGCCGTTCGACGCCTTCGATCGTGAGCATGCTGGTGCCGATGCCGCTGATTTTTGCCCCCATGCCGGCGAGCACAGCGCAGAGATCCTGTACGTGCGGTTCGCTGGCGGCGTTGATGAGGGTGGAGGCGCCGTGCGCGACCGCCGCGGCCATCGCGAAGTTTTCGGTGACGGTGACCGACATGTAGTCAAGCCAATGGCGCGCGCCATGGAAGCCGTGGGGCAGTTCGATGGCGAGTGGCGGGCCTTCGCTGACCCCGGCGCCGAGCGTTTTCAGAATCTCCAGATGCGGGTCGATCTCTCGCACGCCAAGCGAGCAGCCCTTGGGATCGGCCGCGATGGCGATCTTGCCCAGGCGGTGGAGCAGGGCGGGGTAGAGGAGCACCGTGGAACGCATGTCCTGCGGCAGCTCATGGTCCCCGAGCGTGCGGCGGAAGCTGGCGTGATCGATGCGCATCGTGCCGCCGGCCTTGTCCCAATCGATGCGTGAGCCTTGTTGACGGAAGAAGTCCGCCAGTTTTTCGAGATCGGTGATGTCGGGGACATTGCGGAGCGTCACCGGATCATCGGTGAGGAGCGTGGCGCAGAGGATGGGCAGCACGGAGTTTTTGTTGCCCGAGGGCACGATGGTGCCGCTGAGAGGCTGGCCGCCGTGAACGATGAGGTCTGCCATGGTGCTTATTAGTAGCTGCGAGCGTGAGCGAGTGGCAAACATAGTCCACTCGCTCACGCTCGCGGCTACCAACAAAAAAAGGCGTCCGGGTTGAGCGGACGCCTTGAAAATGCGCGCAAAGGGCGCGGGCGGGAGGAAATCAACCCCCTTGCGGCCCGGAGCCACCGCCGGAACCGCCGCGGTAATCACCGCCGCCGCCCCGAAAATCACCGCCGCCATGATGGCGACCGCGACCGCCACGGCGCCGGCGCCGGCGTTGACCGCCGAAGCCCTGCTGACCTTCGCCGCCGTAACCACCGCCACCGGACTGGCCGCCTTCACGGGGGGCCTGCCCGCCCTGCGGGCGCGGTTCGCCGCGGTAGCCCTGGCCACCGCGATGACGGTGATGGCCATGCCGGTCTCGGCGATCTCCGCCGGCGAAAGGCTCGCCTCGACCGGAGGTCGAAGGGGTGGAGGACGTTTCTTTGGATTCCGATTTGCCGCCGAAAAATCCCTTCAACCAGCCGACGATGCCGCCGGACGATTTGGGCTTTTCGTCTGGCCTGGGCAACGGGGCGCGTTGCTCGAGCTTGGGCTGCTCGGGCCGCGGGGCGCGCGGTTCGAGTCTGGGTTCGTCGCGGCGCTCGGGGCGGAAGGGGCCACGCTCTTCACGGCGCGGACGCAGATCGCCGCGAGATTCGCTGCGTTCCTGGCGGAAGGAACCGGAGTCCCAGCTTTGGGCCACCCGCCGGCTGTCTTCCGGCGGGAGGATGTTGAGCGTAGCTTTCTCCTCGGGAGCCGGCGCGGGCGCGGCCGGCGGGGGAGTGACGACCGGCGCAGGCACTGATGCGGCCGTGGCGGGCGGTGCGACGGGAACGGGAGCCGGCTCGGGTTTGGCCTCTGTCGCCTCCGGCGTCGGCACCGCGGCGGGCGCGGGCGTGGCGGGGGCGAAGGGGTTTTGGTATTCGCGTTGAGGCGTGACGATTTCGATGGCAGTCGGTTGGTAAGCGCCAGTGGCGGAAGCGGCTGTAGGAGCCGCGGTGGGGGTGGAGCGTTTGCCGCGGGCCAGGCCGGAGCCGCGGGTGGTGCCGAACGCTCCGAACGGCACAGTCGAGTCCGCCACTGCGGGCGCGGGCGCGGAAGTTTCCGCGGTAGGCGCCGGAGCGGACGGGGCCGGCGCGGGCACGGGCTCGGAGGGAGCCGCGCTCGGGGCGCCGGACGATTCTTGATCAGACATGTTAGTGCTTTCTATGGTTTTATCGGGCGCTCACCGTCGCAAAGACGGGAGCAGCCGTGGTTGAAGGAGCCAACGGAACGCGCAGGGTTACGCGCTCGACGCTGACAACAAACATCGACTATCGCGGTGCCCATCCCGCACGGCAACTGTAAATTCCGGCCTTACGATGTTCGCTGGTCGTTGTGAAGACCTTGCACCTCATGATCCCACTCCCGAGCGACATGAAAATGTAGCAATTGCTACATTTTTATGTCCGAAAACTGGGCGACATGGCCTTGTAAACGTATCTAATCCCAGCAGTAGGACGACAAAATTTTGTAACATATGCTACATTTTTTTGCTCACTGGAGGCGCCACGAATGAGGATGCAGGATCCACTTGGATTGATCTCAGTCCAGCGGTGCTCGAATCCTGCCCCGTTTGCCGGACGTGCCGGCGATGGCACTGACGGGGCGCGGTTTACCGCGCGACGACCACGTAAGCCGCCTGCACATCCACGGCAGTATTGCCGTCCTCGATGATGCGGGTGCGCAGCTTGAGCTTGGCCTGGCCGTAGCGTTGGAGCGCGGCCTTGAATTCTTCGATGGCGGCCTTGGCCGGGCGTTCGCAGATCGCACGCAGATCGCCGATCACGGGCCGGCGGTAGGCGGCGCGACTCTCTTTCACCACGATGCGCCACTCGGGTTTTTTGTCGCCGGTTTCGTTGCGCATCAATTCCCACACCACGCCGTAGCCCGCGAGGGTGGCGAGCGACACGAGGCTGCCGCCGAAGGCGGTGTTGAGGGAGTTCTTGTTCTGCTCGAGCGGAGCGATCAGCACCAATTTCTGCTCGTCGCTCATCTCCACGGAGACGCCCATCGCTTTCGCGAGCGGAATCATCTCGTGCAGGAAAAGCTCGAGTGCAGGTACCTTGACCGACTTCATGAGAGGGCGAACTTGGGGGAAAAACGACCCGCCGTCAAAGCCGCTGAAGACAATAGTTGGCGTGACGTGGAAGTAGTTTCCGACCAGGAGGTTTACCTGTGATAATCGTGAAGGGCAGCAACGGATCGCCGTGCCGGCCATTTTCGCCGACTTGCACCCCTTTTGTCGAGAGAACGAGAATGGGAACGAAGAACGAGTACGATTCATCGGCCCGCTCGGCCCGCAGGTTCGGTAACTTCAACCCAAACCTTCCACCTCAACCCTTGCTACTCCGCTCTGAGCGCCGCCACCGGATCGACCTTCGTCGCGCGTCGCGCCGGTAGCCAGCAGGCGACCAGCGCGATTGCGGCGAGAAACAACGTCACCCCGGCAAAGACCCACGGATCGGTCGGGCTGATGTCGAAGAGAAACGATTTCAAAAACCGCGTGAATGCCAAGGCCCCGGCCAGGCCTAGCGTCACGCCGAGGGCGGTGAGCCACAGCCCACGACCGACGACGAGGCGAAGAATGTCGCGCGCGCTGGCGCCGATCGCCACCCGGATGCCAAGCTCGTTCGTGCGCTGGCTGACGGCATTGGCCATCACGCCGTAGATGCCGAGCGCCGCCAGCAGCAGCGCCGTCAGCGAAAACGAGCCCAGCATGAAGCTGTTGAGGCGTTGCGATAGCAGCGAGCCGCTGACACTTCGTTCCAACGACTGCACATTGGCAAAAGCCATTTCAGGATCGAGCGCGCGAATTTCCGCCTGAATCGACTTCGCCAGCAGGAGCGGGTCTCCCCCGGTCCGGACGGCAAAGTCCAGGTTGTAGCTCGTACGCGAGCCTTTGAACCAGCCTTGGAAGCAGGGCACATAGATCACCGGTTCCGGCCGACTGGTAACCCCGAAAATACGCTCGTCACGGACCACTCCGACGATCGTGTGAGGACTGGCGATGCCGTCGCCGGTGCCCACATGCGCACCGATGGGGTCTTCGCCGGGGAAAAAGCGCCGCGCCAGGCTCTCGCTGATAATCGCGACCGACTCGCTGCCCCGCCGGTCTGCGGCGGTGAACGTCCGTCCGCTCAGGAGGGTCCCGCCCATGGTCCGAAAATAGTCCGGGCTGATCCGCCGTAATTGTGCTCCGCCCCAGGTATTGGGCGCATGCGGTTTCCGGCCCTCGACCCACAAATCCCAACTCGAGCCTCCGCGCAACGGCAGCATGTCTGACGCCGCCGCCCCCCGGACCCCGGGCAGCGTTTGCAGGCGCTCGAGGGCGGAAGCGACAAACTGGTTACGCTGATCGTCGCCGGGATACCGCGCTTCCGTCAGCGCCACGTTTAATGCGAGCACGTTGGTGGGATCGTACCCCGGATGAACGCCGCGAAGCTGAACCAGGTTGCGCAGGAAGAGGCCCGCGCCGATCAACAGGATCAGGGCGAGCCCGATTTCGACCACCACCAGCGCGTCGAGCGTCCGCCGGTGAGCGACGCCACCGGTGGCGTTTCGGCTCGTCCCTTTCAGCGCGCTCTGCACGTCCGCCTTGGTTGTCTGCCACGCCGGCACGAGGCCGAAGACGACGCCTGTCAGGACCGACAATCCGACAGAAAAAGCGAGCACACCGGGATCCAGCCGGACGGTGGTCCACAGCGTGACGTCCTGCGTCGCGAGCCAGCGGTTTGCGGCTCCGAGGCCGACGGCGGCCAGCGCCACGCCGGCCGCGCCGCCGAGCAAGGCCAGGAGCAGGCTCTCGATGAGCAACTGCCGGACCACGCGCCCGCGGCTGCCGCCCATCGCGAGACGGATGGCGATTTCTTTCTTCCGCGACGCCGCGCGCGCCAGCAGTAGATTGGCGGTGTTGGCGCACGCGATCAGCAGTACGGCGAGCACTGCGCCCTGCAACAGAAGGATCGTCTGCCAGCCGGGCCATTCACCCAGTTCGTCCTCCCGCAGCGAGACAATCACGACGCCCCAGTCTCCAAACCGCGGTTCGTGTTGGTTGATCCGCCCGGTCAGCATCGTCATCTCGGCCCGGCATTGTTCCAGCGTTATGCCAGGCTTCATGCGCCCGAACGCCTGGTAGTAGTGCACGCCCGGACCGTCCCGCACCTTTTCCTCTGCGAGCGGGATGAACACGGCTTCGCTGCCATCCCAGTTGGCCAGGCCGCCGTCGGTCAGGACCCCGATCACCGTGTGCAGTTTGCCGTCGAGCCGGATGGTCTGGCCAATCACGTCCGTCCTTCCGCCGAATCGCGCCTGCCACAACCGGTGGGTCAGGATCACCAGCTGATTCTTGCCGGCCTGATCCTCGTCCTCGGCGAACAGCCGGCCGAGCTCAGGGCGGAAGCGCCAGACGCGCAGGCAGCTCGGCGTCACCTGACACGTCACGACCGGCACCGGCTCCATGCCCCCGGTGAGATTCTGCGTGCCAACCGACAAGGCGCCCAACTCCTGGAAGACGGTGTTCTGTTTCCGCCACTCCAGATATTTGGGCCCGGCCACGGCAAACCGGTCGATCCGCTTCTCCTGCGAATTCTCGTAAAGCACAACCAATTCGTTCGCTTTATCGTAGGGTAGCGGCCGGAGCATGAACGCATTCACCACGCTGAAGATCGCAGTGTTGGCGCCGATGCCGAGCGCGAGGATCGCGACTGCAGTGATCGTGAAACCCGGGCTTTTGCGCAGCAGGCGTGCCGCGAAGCGCAAATCGCGCAAACCGTCCTCCAGCCACGGCAGGCCACGCTGGTCGCGGTAGGATTCCTTTATCTGCTCGACTCCGCCGAACTCGCGCCGGGCCGCAGCGCGCGCTTCCGTCGGCGACATGCCCGCGGCGAGATTGCGCTCGATCTGCATCTCCAGGTGCACGCGGATTTCTTCGGACATCTCCGCCTCGATCTTCTTCTTCCGGAAGAGCGGTTGGAGACGGAAAAGAAGTTGGTGAAGCCAGTTCATGGAATTCACTCCGCCCGCAGGCGATCCGGTATTTTGAAGAAATAGTTCACGGATTTTTTGACACAGAGGTCACTGAGGCGGCAGAGAGGCCACAGAGGTCTGCCCGCCTCCGGCATGACTTCTCTGTGCTCTCAATCTTTTCTCTCCGTGGTCTCTGGGTCGTTTCATCGATTGATTTTCCGGGTGGGAGATCGGATCGCCTGCAAGCAGGCTCCTACAGGGGCACGTTGTGTTCACGCGCCCTTCAGGATCAGGTTGATGGTTCCCGAGAGCAGCTCCCACTGGGTCGTTTCCACCTGAAACTGCTTCCGGCCGGCGGCGGTCAGCGAGTAGTACCGGGCCTTGCGGTTGGCGTCGGAGACGCCCCATTCCGCCTTGACCCAGCCCTGCGCTTCCAGGCGACAGAGGGCAGGGTAGAGCGAGCCCATCTCCACCTGGAACACCTCCGCCGACATCTGGCGGAGGCGGAGCGAGAGGCCGAAGCCGTGCATCGGCTCGCGCTGGAGAGCCTTCAAGATGAGCATGTCGAGCGTGCCCTGGAGCAAATCGGTTTTTTCCTTGGCCATAATTTTACCTTCAGATGTTCTAAATGAGGACGGGATGGGGCCTCTCCTTCAGAACGTCAATAGGAAAGATTTTCTACGAGGAAACTCGCGATGAAGGCCGGCGGCGCGATGGGGCCGCGGAGAGGAAAGTCGAAGTTTGAAGTTCAGGTTGAAGTTCAAGCCAACGAACCCGCTTCTCCAAAACCTCTGCTTCCGGACCGCGGCTCCGTTTTCGATCTCAACTTCAACATAAACTTCCAAATTCAACTTCTCCTGCGTCTGCGACGCTACTCCGCCCGGAGCGCCACGATCGGGTCGACCCTGGTCGCCCGTCGCGCCGGTATGAACGCAGCCAGCAGAATGACCCCCAGCAACAACCCCAGCACGCCAAGCAGCGTCGCCGAGGGGAAAGCGCCTGCGCCATACGTCAGGTCGGGGATTTCAGGATTCAGCACCAGCCTCGTCAGCAGCACCGACAGGCCCGTCGCCCCAAGGAGTCCGACACTCGCGCCCCATACGACCGGTCGGAGGGTTTGGCGAAGAACGAGACCAACGACATCGCGTTTCTGGGCCCCCAACGCCAGATGGATGCCGATCTCGCGCGTTCGCCGCGCCACGAGGAACGACACGACTCCGTATATCCCCACAGCCGACAGGAGCAGCGCAATCAGGCCGAGCACCGACGCAAACGTCGCCGGCCATTCCGCCCAGAGCCGTTGAAACTGCATCGGCCCTTGCTCCATGCTCAGGATCAAGGTTTGCGATGGAAGCGTGGCGCTCAGACGGCGGAGAGTCGTCCACGTCGGTGAAAAGGCCGCTTCGGGCGCGGACCGCGTATGCACGAGGAACAGGCCGTCCGCGCCAACCGGTTGCGGGAAAAACAAATCAGCGGCGTCCACCTGGGACAAGAGGGTCAGGCGGGTGTCCTTCACGACTCCGATCACGACGAACCAATTGCGTCCGCCGTCCTTCGCCGGTTTGGCGTCTGCCATCCGGCGGCCAAGCGGGTCTTTTCCGGGCCAGAGACGGTGGGCTGCCGACTGGCTGATGACGACGACCGGCGCCCTCGTCGTCTCTTCCTCGGCGGTGAACGTCCGTCCGGCCACCAGCGGGATGCCCAGTGTCCCAAAATAGCTGGCCGTTCCGCGCAGCGTTACACAGTCGTTCACCCGCCGGCCGTCGTCCGTTTCGAACCAACCGATGCTGTGACCCATGTAGGGGGCATGGTCGGACCACGCGACCGAATCCACCTCGGGCAGTGCCGAAATCCGGGCGACGACTTCGTGCAAAAGCGCCGTGTGCGCGCCTGCCGTTGGCGCCGCCGTATCGGGATTGATCCGCATGAGAAAAAGATGCTTCGCGTCAAATCCGGGGTCCGTCGTGAGTGCGTGCGCGGCGCCGCGGAACAACAACCCGGCCCCGGCCAGCAACAGCAGGCTCATGGCCACCTGGGCCGTCAGCAGGAGATTGCGCCGGCTCCACGGCCCGCGAGTCGGCGCTCCGACGCCGCTGGCTTCCTGTTTCAACGCCCCATCCAGATTTCCACCGGTGGCCCGAATCGCCGGCCAGATTCCCGCGACAACGCCGGCGAACAACGACGCGACCAGGGCATAAGCCAGCACGCGCCCGTCCGGCGTGACGTCGAGAAACACACTGACGGCGCCGCCGGAAAGTCGCTGCATCAAGCCACCGATCCACGTGCTGAGGAAATCGCAGCACCAAACGGACAGCAGCAATCCGCCGGCCCCGCCCAGCAGGCCGAGCAGGATGCTTTCGGTGCACAGTTGCCGCACGAGGCGCCGCCGGCCGGCGCCCAACGCCAGGCGCACCGCCAACTCGTGTTCTCGCGCCGCATTTCGCGCCGAAAGCAGATTCACGACATTCACACAACCGATGAGGAGGATCAGGCCGACCGCGGCCATCACCACGGCGCAAACGGCGTTGAACTCCAGATAGTCGACCTCGAACAACGTCGCCTTTCGCGCCGCCAGCCGCCACTCCCTTCCCTCGGACTGCCGCCAATCGTGTCCCAACATGCCGAGCTCAGCCACCGCCTGCTCCAACCGGATGCCGGGCTTGCACCGCGCGATCAATTGCCACTGACGCACGGTGGGATCGTGCAACCAATCGACCGTTGGCAGTACCGCCGGTTGCAGGGCGAGCGGCAGCCAGAGATCGGGAGCGGCGGCGGGCCGTCCGGTGCCGGCAAAGGACTTCGGGGCCACGCCGATGATCGTAACCACCACGTTCTGCACTCGCAGCGTCTGGCCCAACACCGCCGGGTCGGCATTGAACCGGCGCCGCCACGCTTCGAAGCTTAAGATTCCGACGTTCATGTCGCCCGCGCCGAAACCACGGCCGAGCACGGGCGCAACTCCCAGTGCCGCGAAATAATTGGCTGATACAAGCCGGACGCCAAAGGTCTCCTGCCCGCCAGCCTGCGCGTCGGACTTTTCGACGAGCATGATCTGATGAGGCGACGTGGCGGTCACGGCTGAGAACGAGGTGGCGCGGGCTTGGATATCCTCGATTTCAGAATAAGCGAACGTGTCATTCCATTGGCGGCCTTCCGTGGTGACGAGCCGGACCACCGCATCAGGTTTCGCCACGGCGAGTGGTTTCAAAACCACGGCCTCATAGAAGCTGAAGACCACGGTATTGATGCCGATGCCCAGGGCGAGCGTTGCGGCTACGACCGCGGTGAACCCGGGCGATTTCGCGAGCTGGCGCACCGCGTAGCGCACGTCGCGCACCGTGTCCTCCAGCCAGCGGAGCCCGCGTTGGTCACGATAGGCTTCCTTTATCTGGTCGATTCCGCCGAATTCGCGCCGGGCGGCGGACCGCGCCTCGGCCGGTGACATGCCGGCGGCGACATTCGCCTCGGTCGCCATCTCGAGGTGCATCCGCATCTCCTCGGACATCTCCGCCTCGATCTTCTTTTTCCGGAAGAGCGGTTGCAGACGGAAAAGGATTTGGCGGAGCAGGGGCATCGGATGCTGGGAACGTTTAAGTTGAAAGTTGAAGTTGAGGTTCAAACCGGACGAGGAGCCACGACCGGGAGGTAGAGATTTTGGATGAGCTGGTTCGTTGGTTTGAACTTCAACTTAAACTTTAAACCTAAACCCGCTTTTCTCCGGCGCCGCGTCAGGTCACGCGGTGCGGAGGATCGCGTTGATGGTGCCGGAGAGCAGCTCCCAGCGGGTGGTTTCCTCCTGCAGCTGCTTCCGGCCGGCGGCCGTCAGCGAATAGAAACGGGCTTTGCGGTTGGCATCGGAGACGCCCCATTCCGCCTTGACCCAGCCCTGCGCCTCGAGACGGCAGAGGGCAGGGTAGAGCGAGCCCATTTCCACCTGGAACACGTCGGCCGACATCTGGCGGAGGCGGAGCGAAAGGCCGAAGCCGTGCATCGGTTCGTGCTGGAGCGCCTTCAAGATGAGCATGTCGAGCGTGCCCTGGAGCAAATCGGTTTTTTCTCTGGTCATAAATTCTCCTTCAGAGATTCTGAACGAGAAACGGATGCAGCCACTCCTTCAGAACGTCAACAGGGGGACGCACTTTTTCGGCAAGAAAGTGGAGGAGATCAGCGGTGCGTGGTGGCGGCGCTGCCCGATGGTTCGCCACTTTCACCCTCACTTTCCCCTTCACTCTGCCCGGAGCGCCTCCACCGGGTTCACCTTCGTCGCGCGCCGGGCCGGCACATAACACGCCAGCAGGGCCACGGCGAACAACAGCAGCGGCACCAGCACGAACGTCGCCGGATCATAGGCACTGATCTCATACAGCAGGCTGGCCATCGAACGGGCGACGGCCAGGGATCCGGCCAGTCCGACGGCCAGTCCAATGGCTGTCAGCGCCAGTCCCCTTCCCAGGATCAATTGCAGGATGTCCCGCCGTTCGGCACCGAGGGCCAGGCGGACGCCGATTTCGTGACGACGTTCATTCACCGCCGAAACCAGGACGCCATAAAGACCCACCAGCCCGACCACCAGCGCCACGCCGCCCAGCAGCGCCAGAAGAAACATGCAGGAGCGCTCGACGAAAATGGATCCTGTGACCAGATTATTCATGGTGTGCAGGTCGAGTATGGGCTGATTGGGATCGAGGCCCCAGATCGCCTTGCGCGTGGCATCCGCCCATTGCAGGGGATCGCCCGACGTGCGGACAAACAGCGTCATCTCGCGTCCGCAGTTTTGGGCGATCGGTTGGTAGAGCACCGGATCGAATCCGTCCGAGCGCAGGGAGCGGAGCTTCACGTTGCCGACCACGCCCACAATCGTCTGATCGGCGCCTCCGAGCCCCACGATTCGGCCGATCGGATTCCGGTCCGGAAAATACCGCCGGACAAATTCCTGGTTGACGACGATGACGCGCTGACTGTCCCGCAGGTCCTGCGCGCCCAGGAAACGCCCCTGCCGCAACGGGATTCCCAGGCAGGCGAAGTAGTCGGGCGTCACCGACCGGATTTCCGCCCAGGGTTTCCGGCCGCCGGCGGGTAGCGCATCCATGCCATCGATACGGACGTCGCTGTTGCTATTGTTGGAAGCGACCGGACGCAGGTTGATGGCTCCGACCGTCTCGACCCCGGGCAGGGCGGTGAGTCGATCGGTGGCCTGCTGGAAGAAGGCCGCCCGGGCATCGGTCGAACGATTGGCCGGCGTATTGGGACGCACTACACGCAAGGCCAGGAGCCGGTCCGCGATGAAGCCCGGGTTGCTCTGCTGCAACCGCAGGTAGCTTCGGGTGAGCAGTCCGGCACCGCTGAGCAGCAGCAGCGACAGGGCGATTTGCACGACCACCAGG
>Ga0335071_10004161_pt1 | contig 15141 bp, 13 predicted proteins | sample Lox_Sample_15_FD_206724 | JGI IMG/M metagenome (GOLD analysis project Ga0335071, IMG submission 206724) | Soil microbial communities from Loxahatchee National Wildlife Refuge, Florida, United States - Lox_Sample_1.5 | ecosystem: Environmental > Terrestrial > Soil > Wetlands | place: USA... | reverse complement strand
GTTAAATAGATTATTTGGTTGCTAAAAATTAGATCATATCGTGGAATTTATCAGAATCTTTCGAATAAGACAAACCCCAGATAAAAAGGGGCTGGTTAGCTTAAAGGTTATCTTGATTGTGGGAATTTCACAATCATATAGAAATTTGTAATGGGGGGATTTCTGCATAGCCAGGTGGGCAGAAGGCAAGAAGGGTTTCCGCAAAAACGAATAAGACATCCTGGGCGCCTCTTGACAGGTGTTGGTTTGAGGAATACAATCTAACCAGTTAGTTATAAAACCAACCGGATAGTTATATACAGAACAGGAAGGAAGGAGAAAATGGACGAACCTGGGAGTAGACACGGCCGGACACACAACGCCGAAGGCGCACGGCAGGCCATTTTGGATGCGGCGGAAGAGATATTTGCGGAACACGGCTTCGATGGAGCCCGCGTAGACGAGATCGCCAGGCTGGCTGGCTACAACAAGAGCCTGCTCTTCCAGTACTTCAGCGACAAGTTGACCCTGTATGCCGAAGTGATCCGCCGGGCTGATGGCCAAACCCGTGCCTTGCAGGATGAGGCACTGAGCACTCTGCTGAATGTCACAGTTGCTGATCGGACAGAAGAAATCAGGAAATTATTGGCCGGTTATGCAGGTTGGTATTTCGATTACCTGGTGGCACACCCCCACATCCAGCGCATCTATATGTGGGAGATGGCGGAAGGCTGGCAAACTTTCTCCAAGATTCTCATTCAGCGTGATTTTGACGATTTGGATCAGTTTGGGCCTGTCCTCACCAGGTTACAGGCAGCCGGCTTGCTGCGATCAGATCTCAACCCATTACTTCAGCTATCGCCGGCCCTTTTCATGTGTTCCCTATATCTCGCCACCCTGCCGCTCTACAAGGTACTCATCCCGGATAAGGATTTCACCTCTCCGGCCCAACTGGCTCTCGCTCGTAGCTTTGTAGTCGAATTTATCGTCAATGGGCTGCTGATCCCTCCACTGGAGGCAAAGCCCACATAAAGGAGTATTCATGCTGAGACGCTTATGGGCTCTGACCCAGAAAGAATTCATCCAGCTCTTGCGTTTTCCGCTGGCAATGATCGGTTTTACGGTTGGTCCGGCCTTGGAATTGATCCTGTTCGCCGTTGCCATCCATTCGGGTGTGAGCCATTTGCCCATGGTGGTATCCGACCAGAGCCAGAGCGCGGCCAGTCAAGCATACATTGGCGCGTTCACAAATTCCGGTTCCTTTGACATCCTGGCCGCTTATCCCGACCAGGCCGGCGTGGTACGGGCCATCGACAGCGGGCAGGCCAGCCTTGGTCTGGTCATCCCGGCCAATTTTGCCGACCAGGTCAGCCAGGGAGACGCCAGCGTACTGATGCTGGTGGATGGTTCGAACTCCTTTGTCACCCAATCCGCCTCTGCCAGCGCCGCGGCCATTTCCCAGCAATTCGCGGCCGGTTTGGCCCATATGAGCTTGGGGGCGCTCGACGCGCATATCCAAATCCTTTATAACCCCGATCTCCAGGATCTGTGGTTCCTGGTGCCGGCCTTTGGGGCTTTCCTGCTCTATGGCATTGCCCTCAAGCTGACTGCCTTCTCCATCGTACGGGAACGGGAATCTGGCACCATCGAAGCACTGCTGGTCACCCCCATCCAGCCGATTGAGCTCATGCTGGCCAAGATGATTCCCAACCTGTGCATAGCCATCCTGGATATGGTTCTCACCTTCTCCATCGGGATGCTGATCTTTGGAGTGCCGTTCCGGGGCAGCCTGCTGCTCTTTTCCGTACTGGCCTGCCTCTTTGCAGTGGGCAGCCTGGGCCTGGGGCTGGCAATTTCGTCCATCTCCCAAAGCCAGGTGCAGGCCAACCAGCTGGCAACACTGATGAACATCGCCGTGATGTTCCTGAGCGGTTTTATGTTCCCCGTATATGGCCTGCCGGCGCTGCTGCGCCTGCTCGGTTATTCCATGCCGATGACCTTCTTCCTGCCCATTGTAAATGGCATCATCACCAAAGGGATCGGCATCCAGGATCTGTGGCCGTCGGTTTTGTCGCTGGCCGCTCTCACCGTGGCGATCTTCTTCATCGGCGCCCAGCTGTTCCGCCAGAAACTGGACTAGGAATTGGATCAAGGAGACATCATGGAATTTAGCTTCCAGCGCCTGGGCGCACTCGTCCGCAAGGAAACCATCCAGATCCTGCGCGACCGTCGCTTTATCCTGCTCTTTCTTGGGCTAACTTTCGTGCAGCTATTTGTCTATTCCTATTCGGCCTCCCGCACGGTGTACCACATGCCCATGGCCGTGGTGGATCAGAGCCGGGATGCCACCAGCCGGGCCTTTATCCAGGCGCTGGTCAATTCGCAATACTTCGACGATACGCTTTACCTTGGCAGTCCGGCGCAAGCCTATCAGGCCATTGATCGCAGCCAGGTTAAGGCAAGCTTGATCATCCCGCCCGGCTTCGCGGCCAACGCGCGGGCCGGATTGGCCAGCTTCCTGATCCTGCTGGACGGATCGGACCAGTTCGCCGTCAGTTCCGGCTATAGCGCCGCCGGGCTGGTGGCGCAGAGCTTCGGCTTGCAGCTTTCGGCCGAAAGCGTGATCCGCAGCGGGGCCGTACCCCCCGCTGCCAATGGCAGCCTGCCGATTAATCTTTCCACCGATATCCTTTACAACCCTGATCTGAACGATAGATGGTTCGTTATCCCGGGCATCATTGGAATGATCCTGCAAACCCTGGCAGTGGAACAGGCGGCCATCTTCCTGGTGCGCGACCGGGAGTGGGGTACGCTGGAACAGATCCTTGCCTCGCCTGTCCGTCAGTTGGAACTCATCCTGAGCAAGCTGATCCCGCTTGCGGTACTGTGCCTGCTGGCCTTGGGGATGTGCATGGGATTGGGCATCTTTTGGTTTGGGGTACCGTTCCAGGGCAACCTGTTCCTGTTCTTCTGGCTGGCCCTGCTTTTCATCAGTTCCTGCCTGGGCTTGGGAGTGCTCATCTCCACGCGTGCCCACACCCAATTCGAAGCCGAGGCATCCGCAATGATCTTCATGCTGTTCGGCCTGCTCCTTTCGGGTCTCTTTTACCCGCGCGTGGGCATGCCGCTGGTGCCGCGCCTGATCGGCGATCTGGTGCCGCTGACTTATTTCATCCAAATTTCACGCGGCATTTATCTAAAAGGCATCGGCATGAACTTCCTATGGAGCGATGCGCTTATCCTGGTCATCTACACGCTGGTAGTAGTGCTGGTGGCCTCCAGGCGCTTCAAGATGCGGCTGGATTGAAAAACCGTATGGAGAAACCATGAACGAGCCAGCCATCATCACCCAAGACCTGCTGAAAGAATTCAAGACCCCCAAGGGCATCCTCACTGCTGTGGATCACCTGAGTTTGCAGGTGGCTCCCGGCGAGACATTCGGATTGATCGGCCCCGATGGCGCCGGGAAATCCACCACCACCCGGCTCATCCTGGGCCTGCTTACCAGGACCGGCGGCGAGAGCCGGGTGCTCGGTTTTGATTCGATGCGTGACATGTACCAGCTGCGCGCCCGGGTGGGCTACATCGCCCAGCAATTTTCCCTGCCGCCTAACCTGACCGTGATGGAGAACATGCAGTTCTCTGCGGGCGTGCAGTCGGTAAGACCAGAGGAACAGAAAAAACGCATCCCCGAGCTGCTCGAATTTGCCGGGTTGGGCGGCTTTACCAAACGGCTGGCCGGGAAGCTCTCGGGGGGTATGAAAAAAAAGCTGGCCCTGGCCTGCTGCCTGATCCACGAACCACAGGTGGTTCTATTGGATGAGCCGACTCTGGGCGTGGATCCCGTCAGCCGGCGGGAGTTCTGGAACCTGCTGGGCAACCTGCGGGCTGAAAAGGGCCTTACCATCTTCGTCTGCACACCTTACATGGACGAAGCCGAACGCTGCACCAGGGTTGGACTGATCTATGAGGGCCGGCTGATCGTTAATGATACTCCCGCGAAAATCAAGGCCATGTTGCCCGGCCATATGCTGGAGTTCACTCCCGCGGCCCTAGAAAGGGCGCGCGCCCTGTGTTCCAGCCTGGAAGGCATATTGGAAGTGCAGAGTTACGGGGACAAGTTGCACGTCTTTGTGGATAATCCCACCCTGCGCAACCAGCAGATCATAAACGCGTTGGATGAGCAGGGCATTGCCCATGATGTCCTACGTGAGTTGGAAGTGCGCATGGAAGAGGCGTTCATCAGCCTCATCCGCCGCCAGACAGCCACCAACGGAGGCGACCATTGACCATCGAAACGCGCATCTCCCAGAGTCAGGCATTCCCCATTCTGGTACAGCATCTATCCAAGCGCTTTGGCAGTTTTATCGCCGTGGAGGATGTCAGCTTTAGTATCCAGCCGGGAGAGGTGTTCGGATGGCTAGGTCCCAATGGCGCTGGCAAGACCACCACCATCCGTATCCTGCTCGGCCTGATGAAGCCCACTTCCGGGGAAGCCTATGTACTGGGGCTGAACTCCGCAACGCAATCCAAGACCGTGCATGCGCAGGTGGGCTACATGTCCCAGCAGTTTACTCTCTATAATGACCTGACCGCCCGCCAGAACATCCGCTTCTACGGAGGAGTTCACGGCATGTCCTCCCGGGAATTGCGGCAACGCATACCGGAAATCCTGTCCATGGCTGGGCTAGAGGGACGGGAAAATGTTCTCACCAGCAGCCTCTCGGGGGGCTGGAAACAGCGCCTGGCGCTGGGTTGCGCCATCGTCCACCGTCCACGCGTGCTCTTCCTGGACGAACCGACTGCCGGCGTGGATCCCATCAGCCGCCGGCAATTCTGGGAGCTGATCTACCAGATGGCGAAAGAAGGCGTGACTGTGTTGGTAACCACTCACTATATGGATGAAGCCGAATTGTGCCAGCGGGTGGGTTTCATCAACGCGGGGCATCTGGTCGCGCTCGATTCTGTTGCACAGCTCAAGCGCACACAGATGCGCGGCCAGGTACTCGAGATAAACACACCTGACCCGGAGAAAGCCATGCTCGCATTAAGCGCCGCCCGGCAAGAAAAAAGCCTTCCGCTGGATGAAGCGGCCCTGTACGGCGCCCAGATCCATGTCGTGGTACCGGATGCACAACAATATATAGAACCCATCCAGCGGTTGCTCACCAGCCGGAAAATCCAGGTATCTTCCATCGAGTGGATCCAGCCCACCCTGGAAGATGTATTCATCTCTGCGGTTAAATCCGGCCAGACGAAGCAGTAGCAAGATAATAGGTAAATCAATTACAGAAAGGAACTCTCTCATGAACAAGAACCGAAAATCCATCATCGTTTTGGGCGTTGTTCTGGCGCTCGTGCTCATCGCCGCCTTCGGCTGGTTTTTCTTCGTTCGTCCATCCGCTTCCCTGACTGGGAAGCTGCAGGCCGCCTGGAATTCGCTGGCACAACCAACTGCTGCTACCACCGGTCCATTGACTGCTTCCGGCACCGTGGAAACTACGATGGTATCGATCGCTCCCGAGGTGGCCGGGAAGGTGCTCAGCGTCAGCGTGCAGGAAGGCGATCAGGTAAAGGTTGGTGATGTTCTTTTCCAGCTTGATGATACCACCCTCAAAATCCAGCGCGCCATCGTGGCCGCCAATCTGGATAGCGCCAAACTGGCCCTGGCGCAGCTGGCTTCCCCGGTAGCCATTGCCAATGCTGGTAAGGCCATCGCCCAGGGCCAACAGGATATCGACAATGCCCAGCAGGCATTGAATGACCAGAAATATTTCACCCAGAATACCGATGCCGTCCAAAACGCCCATTCGGCTTTGGTTCTGGCCACCCAGGCCCTTTCTGATGCCCAGACAGACTATAACAAGGTCAGCGGCAATCCGAATTTCAATACGCCCAAGGCGTTTGCCTATCAGAAGCTATATACGGCTCAACTGGCCTATAACAGCGCCCTGTATACCTATAATTTGTGGACTGGCAAGACCAACACGGAATACATCAATATCAAGGCCGGCACCCTGGCAGTGGCCCAGGCCCAGCTGGTGGAGGATCAGGATTTATTACAGGCCCTGCAGGGGAATCCGATTCCCGCTGGAGCCAGCGGGGCCGCGATCACGCAGCTCCAGCAAGCCAGGATCAATGTCCAGGTGGCACAGGACAATCTCAACTTGATGGATGCTCAGATCGGAGAAATGACCGTCACGGCGCCCGTAGCCGGCGTGGTGATGACGCGCGACGTGGAACCCGGGAATGTGGTCAACCCCGGGGCATCCCTGTTCACGATTGGTCGACTGGACCGGTTGACCATCACGGTCTACATCCCGGAGGATCGATACGGAGAGATCAGCTTAGGCCAGGCCGCAACCGTTACCGTTGACTCCTTCCCCGGCGAGACTTTCCATGCCTTGGTCATCTATATCTCCGACCAGGCGGTATTCACCCCGCGCAACGTCCAGACCGCCTCGGGGCGCGTGACCACCGTCTACGCCGTCAAGCTCAGCCTCCAGGATCCGGCCGGCAAGCTCAAACCTGGTATGCCGGCAGATGTTTCCTTTGCCATCAAGTAATGCCTCTCGAAGTTGCCTGCTGATGGGTATAAAAAACAAGTGCTTACGGCCAGAGATCGTGAATGGATGGATTGATGGGAATTTTCTGTTTGGCACCTAATTGAAGACAGGATGTGCATATGTCGCTTATGAGCCGTTTTCTGGCAGTTGCCATTGGCCTTCAACGAGCCGCGACCCACGCGATTGTTGTGGAACGCAACCTTGAGATACCAATGGATGACGGAGTTATCCTGCTTGCAGATCGCTGGTATCCTAGGAATCAGACCGATAAACCACCACCCGTGATATTGATGCGCACGCCTTATGGAAGAAAGCAATCGGATCTGATCGGCACGCTCGGCGCTGAGCGAGGCTACCAGGTGGTGGCCCAGAGTTCCCGCGGTACATTCGGTTCAGGCGGAACCTGGCAACCTTTCCATAACGAACAGGCTGATGGGCATGCCACGCTTGCCTGGCTGGCCCACCAGCCTTGGGCCTCCAGTGGTGTTGCCACTTGGGGAGCGAGCTATCAGGGTCTCTCCCAATGGGCATTGGCAGGGAATCCTGGTAAAACCTTGCGCGCCATGGCCATCATCCAGAGTGACCCCGACGCACGTAGTATTGTCTACCCGGGCGGGGTTCTGGCACTGGAAACAATCCTGGCTTGGATGGATATCCTCGAATACCAGGAAAGCGGCACGCTGCGGGTGCTGGCCAATGCCTTGTTCGGCAGCCGTGCCTTAAGGCCTGCCTTCAATACCCTGCCGCTCGGGGATTGTGACCGGGTTGCGTTCGGATGGACGATCGACTTTTACCAGGAGTGGCTGGCCCGCGCCCCTTCTGATCCCTGGTGGGAACCGATTGACTTTGGATGTGACTTATCCCGGATTCCACCTACGTTGATGGTAGGTGGATGGTATGATCTGCACCTGCCAGGCCAACTGGCCACATTCAGCGCCTTGCAGGCAGCCGGGCGGGATGCGCGTCTTGTCATTGGCCCCTGGAATCATGAGAGCCTGGGTATAACCGGTACCATTCTGCGCGAGGGATTTGCCTGGTTTGATGGATCATTCAAACCTGAGGGCGGTCAGAATAGTGCAGGATTGAGCCGCAAGCCGCTGCGCGTATATGTGATGGGAAGCAGGAAATGGGTCGATCTCCCAAGCTGGCCTCCGCCTGTTGAGATGCAGCGATGGCATTTTCACACCGACACCTCCCTTGCCTTAACCGCACCATCTGCAGGAGCGCCGCGCCTCTATACCTATGACCCGGCAGATCCCACCCCTGCCATCGGCGGCGGCGCGACCATTGTGGGTTCCACCGCCGGTTCAAAGGATCAACGCCTGCGCGAGCGCCGGGCCGATGTGCTAACTTATACAAGTGCTCGTCTGAAGGAATCCCTGACGGTTGCAGGTCCGCTCTCGGCGAGAGTTTATATTCGGGCCGATGTTGAACAAATAGATCTATTCGTCCGTCTGTGTGATGTTACCCCATTCGGTCGCTCCTATAACGTATTTGATGGCATTGTTCGTTTGGGGCCATCGGACTTCGCCACAAGTTCCGATGGCATTCTAGCGGTACGCATTCCCATCTGGCCAACCGCCTATACTTTCAAAGCCAGGCACCACCTAAGAGTCCAGGTATCAAGCGCAGCCCATCCGATGTACGCCCGTAACACGTGCACAGGCGAAGCACTTGCAAGCGGCTCGCATACTGTGATTGCACACGTGGAAGTGTTCAACGACCCCAGCCACCTATCAGGGATCGAGATTCCAGTCGCTAAACTGTGAGCCTGCCATATGATAACCAGCGAAAATGAGCGCCTGATCCGTGAATGCCTGGATATTAGCATCAATGCCCCCGAGCACCTCAAGCACTTTGCAGAGTTGCTGAGCGAGGATTGCACGTGGATGCCAGCCACAGCCTTTTGATCCAACTTGGGCTGGGATTGCTGCCATTGATAGTCAAAAGAGGATGGAGGAAATGATGAACAAGAAACTTCTTGCCGCCCAAGTAGTGATCACAATCCTTACTTATGCCCTGCCAATATGGTTGCCGGCAGGCATCCGCGCCTGGCCTACTGCCTGGATATTCCTGCTGATGTGGCTAGGGTTCTGGCTGTTCATCCTGCTATGGTTATTCAGAAGAAACCCTGGCTTGCTGCAGGAGCGTATGCGCATTCGTACCCCTGACCAGAAAGGCTGGGACAGGGTGGTTGGTCCCCTGGTATATGTCTCCCTTTTCCTGTGGCTGCTTTTTGCCTCCTTCGACGCGGGTCGCTTTCACTGGTCGTTCATGCCGGGATGGCTGCAAGGGGTAGGCGCGCTGATCCTTGTATGCTCTTTTTTCCTTTTCTTTCTGACATTCAGAGAAAACTCATATCTATCACCGTTGGTTCGCATTCAGGAAGATAGAGGACAGAAGGTGGTTACTACAGGCGTTTATCATTATGTCCGGCATCCGATGTACGCTGCCACGTTGGTGACTGTCCTGGGCTCTTCCCTCCTGCTTGGTTCGTGTTATGGGATCCTGGCAGGGCTGCTTGTTATCTTGACCCTGGGCTGGCGGGCGGTGCTGGAAGAACGGTCTTTGCGGGAGGATCTGCCCGGTTATCTGGAATACTTGAAGCAGGTAAAATATCGTTTCATCCCGTACATCTGGTAATGCTTGCAATGAGAGTGACATGAAACGGGGCTTTTTATGTTTATAGTGGTGGTGCAAATTGCGATTGGAGAACAACTTTTATCTTTCTTTCGTAGATAACGCAAAAATCGTTGCACCTTGCATCCCGTTAAGGCCATGTTCTATAACTTGTCCACTTTTTGTGAATCCTGCTTTTTTGACCCTTCTGAGAGATGTACTAGCGGCCAAAAGATTCAAAAAGAGATGCTAAAAATCATTTCTGTGGGCATAAGCGGTACCATCACCGGTACTAAGCTGCTTTGGTCCTACTTTTTACACCGGTACCACCACAGGTACCGCTGAAAGCCATGCCCATAAAAATTCATCACCGTTTCTCAGAATTCCGGCAGCCATTAAGCTATGCGCAGTTCAAGGACAGGTTGATTTTTCCAAGGGAACCCTCCCCCCTCCCCCGGCTTAGCGACCTTGCTCGATTTTCGTGTGGAATAATGTACTATAATTAATACAGTATAAAATTTTTTGAATAGCTCGTTGCAGAGTTATTAAGAAAATGGTTGGTCTCGTAACAAAGCTGCTCGATATGGCGGGTTTCTCCACATCCATGTTTGACAAAGTTATAAAGGGCTGCCTTGGGCCTGGAATAAAATTTATTTAGGGAAAAGCCAACGCATTTGAGATTCCAATCTCTGATGTAATTGCAGCTTCAACTCCGCAATATATCCTAGGTGAAGCAACTCCCAACCTGCAGGAATGGATCAACATCTACAAATATGCTCCCCCTGAAATGCAATCTGAGCTGCTTGCCCTATTACGCGCTTATGTAACCATCAAACCCACGGTACCCAAGAGATAATGAACCTAAACCCTCATCAAAATTTTCCCGAATTATCTCAGGTTGCTTACATACCTCTCAGCCATATCCTACCTGACCGTTTCCAGGCGCGTCTGGCAATACCGCCAGAAATTCGGAGAGGCTTTTTCCAGAGGGAATACGATTGTTACGAGGCGGTCCAGCGATTGGTGGTGGCGGCATCCGGCGACTATGCTCTCAACCGAATGGTGGAGGAACTTCGCTTGCTTGGACAATCCATCATGCACGACCAACAAATAGAACCTGCAACAGGGATTTGGGTTGAGGATGAAAACAGAAAGCAAACTTTTTTGCTGGAAACAGGCGAAAGGAGATTTTGGGGGTTGGCTCTCCTGGCTGTCGAGCTTCAGATGCAAGAAGAGCCTCAGCTCAAAGTGACCACTCAGAATGAAATATCTCGCGAGCGGCAGTTCGCGGAAAACTTCCTCCGTGAGGATTTGTGCGCAGTGGAAATCGGAAAAGCCATTGCAGCCATGATCCTGGAAAGTATGAATATTTACCCTGACGACAATGACGATGATTTGAGCTACGCCAGGAAGGTACTAAAAATCATTAAACTTCCCGAAGGGACGTGGTCACCCATCATCGAACGATTCAAACGCGATCGTTCCTATCTCCGCCGTCACATTCAAATACTGTCCCTGGATGATCAACTCTTACACTTAGCCACTTTATACCGTTTGCCAGAGGGCTCTCTAAGACCGATCGTTCTGGCTGAAAAAGAGCAACAACGCGGATTGATGCTAAAAGAAATTGACAAGCGAATACCGCGCGAACAAGGAGACCCTTCTCTCGAAGGTAATGGTGAACAAGTAGATCTCAATGACCAACGACAGCATCCCGCCGGTGAGATTGAGCCGCACAAGAAATTCGCTCAAAAAAGTTTTATACTTCTAAAGCCACTCCTGCATGGCAGGTATAATAAAATTAACCTAAAAAAAGTGGGACGGGAATTGGCCAACCTGATAAGAGATCCTGCTGAGAGATCCGCAGCTGCTGATGCCCTGGAAGCTATCGCGACAAGTCTTCGGAAATATTGACATTTTACGTGTTTTTTAAAGGCGGGCTGCATACTCATAATGAGTACGCAGCCTCCGGAAAGGGAACGATGGAAATAAAGGAACAATACCCATTTAAATTTTTTGACCAGGTCTTCGATATATATCTGACTGACGATAAGCAATTCATGGTCCCGCTTCGGCCGCTTTGCGAGATCCTGGGGCTCAGCATCGGCGCTCAGCTCTCCAGGATCAAACGGGACGTGATCATGGCAGAGCATCTCCACACCCTGCGACCCAAGATCGTAGGTAAAAGCGGTGCTGCACAGGTCCGGGACACGGCCTGTCTTGCCATACAACGGCTGGATTATTTTATGGGCGGTATTGACCACGAACGTGTCAGCCCCGAACGCAGGGATGAGGTGATCAAATACAAGAAAGAATTCGCTGACGCCATTTATGCTTATTTCCGAACAAAAAGATTACCCAGTGATGTGCTAGCAGAATTGGATGCAGCATTGCCGCTAAAAACTCAGGCATTTCACCAGAAAATGGACGAAGCGGCGGCGCTGCATGGAGAACTGATAGCAGAGCATGATAAACGAATCTCTGGACTTGATAAACGCGTGGCCGATCTTGAGGCCAGACTCGTTGGTACAGATTTTATTAATAGCAATCAGGCAAGTCAATATATCGATGCGGTTACAACGCTGGGGAATTTATTGAAAGATAAAAAATCCAAAATGGCCAGCCCCTACGCAGTCATCCATAACGAAGTAAAGAAAAAATTCCACGTTGGAAGTTACCAGCTTATCCCAGAAAAAGAATTTCCTACGGTGCTGGAATTCTTGGCCGCTTGGTGGAAAAGAGAAGCGCCTCTTGGGAAGCAGCTCCCCGACATCTTTACAACCAATCAAACTCGACTGTTGTAAATGCTTTCATTTTCCGTGTGGGCCAATTGGCACAAAGCCCTGAGGATGGCAACCCAAAAAAGTTTACTGAAAATAATGAAGCATGAAGCAGACATACGTAAATGCGTACGTCTGCTTTTTTTTCGATATGAATTGGAAGGAAAGGGACAAGGCTGCAGACCAGCCTTATGGCTCATCTACAAAACAGGCCCTTGAAATTCAGAAAATGTACGATTCTCGAGAATCCCAAAAAGCCCACAGAAAGCCCTGTGTTAACGCCTCCTGGTTGAATGTGCAATCGGCCAAATAGCCCTAAAATAATGGTTCAAAAACGTTCTTGTGGAGATAAGCGGCACCACCAACGGTACCGTTTACGTAGAAGTACGCCGCTTCCCACCGGTACCGCCAACGGTACCGTTAGCAGCGGGCCCTAAAAAAGATTCTCTGAATTCGGCAGAAACTCGAGAATTGGCAATCGATGCGATTCGGGAAGATCATAAATAACGTCAGTTATGGATAAGCACCAAACCGAGTCAGAAGGCAGTAACCCGTTCGCTAATCTAGAAAAGTCTTATCCCAAGTAGTATTTCAAAAAACCAACGATATTTTTATGTTTGACAGTGCCCAAGACCCCTTCTAGGACAAAACAAGTGGGGTCTACATCATCACAGGTTGAGGCGCTTGAGATTCACAGACCCCATCCTACAAATTAGAAGGCGGTTCCTTCCCAGCTTTGCGTATCACCAGAGGTAGTGCAACGAAAGGGCATAAGTACGGTCCCATGGGAAGCATGGGACCGAGAAAAATCAAAGGCAATGGATTGTGATTTCTGCTTACCACGCGGAACATGGTATCCGTTTAACGCAAATGATAGGGATAGCATCAAACAGATACCCTTTCCTTATTCACCCTGGCTGTCGCGATGGCGATGCTGGGGTTGACCGTTCGATTGGCATTCGGGCCGGTAAAATAGATCCTTTTTAGCTCCTCCATCGTCATGTTGGTCACATCCTTAAAGCCGCGTTGGGTCAGGAACGGTTCGACCTGACCGTGGTTGATCCCGAACGTATAATCTTCACCAAATGCATGCGCCGTGCGCTGCATCGCCTTCACCTCCGCGCGGTGTGGATCGCGCAGGATCTCGTTGTAAAAGTAATCGAACACCACCGCGCTTCCCGGGCCGGAATGACTGGCAATAAAAGCCAGGGTGCTTTCCACACCAGCCGTTGTCAAGAAATAGGTGACACCCTGCCAGATAAACAGGGTTTTGCTCTCTTCGTTGTAACCAACGCTCTTCAAGCGCTCGCCGAGAGACTGGGTATTGAAATCCACCGGCAGGAAGGTGGCGTTGGCGGGAAGCGGATGGATGACCTTCTCCAAGCGCTTCAACTTATCCTCCTGGGTGGCAGCTTGATCGATTTCGAACACGCGCGTCTTCTCGATCCCTGGGATGCGGTAAGGGCGCGTGTCGTAACCAGCACCAAGCAGCACCACCTGGTCAAGACCTTCGCTCAGGCAAGCCTTGAGAAAATCATCAATGTACCGCTCCCGGCCGACCACAAACCCAACCGCGCCGGGGGCCAGGCGGTCGTACAAACCTGAATTGATCATCCACTTGAGCAAGCCATACGTGAAGCCGCCCTGTATCAGCGCATGGGCATAGGGGTCGTCGCAAATCCGCGCTTCTTCCGGTTTTTGCGCCTCGATTGCGCGCATCATGGCAACACCTGCCGCGGAACCGCTGGGTCTTTGTTTTTTGTCCGTCATTTTTCTCCTTTTTTGGTTAGTCATGTGTGGGGTTTCCCTCGCAGCGCGGATACCAACTGCCTGACCGGCTCAGCCTCCAACCGGGATAAGGTTTTTTCAGGCGCTCCCAACACCCGCTCGATGGCGGCCATATAAGCATTATAGGTATCGATGATCCCTTTGATGCAGTCGATCTCGTCGATTGATTGATCCAACGAAAGTAGCAGTTTCGCATGGGTGTTGCCCATACCCAGGATCAATGCCAGGATTATTTCGCCAGCCCGGTCTGGATCGGCTAGCTTAAAAACACCCTCCCGAATGCCTTGCTGCGCGATGGTGTTTAACAGCGGGGCGCGCCGTTCGATGGCGGCTTCGTCCGCTTTTTGCCGGATGATGGCATTGTCGTCCGTGTACCACACGCGCATCAACTCGATCAGGCTATCTTGATAGGTAACCCTCATTTGCTCTACCGTGCCAAAGTAGGCCCGGAGTTTTTCGATGGCGGACCGTTGCGGGTCGTCAGCGATTAGCTGGAGCGGGCTTTCAGCGGCGGCCGCCATGCGATCGATGACTGCTTCCAGCACGGCTGGTTTTGAATCAAAGTAATGATAAAACGCCCCGCTGGATATATGGATATCCTCCAGAATGTCCTGGATGGTCATGCGTCCATAACCCTTGCTATAAACGAGTCGCTGTGCTGATGCCAGGATTTCGTTGCGCTTTGCGATATATTCGTCTTCTTTGACTATGCGAGACATATCCCATCTCATTAATAAACCGAGCCTCTATTTATTAATCAGGGTAAGTTTACACCCGCCTTTATATTGAGTCAATGCTGGGCCACATGTCAATTGTCAATCCAAACTCTTGACACTAGGCAGAGGGTGATATAAAATCCTACTACTTTTCTAAAACCCCCCACAATTCATCAACACCTTTTCTCTCAGCCTGGCTTTGCTAGGTTTTATTGTTTATATATTTTCTCCAATCTCAATCAATGCCACTCTATTCATTATATTCTTGTTGCTTGATTGTTATTGGTTAGTGGAAAGATGTAACAAACAGAAATAATAATTGCAAAGCTATCGAATATGGTAAATAAGGAAAAGATGACGAATAGTGGATTAAAACCAATTGCGTTACTTCTTACTATTGGTTGCCCTGGCCAAAAGTCAGCCAGCGCAATCCCTTCAAATCATCCTAAACTTCCTTAACCGCATTGCCATAATAATGCGGTAACAACTGTATATCAACTCGTCAATAAACAGGCGCTTGCCATGGGAAACCTTGGCCGGCGCCTGTTTGCGTTTAAGCCCATAAGTCGTGAACTCTTAGTAGCACGCCGGGCAGAAAGGAAATCCAAATGATCAAAAGGCAGAGCAGCGAACTCCCAAGGCAAAGGCAGTTGGTTCGAGCCCCACCCACTGAAGGGCTACTGCGCAATGCCA
>Ga0335071_10004159_pt1 | contig 15144 bp, 13 predicted proteins | sample Lox_Sample_15_FD_206724 | JGI IMG/M metagenome (GOLD analysis project Ga0335071, IMG submission 206724) | Soil microbial communities from Loxahatchee National Wildlife Refuge, Florida, United States - Lox_Sample_1.5 | ecosystem: Environmental > Terrestrial > Soil > Wetlands | place: USA... | reverse complement strand
TAGGGAATTAGGAATTACGAATGACGAATTACGAAAGGGAACATAAAGGGATTGAGGCGGCAACCTTGTTGCAAAAAGCCTACCGGTGTCAATGCTTTTTGTTTTAATTCGTAATTCGTAATTCGTTATTTTGCGTTCAGGCCGGGGTACAGGCTGGGGTTAAATAGGAACCGCGCCAGCTTCATATCCGTGTTTGCCAGCTCCGTCACGATCGCCTGGGCCTTGCCCGGTTCCGCGTCGACAAACCATCCGTACTCTCGATCGACTGCCTCCGCCCATTTCCTCACTGACGTCATGGTCGGCAGCTTTTTCTGTGCGGGCATGAGAGGCCGGATCGCCAGATAATAGGAAAATTGCGAAATAGCTTCAGGCAGGCGTGCGCCGAGCTCATCTATTTTGCCGGACTTTGCGAAGCGAAATGGGACCGATCCGGTTTTGGCAGGCATGAAGTCGACCATCATTCGTAGACCGGTTTTGGTCGTGGAAAACTCTCCAATTGCCGCCCAATCTACCGAGAGCCAGGTCGCGGCAGCGGTGGATGTCTCCTGTGTGAACGTGCGCGTTACTCCGCTGCTTTCAATCGCGGTCGGCATGCTTTCCCAGAGCGGCGTGACTTTCAGGTCCCTGGAGCGTTCCACCACTTTCTCCATCAGGATAGGGCCGGCCATGGCTGTCCAGCGGAGATCCTGATTTCCGGCGGGCACGTTAAAAGGAAGAATGGCGATTCGGGCCTCCGAAGGAGGAGTCACTTTTTTGGGCTTGCTCTTTTTAAACAAACATGCCGATTGAGAGAGCGATAACAAGAAAGTTGCGGCGATGATCAGAAGCGATCCGCTTCGCACATAGGACAAAAGCCGCCGGCCAGAAGACGTTCGCATACAATTGAGCATTTTCCCAACTCCCACCATGTTTTGAGTCATGCAGTATGCATATCACAAGTCTCTTGAAGGCGCAATTAGTCAGGCGTCCGCTGCCGGCAATCCGCAAGAAAAATAAAGATCGGGTGAAATAATTTCCGTTGTCGCGAAACAATATGTGTGGAGGTGAGCTTCCATGGTGCACTGGCGGATGAAGAATGACGAATCGGGTTCGGCTCTGATCCTGGCGCTTCTGGCGCTGACGCTCCTTTCGCTTCTGGGCTTGTTCATGGCTCTCAGCGCAACGACAGGCGTGGAGATCAGCGATAATTATGAAAGCCATGTGCAGGCGACCTATGCGGCACTCGCCGGCCTTAATCATGCCCGCGTGCTTTTCCGCGGCCTGGCTCTAAACGATCTTCTGAAAGGTCCGGACGGAGTGTTCAATGCAAGCACATCCTATATGTCCCAGGCGCGGACCTTCGAATTCCGCAATCCGATTTCCATGCAGACAGCGCTGACGCTGGATATTGCAGATCCCTCTTTGAGCGTTGCCGGTCTTCCGGATGACGGCTTGCTCAGCACGGGGTACTGTAACGGCATCCGGGGCACCGACCTGATCCCCGGGGCTGGAATCCTCCTGACGGCGCCAAACCCGCATGGCATGGGGATTATTCCTATGTCCCGATATTTCGTCAAAGTCAGCGATAACAACGGAGAGGCCTCGGAGATCGCCGGAGATGCGGCCAACAATCCATTTGTCGACGGGGACGGAATCGTGATCGTGCGGTCGCTGGGGGTTGCAAGAACGATTCCGAGTGCTGCCGGAGCCGCGCTTCGGCGCAACTCGATGGCGTTGTTTGAGGCGCGTTTCAAGCGGCGTTTGACCTGGAACCCTGGCGCCGCACTGGTGGTGCTGGGACCGCAAACCAGCGCAGAGTTTGGCGGTTCCATCGAAATTTCGGGAGGATCGTCCCCAGGCATTGGAACGATCGATACCGTTCCCGGCGATCTTGTGTTTCCCGACCGGACCATTCGCGCCGCGGCCGGAGCAGGCTCAGGGATCACGGGAGCCGGTGAGCCAAGTCCATCCGTCAGGGACATTACGGGCCAGGTCGGCTCAACCGCAGACGGGCGTCTGCTGCTGAATGCTGCCTACCTGTGGGATTTCATCAATGACCAGGCCTGCGCAATGGCCGACAGTCTCTACGAGGGAAACCAGTCCTGGCCGATAGATGGCGGACCTGATCTGGGCTGGTATGATTCAACGAAACCATGGAATGCCCCCGGACAAAATCCCAGAATCACGGTTGTGCACGGGGATCTGCAAATCAGTGGCGCTCTCTCTGGCGGTGGACTGCTTATTGTAACGGGAAATCTTTCTTATTCCGGAGCGTTCGCATTCAATGGGCTGGTGATCGTAGTCGGCTCCGGCAGCCTGAGCGCTGAAGGTTCGGGTACGGGGATCGAAGGCGGCGTTTTTGTGGCGAATCTGATAAACGCCGGCAGCACCACGGTCTTCGGCACTTCGCGCGTATTCATCCATGGGAGCAGCCGGATTTTCTTCAGCAAGGAGAATGCCCGAATGGCAATAAGCCTGATCCCGGTTTCGCAAATCAGCTTCAGAGAGATTGCGGGATCCGATCCATGAGAGGGAGCAGGAAGCGGCGGTTCAAGCGCTCTTGCAGCTTGCGCAGCTGGAGGAGCTGCAGGAAGAGCAGCCGGAGGACATTGAGTGCGTGGCACCGTCGCTGGAACGTGAAACGCCGTTGAAGCTGGAAAAAAGCCTTTCGATTTCCTCCGACCGGCAATCGGGACAGGAAATTCCGGCGTCCGACGATCCAAACACAAGCTTTTCAAATTCGGTTTCACACTTCTGGCATCGATATTCGAATATAGGCATAGTAAGTCAATCCTCTAACATACCAATCGTATCATAGCGTGCGGCCGTTAGTCGATCCCCGGCGGAGATGAAAACTGTCAACGGTCGCCCCGTGACTCGTTATTGCGCGTCCGGGTTTACGGAGCGCTGGATGACCTGATCGGGTAACTCGTTAATATCGTCGGCGCGCGGAGGGAAATATTCTGCCAGTGCCTTACCGCAGCTTTCGATCGCCGCGCAAATGCCTGCCCTTGCGTTTCCCTTTCTAATGCCGTCGATGATCAGGTCGCGGACATCGTCCCAGTGCCGGTCGCCCATCTTCTGGTGAATTCCGCGATCGCCGATCACGACGACCATTTTTTCGAAAAGCGACAGGCAGATTTCCACGCCGTTGGACTCACGCGTGCGATAAAGGCCGCTGGTGTAAAACTGCAGGAGAGCCGCTTCATGGACGCGCGCAGCCATTTCCTGATTTGAAATCATCCACCGCCGCCAGGGCAGACGAGGAATCACTGCCAGACAAACCGCGAAGGAAAGTACTTCCGTCCAGAGCAAGGCGGTCGTGGTGTGCACGACAGGGATCGTCAAATAGACGGCTGCCGCAATGGCCATGCCAAAGATGGCCCCCTGGAGCGTAGCGTGGTGATAGTTTGCCGAGGCTTCGGCAGTGACAAAAACGATCTCTCCCGAAGTCTGTGCTTCAGCTTTTTTAATCGCCGCTTCGATTGCCTTGTTGTCTTCTTCGCTTAGCAGTTTCATGATCGCGCTCTGACTAAATGAGGTGTTCTTACCATTGGCCGGAGCTTCCGCCGCCGCCGAAGCCGCCGCCACCGCCTGAAAATCCTCCTCCACCGAAACCGCCGCCGCCAAAGCCACCCCCGCCGAATCCTCCTCCTCCTCCGAAGAACGGGCCAATGAATCCTCCCGGTCCGCGTCCCGACTTCGCTCCGGCATGGACTGCCGCGCCCATGATGGTTCCCAGCAATGCTCCCGCGATCCCCCCGACCAGAAGGAGCGGGAGGCTGTGGCCGATCAACGTGTAGGGAAGGAGAACGCCGGCGCCGGTGCCAATGATGCCTCCACCCCATTTGCCTGTGACGCTCAGGAGCCACAGAAGAGGGAACAGCATGACGATCAGAAGATGAAGAAAGCCTCCCGACCTGCGATTCTGCCGCCCTGCGGGCTGTGGCGATGCCTGATATTCGCCACGTACGGTTTGAATAATCCCCGTCAGGCCGGCGTCAATTCCGCCATAGTAATCGCCTTGTCGGAATCGAGGGAGTATGTCGTTTTGCCTGATCTGAAAAGCCCTGGCATCGGTCAGCGTGGATTCCAGTCCATAGCCGACCTCGATACGCATGGCCCTGTCCTTCAAGGAAACAAGCAACAGCGCTCCATTGTCGTGCGCCTTCTGTCCCAATTTCCATGCCTCTGCGACACGCATTGAATAATCCTCGATGACTTCTCCTTCGAGGCTGGGGATGATCAGGACTGCAATCTGTGTGGAATCGGTGTTTTCGAGATCGCGGAGTTTTGAATCCAGCGCGGATATTTGCTCGGCCGTCAGTATTCCGGCGAGGTCCGTGATCCGTTGCTTGAGCGGAGGGACATCCAACGCCCAAACCCCGGCGCACTGAAGCAGGAACAACAGGAAAATCGCGATTCGACGCATAAGCAGCCTACTTGGTGAAATCGACTACGGGTGCCTTTTCGCTTCCCGGCGTAGCCTGGAAGAACTCCTTTTTCTGGAAGCCGAGCATGCGCGCAAAGATGTTCGTCGGGAACTGCATGATCTTTGTGTTGTATTGCTGCGCCGCCTCGTTGAAACGCCGGCGTTCGACGGCGATGCGGTTTTCCGTATTTTCCAGCTGGTTCTGAAGCTCCAGGAAATTCTGGTTGGCCTTCAGTTGAGGATAGTTCTCGGCGACAGCCAGCAGGCGTGTGAGCGCGCTGCTCAACCCGTCCTGTGCCTGCTGAAATTTCTGCATCGCCGCCGGATTATTCAACATTTCCGGAGTGAGCTTGATTGAACCGGCCTGGGCTCTCGAGGCGGCTACGGATTCAAAGACATCTTTTTCATGCGTTGCATATCCTTTGACCGTTGCCACGAGATTGGGGATCAGGTCTGCACGCCGCTGATAGACGTTTTCCACCTGCGCCCACGCCGTATCCACGGATACCTTCATCGTGACCAGATTGTTGTATGCCCCCCACACAGAAAATCCCAGGATCACAATCCCGATAATGATGATCGCCAGACAACCCAGCCCTACTACCAAGCCCTTTTTCATATTGTCCTCCCGTCAGATTCGGAAATACATATTACGCCAAGCCGGGTGAATTTGTTCAAGAAAGCGATAACCAGAAGGTAGAAGACAGGAGACAGAAACCTGGGAACGCCACTGCCTCCCTGGCCAAAATGCTGAATTCTGTATTCTATAATTTGCCTTTTGTCTCCTGTTTTCTGTCTCCAGTCTTCTATTCCATTCCAAACCCGACAAATAAGGGTTCCGGCAGCAGCTCGACTCCAAATGCTTTCTGGACCCGATCCTGTATCAGATGCATGAGCTCGAGAATGTCCTGCGCCGTTGCTCCGCCCCGGTTGATAAGAGCCAGCGCATGCTTGCCGGATATGCCGGCGTTTTTATGTGCATACCCTTTAACGAAGCCGGCATGCTCGATGAGCCATGCCGCAGGCACTTTTTTATGCGTCGGCCCGGTTCGAAAAAATGGGATGCTCTCGGAATCTCTCAAAAGCCCTGCAGCGCGCGCCCTTCCTTCGAGAACGGAAAAGGATTCCTGATCCAGAACCGGGTTTTTGAAGAAAGACCCCGCGCTTTTCGAATCGGGATCGTTCTCACTCAGGACCATGGATTTGGCGCGGCGGATATCGAGGACTGCGTCTCTGACTTCGCAGATCCCGGGCGGCTGCTTGCTTTCGACAAAGCGCTGCTTTAAATCGGGGTAGAGCAGGCATGGTGGCCCGTTCGGGCGCAAGGCGAAATCCACGCGCAGGATGACAAAGCGATCCCGGCGCGTTGTATTGAAGATGCTGGTGCGATAGGCAAATCGGCAATCGGCATTGCTGAACTCCACCAACTGCAGGGAATTGCGGTCCAGCGCGCGGATTTGTGTGAGGACCTCCCGGATGTCTTCACCATAGGCTGCGATGCTTTGGACCGGGGAGGCACCCACCGTCCCGGGAATCCCACTGAGGCACTCGACCCCCGCGAGGTTCAGAGCGACGCACCGCTGTACGAAGGCGTCCCACTCAACTCCGGCCGCTGCCGAAAGTCTGCCGCTAACCGCAGCGTCGGCATTTTCAATTCCCTGAATTTCGATCTTAATCACCAGCCCCGGGAATCCCGAATCCGAGACAAGGATGTTGCTTCCGCCGCCCAGGACAAAAACGGGGCAGCCGCGCGCTCGCGCGAATTGCAGCGCGTCCAGCACGTGAGCCTCCGTTTTTGCACAAACCATGAAGCGCGCAGGCCCGCCGATGCCCAACGTCGTATAGGGCGCGAGGGGAACACTTTCTAATACGCGCAGAGTCGCTCCGGATCGATTCATATTTGTGAAATGAAAATAGCACAGTGGGAAGAAAAAGCAGAATATAGAATTCAGGAGACAGAAGGAATGGCTGGTTACGAGCAGATTTAGGGCGTTTGTTGTTTTCTGTCTTCTGTCTCCTGTTTTCTATTTCCCTCCATTCAGGTGCGGCGCAATCAACCAACAAAACCCCACTTGCCAGTTTTGTCTTTTTCCGATAATCTCGCCCTTCACCTGAAAGCGTACGCATTTTAAGGGAAATGAAAATGGCTGAAAGCGTTCCACTGTCTCCGGCCAAAGCGCCGCGCTATGGGTTTATCGATCTGCTCCGGGGTTTTGCTTTGGTGGTGATGGTCGAAACCCACGTCATGAACGCGTATCTTCCTCATGAATTGAAGAAAGATTCGGTTTTTTTCTTCTGGCTTGCCTTCCTGAATGGCCTTGTGGCGCCGACGTTCCTGTTCGCGACAGGTTTTTCGCTTATGCTGCAGGGCAGCAAGCAGTGGGAAAACTGGCTTGGCTTGCGCCTTGCATTCTGGAAGCAGATGCGTCGGCTGGGATTCATCGCTCTGGTCGCCTACTACAGCCATCTGCAGGGTTTTCGATGGAGCCGTTATGTGGCGAAGTGGAACGACAATGACTTCTGGGCGAAATCGCTGAAGGTGGACGTCCTGCAGTGCATCGTTGTCTCGCTCCTTGTCGTGATCGCACTGATGTTCATTGTGCGCAAAAAGAGCCTGCTGCCCTGGGCTGCCATGCTTCTGGCGATGGCCGTATCCTTCGTTACTCCGTGGATGTGGGCCCAGGATTTCAGGGACAGGCTTCCGCTGCCCCTGGCACTGTTTCTGAATCCCCACGGGATATCGCTTTTCCCGATTTTCCCCTGGATCGTCTTTGTTCTGGCCGGCAGCGCCATCTGTTGTTTTTTCCTTCATGCGGTGGAGAAGTTGCAGACCGCTGCGTTTATGCGGAATATCGCGGGGCTCGGGATACTGCTGATCGTTGGCGGACTCCTGATGCGCGACGTTCCGTATACCATCCCTGGATATGTCAATTTCTACACGACCAGTCCACTGTACATCCTGATTCGTATCGGGTGTGTCCTGATCATCAGCTACCTGCTCTACCAATGGGAAGTTGGCGGCAAGGGGATCCCTCGGCTGATCCAGATGGCCGGGCAGGAATCCCTGCTGGTCTATGGAGTACATTTGTGGGTGATCTTCGGTTTCCTCCGGGGAAGAATCCTGGGACCGAAACTGGGTCTGCAGATGGGCTATCCCGGCTGCTTCACGATGAGCATCGCCATCATCATCCTGATGCTCTACCTGGCGAAGTACTACCATCTTCTCAAAAAGCAATTCCCCGAAAGAGTCAGGCAAGCTCAATTCGTCATCGTCATTGTAATGACCCTGATCTTCTTCCTGAGCTAAGGACAAAAATTCAGCCACGAATTAACACGGATGACACAAACTGCTTTCCGCTATAATTGATTTGTATGAAAACTATCCCGGCAGCGATGGCTATTCTGTTCTGTCTGTTATCCAGCTCCTTCGCGCAGAATTCCAATTCCGTTGTTACCATCCAGGCTGTCCCGGCTGACGGTCCGCTGAAAATCGGGCAGCCGGCTGTGATCGGCATCGAGCTTTCGATTGCGAAGCCGTATCACATTAATGCGGACCGGCCGCTGGAGGAGTATCTCATCCCGACGACGCTGGAACTGGAGCCTGTCGCAGGCGTGACGTTCGGCAAGCCTGTTTTCCCCACGGCTCCGGTGAAAAAGCTCCCGTTTTCGGATTCGCAGATGGCGGTCTACGAAGGAACGGTCAGGATATCCGTCGAGATTACGCCGGATGCAAGCGTTCGACAAAAAGATCTTTTTCTGAAGGGCAACGTCCGCTACCAGGCGTGCGACGATCGGGCCTGCCTTCCCCCGGTGCGAAAGCCGTTTAGCCTCGAGCTGCACCTACAAGAAGCGGGGCACGCTTCCACGCCGGAGGCTGCTCCGGCAGCCGCGGCCGCGGGGTTTGGCAAACAGGGCATTTTCATAACCCTGATCCTCGTTTTTCTCGGCGGGCTGGCTTTGAATCTGACGCCCTGCGTCTACCCGATGATCCCTATTACGATTTCCTATTTTGGCGGGCAATCCCAGGGCAAAAAAGGTAACATCGTCGCGCATGCGTGTTTGTATGTAATCGGCATGGCAGTCACGTATTCCGTTCTGGGCGTATTCGCAGCGATGACGGGAAGCCTTTTCGGCACGGCGCTTCAATACCCGCCAGTGCTTATTTTCATCGCCGTCGTCATGGTCCTGCTGGCGCTGAGCATGTTCGATGTGTACGAATTCAGGATGCCTGCTTTCATGAACCGCCTGGCCGGAAGTTCTCAGAAGGGTTTTGCCGGCACCTTCCTGATGGGACTGACGATCGGCATCGTCGCGGCGCCCTGCATCGGGCCGTTCGTCCTCGGCCTGCTGACCTATGTCGGCAACAAAGGCAACGCGTTCCTGGGATTCCTGCTTTTCTTCGTCCTCGCGCTCGGGATGGGTGTCCCTCTCATCCTGTTGGGAATTTTTTCCGGGAGTATCAACAAACTGCCGCGCTCAGGCGCGTGGATGGTCTGGGTGCGAAAAGTCTTCGGCTTTATCCTGCTGACAATGGCTGTCTATTTCCTGCAGCCGCTTTTCCCGAGTCTTATCGCGTACCGCCTGACCCTTGCGCTGGTCCTGCTCCTTGCCGGCATTTACCTGGCATGGGTCGATCGCGTTGACAATGCGGGAAAAGTATTTACGCTGATACGCAATGCCGTGGGTATCCTGTTTTTTGCTCTTGCGCTTTATACAATGGCAACGGGCATCGAGCGCTCTCTGCAAAATATGCCGACCGTGACCGGCGGTCCGGCCGTCCAGACCGGAATCCAGTGGTTGTCTTATTCGGAAGCGGTGCTCGAACAGGCCGCACGCGAAGGCAAACCCGTTTTCATCGATTTCTATGCCGACTGGTGCGTGCCCTGCAAGGAGATGGATGCGCAGACATTTCCAGCGGACGAGGTGGTGGTCGGATCCAAAAATTTTGTTATGCTAAAAGCGAATCTTACTTCCACCGAAGATCCGCAGTCGGAATCGTTGATTAAGAAATTTCAGGTGAAGGGCGTTCCCACCCTCGTATTTTTGCGCCCCGACGGACGGGAGATTCCCGATCTTCGAGGCACTGGATTCGAATCGAAAGATGTCTTCCTCGGAAAGATGAGCCAGGCGCTCAAGCTAAGCAAAACCGAATAGGAGCCACAAGCGGATGGCTGTATGCTGACAGCTGGTTGCCGATTGAGTCACGGAGGGTATTTATTTGCAATTCCTGATGCCGAAGCTGGTCAAGCGGGTTAGTCCAAAACAGACCGATATCACCTGGAACGACGGACACTTCAGCTCGTATCCGTCCTGGTACCTGAGGGAAAGCTGCATGTGCGCCGAATGCGTCGAGGAATTTACCGGCAAGCGAAAGGTCGGCCACGGGGACATCCCGTCGTCAGTCGAGCGTACCGACCTCTCTCCGGTGGGTAATTACGCGCTTAATTTTGGCTGGAGCGACGGCCACAGAACCGGCATTTACACCTTCGAATACCTGCGCAAACTATGTCCATGTCCCCGGTGCCGACCCGAAGGATTGCAGGAGCCGCCGGAAACCATACCGAAACCAGGATTGTTTGAGGTTTGAGAACCGCATACAACCTCTCAGACCGCCTTTCTGCGGGGCCTTCATCGATTTCACCTTTTCGTTTTTTTATGGGGAAATGTTGCTTTTTGTGGAATGTCATTGTATAGTCGTCCCAGACTCGAACACCTGTAAATCAAAGATGTGAAGGGTCTTAAAAGTCTGGAGGTGGGGATATCTCCACGTTTGGTTTCGATTCCCCCTCGGGATTCGAATGGAACGAAAACAGACATCTGTAGAATTCTGCGCGCCGCGCAGGGTTTTGAGTAAATAGTAAATAAGAAGAGGAAACATGAGCAAAGAACAAGGTGTTGTAAAGTGGTTTAATAACGAAAAAGGTTATGGTTTTATCCGGCGCGAGTCAGGGGATGATGTTTTCGTGCACCATTCCGCTATTCAGGCCAGCGGTTTCAAATCCTTGAATGAAGGCGACCAGGTTGAATTCAACGTTGCCAAAGGGCCAAAGGGATACCAGGCCCAGGATGTTGTGAAACTTTAGGCTCTATCCCAAGGGGTCCCGGTTCTCCGCCGGGACCTCAATTTTTTCAAGTAACGCTGCAGTCCAGTTTCCTGAAATACAGTGGATAAGGTAAGTGTGTTCTCCCTCAAGTGCCGGTTTTAAAAACCCGCGAGGACGACCCTCCATAGTCGTCCGGCTGCTGATTTTCTTACATCGGACGGCTCTGGAGATCCATCCTCACAGATCATCCGCGACAAGACATTATCGGGATTCTACTGCGGCGGATTTGAGCAGCCAGCCGCCGGGATCGATCTGAATCGACAGGAGCGTCGACGGTAAGGGGATGCGAAAAACCTGGGCTGCTTCGAAGACACGCAGTTTGCGTGTTTCTCTCCCGTTTTCCATTTCAAATGCGATAATGATTGGCATATCGAACAGCCCGCCGGTCTGCTTCTGACGCACGGTTACTTCCGCTTCGCCAGCCTCCCGGTCCCAATGCCACGAGACGGCGTATTCGGGCCAACCGGGCCGATAGAGCCACTGCCCGAAGAAATTTTCGAGCGAAACCCCGCTGACGGCTTCCATTGCCTTCTGAAAATTTTCACTGGTCGCATTTCCGCCTGCGTACATCCTGTAATAGTTGCGAATACCCCGGAAAAACTGAGCGTCGCCCAGCATCCCCCGCAGCATATGAAGAATCCAGGCCCCCTTCTGATAGTTCAGCGCATTCAGCTTCCGCATCAAGTCCGTCTGTGATGGATCGATGACCGGCTGTGAGCGGGAGGAGGGCGACAGGAACAGGTTTTCTGCCAGCCTGTGCATCGCCTGTTTCAACGAGCCTGGTCCCTCGATGTGCTCGTCGAACAGCGCATCGAAATACGTGGCAAACCCCTCGCTGAGCCAGAGCTGATCCCAGTCGGCTTCTGTAACCGAATCCCCGAACCACTGATGCGCGATCTCGTGAGCCAGGGGAGCAACCGACCTTCCCTGAAACAAGGATTCTCCATAGAAAATTGCGCTCGCATTTTCCATCCCGTCAAAGCGGACCGAGGCTTGAACCTGCGCAAGTTTTTCGTAGGGATACGGCCCGATCAGGGAACTGAAATAGGCGATGACCGATGCCGTCCGGGCGAATCTCCGCGCCGCAGCTCCCGAATCCTCCGGGTATGAATACCAGTCCACCGGCACGCTGTTCACACGGGGCTGATGCGCGACAGCGAACTCAGCCGCGCCGAATACCATGCAGTATGTCGGAATCGGTTTCCTCTCGGCCCATTGCGTGCGTTTACGCCCATCGGGAAGGAGCCTTGTTTGAACCAGCGTTCCATTGGATACGACATCGTATCTCAGAGGTGCCGTGACTGTGATTCGCGCTGTCGCTTTGTCGGATGGATGATCGATGCATGGAAACCAGTAGTGGGCAGAATCGGGCCAGTTTTCGGCAAAAAAGACCCTGTGGCCATATTGGTTGGTTCCAATCAGCAACCCGCGCTCCGGTTTGCCGTGATAGCGCACCGCAACCGTCACGATATCGCCGCGGTTGTATTTCCGCCCGAAGTCAAAAGACAGGTTGTCGCTGCGCAACGAAAAATTTCTCTGGATTCCCTGGACGCGAAGGCCGTCCACCTGCATTCCGGCAAAATCCAGCCGCATGCCCGAAACCTCTTCCGCCAGCATGCGCACGTCGATTCTGGTCGTTCCGGCAATGGAATCCGATGCATCGCTCAGCTCCACTGAAATGTCGTAATGAATGACGTCGACCGCGGGCTGACGCAGGTACGCGTCGGCATAGCCGAAGACGGCTGTCCATAAAAACCAGATTGCCGGAATGATCAATCGCATCGGTGTATACTTGTATCATTTTTTGAGCCTTTGAGTCTTGGAGTCTTAGAGTTAAATTAGACTTCCGGTAATGAGGACCCCAATATGAAAAGCGAACAACTCCCCCAAAGACTCTATCGCGACGGCATCCAGCTTTCGATCCTCGGTCTCGGAGGCATGCTGCTGGTGAATATGGAGCAGAGCACGGCGGACAAGATTGTCGCCGAAGCGCTGCAAAAGGGCGTCAATTATTTTGACGTCGCGCCGTTCTATGGCGACGGAGAAGCCGAGCAGAAAATGGGCGCCGCGCTCGCGTCCCGCAGAAATGGCGTCTTTCTCGCATGTAAAACCATGGAGCGTTCGGCGAAAGGTGCGCAGGTTGAACTCGAGCGGTCCTTAAAGCGCTTGCGCACGGACCATTTCGACCTGTATCAATTCCATTGTTTGTCCGGCACCGAAGAAGTAGATGAGGTCTTCGACACCGGCGGTGCGATGGAAACATTCCTGAAGGCGCGCAAACAGGGAAAGATCCGCTATATCGGATTCTCGGCGCACTCGGTCGATGCCGCACTTGCCATGCTCGACCGGTTTCGGTTCGATTCCATCCTTTTCCCGGTCAATTTTATTTGCTATGCCCGCGGCGATTTCGGACCTCAGGTGATGGCCAAAGCCAAAGAGCTGGGCGTCTCGCGGCTGGCCATCAAAGCCATGGCGCACGGTCCCTGGAAGCGAGGCGAGACACACAAGTACCCGAACTGCTGGTACCGCCCGATTGAAGATAAGGACCTTGCGCGGCAGGCGCTTCGTTTCACTCTCTCCGAAGGCGTCACGGCGACGGTGCCTCCCGGCGATGAACGCCTTTTTCGCATGGCCCTGGATCTTGCCCGCGATCTGCCCCCACTCACGGCAACCGAGCGGGAGATGCTATTGGCCGGCACCAAGCGGCTACGGCCACTCATGAAAGCGTGATTTGATTCCCGATTTTCGATTCCAGATTCCAGATGTTTTTATCGAGAATCTGAAATCGAGTATCTGAAATCGAGAATCTGAAATCGAGAATCTGAAATCGAGAATCTGAAATCGAGAATCTGAAATCGAGAATCTGAAATCGAGAATCTGAAATCTGAAATTGTTCGCTCAACCAGGAGATCCATTATGGCTGATATCGACAAGCTTAAATTTATCTCAGACGAGCGCGCCCGCCTCGAACGGGAGGGTTTATTGGTGCGCGTGCGGACGATCGAGTCGCCCCAGGGGGCGTGGATCACGGTGGATGGGAAAAAGGTGCTGAACCTCTGCTCGAACAATTATCTCGGGTTCGCCAATGACCCGCGGCTGCGGCAGGCGGCGCAGCAGGCAATCGATCGGTTCGGGGTCGGACCGGCGGCCGTGCGTTCCATTGCCGGGACCACGACTCTGCACACGGAGCTTGAAAACAAGCTCGCACGATTCAAGAGGGTTGAATCGACGGTCTCGTTTCAATCGGGCTTCAACTCGAATATCGCCACGGTCCCTGCGCTGGTCGGGAAAGACGACCTGATTTTTTCCGATGAGCTGAACCACGCGTCGATCATCGACGGGTGCCGGTTGTCCGGAGCGCCGATCATCCGTTATGAGCACTGCAACCCGGCATCGCTCGAACAGAGATTGAAAGAGAATAATGCGGCCGGATCGGCAAAACGTGCGCTGATTATCACCGACGGCGTTTTTTCGATGGACGGCGACATTGCGCCGCTTCCGGCCCTGGTCGAGCTTGCGGAAAAATACAACGCGATGATCATGGTCGACGATGCCCATGGCGAGGGCGTGCTTGGCGAGAGCGGTCGCGGCGCCGTCGATCACTTTCATATGCACGGCCGCGTCGACGTCGAGATCGGAACGCTGTCCAAGGCCTTTGGCGTCGTCGGCGGTTTTGTCGCGGGGAAGAAAATCATCATCGAGCATTTGAGACAGAAGGGCCGGCCGTTCCTGTTTTCGAGCGCGCTCACGCCGGCCGACGTCGCGGCCTGCAGCGCCGCTGTCGATATCCTGCATTCGTCCGGCGATCTGGTGGAGAAGCTGTGGAGCAACGCGCGCTATTTCAAGCAGAAGATGCGGGAAGCCGGTTTCGACTCCGGGAAAAGCGAAACGCCGATCACGCCCATCATGCTCGGGGACGTGAAAGTCGCCCAGGAATTCAGCCGGCGCCTGTTCGAGCACAGCGTCTTCGCCATGGCCATCGGCTTTCCCACGGTCCCGATGGGAAAAGCCCGCATCCGCGTCATGATCTCGGCCACGCACTCCCGGGAGGATCTCGACTACGGCATCGACAAATTCGTTGCCGTAGCGAAAGAGCTGAACGGATGATTCCCGATTCTCAATTTTCGATTCCAGATGTTTTTATCAAGAATCTGGAATCGAGAATCGAGAATCAACAATCAGTCCAGCGCCACCCACACCGATTTTATTTGGGAATACAAATCAATCCCATACTTGCCGAGTTCGCGACCGAAGCCGGACTGCTTATATCCCCCGAATGGCGTCTCCGCAGAAAGAGATCCGTAGGCATTGATCCAGACGGTGCCTGCCTGGATGCGCCGTGCCAGGGTGTGTGCTTTGCCGATATCCCTCGTCCAGATTCCGGCGGCCAGGCCGTAGATGGTGGAGTTGGCATTATCGACGAGTTCGTCCATGCCCTCGAATGTGAGCACGGTGAGCACCGGCCCGAATATCTCTTCCTGGGCGATGCGCATGGAGGTTTTGGCGGCATCGAATATGGTCGGTTTCACGAAGCAGCCGCAATCCCCGACGCGCCCGCCCTCCAGAACAGGGCGTGCTCCTTCCTGCTTGCCGATCCGCACGTATTCGAGGACACGCTCCATTTGAGCC
>Ga0335071_10004158_pt1 | contig 15144 bp, 15 predicted proteins | sample Lox_Sample_15_FD_206724 | JGI IMG/M metagenome (GOLD analysis project Ga0335071, IMG submission 206724) | Soil microbial communities from Loxahatchee National Wildlife Refuge, Florida, United States - Lox_Sample_1.5 | ecosystem: Environmental > Terrestrial > Soil > Wetlands | place: USA... | reverse complement strand
ATGTCTATCCGCCGGACGCCGGCGATGTGACCGGACCGGAGAACCACGCGCTGCCCGATTTCTCGTCCGAACGCCAGATATTGCCGTCGGACGCAATCTCGTCGGGGCTTGCGCATTGGTCGGCGACGCTGCGGATCGGCGATACCAGCTGGCCCGTGCTGGCGGCTCCTGCCGCTGGAGGACGTCTCATCGCCCGTCACGATCGGTCGCTCGCCGTGCTCGTGGCAGGCTTCGTCGGGACGATCTTCCTCGCCGTCTATCTCGCTTTGGCGAGCCGCAACGCGTTCCAGCTGTCGCTTGCGAACCAGCGGGTGCTGGAGCTTGCGCAGACCGACATCCTGACCGGACTGCCCAACCGCGCCTTTTTCATCGAGCGATTGCACGAGATCACGTCCGTGGAGGACGGCGAAAACACGTTTTCCATCCTGATGCTCGACCTCGATCGCTTCAAGAATGTCAACGACTCGCTCGGCCACGCCGCCGGCGATGCGCTGCTCCGGCAGGTGGCGGAGCGGCTCCAGTCGACGCTGCAGGGCGATGACGTGCTGGCACGTCTCGGCGGCGACGAGTTCGCCATCATCCAGGTGGAATGCGAGGATCAGCATGCTTCTTCGATCGACCTCGCCCAGAGGATCTCGAGGCTGATCGCCGAGCCATTCCAGTTGCCGGGGCATCGCGTCGAGATCGGAACCTCGATCGGGGTCGCAGTCGCGCCCGAGCACGGCAGCGATCAGGAAGAGCTCTTGAAGAAGGCCGATCTTGCGCTGTACCGGTCGAAATCGGCCGGCCGCAATTGCTACACGCTGTACGACGATGCGATGCTGGCCGAGCTCGAGGCGCGCAAGACGCTCGAGGGCGATCTGCGGGATGCCGTCGCGCGCTGCCAGTTCGAAGTGCACTATCAGCCGTTTTACGACATCCAGAGCGGACGGCGGCGCGGACTGGAAGCGCTGGTGCGCTGGCGCCATCCGAAGCGTGGGCTGGTCCCGCCCGACCAGTTCATTCCGCTCGCCGAGGAAACCGGGCTCATCGTTCCACTTGGCGAATGGGTGATCCGCCAGGCCTGCGATGACGCCACGAGCTGGCCCGCGGACGTCAAGGTGGCCGTCAACCTCTCGCCGGTCCAGTTCAAGGAGGCCGAGCTGTTCGACGTGATCCAGTCCGCGCTGCAAAAATCCGGACTGCCGCCGGAACGGCTGGAGGTCGAGATCACCGAGTCGGTGCTGCTGGAGCAGGCGGCCGACAATCTCGCCTTCATCGAACGGCTCAAGAGCATCGGCATCTCGCTCGCGCTCGACGATTTCGGCACCGGATATTCGTCGCTGAGCTATCTGACGACGTTTCCATTCGACAAGATCAAGATCGACAAATCGTTCATCCGCACTCTGACCGAGCGGCACGAAGGCTATGCGATCATCTCGTCGGTCGTGACGCTCGCACGCGGGCTCAACATGTCGGTCACCGCCGAGGGCGTCGAGACTCCCGAGCAGCTGGACATGCTGCGCTCGCTGGGCGTGAATTTTGCGCAAGGTTACCTGCTGGGCCGGCCGGCCGCGATCGGCCGCTCGCCGATCTACCGGATCCTGTACCCGAACGCGGCGTAGCGCCGCCGCACGCGCGGTCCACCTCGCCCCGCTTGCGGGGAGAGGTCGGATCGCATCCTCGGATGCGATCCGGGTGAGGGGGCTCTCCACGCGCTCGGTTCCTTGAGACTCCCCTTCACCCCAACCCACTCCCCGCAAGCGGGGAGAGGAGCGCACCGTCGATGCGGCTCCGATCGAACCTCATCTCAGCGCGCACCAGCTAACCGCCGCCGAACGCCTTGAAGGTGATGATGGTGCGGGTGTCCTGGATGCCCGGAATGATCTGCACCTTCTCGTTGATGAAGTGGCCGATGTCGGTTTCCTTGTCGACATAGAACTTGACCAGGAGGTCGAAGTCGCCCGCGGTGGAATAGATCTCCGAGGCAATCTCGGCCTCGGCGAGCGCATTGGCAACCGTGTAGGACTGCCCGAGCTTGCACTTGATCTGGACGAAGAAGGGGACCATCGCGTCGTCTCCGAAGAATCTCTGTCGTAACTGTCACGTTTCCTCCCCGCTTATAGCCGCTTCGGGCGACCTGGGCACCCGGTGGCGCGAAGAAAACGCGCCTCGCGACAGGGGCCCGGATTCGCGCTAGGACAAGCTCATGGCTCCAACCAACCTGCATACGCCCGTCGCGCTGACCATTGCCGGCTCGGATTCCTCCGGGGGAGCCGGCATCCAGGCCGATCTCAAGACCTTTGCGGCCCTCGGCGTCTATGGCGCGTCCGCGATAACAGCGCTCACCGCGCAGAACACGAAGGGCGTGACCGCCATCCATGTCGTGCCGCCGGATGTCGTGCGCGCACAGATCGATGCCGTGTTCGATGATCTCGACGTCAAGGCCGTCAAGATCGGCATGGTGGCTGGGCGCGCCACCGCGGTGGCGATCGGGGATGCACTGGCGCGGCGGCCGCAAGCCAGGATCGTGCTCGATCCCGTCATGGTGGCGACATCAGGCGCCCGCCTGCTCGAAGCGGACGCTGTCGAGGCCTTGCGCGTTCGCCTGATCCCGCAGGCCGCGCTCCTCACACCGAACCTGCCGGAAGCCGCCGCGCTCCTGGACGAACCGCTGGCAGGCTCAGGCGCCGCCATCGAAGCCCAGGGCCGGCGCCTGCTGGCGCTCGGCGCTCGCGCCGTGCTGATCAAGGGCGGGCACGGGCAGGGCAGCGAGAGCGTGGACTATCTGGTGAGCGGAAGCGGCAGCCTCGCGCTGCCGGCGCCGCGCGTGATGACGCAAAACACCCACGGCACCGGATGTTCGCTGTCCTCGGCCATCGCGGCGGGGCTTGCCAGGGGCGAGGCGCTCGAGACCGCGGTCCGCAACGCCAAGACCTGGATCAGCGCGGCGATTGCGGCAGCCGACCGCTTTACGGTCGGCCGCGGCCGCGGACCGATCCACCATTTTCACCGCTACTATTGACGGTCCCGCATCGCTGCGCGAACTCGACCGCCGCAAGGTTCGCGAGCGTTTTGAGCAGCGCTTCTCGTCGGCCCGAATGGCCGAGAATTATGTTCGCCACTACCACGGCGTGGCCGTGAAGGCGTGATGCGCGTCATTGCCACGCCCCGACGGTGTCGGCCATGGTGGCCTGCCGCGCGCCAAGCGGTTTTGGCGCGCCGGTCGTGGTATCGCGTGCGGTCTGATGTTCCATCTCGGCGTCGAGTTCGGCGCCGATCAGGATCACGATCGCCGAGAGCCAGATCCAGGTCATGAAGCCGATCACCGCCCCGAGCGAGCCGTAGGTCTGGTTGAAGCTGCCAAAGTTTTCCGCGTACCAGGAGAACATAATCGAGAGCGCGAGCCAGGCGAATGAGGCGAAGGCGCTTCCCCAACTGACCCAGCTCCATTGCGCCTGCGCGCGCGAGGGCCCGTAGCGATAGATGATGGCGAGCGCCAGCGTCAGCACCACGAACAGCGCGGGCCACCGCCCGAGGCGCAGCAACAGCTCCGTGAAACCTGACAGGCCCAAAAACCCGAGCACGGCTGGCAGCACCACCATCGCACCGAGCGCCACGATGATGAAGGCGATTCCGCCGATGGTGAACGCGAGCGACTGCGCGTTCAATCTGACCAAACCGCGCGCTTCGCGTTCGCAATAGACGACGTTGAGCGTGTCGAACAGCGACTTCATCGCGGCATTGGCGCTCCACAACGATACCGCAAGGCTGACGATGAAGGTCAGGCCCAATGTGCTGCCGCGCTGCGCGACCAGGCGGGCGAGCTGATCGTGAAGCACCTCGATTGCGCCGCCCGGCAGCACGCCGGACATCTTGTCAAGGTCTGTACTGAGCGTCGCCGGGTCGGCGAACAGTCCGTAGATCGCGACCAGCGCCGCAATCGCCGGGAATAGCGCGAGCAGGCTGTAGAACGTCACGCCGGCTGCAAGGTCCATGATGCGGTGGTCGGAGATGTTGTGAAAGACCCGCAGCAGAACGTCGCGCCAGCCACGGGCGGGAATCTCCGAAGGGATCGCTGCGCGCCGGCCGCGGTCTCGCTCGCGAAGCGGAGAGCTCTGCGCCGCCGATGCAGCCGAGAAGCGCCGCGGCCGCAATCCGGCAACAAGAAGGGCCGCCATGATCACGGCAGCCCACAGCAAGGAAACGTCGACGGTGTCCCTTCGTTCAGAGCGGCGCATTTTCGGGAGACCAGGGCTGGCCTTTCGACTCGTCGGGCCCTTTTGGCGCGAGCGTCGGCTCATCAGTCCCTGACTCGGGCGGACCTTCCTTGGCATCGTCCTTCCAGTCGGCGGCTTGCTTTGCGCTCGCTCTGGCGGCCTCGACCTGCTGCGAGGCGATATCCCGCGTGCGCTGCTTGGCGCGATCGCTGGTCTCTCCCATGAGCCGGTCTTCGGCGTCGCTTGCCGGCAACAGAGCGCCGATGATCGCGCCCATCGCGAGCCCCACGCCGGCCAGGACCAGAGGCTGCTCGCGGCAGAAATCGACCAGCGCGCTGCACGATTGCAGGGTGCGTTGCATGCCTTCGGCCACCGAGCCGGCCTTGTCGTTGATGGTATCGGTCGCTTCGGCGGCGGGCTCGCTCGTCGTGCGGGCCGTCGCGTCGCCGCGACGGCTCATCATGAGCCACGCCAGACCTGTACTGATGAGCGCAACGGGAAGCGGGTTGTTCACGGTCTGCTCGCGCAGGTTCCTGGCGAACGCCGCCGGCGCGCCTGCATTCATCCGGTCTGCCAAATGATCCAGCATATGGCCCGGCGTCATCAAGGCGCGCAGCTCGTCGAGCGTGCCTGCGATGTCTGCACGTGCCTGTTCGGTTTCTCGTTCAAGCTGCTCGGCGTGGGTCATGGGGCCTGCTCACTCTTTCCTTTGCCACCGCCGCATCGCGCTGCAGCTGGTGGACGGTTTTGTGGGGCGTGATGTGCTCGAACCTGAGGCGGCTGATGCCAATCAGGAACAGAACGACGCCGATGATCAGCACGGTGCCGCCAACGATCAGTGCGGACCACGACGGCGTGAGGCCATAACGATCGCCGAGCGTGGTGACGCCTGCCTGAAGCAGGATCACGAGCGAGGGGATCAGCAGCACGGCACCGCCCATGATCAGCCCGAGACCGCGCCCGATATTGGCCATGTTCTCCGACATTTCGGTGCGGGCGAGCTGCGCCTCCTTGCGAAACAGCGTGCTCACCTGCAGAAACAGGTCACTGATCATGTCGGGCAGGGAGCGCTGGGGACCTGGAATGGCCATGGCGTATTCCTCTAGCGTGAGCTGTCGGTGGAACTCTTGAAAAAGCGGGAGATCGCAAAGCCGGCGAGCATGGCGCCGCCGAGCAACGTCAGCGGGTCCTTGCGGCCGAGCTCTTTGAAGCCAGCCATCAGGTCGCTGACGCCGCGCTCGCGCAGCGCGCCGGCGCCGCGCTCAAGCTGGGACGCCGCGGCGTGAACCAGTTCGGCGGTTTCGGGCATCTCGTTTGCGAGATGATCGGCGGCGCCGTGAACCGCTTTCGCCATCTGGTCGATCTGGTCCGCGCCAGCCTGTTTTTGCTGCTGCGCGACTTGTTCCCACTCGGCGACGGGGTCTGCTGTTTGCATGTCGTTGCTCCTCCGGACTGCACGTGCTCCGTGCTTGTCGTTTTTTTGCTCGCCCGGACCAATGGAATGAGGTGCGCGATGTTCCTGTGCTGGCAAAAAATGCCGCAGCCATCGCCTTCTACCGCTGACCGCTACGCCCGACCCCGGCGTTCACCCGAGGCGGCGAAGATAGGCAATGCTCGCGGCGATGCTGCGCAGCGGGTCCGACGCGACGTCCTGCTCGACGAAGAAATGCGCGACGCCGCTTTGCAGCGCTGCGTCGATGATGTCGACAAAATCCAGCGTCCCGTTGCCTATTTCGGTGAACGATCCGTCCGTTGCCATGTCCTTGAGATGGACCAGGCGAAATCGCGACGGGTGCGCCCGGAGCAGCGGCGCGGGATCGGCCCTGCCCTTGGTAGCCCAGTACACATCGAGCTCGAACTTGACCAGGGGTTCATCGGTGCGGCTGAGCAGCAGGTCATAGGGCCTGACGCCAGCGGCCAGATCGGCAAACTCAAAATCGTGATTGTGATAGGCCAGCACCAGGCCGGCGCGCGCGGCGCGCTCGCCGATCACATTCAGGGTGTCGCAGATCCGCTTCCAATCGTCGGCGGTCTGCCGCTCTCGCGGGTCGAGCCAAGGGCAGACCACGAAGCGGGCGTCGAGCAGCTGCGCGGTCTCGAACGATTTTTCGGGATTGCTTCTGAGACTCGTGTAATCGGCGTGCAGCGACGGCGCGGCGAGATCGAGGCCGCGCAGCAACTCGCGGGTCTGTCTCACGTCGTCGCCCAAAATGCCGGCGAACTCCACCTCGCGATACCCGAGCGCCGCAATTGTCCGCAGGGTTTCCCCGAAGTCCGATTTCAGGAGATCGCGCACCGTGAACAGTTGCAGCCCGATGGTTTGCAACGCGGCGGCGTGCGCCGCGGCCGATTCCAGCGCGGCGCCCGCAATGACCGGGAACACGTCCAAGAAATCGCCCAGGAAAGCGCGTCTCGTCAACACCGTCGCGGCTCCATGTGTTCGCAACGTGAAGCGCGGAACCCAGTTTAGCCACAGTTCGTATTCCAATCGAGCCCTGCGAAACTTCCCGGCCCGCACCGAGTTGGGAGTGCAGGCGTCTGTCTACGACGAGGCTTAGGATGCAGTTTCCGGCAGCGAGTGAAATGCTCTTGGCGGCGATCGCCTTTGGCACCGCGATGATCGTCGAGATCGGCATCTTCGTCGTGCTCGGCATGATCTAGGCTGCTTTTGTCGCAGCTTCATGCTTCGGGGATCGGAACTACTCACTGGGACCAACCGTTTGTAGCCTCGTTCAACCCAGAGAGGAGGAAAATGATGAAACGCTATCTGCTCGCATTCGCCGCGTCGGCCGCCCTTGTCGCTGGCGCCGCCACGGCAGCAAAGGCCGTTGAATTGGATGTCGGTCCGGGCGGAGTTCGAGTCGGTCCGGGCTACCATGACCGCTACTACCGCGATCGCGACGCCTACGCCTATGGACGCGGGTGCCGTGTCGTGATCGATCACCGGACCAATCGCTACGGCGAAGACGTCACGGTCCGCAGGCGGATCTGCGATTGATCACGCTGGCGAGCGATATGAGCAATCATCGGGCGCCCGCGGGCGCCCATTTTTTTGATGCCGGTGAGGGCACGAGCCGGTCAGCTGTCCAGCACCCTGCGCACGGTCGCGGCCAACTGGTCCGAAGCAATCGGCTTCTGGATCAGCTCGACTCCCGGATCGAGCCGTCCCTGGTGCACGATGGCGTTGCGCGAGTAGCCGGTCATGAAGATGATCTTCAAGGAAGGCTTTACGGCCCCGGCCTCTTCCGCGAGACGGCGTCCGTTCATCTCCGGCATCACCACGTCGGTCAGCAGCAGCGCGACAGAGGCCACTGATTGAAGCTGCTGCAGCGCCTGCTTCGCGTCGGCAGCCTCCAGCACGCTGTAGCCCAGCCCACGGAGCGTCTCGGCAATGTAGCGCCTGACCTCGGCATCATCCTCGACCAGCAGGATGCATTCGCCGCTGTGCGCCCGCGGCGAGGGCTGATCGCTTGTCCTCGGGGCAGGGGCATTGCCATAGTAGCGGCGCAGGTAGATCTTGACCGTGGTACCGTGGCCAACCTCGCTGTAGAGGCTGACGTGGCCGCCGGACTGTTTTACGAAGCCGTAAACTTGGCTGAGGCCGAGGCCGGTTCCCTGGCCGCTCGGCTTGGTCGTGTAGAACGGCTCGAATGCGCGTTCGAGCACCTCCCGGCTCATCCCGGCGCCGGTGTCCGACACCGAGATCAGGACATACTGGCCAGGCCCGACCTCCCCATGCGTGCGGCAATAGGCCTCGTCCAAATAGGTGTTGCTGGCCTCGATGGTGAGCTTGCCGCCGTTCGGCATGGCGTCGCGCGCGTTGACCGCGAGGTTGACCAGCGCCGATTCCAGTTCGGTGGCGTCAACTTCAACCGGCCACGCGCCGCCGCTCCCCACCACCTCGAGCGAGACATGCTCGCCGAGCGCGCGGCGCAGGAACTCGGCGAGCCCGTTCAGGAGATTGTTGACGTCGATCGGCGTTGGGCTCAGCGGCTGCTGGCGCGAAAAGGCGAGCAGCCGCTTCGTCAGCATGGCAGCCCGGGTGGCCCCGTGCATGGCGCGATCGAGCCGGCGTACCAGTCGCGCCTCGGCCCCGGCCATCTGCCGCTGCAGCGCTTCGAGATTTCCGATGATGATGGTGAGCAGGTTGTTGAAGTCATGCGCGACGCCGCCGGTCAGGTGCCCGATCGCCTCCAGCCGCTGCGACTGCCTGAGCGACTCTTCCGCCTTCGACCGGCGATCCATCTCGGCATAGAGCGCATGGGTCCGGCGCAGCACGAGCCACAAGGTCAGGAACAGGAACAGCGTGGCCGGAATGCCGAAGATGAGATGCGCGCCCATCGTCGACAGCCATTCCCCTGTGATGGTCGCGGTCTCGATGCCGGCGGACAGATAAAGCGGCGTGTTCTCGAGCCGGCGTACCGCGTAACGGCGGCTGACCTGGTCGACCGGCGATATCGAGGAATAGACGCCGCCGCGCGGCGTCGCCCGGATGGTCCTGGCGAAACCCGTGTTCTCGTCCAGCTTCTCCGGCGCGCCCGGCGGAACGGCGGGAAATCGGACCAGGAACGTGCCATCCTCGCGCAGCAGCGCGTATTGGACGCCCTGGGTGTAGGCCAATGAGGCGAAGAACTGGAAGAAATTGCTCGGCAGGACCGAGGCCTCGAGCACGCCGATGAAGTTGCCCTTGACGTTAAGCCTCCTGCTGACAGTGAAGAACGGCTGACCATCCAGCACGGAGGCATAGACCTTGCCGTAATAGGTGCGCGGTGGCCCGGCAAACTGCGCCTGCATGAAGTCGCGATCGGAGAAGCTCATCTCGGGCGGAGGATGCATCCAGGAGGAGACCAGCGGCCGTCCGTCGGTGCCGTAGATCCAGATCGACTGCAGGGCGCGAACGGATTTCGACAGCCGCTCCAGCCTCTGATGGAGCGTCGGCTCATTCTCGGCGATGTCCTCCGGCGACATCCCAGCCACCAAATCGGCTGCCTGTGCCAGCGCCAGATCGACGAGTTCGAAGGTCTTGAACGCTTCCTCCTGCTCGATGTCGAGCGAGCGCACCAGGCGTTCGCGCGCCGTGGTCTGCAGCCTTTCATAGGCGGTCCAGGAGGCGAACAGAAACAGCGCGAGCGGCAGGACCAGCGATGCTGCCATCGCGGTCCGGATCAAGCGAACCGTCACCTGCCGGCTCTGCATTCCCCGTTCTCCGACCGGCCATTTGCCTGCCCGGACCGGCGGGCGGACGACCGATGCGAGCGAGGATAACCGGCCCGGATTGCCCCAGCAATTGTCGCAAGACCTGCATTTGCGATTAACATAAAGCAAACGTTGGCGGTGCGGCGCCTGAACGCGCCTGATAGCAATCGGACGTATATGCTGCTGCCCGTTGCATTCGGCGGATCGCTTGCATTCGCATCAAATTCCGTCCTTCGTCGCTCCGGGACGGTGCGCGCCCACGCAAGCTGAGTGACGCGGCCGATCCGCGGCACTATGGTCACGATCCCTGCAGCAGACGGAGACACCAATGGATCGCAGAGGCGCATTGACGGGGTTGCTCGGCGCGGTGATTTTGATGCCGGAGGTCGCGCGCGCCGAGGCGCGCACGCCCGGCCAGCTGGCGGAGGCCTTTGCGGCCACGCTGTCAGCCCATGACATGGAAGGCTTCGCCGCGCTGTTCGCGGACGACTATGTCAATCATCAACTCAGTGCCGCGGCGCCGGCGCCGCCACCGGGCATGCCCCCCAAGCAGGCGACCGTCGGCTTCTTCGCAGCGCGGCTGAAGGGTCTTCCCGATCTGAAGGTGTCGATCGAGGCGCAAGTCGTGGCCGGCGACAGGTTCGCCGCGAGCTTCGTCTATGAGGGGACACAGCAAGGCGTGCTACTCGGCGTCGCGCCGAGCGGCAAGCGGATGCGCTTCACGTCCTGCGACATTTTTCGCGCCGCGGACGGCAAGATCGCCGAGCACTGGGGCATGGGCGACATCGCCGGCCAGCTTGCCCAGATGAAAGGCTGAACTGTCGGCGCGGTCGCGCAGGCCGGCTGCGTCAGCGCGCGCGGCGGCGCGCGAAAAATGCCCCGGCCAGGAACGCGACCATCAGCGAACCCAGCGGCGCCTCGCGCGTGATGTTGCTCAGGATGCCGAGCGGCATGCCCGGCTTGCGCGCGGCATCGATGCCGCAGCTGACGAGACCGACCACGTCTTTCAGCGCGGCGGAGAGCGACGATCCGGCAGATCGGCGCTCTACCACCGGGTCCAGGCCCTCATAGACATAGGGCGACAGAGGAGCTTCATCAGTCACGATCGACCTCCTGCGCTACAAGCGCTTCGATCAGCAACACGACGGCGATGCCACGCCGCGTTGGACACCTCGTCAGTAGCGCCAGTCGCGCGATGGACGGCGCGCCGGGCGCATCATCATCAAGGCCAGCGCAAAGCCGATTCCGCCGGCGATGAGCACCGAGCTGAGCGGGCTGTCCTGCACCTTTTTTGCAAGCGCCTGCGAGCCGTCGCGAAACGCGTCGCCGGAGTTTTCATAAGCCTGTTTCGCGTAGTTCGTGGCAGTCTCGGTGGCCTCCCGCGCCGTGTCCTTGGCCTGGCCATAAAGGTTCTGCGCCGTGCCGGCCGCTTCCCGCATGCGGCCCGCCGCTTCCGTCTTCGTATCGCCGGCGAGTTCGCCGACCTTGCTCTGGGCCTGGCCCGCGTAATCCTTCGCCGCTCCTGCAATCCGATCGTTGTCCATCGCGCCACCTCCCTAAGAGACTATCAGTCCAGCTAACGGGGTGCGGCGGTTTCGGTTCCTTGGCCGTGTGGGACGGATGATCGCAGGCGGGGCAGGGGAGCCCTGTTCTCCAGGTCGTAAACCGGCTATCCCGAATCACGCCTTGGGGGTAACCCCGAATCTCTCGTTTTCGACCAAGACCAAGGGAGCCCGCACTGACCATCCAGACGCCCGAACCTCTTGCGACCGCCGCGTTCACCGACGCCGAGGCGGCAGTGAGCCGGCTCGAAGAGATCTATCAGCGCAACACAAAATTCCTCCGGGACCGTTTTGAGGCCTATCTCAACGGCGAGGCCGTGACGACGCGGGTACGTGCCAACTATCCGTTCGTGCGCGTGACGACCGCGACCCATGCCCGGCTCGATTCCCGCCTGTCCTATGGCTTCGTCGCGGGGCCTGGCGTGCACGAGACCAGCGTGACGCGGCCCGACGTCTTCAAGCCCTATCTCACCGAGCAGATCCGGCTCTTGATCGAAAACCATGGCGTGCCGGTCGAGGTCGGCGAGTCCAATGAGCCGATCCCGATCCATTTCGCCTACCGGCGCGACATCAACATCGAGGCGACGCTCGCGGGCAACGACCGATCGGTGGCGACGCGATCGCTGCGCGATCTGTTCGACGTGCCGGATCTCGCCGCGATGGATGACGCGATCGCCGACGGCACGCTCGAACTCAGCCCCGGCGCGCCCGAGCCGCTGTCCCTGTTCCGCGCCGCGCGCGTCGACTACTCGCTGCGCCGCCTGTACCACTACACCGGCACCGATCCGGAGCATTTCCAGAATTTCGTGATCTTCACGAACTATCAATTCTACGTCGATGCCTTCATCCGGCTCTGCGAACAGCGCCTCGCCGCGGGGCAGCCCGGGCCCGACGCCTTCGTCGGCCCGGGCAATGTCGTCATCCGCAACCAGCGGCACGGCGGCGCGACGACGGGGACCGCGCCGGACCGCATGCCGCAGATGCCGGCCTATCATCTCGTCGAGCCCGGCTATCGCGGCATCACCCTGATCAACATCGGGACCGGTCCCTCCAATGCGCGCAACGTCACCGACCACGTCGCGGTGCTGCGGCCGCATGCCTGGCTGATGCTCGGCCACTGTGCGGGCCTGCGCAACACGCAGCGGCTCGGCGACTACGTGCTGGCGCATGCTTACGTCCGCGAGGACCATGTGCTCGATCGCGAACTGCCGCCATGGGTGCCGATCCCCGCGCTCGCCGAGATGCAGGTCGCGCTGGAAGAGGCGGTCGGCGAGGTCACCGGGCTCTCCGGCTTCGAGCTCAAGCGGCTGATGCGCACCGGAACGGTGGCGAGCGTCGACAATCGCAACTGGGAGATCAGCGGGCGAGAGGTAATCCGCCGCCTGTCGCAATCGCGCGCGGTTGCGCTCGACATGGAATCGGCGGCGATTGCGGCCAACGGCTACCGTTTCCGCGTTCCCTATGGCACGCTGCTGTGCGTCTCGGACAAGCCGTTGCACGGCGAGATCAAGCTCGCGGGCATGGCCAGCGAGTTCTATCGCCAGCGCGTCGGGCAGCATCTCGAAATCGGGCTGAAGGCCCTGGAGCGGCTCAAGCAGCAGGAATCGGAGCGCCTGCACTCGCGAAAGCTGCGCAGCTTTGCCGAGGTCGCGTTTCAGTAGGGCAAGCAACGGGAACCAATTGGGCGAGGCGGAGGTTACTTGAAGGACAGGAGGGATCCCGCCATGCACCGCAAAAAATCCCAGCCGATCCGCAACAAGCTTGATCTGACCGACAAGACCCAGGTCCGGCTGCTCAAGAAGCGGCTGCGGCTCTCCGAAGCGGAACTGACCCGGATCGTCGACAAGACCGGCAATTCGATCGCCGCGATCGCGAAGCAAGCGGCCCTGCAGCGGGCAAGACAGCTGCCTGAGCCGGCTCACGTGCCAGCGGCCGTGCTCGCATCGGTGACGCTCGGCGAGACGAGCGTCGAGGCGCCGCTGCTCCTGGCCGAGCCGAACCCGTAAGACGGCGGCCTCGGGAACCCTTCTCGTCCGCCGCGCGTTCCGCCTCATCACAGGGGGCGCGACATGGACCTGAAGCTGCCGGCTGACGAGGCTCTCGCAAAAATGGTCGGCGCGCTGCGCCGGCCTGTCATCACGGAGGGACGCCCGCTTCCGCTGGGCGCGACCTGGGACGGTATCGGCGTCAACTTTGCGATCTTCTCCGCGCATGCCAGCAAGGTCGAGCTCTGCCTGTTCGACGATAGCGGCGAGACCGAGCTCGAGCGGATCGAGCTTCCCGAATATACCGACGAGGTCTGGCATGGTTATTTGCCGACCGCGCGCCCGGGAACCGTTTACGGCTATCGCGTCCACGGCCCCTATGAGCCCGACGCGGGTCATCGCTTCAATCCGAACAAGCTGGTCATAGACCCCTACGCCAAGCAGCTGGTCGGTGCGTTGCGCTGGGGCGGAGAACTGTTCGGCTACCAGCTCGGACACGCCGACCAGGACAAATCCTTCGATGAGCGGAACAGCGCGCCGCTGATGCCAAAATGCCGGGTCATCGATCCCGCCTTCACCTGGGGCCACGCCCGCAAGCCTGAAATCCCCTGGGAGCGCACCATCCTCTACGAGCTGCACGTGAAGGGCTTTACCAGGCTGCATCCGCTGGTCGCCGAGGACGATCGCGGCACCTTTTCAGGGCTCGCCAATCCTGCCATCCCGGCCTATCTGCGCTCGCTCGGCGTGACCAGCGCGGAGCTGCTGCCGATCCATGCCTTTGTCGATGACAGCTATCTCGCCGACAAGGGCCTCTGCAACTACTGGGGCTACAATACGCTCGCCTTCTTCGCGCCGGAGCCGCGCTATCTGAAGACGCCGCTCGCGAGCGAGTTCAAGGCCATGGTCAATCAGTTCCACGCCCATGGCATCGAAATCATCCTCGACGTGGTCTACAATCACACGGCCGAGGGCAACGAACTCGGTCCGACGCTGTCCTTCAAGGGCATCGACAACGCCAGCTATTACCGGCTGCCGGATCAGAAGCGCTACTACATCAACGACACCGGCACCGGAAACACCGTCAACCTGTCGCATCAGCGCGTGCTGCAGCTGGTCGCCGACTCCTTGCGCTACTGGGCGACGGAGATGCGGGTCGACGGTTTCCGCTTCGACCTCGCCACCATCCTGGCACGCGAGCCCTATGGCTTCGACGAAGGCGGCGGCTTTCTCGATGCCTGCCGCCAGGATCCGGTGCTGTCGGGCGTCAAGCTGATCGCGGAGCCCTGGGATGTCGGGCCCGGCGGCTATCAGGTCGGGCAGTTCCCGCCGGGATGGGCCGAATGGAACGACAAGTTTCGCGATACGGTCCGCAGCTTCTGGAAGGGCGATGCGGGCATCGTGCCCGATCTCGCCAAGCGCGTGTCGGGATCGGGCGATCTGTTCAACAAGCGTGGGCGCAAGCCCTGGGCCAGCGTCAATTTCGTCACCGCGCATGACGGTTTCACGCTCAATGATCTCGTCTCCTACAATGACAAGCACAACGACGCCAACGGCGAGGACAATCGCGACGGGCATTCCGACAACCGCTCCTGGAATCACGGCTTCGAGGGGCCGACCGACGATCCGGAGATCGCCGATCTGAGGGAACGCCAGAAGCGCAATCTGCTGGCGACCGTTTTGCTCTCGCTCGGAACGCCGATGCTGCTCGCCGGCGACGAATTCGGCCACAGCCAGAACGGCAACAACAATGCCTATGCGCAGGATAATGAAACGACCTGGCTGGAATGGCCGCGCATCGACGCGCGGGGCCGGCGTTTACGCGAATTCGTCCGCAAGCTGAGCGCGGTCCGCAACGCCTTTCCGATCCTGCACCGCAGCCGTTTCCTGGTCGGCGCGCACAATGAGGAGCTCGACGTCAAGGACGTCGCCTGGCTGTCGCCGTCGGGGCAGGACATGACGGTCGAGCAATGGCAGGATGTTGACACGCGCTGCCTCGGCATGCTGCTCGACGGCCGCGCGCAGGCGAGTGGAATCAAGCGCCGCGGCTCGGACGCGACCGTGCTGCTGATCTACAACGCGCATCCGGACAGAGTCGACTTCGTGCTGCCCGCCGTCGCCGAAGGCCGCTCGTGGATCGGACTTGTCGATACCAATGAGCCGGAGCGCGCGACCGAGGAATATCCGTTCGACCATGCCCTCCCG
>Ga0335071_10004157_pt1 | contig 15147 bp, 11 predicted proteins | sample Lox_Sample_15_FD_206724 | JGI IMG/M metagenome (GOLD analysis project Ga0335071, IMG submission 206724) | Soil microbial communities from Loxahatchee National Wildlife Refuge, Florida, United States - Lox_Sample_1.5 | ecosystem: Environmental > Terrestrial > Soil > Wetlands | place: USA... | reverse complement strand
GGGCGGTGTCGATCTTCACCTCGGCTGGAGACACCGCCACCGCCGACCCCCAGCGCGAGTCGTCGAAGCCCGCCTCGCTCCAGCCGCCCGCCTCCTCCGCCGAGGCCTTCCAGGAGCCGGAGGTGGCGAGGTTCTGCAGGGAGCCGTCCTCGAAGCGGACCTGCAGGACGGCGAGCACCATCGGGCGGCGCCCGTAGATGTGGGTGGCGGCGATCGCCACCACGTTGCGGCCCGGGTGCACGGCCTCGGTGACGCCGATCTGCGTCAGGCGCCGCCAGTCCCAGGCCGGGAGGACGTCGCCGGTCGGCCGGCCGTTCAGGAAAGTGCGGGCGGCCGACTCGGCGGCGACCAGCAGCGCGGCAGAGCGCACGCGGCGGCCGGCGGGCAGCTCGAAGGCGGCGCGGAAGCAGCGGGTCACCGGGTCGTCGGACTTCAGGTCCGGCTCGGCATGGCGGACGAAGTCGGCCGCAACCGGCTCGACCGCTGCGTCGCCGCCGGCCGGCAGCGCCGCCGCCTCCGCGCCGACCCACGAGGCCTGCCAGTCGCTCGGCTGCAGCAGCCCCATCTCCCAGGAGGCCGACTCGCTCCACGGCGTCTCCCTGCCGCCGGCGTCCCACGCCCGCACCTTCCACAGCACCCGCTGCCGCGAGGCGAGCGGCGGGCCGCCGTACTCGACGTTGACGGACTGGTCGGAGACGACCTTCCCGGAGTCCCACAGCTCGCCGCGGTCCTGGGCCAGCACCTCGGGCGTCGACGCCGCCAGCACCTGCCAGGCCGTCTGCCTCTCGCCGCGGCGGCTGGACTCGAGGCGCCACGACAGCCGTGGACGCTGGACGTCGATGCCGACGGGGTCGCGCGCGTACTCGCAGCGCAGCCCGGTCACCGTCGGGGTGGTCGCGGCCAGCAGCAGCAGCAGGGCCGGCATCATGGTCAGCCTCCTCGCCGAGTTGCCGGACGATACCGCGGGCGGCCGATCGGGGGAAGGGCGGCCGGACTACAATGGTCTGGTCGATGGCTCTGGCCGGATGAAGCACCCGCTTCCCCCGTTTCTCTCCGAAGCCACGCAGGCCGCGTTCCTGAGCGCCCTGTCCCACGAGCTGCGGTCGCCCCTGCAGGGGCTCGTCGGCTGGGTGACGCTGCTGCGCTACGACGGCCTGGAGGAGGCCGACCGTCGGGCGGCCGTGGAGGGGATCGAGCAGTCGGTGCGCACGCAGGCGCAGCTGCTCGACGAGCTGGCCGAGCTGGGACAACTGCTCTCGGCCGACCTCGCCCTGAAGCGGGAGACGCTGGACGTGCGCGAGCTCCTCCGCGAGGCCGTTGCGGGCCTGGACCGCCTCGCCGCCGAGCGCGGCGTGCAGGTCGTGGTCCTGCCCGGTCCCGGGCCGAAGACGGTGGGCGACCATGAGCGCCTGGCCAGCGCCGTCGCCCACCTGCTGACGCACGCGGTCCGCTCCACCCCGGACGGCGGCAGGGTGGTGGTCGAGTGCGCCGCCGAGGACGGCGCGGTCGTGGTGCGGGTCTCCGACGCCGGCGACGGCCCCACCCCGACCGACGGCGACGCCTTCGATCCCGTGGCCCCGGCCGCAGGGCCGCGACGGCACGGTCGCCTCGCCGTCGGCCTCTCGATCGCCAACTACATCGTCCTCTGCCACGGCGGCCACGTGAGCGCCGAGCGCCGCGCGTCGGGTCCGGGGTCGGTCTACACCGTGAGGCTGCCGGCCGCGCGTTGACAACGGCGAAACGCCCGCTAAGCTGGCGCGGGCTGTCGTGACCCTGCGCCCGCAGCCGCGCGCGCAGCCCCCGGAGGCCTCCATGAGCTCGAGCACCACCCCCGCTCCGCGCGGATACGCGAACCCGTTCCTGTGGGTCCCCAGCAGCTACCTGGCCATGGGGCTCATCTACGTCACCGTCTCCGGCGTCGCCAACATCATGTTCAAGAACATGGGCATGACCGACGCCGAGGCCGCGCGCTGGTCCAGCCTGTTCGTCTTCCCGTACGTCATCAAGCCGCTGTGGGCACCGGCGCTCGAGATCTACAGGACCAAGCGGTTCTTCGTGCTGCTCATGCAGACGCTGCTGGTCGGCGCCGTGCTCGCCATCGGCCTCACCCTCAAGGTGCCCGGCGTGGGCTGGACGCCGATCCTGGTCCTGCTCGCCCTCGCCGGCCTCCTCGGCGCCACCCAGGACATCGCCAGCGACGGCGTCTACGTGACGACGCTCGGACCCAAGGAGCAGGCCCGCTACACGGGCGTCCAGAGCATGTGCTGGAACGCGGGCCCCATCCTGGCCAACGGAGCGCTGGTCTGGCTGAGCGGGCTGCTGTTCCGCACCTTCCACAGCGGGTCGTTCTCCCTCGGCGCGCTCCTGAGGTTCGCGCGGCACGGCGGAGGCGAGCAGGTGAACGTCGGTGCCGTCAGCGATCCGCTGCAGCAGGCGATCGTCCGCGGCCACTGGGCCCAGTCGTGGATGGTGATCTTCCTGATCACCGCGGCGCTGATGGCCCTGCTGCTGATCTACCACACCAAGCTGCTGCCGACGGGCTCCAAGGCCCAGGATGCGCCCGAGAGCTTCGGCGCCGCCATGAGGACCTACGGCCACGCCTTCTCCTCCTTCTTCCAGAAGCAGGACATCTGGAAGATGCTGGCGTTCGCCCTGCTCTTCCGCCTCGGCTACGGCTTCCTCGAGAAGATGGTCCCGCTGTTCATGATCGGGTCGCGGGAGAGCGGCGGCCTCGGCCTCACCAACGAGGTGCTGGGCCAGATCAACGGCATCTTCGGCACCGGAGCCTTCATGGCCGGCTCGATCCTGGGCGGCCTGATCGTGGCCCGCTACGGGCTGCGCAGGACGCTCATCTGGCTGTGCCTGAGCATGAACGTGCCGAACGTCGTCTACGTCTACCTGAGCATGACGCGCGACGCCAGGTACCCCGTGGTGGCGACGCTCATCACGATCGACAAGCTCTTCTGGGGGATCGGCGCCGTGGGCCTGATCGTCTACATGATGCAACAGATCTCGCCGGGGCAATTCCGCACGGCGTACTACACCTTCGCCTCGGCCATCATGGGCCTGAACATGATGCTCACCGGGTACGTGAGCGGCACGCTCGCCGAGGCGCTCGGCTACAGGGCGTTCTTCTGGTTCGTGCTCGCCTGCTTCGTGCCCTCGCTCGCGGTCACCCTGTGGGCGCCTTTCCACCACCCGGACGCCACCAGCGAGAAGTCGGACGACGCCGCCGCGCCCGCCTGAGCCCGCGCCCATGAACCCGGCGATCGCCGGCATCTGGCACCCGCTCGACGTCGCCGTCCTCGTCCTCTACTTCGCCGCGATGATCGCCATCGGCGCCGCGGTGATGAGGCGCGCGTCGAAGGGCCTCGACAGCTACTTCCTGGCCGGCAAGGAGCTGCCCTGGTACGTCCTCGGCCTGTCCAACGCCTCGGCGATGTGGGACATCACCGGGACCATGTGGCTCGTCTACAACATCTTCGTCTACGGCATGAAGGGCGTGTGGCTGCCCTGGCTGTGGCCGACCTTCAACCAGGTGTTCCTGGCCGTCTACCTGGCGGGCTGGGTGCGCCGCTCCAACGTCCTCACCGGCGCCGAGTGGATCACCTTCCGCTTCGGCGAGGGCCGGGGGGCCGAGCTGTCCCGCCTCAGCGTGGTGGTGTTCGCGCTGGTCAGCGTGGTCGGCTTCATCGCCTACGACTTCCAGGGCATGGGCAAGTTCACCGCCTCGTTCCTGCCCTGGAACCTCTCGCCGAACAGCTACGGCATCCTGATCATGGCGGTCACCGCCGTCTACGTCCTCCTCGGCGGGATGATCAGCGTGGTCCTCACCGACGTCGCCCAGTTCGTGATCATGGCCGTCTGCTCGCTGGCGATCGCCGTCATCGCCATGGTGCAGGTGACCCCGCAGCAGATCGCCGCGGTCGTCCCCTCCGGCTGGAGCGACGTGTTCTTCGGGTGGAGGCTCCACCTCGACTGGTCGCAGACGATCCCCAGCCTGGCGCAGAACATCGGGAAGGACGGCTACTCGATCTTCGGCCTCTTTTTCATGGCGATGCTGTTCAAGGGCGTGCTGGTCTCGATCGCCGGACCGACGCCCAACTACGACATGCAGCGCGTCCTCGCCGCCCGCAGCCCGCGGGAAGCGTCGCTCATGAGCGCGACGGTCAGCGCGGCGCTCCTGCCCCGCTGGCTGATGATCGGCGGCATCACCGTGCTGGCCATCCACTTCCTGGGCCCGACCTTCAGGGCGGCAACCAGCGCCGACTTCGAGCTGATCCTGCCCTGGGTCATCCGCGAGCAGATTCCGGTGGGCATGCTCGGCGTCCTCCTCGCCGGGCTGCTGGCGGCGTTCATGTCGACCTTCTCCGCCACCGTCAACGCCGGCGGGGCGTACCTCGTCAACGACCTCTACAAGCGCTACCTGAAGCCCGACGCGTCACCGCGCCACTACGTGGGCGTGAGCTGGGCGGCGCAGCTCGCGATCCTCGCGGTCGGCATCTTCTTCGGCTACCAGGCGGCGTCCATCAACCAGGTCACCCAGTGGATCGTCAACGGGCTGTACGGCGGCTACACCGCCCCCAACATCCTCAAGTGGCACTGGTGGCGCTTCAACGGCTACGGCTTCTTCTGGGGCATGGCCACCGGCATCGCCGCCGCCCTCGCCGTGCCCAAGCTCTTCCCCGACCTCTCGCCGCTGGCCGGCTTCGCCCCGATCTTCGCCGTCTCCCTCCTCGGCAGCGTCCTGGGCAGCCTGCTGACCGCCGCCGAGCCCACCGACGTCCTCGTCCGCTTCTACGTCCGCACGCGTCCGTGGGGCTGGTGGGCGCCGATCCGCCGGGCCGCCGAGTCGGCGGACCCGGGGTTCCGGCCCAACCGCGACGCCGGCCGCGACGTCGTGAACGTCGTCCTCGGCATGGCGGCCCAGATGACGCTGGTGACGATCCCGCTGTACCTGATCCTCCGCGACGGGAAGGGCCTGTGGCTCTCCCTGCTGGTCCTCGTCGTCGCCTGCGCGGTGCTGAAGCGAACCTGGCTGGACCGGCTGGAGAGCGAGCCCGCGAAGACGGACGCGGCGGCGCAGGCCGACTGACGATCGGCTGACACTCGCAGGCCGTCGCCGGCGTAGCATGGAGCGGCGATGCGCGCCTGGCGGACGCTGCTGGTGCCGGCCCTGGCCTTGGCGCTCGCCGTGGTGGCCGCCTTTGCCGACCGGGCGCTCGTCGGCCAGGCCGAGGCGACCCGAGCGGCGGCGATGGCTGGGGCCGATGAGGATGCGCGGCTGACCGCCGAGGCCGTGCGCGCCGCGCTGGTCCCGGTCGAGCAGGCCGTCACCGGCGGGCACCCACCCAGCGGAACCTCACTCGAGTCGCTGGCGGTTCCACCGGCGCGGGCCGTGGCACCGCGCGGGATCGCCTCGTACGCTCGCCGTTCGCGGGCGGAGCTCGCGGAGCTGCTGTCCTCCATGCGAGCAACGCCCAATGGTCTCCCCGAAGCGGTGGTGGCGCGGCTGGCGCTCGGGCCGGCGGCGCCGGTTTCCGGCACTGCCGTGTCGTCCGTGGAAGAGCGCCTGCTGACCGGCGAGCTGCCGGTGAGGCCGGAGGACCTGCCGTTCCTGGCCGAACGGTTGGGCGTCGGGTCGGACCCGCGTGTGGCCCGGCTGGCGGCACGGCTGAGACGGGCGCCGGAACCTGACGGCCTCCCTGCGGCCCCGACTTTCCGACGGCGGCTGGCGGACGCCGCCCACGTCGAGGGCTGGACGCGGCACGGCGAACGGTTGCTGCGGTACGTGGTGCCGGTCCACGACCTCCTGCAGCGGGCCGGTGGTGCGGACCGCACCTCGGTGCTGCCGGGGCACGCGACGTCCGCGGCTCCGCGAGGCGCGCTGTCGCGCACCGTCGCGGTTCCCGACGTCGACGGCCTGCTCCTGCGGGTCACGCCGCGCCTGCCCGGCACCTTCAGGTTGGCAGCGATGCGCGTGGCGCTGTGGCTGTCGGCGCTCACCGGTGCCGTGGGCGTGGTGGTCCTGAACCGCGCGCTGGCGCGCGAGCAACGGGCACTCGCCCGCGAGCGAGCGTTCCTCTCCGGCGTGACACACGAGCTGCGAACGCCGCTGACCACGATGCGCGTGCTCGGGGAGACGCTGGCCGAGGGACGGGGCGAGCCCCGCGAGTACGGCGCCCTGGTCGCCGGGGAGAGCCAGCGGCTGGAGGGGCTGGTGGAGCGGGTGCTGACGCTGACACGGCTCGAGCACCGGCCGCGGTTCGGCGTGGCCGATCCCGGCGAGCTCCTGTGCTCGGCGGCGGCGGTGGTGAAGCCGCGCGCCGAGAGACGCGGCACGGCGATCGACTGCCGTCTCGACTCTCCCCTGCCGCAGTGCCACTGGGACGCGGACGCCGTGCGGCGCGCCCTCGTCAACCTGCTCGACAACGCCGTCGTCCACGGTCGCGAGCGGGGAACGGTGCTGGCGAGCGGGTGCCTGGCCGGCGGCGACGTCCGGCTCTCGGTGACGGACGACGGTCCGGGGATCCGGCGGACGGAGAAGCGGAAGATCTTCGGCCGGTTCGAGCGTGGCACCACCGACGCGCCCGGGACGGGGCTCGGCCTCTACCTGGTCGAGGAGGTCGCGCGGGCCCACAACGGACGGGTGGACCTGGTCACCGCCGAGGGTCGCGGCTCGACGTTCACGCTGGTGCTGCCCGTGCGACCTGAGGCCACCGACTCGGAGGCGCCCGCATGAGCACGCGCCTGCTCCTGGTCGAGGACGAACCCGCGCTCGCCCGCGGCCTGTCGGACAACTTCCGGGCCCAGGGGTACGAGGTCCGGGTGGTGGCACGCGGGGACCACGCCGTGGCTGCTGTCCGCGAAGAGCGGCCGGATGTCGTGGTGCTCGACATCATGCTGCCGGGGCGGCTTGGGCTCGACGTGCTGCGGGACCTCCGTGCCGCGGGAGACAGCGTACCGGTGCTGGTCCTCAGCGCCAGGGGCGACGTGGTCGACCGCATCGTCGGCCTCGAGCTGGGGGCCGACGACTACCTGCCGAAGCCGTTCGCCGTCCGCGAGCTGCTGGCCCGCGTCCGGGCGCTGCTCCGCCGCGTCGCGCCAAAGCCGCTCCCCGACGAGTTGACGGTCGGCGGGGTTTGCTTCGACTTCCGTGCCCTGGCTGTGGCGGGGGCGCGAGCGCCGCTGACCACCCACGACATCCTCGTCATGAGGGTCCTCGCGGCCCACCGTGGCGAGCTGGTGCGGCGGATCGACATCGTTGAAGAGGTCTGCGGGCTCGACTCGCAGGCGACGCTGCGCACGGTGGACAACCACGTCGTGGCCCTGCGACGGGCGCTGGGCGACGACCCGCACCGGCCGCGGCTCCTGCACACCGTCCGCGGAGAGGGCTACCGGCTGACAGCCGATGACCACGCCTGACGGACGCCTGACGGTTGCCCGCCCTTGGCGCCCTAACCTGACGACGACCGCGGGCCCGAGGGCCCGCCGAGGAGGGGCCATGAAGACGCTCATTGCCACCGTCGCCACGACGCTCCTGGTCGCGTCGGCGTCTGCAGCCGAGGACCCGGCCCAGGCGCTCGCGCGCGGGAAGCTCGAGATGGACCTGGGCCACTACAGCGTCGCCGCCCAGGCTTTCGCCGCGGCGTCGGACGCCCCAGAGGCGACGCCGGTCCAGCGCTGGGAGGCGCTGGCACGGCTCGGTGTGGCGCGGCGGGAGGCCGGGGACGCGACGGGCGGCGTGGCCGTGTTCGAGAAGGCGTTTCGGGACTACGGCAGGGACCCCGAGGCACTCCGCTTCCTGATCCTCGCTGTCGGCGGCGCGCTGCCGGGAAAGGACCGTTGGGATGCGGTGTGGCAGCAGGTCACGCTCGAGGCGGACCGGCGCGACCCCGACCATCCGTCCCTGCGCGTCCGCTGGCCCGGCGTCCCGAGCGGCCTGTGTCCGTGCAGTGGAACCGCCATCTCCCTCGACATCAAGGACGGCGACCTCCAGGACGTCTTCCGCCTCTTCGCGGACGTCTCGCGGATGAACGTCGTGGTCCAGCCCGGGACGCAGGGCCACGTCACCTACAGCGTGAGCGGGAGGCCCTGGGACGAGGTGTTGGAGCAACTGCTCTCGCCGAACGGCTACGCCGCCCGCATCCAGGGCAACGTCATCCGGGTTGGCCGACCCGGGGACCTCGGCCCACATCGCTCGTTCAGCGGCACGCCGATCAGCGTCGACTTCACGAACCGGGACCTGATCGAGGCGCTCCGGGAGGTCGCGGCCAGCGGGCACGCGACGGTCGAGGTGCCGCCCGGCGTCGCCGGACGGATCTGGCTCAAGCTCGACGACGTGCCGTGGGACCAGGCGCTCGACCTGGTGGCGTGGGCCAACGGCCTCACCTGGAACCGGACCGGCGACGTCATCCGTGTGTCGATCCGGCAGCCGACCCGCTAGCTACTCGCAGTGGTCGCCGTTCCAGAAGCCGCCCACCTGCACGCAGCACTGCACCGGAGACCCGCAGGCGGGAGCCGGGTAGTAGACCATCACGTGGAACGGCTTGCTGTACTCGTCCGTGCCCTGGAAGCCGTCGTCGAGGTCGAAGCTCCACTCCATCTGGATCCCGTCGTGCAGCGGCGGGCTCAAGCTCGGGTCGCAGGGGGACTGGCTGCTGCCGTCCTGGTCCCGCTGGCAGGCCCAGTAGAAGAAGGGCTGCAGGCGGCGGAACGGACCGACCCGTCGCTTCGCCTCGAAGATGGGGTCGCCGGCCGACAGCCCGAGGTCGGCGAACAGCGTCTCGAGGTCCTTCTCCGTCGGCAGCCCCCAGCCGCTCCCGCCCGCGTACTGGGTGGTGTTGAGGGCGGCAATCCACCCGCCCGGCCCCGTGGCCGTCGCGTACAGCATGGTCCCGTCCTTGTCGATCAACGGCACCGTCAGCACGCTCCCGTTCACCCCCGACGTGATCGTCGTCGTTCCGCTGATGCCCAGGGAATCCGTGCCCGCCAGGTTCGCGTCGAGCAACCAGGTGAGGCCGGTGTCGGAGTCGTACACGGCCTTCCCGGCGGCCGGGCCGGCGGTGTACGCCCGCAGGCGGGAGTCCGAGGGGGACGTGCCGATCGGGGCGGCCGTCAGGGCCAGGACGTGGAGGTAGTTGTACTTCGTGGTGTTGGATCCGGGGACGCCGCTGTCGAACGAGAACGTCCGCACCGAGCCCGAGTCGGGGTTCGAAGGACCCGCGTCCCCCTCCGACGTCCAGTACAACGCGGGCTGGAGGTTCCGGAACGGTCCGACCGTGTTGCCGAAGTGTCGAACGACGCTGTCGGGGAAGGTGCGGTCGAGCCCGACGGAGTACAGGTTCCCCAGGTCGCTGCCGGTGCACGTGGCGCCGAACGAGCCGTTGTTGCTGGAGGAGCAGCCCGGGTCGTAGCCGGGCGTCGCCGGCAGCTGCCAGTTGTTGTGGCCCAGCCAGCCGCGGCCGTGATCGAAGCCGTTCAGGGCGTCGACCCAGCGCAGCGCAGTCGGGTAGTCCATGGTCCCGTCCGGGTTGATGCCGGCCGTGAAGCCGAGCTCGGCACGCGTCCGCGCATCACCGGCGAGATTGGCATCGGCCAGCCAGTACACGTGCTGGTTGGCGTCGTACACGATCCTGCCGCCATCCACGGGGATCAGTCCCCGAGTCGCCTGGGCCGCCGTTCCCGGCTCGATCCCGAACGCAGATGCGGCGATGGCCACGAACAGGAGAACCCGCGAAGTCCCCAACAGTCGCATGCTCGTCTCCCGAAACCCGAGCCCAGCCCCCCGACACCGGTACCGGAGCTCTCTCGCCGCGCCTCGCCGCGCGCGAGCCCCCCTGGGGTCGAGGACCTCCTGTCATCGGGCGCTAGTTGAGTCGCAGGTTACGGACCCACCCCAGCGCCGGTCAACGGGCGCGAAGGTGGCGCGCGGGTGGCGAGCCAGGCGGCTGATTCGATGCGGCTTGTGGCCCGGTGTGGCGTCCAGGGCTGGCGTCGGGTCGGATTCAAGGCCGAGCGCGAAGCAGGACGACAGCCTATACTCGCGGCGAGTGCTGGCTCCCATGGGCGAACTCCTGCGTCATCCGGGCGTGGTTCTCGCGGCTTCCCTGGTGCTGACGTGGCTCTCCACCCACGCCGGCGGCTACGTCGAGAGGAAATGGCGCCCGCTCCGGGAGGAGGAGCGGGTGCCCTGCCAGCTCATCTCCAGCGCCGCCTTGACGCTGCTCGGCCTCATCATCGCCTTCAGCTTCTCGATGGCCGTCAGCCGGTACGACCAGCGCAAGAACTACGAGGAGGCCGAGGCCAACGCCATCGGCACCGAGCTGCTGCGTGTCGAGCTGCTCCCCCTGGCTGCCGCCCAGCAGGAGAAGGCCCTCCTGCGGAGCTACCTGCGGCAGCGGATCCTCTTCTACGAGGAGCGCCACGACCGCCGCCTGGCGGGGATCTCGGAGGAGACGGCACGACTGCAGGGCGAGATGTGGTCGGTCGTCCGGGCCGCCGCCGCCGCGCAGCCCGATCCGGTGATGGCGCTGGTCGCGGCAGGCATGAACGACGTGCTGAACTCGCAGGGCTACACGCAGGCGGCGTGGTGGAACCGCATCCCGGAGGGGGCCTGGCTGCTGATGGTGGCGATCGCCATGTGCAGCTGCGCGCTGGTCGGCTACAGCGCGCACCAGGCGCGGCCCGCCCTGCTCGTGGTCCTGCCCGTGATCCTGTCGGTCGCGTTCTTCCTCATCGCCGACATCGACAGCCCGCGACACGGCGTCATCCGCGTGATCCCACAGAACCTGGTCGACCTGGAGCCGGCGCCGCGCTGACAGGCATCGAGACCATCGCCGTGCCCCGAGGCGGTCAGCGTTGGCCCTTCGCCGCCGCCTCTCTGTACGGCTGCATCATCGCCTGCGTCTGCTGGACCGCAAGCTGCACCCAGAAGGCCTGCGGCTCGCTGCCCTTCGTCGCCTCGAGGCGGCGGATCGCCTCCTCGCCGGCGAGGACGGCGGCCGCCCACTCCCCGCGCTCGGCGTTTGCGCGCATGAGCGTCCAGGCCTCGGTGAAGCGCCAGCCCTGGCGGGCGAAAGCCACGCGCTGCTTCACCCGCTCGCGGTCGAAGGCGGCCAGGCCCTCCGCCTGGTCGAGGTCGTGCCCGGCGGCGGCGACGAGCTCGGGCGTGAACATCCGCAGCCACGCGTAGCCGCCGTGGCCGTCGCTCGCCGCGGTGTCCGTCATCGCCTGCTCCCACCGCTCCCAGTAGCGGCGCATGGGTGAAGACGCGCGGCCGTAGAAGCGGTCGTAGTAGTCGGCGAGCAGCGCCTCGGTGTCGCGGCCCGGGTCCCAGGCCAGCTTCGCGCCGAGGTAGAAGTTCAGCCCCTGGTTGGCCCAGTGCTGCTGGGTCTCGCTCATGAAGCGGTCGACGCCCAGCCGCCGCAGGAACGGCAGGTCACGGCGGATGTCGTGCACGATCGGCCAGGGCGTGAACACGTAGAAGTGGCCGTAGTAGTCGTAGACGCCGACGTGCCGGCACACCTTCGTCCAGCCCTGGACGTAGGAGACGAAGCGGCGGTTGAGCGGGCAGGCCGGGTCGTCGAGCGCATGGACGTGGCAGAACTCCCAGGGGGTGTGGCACACGAGCGTCGCGAAGTTGGGGTGCGGCCGCACCGAGACGGGAGGCCTGGTGTAGTCGACGTAGGCCAGGATGCCCACCAGCTTGTCCGGGTGGGTCTGGCCCAGCTCCTCCAGCACCTGGTTCGCGTAGTGCACCAGGCGGTCGGTGAGCGAGCCGTCGGTGACGCCGTACAGGCGGTCGACGGCCCGGCAGCGGTCGTCCTCGCAGAAGCCCTCGCCGTCGTTCGGGCTGATGGAGAAGAGCGGCGCGTCCGGGTTCCGGGCGAAGAACTCGCGCGCCTTCTCGACCGTGATGCGGACCACCTCGGGGTTCGCCGAGCACAGCTGATCCGTGCGCACGCCGTGGCTGAGCGCGAACCACTCCGGGTGGTCGTGCTTGTTCTGCGGCGTGGGCGCGATGATGTTCGACCAGTTGTGGCCGAAGAAGGCCTGCGCAGGGCCGACGGCGGCACGGGCCCTCTTCTCCCAGACGTCGGCGCCCGGCCCGCCCGCCCAGATGAAGCCGCGCACGGCCGCGAAGGCGGGCGCCCCTGTCCGGTTCACCGTCGGCAGCGGGATCGTCTTCCTCTCCACCAGGTCCTCGCCCAGGTCTCCCGGCATGAACCAGCGGACGCCCAGCTCGCCCTCGAGCAGGTCGTAGACGCCGTAGAGCGTGCCGCGGGCGTCGCCGCCGACGATCCACAGCGTCCGGCCCTCCGTCTGCAGGGCGAAGCCGTCCGCTGGAGGCCGGCGCCCGTGCCAGCCCCGGACGGCGTCCGTGCCGAAGGTGCCGAGGCGGACGAGCGTCGGTGAGGTCTGGGGCGAGGTGGTCACCGCGACGTCGGCACCGGAGATCTTGCGCAGGTAGTCGTGCAGCTCCGTGGCGGCGAGCTTCTCGTCAGGAGCGGCCGTGGTCGAGACCAGAATGGCGCTCTCCGGCCGGCCGCCTCGGACGAGCGCCGGCGGCCCGCAGCCCGCCGTGAGGGCGGCCCCCACGAGCGCGACGGCTGCCAGGATCCTCATCTGGTGGCGCTGGCTGCGCGATCCCCCGAGAGTCAACGCCTGCGTGAGCGTGTCAGCACCAGCCGCGCCGCTCCCACCAGACCCGCGCGGTTTCCGAGCTCGGCCCGGGCGACGCTCACCTGTGCCCCGGGCAGCATCGTCACCCTCGCGATCGCCTCGCCGACCGCGGCGGCGAACGGCTGGTAGTGGTCGTCGATCACTCCGCCGCCCAGCACGAGGCGCGCCGGGGCGAGCGCATAGAGCACGGTGAAGGTCGCCTGGGTGACGGCGGCGAGCGCGCGCGAGCGCAGCCGCAACGCGCCGGGCTCGCCGGCGGCCGCCAGCGCCAGCACCTGCCGGGCGTCGCCCAGGCCGGCTTCGCTGCCGGCCTGCCCCAGCGCAGTCCCCGAGGCGAGCACTTCCAGACAGCCGCTCGCGCCGCAGTAGCAGGGCGGGCCGGCGGGATCGGCGACCACGTGGCCCAGCTCGGGGTGTGCGCCGGCGACGCCGCGCAGGATGCGGCCGCCGACCAGTGCGGCGCCCCCCACCCCGGTGCCGAAGGTCAGCATCACCACCGGGTCGAACCCCCGGCCCGCCCCCTTCCAGCACTCGCCGACGAGCGCGGCGTCGGCGTCGTTCTCCAGGACGACGGGGCACGCGAAGGCGTCGCGCAGGCCGCCCACGATGTCGGCGCCGTCCCAGCCGGGGAGCGTGTACGGGTTGTGGATCGTCCCCCGCCGCGGATCGACGGGGCCGGTACAGCCGATGCCGATGCCCGCGCGCCCGGAGGCGGAGACGCCGGCCCTCTCCGTCACCGAGAGGACGGCCTCGCGGATGCGCGCCAGCCCCGAGGCGAATCCCCGGCTGGACTCCGTCGGCAGGGTCGTCTCCGCCGCCAGCTCTCCGCCGGCCAGGACCACGGCGACCGCGACCTTGGTGCCGCCGATGTCGACGGCGATCGCGTGCGACGGCTCGCTCATGATCGGCCCCCGGGCACGCGCCTGCTCAGTGCGACAGCGGGCGGACGGCCACTTCCTTGAAGAACACCACGTCCTTCCTGCTGTGGTTCTGCAGGCCGACGTAGCCGGTGTCGGGCCGGGGCCCGCGCTGCGGCTCGTAGGAGAAGCGGCGGGGCGCCACCGGCTGGCCCTCGGTGTAGTCGGTGACCTTCACGCCGTTGACCAGCACCACCGTGCGCGGGCCCTCGAGCGTGATCTCCATCGTGTTCCACTCCGGGCCCGGCCTGCCGGGGCGGGCCAGCGCCTTCACCAGCGAGTAGAGCGTGCCGGTGGCGTGGTGGTCGTCCTCCTTGGAGGCCTCCGGGTCGTTGTCGATCTGCACCTCGTAGCCGTAGTGGACGGGCATCCACTCCTCGCGCGGCTCGATCGGGATGCGGATGAAGACGCCGGAGTTGTCGTTCCTGTCGCGCATGCGGAAGACCACCCGCAGCACGCAGTCGCCCAGCTTGCCGCCCGCCCAGTAGAGCAGGCCCATCCCGCCCTCGGTGCGGATGAGGCCGTCCTCCACCACCATGGAGCCGGGCCCGACGTGCTTCCAGCCGTCGAGGTCGCGGCCGTCGAAGAGCGGCTTCCAGGCCTGGGACTGGGCGCAGACCGGAAGCGGGAGGGCGAACAGCAGGAGAGCCAGGGACAGGCGCCTTGCCATCGTGCGAACCTCCGGGAGAGGGCCCGACGCGGCAGGGTAGCACGCGGCCGGCGCTCAGCGAGCCGGCGTGTCCGCGGTCCCCGTCCGTGCGCCGAGCGCCCGGCCCTCACGGCGCTCGCGCGGCAGCAGCTCGGGGGAGGAGCCCGTCCCCGACTCGAACTGCTCTCTCAGCCGCGCGAACAGCTCGAGCACCCGCGGCACGTAGCTGCGCGTCTCCAGCGACAGCGCGGCGGCGTCGGCCCGGTAGTAGCCGGCGTTCAGCGGCCCCCCGTTGTACTCGGCCAGGACCATCTGCGGGTCGTTGTAGGCAGCGAACAGGATGTCCAGGTAGAGCGCCGCCGCCTCCGTGTTCTTGCGCGGGTCGTAGAGCGTCTGCTCGTCGTAGTTCCAGCCCAGCGAGCGCGCCAGCAGCCGGCCCGTCGAGGGCCAGATCTGGTAGAGGCCGCGGGCGTCGGCGTGGCTCCTGGCCAGCGGGTCGTAGCCGCTCTCGACGGTGCCGATGGCGAGCAGCAGCAGCGGGTCGACCGCCGGGTACTTCTCGCTCTCGTCGAGGGCCAGCCGCGCGTAGAGGTAGGCGTCGGAGAGCGACACCCGCGGGTTCACCCTGAGGATGTGGTCGCGCATGCCGAGCAGCAGGTGCCGCCGGGCGCCGTCGTAGCTGAGGCCCGCCTCCAGCTGCTGCACCTTGCGCTCGGCGCGGGCCAGGGCCGCCGACTGCTGCTGCGCCTGCGCGTCGAGGCCCCGCAGCGCCCAGTGGCCGAGCAGCACCACGGACAGCAGCAGCAGGCAGAGGAACAGCACGGCCAGCGACTGCCAGGCGCTCCCCTGCCGGATCACGATGGTGCGCGGCTCGGCGTGGTCGACGTGGTGGGACGT
>Ga0335071_10004156_pt1 | contig 15148 bp, 16 predicted proteins | sample Lox_Sample_15_FD_206724 | JGI IMG/M metagenome (GOLD analysis project Ga0335071, IMG submission 206724) | Soil microbial communities from Loxahatchee National Wildlife Refuge, Florida, United States - Lox_Sample_1.5 | ecosystem: Environmental > Terrestrial > Soil > Wetlands | place: USA... | reverse complement strand
CCTGCTTGAGCAGCTCCTCGAAGCTCCGGCTGGCTGCCGGGGTCGGGCTCGACTCCGTCGGCTTGAGGGCTGCCTTGACGAGCTTGCCCGCCGCCTTGATCCCGAGGGAGACGAGAGCGGGTGCGATGAGCGCGGGGATGGGCATCAGTTGCCTCCGGGCCGGCAGACCATGCCGGGACCCGCCGCCGGCCTGCCGGCTCCGAGCGCTCAGAAGGCCGCTCGAGGCGTCTCATCCTCCCGCGCCCTGCTTGCTGACCTCATGTGAAGCTCCGAGGAGCAGGAGTCGTGCCAGGCCTGGCTCAGCTCGACGAGCGCCTGCGGATGATGATGGCGATCCGGCGATTTCTCGCGTCGAGCGGATCCTCCGGCACGAGCAGCCGCCGATCGGCATGGCCGACCAGACGATCGATGCGACCGGCTGCGAGGCCCGCCTCCTCCATGATCTTCCGCGCGCTGTTGGTCCGGTCGGCGGAGAGCTCCCAGTTCGAGTAGGCGTGTCCGTTCTGGTACTGCCGGCTGTCGGTATGTCCCTCGATGGTGATGCGATTGGGGATCGGCTCGAGGACCTGGGCCAGATTTTCGAGCACGGGCCGCATCTGCGGGATGACGGTGGCGCTGCCGATCTGGAAGAAGGGCGAGCCGTCCCGCTCCGTGAGCTCCACGCGCAGTCCCTCGGGCGTCAGCTCGACCTTGATCTGGTTCTTGACCGTGTCGGTCAACCCGAGCTTCTCCATCCTCTCCTTGAAGCCCTCCCCCACGGCCCGGAGGGCGTTGTCCTCCTGCGCGCGCGTGCTGTCGCCGGAGGTCCCGGCCTGGCCGGGGGGCTGCCCGGTCAGGACCCCGGAGCCCCCATGCACCAGCGCGGCGGCGCTGCCTTGACGAAAGGCACCGGGATCCTTGAAATACTGGGCGACCGCCTCGCGGGTCGTCTCGTTCTGCCCCACGATCCACAGCACGATGAAGAGGGCCATCATCGTGGTGACGAAGTCGGAGTAGGCGACCTTCCAGGCTCCGCCGTGGTGGCCGCCGCCGTGTCCCTTCTTGACGATGATGCGCAGCTTGGGGGGCTGCTCGCCCTTCATTTCGCGGTCTTTCCGGCCGCCCGGCAGGCCTCGGCGAGGGCCTCGGAATCCGGTCGATCCTCGCTGAACATGACGTGGCGCGCGACCTCCACCGCGACCAGCGGCGGGGCGCCGCGCGCAAAGGCGACGAGACAGTTCTTGATGCAGAGGAGGAAGCGTCCCTTGGCCGCGACCTGGAGCTCGAGGTTGGTGGCCAGCGGCTGCACGTAGCCGTACGAGAAGAAGATCCCGAGGAAGGTGCCGATGAGCGCCGAGGCCACCTTGTGGCCGATCTCTTCCGGCTTGCCGCTCACCGCCTGCATGGTGATGACGATGCCGAGCACCGCCGCCACGATGCCCAGGCCGGGCAGCGAGTCGCCCACCTTGCTGAGCACGGCCGAGGGCTTGCTCTCCTCGTCATGATGGGTGTCGAGGTGAGTGCCGAGCACCATCTCGAAATCGTCCGGCCGCATGGTGCCGTCGACGAGCATGCTGAGCGCCTCGCAGAGGAAGTGCACGGCGTCCGGTCGGGCCAGGAAGGCCGGATGGGCCTGGAAGATGGGGCTGTCCTGCGGAGCGCTCAGATCCTTCTCGAGTGCGATGAGCCCGTTCTTCTTGGCCTTGACGAGGAGCTCGTAGAGGAGCTGGAGCGTGTCGAGGTAGAACGCCTTCGCGAACGGGCTCGGGCGGACGGCCCCGAGGACCTGGCTGATGAGCTGGCGCAAGAGGCTCGGCGACACCGCGATGAGGAGGGTGCCGAGCGCCGCGCCCCCGATGATGAGGAACTCGGCGGGCTGGATCATGACGAGCATCGGTCCGCCCTCGAGGATGAAGCCGACGAACACGCTCAGGGTGACGACGGCGAGGCCGATCAGCGCCAGCATGGTCCTGCAGACCCTGGAGCCGGCCTCAGAGGGCCGGCAGGTCGAGGACGAAGCAGACGCCGCCGGCCGGGCGCGCCGCCGTCGAGAGCAGGCCCCCGTGCTCTCGTGCGAGCTGAGCGGCCCGCCCGAGCGCGTCCGCCACCCGGGCGTTCGGGTTTCCCGGCGGCAGGGCGAAGGCCATCGGGCGGAGGCGGTCGAGCGCCGGCGCGTCCTCGTCGGTCACGACCACCCGCACGACGCTCTCGCCGGCCAGAACGCCGTCGTGATGGGTGGTCTCCACGGTGATGGGCGAGCCCGGGGACGTGCCTCGGCCGCGGGCCACCGCGTCGACGAGGATGACGAGAATGTCCTCGAGCTGCCCGGGGTGGCCGGCGACGTGCGGCACGCCCGGATCGAGCCGACTCGTCACGACGTGGCCCTCGCTCAGCCGGTCGAGGGCGCGAAGGACGAGGTCGTTGAGGCTGAGGATGTGACGGCCTCCATCGGCGGGAGCCGCGGCGGGACTCCCCTGCGCGAGGCTCGTGAGGCGCGCGATCATGTCCGCGGCGGCCGCGGCCTGGGCGCGCAGCCCGTCGAGTGCCGCGCGGAGCTCGGCGAACTCGCCGCGCTCGAAGGCCTCGCGCGTGCGGGTGAGCGCCCGCGCGAGCGCGGAGGGCAGCGTCATGCCCATCGCCACCATGTGCTCCCACTGAGGATCGAGGCGCTCCGACTGGACGATGGCGCTGAATCGAGCGAGCTCGGGGCTCAGCTCCGACGCCCGATCGGAGTCACGATGCACCAGCCCCAGGATCTCGCCGGCGGACCGAGGCCCCCGCGGGGGCGGCTGGCGGTGGCCATTGCGCTTGTGAAGCACGTTCTTCGGCAGCATTCAGATAGTCCTCTTTTGCGAGAGCGGGAAGTGGTTCGAGCCGGTACAGCCAGCGATCTCGTGTGCCTGCTTCACGTCTTCTATCGGCCCGGAGCGCTGCCGACTTGAGCGCCTGACGTCTTCCGGACGCGGACGAAGTGAGCAAAGCCTGTGCCGGCGTCACGGCCTCGCAGACTCACACACTTCCACTCTGCGAGGGCGCGCGCGGCCGGCGCCGGCCCGCCGCTGCCGGCAATGATTTCCCAGCGACGTGCGTCGCTCGACTCAGCGTCGGGGCGCGATGATGTAGCCCCCGCCTGGCGGTATGCCCGACGTGAGGCTCTCGTACGTGTCGCCCGGGGCTCTGGTCGACGATCCGTCGGTATCGGCGGCGAGCCGAAGCTGCAGGAGGTAGGTCCGGGCCGCGCTGATCTCCACCGTCATCCGGGTGGGCTTGAAGCCGGCCAGGCGCACCTCGACCGTGTGGAGGCCAGGACCGAGGGCGATGAAGTCCTGCGGGCCGGCGAATTGCCGTGCCAGTCCCACGTCCCGACCGTCGATGAAGAGCCGGGCCTCGGCCGGCTCCACGGCAGGCTTGAGAAAGCCCCAGGTGCCAGCCGCCGGCGGCGACGGCGCGCCAGGCGTGGACGGCGCAGGCGGCATCGCCGGCTCGCCGGCCCCGGGTGAGGGCGCCGAGCCTGGAATCTGCGGATTCCACGAGCTGTCGAGCGGGATCCAGATGTACCCGCCCCCTCGCCGCACCTGGATGTACATCCCCTGGCCCGGCGCCGGCGCTACGACACCGGGCTGGGCGAAGCCGACCGCGGGCGCGGCCCAGCAGAGAGCGCCGCTCAGCAGCGTGATCGCGATGGCTGATGACCTCGTCCGGCTCCTCATGGCATCCTCTCCGATTGGCTTCGCGCACTTTCTGCCGAGACCGACGCCCCGTAGGCAAGATTGTCCCAGCCAGCACGTTCGCCTGTCGTCGAGCGCACTGTGCTGAGCGGATTCCGTGCTGGCATCTCGCTTGCTAGTCCTCTCGGCCATGGAAGGCTGTCATCCATCGGTCCCAAGGACTTGCACGAGAAGTGCCGCCCGGGCCGCGCATGTCTAGCCACCGCCCCCGGATCCTGGTCGTCGATGACGAAGCAGAGGTGCTCGGGATCCTGAGGGACTTCCTGGTCGAGCAGGGCTTCGACGTGCGCACGGCGGCGCACGGCAACGAGGCGATCCTCGAGGCGAAGCGATGGACGCCCAAGGCCGTGCTCCTCGATCTCATGATGCCGGATATCGGAGGGCTCGAGATCCTCGCGCGGATCACGCACATCAATCCCGGCATCGCCGTCATCTTCATCAGCGGGCAGCTGGACGCCCTCGAGATCCTGACCCAGGCCGGCCTTCGTGGGGCCAGGGCACTGCCGAAGCCGCTGAACCTGCCGGCCCTTCTCGAGACGCTGGCCGAGGCAGGGGTGGTCCCGATGAGCGGTTCCTGCCCTTCCGCCGACGAGGAAACGGCCGGTCCCGAGGCCGTGCCAGCCCACCCCAGCATCATGGTCGTCGACGACGAGGTCGACGTGCGTGAAGTCCTCGTGGAATATCTCGAGTTCAAGGGCTTCGAGGTCTGCCATGCCGCGAGCGGCGAGGAGGCTCTCGCCAAGGTCGGCGAGTGCTGCCCGGACGTCGTGCTCCTCGATCTCGGCCTGCCCGGTTTGAGCGGAATCGAGACGCTGCGGCGGCTCAGGATCGACAGTCCCCGGTCCCGCGTGTTCGTCGTCTCCGGAAACCAGGACCAGGATCTCGCACGGAAGGCGCTCGCCATGGGCGCCGCCGACTACGTGCCCAAGCCCGTGGACTTCGGCTATCTCGAGGGCCTCCTGGTCCACGGGGTCGGCCCGGCCGCCGCGCCGCGACGTTAGCGGCCCCGCCTGCCCACCGCCGAGAAGCCGACCAGCTCGGCCGCCCGCTCCGCCTGCACCTGCGCCTCGGCCAGGATCAGGGTCAGGCTGTCGGCCCCGATGCCAAGCTCACTCACGGCGGGGTCCTCCGGCTGGAGGAGCACGCCCTCGCCGATGTCCGCGAGCTGGGCGTGGCTGCAGGCGGCCTCCGCCATGTGCACGATGAGGGCGTGCTGGCGATAGTCAGTGCCCGCGAGATGGATGCGGTGATGCCCGCGGATGGCAGCGCAGGCTGGCCTTGGGAGCGTCCAGTGCGCCGCGAGGATCTCCCCGATCATGCCGTGGTCGATGCCGAGGACGTCGTCCTCGACCTCGTCGAGCGGCTTCTGCTGCTGGGCCGCGGCCTCGCGAATGGCCCGGTACTCCCGCGAGTAGTGGGAGGCGAGGACGAGCAGGCCCAGGTCGTGAAGGAGACCTGCGATGAAGACGTCGTCCGTGCTGGCATGGACGGGCACCGTCATGTGCTGCACGACCACGTCCGTGAGGTGGCCCACGGCGAGGCTGTGCTGCCAGAAGCCCTCGGGCACTCGCGGGCCTGGATAGGCGTTGAAGAGGCCGAAGAGCATGGCGAGACGGCGAACGCGGATGACGCCCAGGCGTAGCAGGGCGGTGCGTATGGACGCCGTTGGCGTGTGGGAGGCGTAGGCGGCGGCATTGGCCGCATGGATGACCTTGCCCGCGACCACCGGATCCTGGCTGATGATCTCCTCGATCGTGCGCACCTCGACGTCATCGTTGCCGAGCGTGGACGACAGCCGGGCCACCACCGGCGATGGCGAGGGCAGGTCACTCAGGACGTCGATGTCGGTCGCGATCCGCCTGGCCAGGTTTTCCATGCTCGGTCTCTCCTTCGCCCTCATCGGCTGATCCGGAGCGGAACTTGAGGCGGGGATGGCTGGGCAATCTCTGCCGGGCGGCACCGGCCCCGCCGTCACGTCCGGCCCGCGTGCGGGGCGCAATCGCTCTCCGCAACGCCGTTCTCGGCCCCCGCCCGCGCGCACCCGGCTTGGCCTCTTGCGTGCAAACGTTTCGTGGAGGAGGCACCGGGATGATCGAGACAGGACGCGTGGAGCAGCGGCGACATCCGCGGATGCGGGTGTCATGGCCCGTGATCCTCGAGGCCGAGGGCCAGCTGCGCTACGTCGAGACGATCGACGTGGGCGCGCGGGGCGCCAAGCTCCGGCTGGAGGCCGCGCCGCCGCTGGGCAGCCCGGTACTTCTGCACGTCCTGCCGCCCGAAGGCGGCGAGCTGCACGTCGAGGCCCTGACCTGGCGGATCGATCCGGACGGCGTGGCCTTCTTCTTCATCGGCCTGGCCGTCCCGGTCGAGGAACAGGAGCGCTTCATCGGCGAGGATGCGGCCGAGCTCGCCCTGGCCTAGGACGGAGGGCTTCGCCGACCACGCGGGGTCCGTCCAGGTCCCCGAAGGACGGCGCAATCACCCCGCCGCTGCGCTGGTACGCTACATAGAGCAGCGGCGCCGAGGTTTTCCCCCGGCGCCGTGCAGTCCTCCGCGTGACCAGCCGGCACCCCGGCGCGACCCATGCCCGTCGATGTCGTCCGACCCTCGCCAACCTGTCGAATGGTGGAGGGTAAGGGATTCGAACCCTCGACCTCGGCGTTGCGAACGCCGCGCTCTCCCAACTGAGCTAACCCCCCGACGCAACCCAGCCATTCTACCCGGCTCGCCCTGCCCCGACAAGGGAAAGGCCGTGTCCGGTCAGGGCTTGGGCGCCTGGCCTTCCCCGAGCGCTCGCAGGAGCGGGCCGAACAGATCGATCGGCAGCGGAAAGAACGTCGTGGTGTTCCGCTCCGAGGCGATCTCGCGCATCGTCTGGAGATACCGGAGCTGCACGGCGATCGGGTAGCGGGTCAGGACGTCGGCGGCCTCGGCCAGCTTGGCCGCGGCCTGGAACTCGCCCTCTGCGTTGATGACCTTGGCCCGCCGCTCGCGCTCGGCCTCCGCCTGCTTGGACATCGCCCGCTGCATGTCCTGGGGCAGGTCCACGTTCTTGACCTCGACGGCGGCGACCTTCACCCCCCACGGGTTCGTGTGCTGGTCGATGATGCGCGTGAGCTCCTCGTTGATCTTCTCGCGCGAGGCCAGGAGATCGTCCAGCTCCTGCTGCCCGAGCACGCTGCGCAGGGTCGTCTGCGCCATCTGGGAGGTGGCGTACAGATAGTCCTCGACGCTGATGACGGCCTTGGTGGCGTCGAGGACACGGAAGAAGATCACGGCGTTCACCTTGACCGAGACGTTGTCGCGGGTGATCACATCCTGCGGCGGCACGTCCATGGTGATGGTGCGCAGGCTCACCTTCACCATCTTGTCCACGAACGGGATGAGGAGGATGAGCCCGGGCCCATGGCCATCGCCGCCGGGATTGAAGACGGCCGGCGACTGCCGGCCGAAGCGGAAGATGACGGCCCGCTCGTACTCGCGGAGGATCCGCACGGCGTTCAACAGGACGAAGAGCGCGATCACGAAGACGGGGATCAGGCCCAGGGCCCACTCGATTCGCATGGAGCTTGCCTCCTTGGCTCTTAGGGGCGATCGGCCGCGCGGCTGACCTTGAGGGTGAGGCCCTCGACGGCCGTCACGCGCACCTTCTCGCCCACGGGAATCGCGCCGCCCTCGCTCACCGCGCTCCAGATCTCGCCATCTACCTGTACCTGCCCCTCGGGCCCGAGCACCGAGCGGGCCACGGCCAAGCGCCCGACCATGCTCTCGGAGCCCGTCATCGGTCTCCGTCGCATGGCGCGGACTCCGGCCGAGACGGCCCACACTACCAGCCCGGCCGTGGCGCCGACCGTCGGGAGGATGACCGTCCAGGAGACGCGAAAGCCCAGCTCGGGGGCCTCGTAGAGCATGAAGGAACCGAGGACCATGGCGATCACGCCACCGGCCGTCAGCACGCCGTGGCTCGCAACCTTGATCTCGGCGATGAGCAATCCCCCGCCGAAGAGAATGAGCAGGACGCCGGCCCAGTTGATGGGCAGGCTCTGGAAGGCGAAGAAGGCCAGGATGAGCGCGATGCCGCCGATGACGCCCGGGAGGATCGCGCCCGGGTTCTGCAGCTCGAAGAAGATGCCGAGCATGCCCACCATCATCAGGATGTAGGCAACGTTCGGGTCCGTGATGAGCGCGAGGAGCCTGTCTCGGAAGCTGTTCTCGATGTGCTTGACGGGGGCGCCGCGCGTCTCCAGCGTGATCGTTCCGCGCACGGTCTTGACGGTTCGCCCATCCACCTTGGCGAGGAGGTCCGGGACGCTCTCGGCGACCAGGTCGATGACCTTCAGCTTGAGGGCCTCGCGCTCCGTGATCGACACCGACGACCGCACCGCCCGCTCCGCCCAGTCCACGTTGTGCCCGCGCTCCGTGGCCAGCGTGCGCGCGAAGGCCGCCGCGTCGTTCTCGACCTTCTTGCCCATCTCCTTGCCCGTGTCGCCGCCGCCGATGGTCACCGGATGGGCCGCGCCGATATTGGTCGCGGGAGCCATGGCGGCGACATGAGCGGCGAGCGTGATGAACACGCCGGCGGACGCCGCGCGCGCGCCCGTCGGCGCCACGTAGACGATGACCGGGATCTCGGAGTTCAGGATGGTCTGGGCCATGGACCGCATGGAGCGCTCGAGGCCGCCGGGCGTGTTGAGCCGGACGATCAGGGCCTGCGACTGATCTGCGCGGGCCCGGTCGATGGCGGCGGTGAGGAGCCGGGCCGTGACCGGCGTGATTGCGCCATCGATGTCCACCATGGCCACGGGCGGCGCCGCTTCGGCGGGCGCTGCACCGGCAAGGGCGAGCGCCAGTGCCATCGCGGCCACAACCGTCCTGCCCATGCCCATCCTCCTCGTGACAGGGATCTGTCCGGGGACCGGATCAGAGCGCGCCGCGCAGGCCCTTGACACCCTCGATCAGGCGCTCGATCTCGGGGGCGGTATTGTAGACGGAAAAGCTGGCTCGGAGCGTGCCGACGATGCCGAGCCGCTTCATGAGCGGCTGCGCGCAGTGGTGTCCGGCTCGCACTGCGATGCCCCGCTCGTCCAGGATGGCTGCGCCGTCGTGGGGGTGGAGACCCTCCACGGTGAAGGCCACGACCGCGCCCTTGATCTCGGGATTGCGGGGGCCGTAGATCGTAACGCCGGGAATGCCTACGAGCCCGTCCAGGCAGCGCGCGGTGAGCTCGCGCTCGTGCGCCGCCACGCGCTCCATCCCGAGCTTGGCCAGGTACTCCACCGCGGCCCGGAGGCCCACGGCGCCGGCGATGGGCGGCGTGCCGGGCTCGAAGCGCCACGGCAGATCGTTCCACTGGGCGTGGTCGATCCACACTTCCTTGATCATCTCGCCGCCACCCCACGCGGGCTCGAGCCCTTCCAGCACCTCGCGACGGCCGTAGAGGACACCGATCCCGGTGGGCCCGAGCATCTTGTGGCCCGAGAACGCGTAGAAGTCCGCTCCCAGGGCGGCCAGGTCCAGCGCCAGGTGGGGGGCGCCCTGCGCGCCGTCGAGGAGCACCAGCGCGCCCGCCTCGTGCGAACGCCGCACGATCTCGGCCACGGGATTGATCGTGCCGAGCACATTCGAGACGTGCGCGGCGGCCACCAGCCTGGTCCGCGGCGACAGGAGCCGGCCGAACGCGTCCATGTCGAGGAAGCCTTCCCCGATCACGGGCACCGCTTTCAGTACCGCGCCCCGGTCGCGGCAGGCCATCTGCCACGGGACCAGGTTCGAGTGGTGCTCCATCTCCGTGACGATGATCTCGTCGCCGGGCCGAAGCGTCCGGCCCACGCACTGGGCGACCAGGTTGATCGCCTCCGTGGTGCCGCGGGTGAAGACGATCTCCTCGCGCGAGCGCGCCCCCACGAAGGCCCGCACGGCATCCCGCGCGCCCTCGTAGAGCTCGGTGGCCTCCTCGCCGAGCGTGTGGATGGAGCGGTGCACGTTGGCGTGGCTCCGCTCGTAGTAGCTGGTGATTGTCTCGATGACCTGACGCGGCTTCTGGCTCGAGGCGGCCGAGTCGAGGTAGACGAGCGGCGACCCGTGCACCACCCGCGAGAGAATGGGGAAATCCGCCCGGCAGGTCTCGCCCACGCCGCTCATCGCGCGACCTCCTTGCCGTCGAGCGCCCCGCGGAGCACGGACAGCGGCAGCGTGACGCACTTGATCCGCGACGCGCCCACGTCCGCCTCGAGCCGCTCGAGCAGATCCGCCGCCGTCAGCCGGGACGCCAGATCGAGCGGCTCTCCGATCACCCGCTCCAGCAGCACGTCGGCCGAGGCCGTGCAGATCGCGCAGCAATCGCCGCGGTGGCGGGCATCCGCGATGCGCGCATCCGCGATCCGGCACTCGATCCGGATCCGGTCGCCGCAGAGAGGGTTCACGTCCTCGAAGGCCGCGTCGGGGCCCGGGAGGCTCCCCTGATAGCGCGGGTGCCTGAACCGCTCGCGGATGCGGCTGCTGTAGACCACGGCGCTACTCGGGCAACTCGCCGCGCGCGGCGCTCTGGCGGTAGGGCGGGAAGCGCCACGCGCTGTCGCGCGAGAGGAGCCCGCCGTGGCCCAGCCCGGCCAGCTCGGCGATGCCCACCGCCTCGGCGGCCAGGATTCGCGGCAGCACGAGATCGAACGCCGTGGCCTGGGAGAACATCCCGCAGGCGGGCATGCCCAGCACGGGCCGCTCGTTCCAGCGCGCGACCCAGAGCAGGCTGCCGGGATGCGCCGGCACGCCGTGGCGGATCATCTGGCCGCCCGCCAGGCGAAGGCCCTCGAAGATCGAGTCGAGAGGATCGAGCGAGGCCGCGCCCGCCGCGATCAGGATGTCGGCGCCCTCGCCCGCCAGCGCGGTGAGCGCATCGACCACGGCGCCCGGCTCGTCGTCACAGTAGCGAACGGGCAGGAGCGTCGACTCGAGCCAGTCCACCTTCTCAGTGAGGGCCGCCTCGAAGCGGGCCCGCTGCCTGGCTTCGAGGTTCGACCGCGTCAAGGCGCCGATGCGCCGCGGCGCAAAGCTCTTCACGGACAGGAGGCCGCCGGCCGCCCAGGCTCGCTCCTCCGCGCGCTTGACGAGCGACTCTGCGATGGCGAGCGGCGAGATCTTGGCGCGGCCCACGGTCTCGCCGGCCTCCACGGGCTGCAAATCGTAGAGGGTGAAGACGGCCATCCCCTCCTGCGTGTTGACGTGGGCGAGAGCCTCGCGCTTCACCCGCAGCAGGCCGCGCCGCGTTGCCGAAAGCGTCCACTGCCCGCCGTGGTAGCCCTTGACCGCGACGCCGTCCCCCACCGCGGCCTGCGCGAGCCGGGCCCCGGCTGGCTCCTCGTGCAGATCTCCCGGCTCGAGCTCCAGCACGTGGAGCGTCTGCCACGGCAGCTCGAGGAGCCGGGCGGCGCTGGTGGCGTCGAGCACCGCGCCCTTCTCCACGACGATCTTGCGGCTCGTGTCGCGCACGTCCTGACAGATCACGCGGCCCTCGAGATCCTCCGCCGTCGTGCCGCCTCGGCCGAGCGCGATCGCCTTCACTTGAGTCCCCGGCGGACCTTCTCGCTGATGGGCATCCCGCTGGCGCCGCGCTGCACGGCCAGGATCTCCGCCAGAACGGCGAGGGCGATCTCGGGCGCGGACTGGGCTCCCAGGTCGAGGCCGATGGGCACGTGCACCCGGCGCAGCGCGTCCTCGCCGACCCCGTCCTCCCGCAGGAGATCGAGGATTGCCTTGCCCCGCCGGCTCGAGCCGAGGAGCCCCACGTACCCCACCGGGGTGCCGAGGGCGTGGCGGAGCACGGGGATGTCGTACTTGTAGTCGTGGGCCACCAGAACCAGCGCGGTCGAGGCCACCAGCGGCACGGTCCTGACCAGATCGGAGGGGATGCCGATCTTGAGCTCGTCCACGTCGGGAAAGCGCTCCTTGGTCGCGAAGCGCGGCCGGCCGTCGACCACGATGGTCTTGAAGCCCAGCACGCGGGCGAGCGTCACCATGGGCATGGCCACGTGCCCCGCACCGACCACGAGCAGGATGGACGGCGGAACGAAGACCTCCGCGAAGACCCGCGCGCCCTCCACGGTCAGCGTCGAGGACTTCCCGGAGGCGATGGCCGTCCTGGCCACGGCCAGCGCGGCCTCGTCGAAAGCGGCGCCGCCCAGCGAGCCTTCGTGCGTGCCGGTGTCGAACACCAGCATCTTCGCGCCGTCCTGCGCGCCTTCGAGGCGTGTCAGGATCGCGCCGCGCCCGCCCCGCTCGGCGTGGCTCTTGAGACGCTCGTAGAGCGCCAGGGTGGCGTCGTCGGGCTTCTCCAGGTCCACGGGCTCCACGAAGACCTCGATGGTTCCCCCGCACGTGAGGCCGATCTCCCAGGCTTCCTCGTCGCCCAGGTCGAGCTGGAGCAGCCGCGGCCGGTGCGCCGAGATGACGGACGCGGCCTCCTCGATGACCTGCGCGTCGACGCAGCCGCCGATGGTGACGGAGCCCAGGACGCGCCCGCCCTCGCCCACGAGCATCTTGGCGCCTTCCTTCCGGGGCGTGGTCCCGCGCGTGTTGACCAGCGTGGCCAGCGCCACCTTTCCTTCGGCGTGGCGGAGACGATCGAGATGCTCGAAGAGCTCGGTGGTCATGGCGCTACCTCAGCGTGAGGTGGGTGGCCAGCTCGCGCAGGCTGGAGAGATTGTGCGCGGCGGCGAAGTGGTCGACGAGCGGCAGGGCGGCGGCCATCCCGCGCGTGAGCGGCTCGTACGAGGGATTGCCCAGGAGCGGGTTGAGCCAGAGGACGCGCCCCGCCCGGCGCTTCAATGCCAGCATCTCCTGCGCGAGGACTTCCGGCTCGCCCGTGTCCCAGCCATCCGAGAGGATGAGGACGATGGTCCGCCGGTCGGCCAGGTACGACCAGCTCTGGTTGAACTCCCGGATGGCCTCGCCGATGCGCGTGCCGCCCGACCAGTCGCGCACCTCGGTCAGGCGCCGGAGCGCCTGCTTGTACGAGGGCCCCCGCAGGAGATCGGTGACGCGCGTCAGGCGCGTCGCGAACGTGAACGTCTCCACGCGGCCGAAGACGTTCTGCAGCGCATAGAGGAACTGGAGGAGGAAGCGGCTGTAGAGGTCCATCGAGCCCGAGACGTCGCAGAGGAGCACCAGGCGCACCTTGCGCCGCCGCCGCGACCGGCGCCGGAGCTCGATGATCTCGCCCTTCATCAGGTTGGCCCGCATGCTGCGCCGGAGATCCACGACCCCGCCTCGCCGCGTGGGCTTGCGGCGGCGGCTCATGCGCCGCGCCAGCCGTTTCGCAATCAGCACGGTCAGCCGCGCGACCTCGTCGAGCTGCTCGGCCGGGAACGTGGAGAAGTCCTGCTCCATCAGCACCTCGCGGTCCGAGAGCCCGGGCACCTCGAGCGGCTCGTCCTGGGAGCCGTCGCCTTCGTCCTCCCAGTCGTCGAGGGCGATCTGCGCCTTCTCCTGCGCCGCCGGGTTCGAGCTCTCGCCGTGCTGCATGTCCGGGGGCATGGCCTGCGGAGAGGCGATGAGGCCGTCGAGCCCCTGGCCTTCGTCCGCGTGGAATTTCCAGAACGCGTCGAAGCAGCGATCGAAGGCCGGCCGCTCCTCGCGCCGGGTGACGAGGACCGTGCGGAGCGCGAGATACACCTGCTCGCGATCCATCAGCTCGACGGCTTCGAGCGCCCGGACGGCGTCCATGACCTCCGGCGTGGTCACCGGCAACCCGGACGCGCGCAGCATCCCGCCGAACGTCAGCGTTGCGCGCAGGAGGTCCCGGGGAGCCGCCATGCTAGCTCTGGGCGGCGACGAAACGGCCGATGCCGCCCGAGGCCAGCTCCCGCTTGAGCCGCTTCACGTCGTCGGCGTCCTTGACCACGCAGCCGAGCGTCTCGGCCACGAGCTCCTCGTCGAGATGATCGGCGTGCAGCGACGACAGCGCCTGCGCCCAGTCGAGCGTCTCGGCCACGCCCGGCACCTTGGCGAGGCGGATGGTCCGCACCGTCTCCATGAAGCGCGAGATCTCCCGGGCGAGGCGCTCGTTGACGCCCGGCACCTTGCGCGTCACGATGCGCACCTCTTTCTCGAAACCCGGAAAGTCGATCCACATGTAGAGACAGCGGCGGCGCAGGGCGTCCGACAGCTCGCGCACGCGGTTCGACGTCAGGATGACGTAGGGGGGCTGGGTAGCCTTGATCGTGCCGATCTCGGGGATGGTCACCTGGAAGTCCGACAGGACCTCGAGCAGGAACGCCTCGAACTCCTCGTCCGCGCGGTCGATCTCGTCGATGAGCAGCACCGGCGGCGCCCCCGGCTGGCTGATGGCCTGGAGCAGCGGCCGCCGAATGAGAAAGGGCGGCGAGAAGATGGCCGCCTCCTTCTCCGACGTGGTGTGGGTCGTGCTCTCCTCGAGCTTGATGTGGAGCAGCTGCTTGGGGTAGTTCCACTCGTAGAGGGCCTGAGCGGCATCGAGGCCTTCGTAGCATTGCAGGCGTATCAGGCTGGTCCCGAGCATCTTCGCCATGACCTTGGCGATCTCGGTCTTCCCCACCCCGGCGTGTCCCTCGATGAGGAGCGGCTTCTTGAGGGTCATGGCCAGATGGACGGACATGGCGATGGCCGGGTCCGTCACGTAGTCCGCCGCTTCCATCATCTCGTGGATTTTCTTGATCTCGGTTCTCATAGTCCTCCCAGTCTACCGCGAATTGTCGGGGCCCTTCAGCCTCTCGTAGTCCTCGGGGGTGTCGAGGTCCCTCGGCATGGCTTGGGCCACGTCGACGACGGCGAGCCGCGATGCATCCTTCTCGACGACGGCGCGCGCTCCTCGGTCGCCGGTCAGCGCGAGCAGCTCCGGAAACACGTCCGCGGCGAAGAGCACGGGATTGCCGAGGCCATCGGCATACCGGGGCGCGGCGATGCGCTTGCCCGGCGCCGCGAGGGCCGCGAGCAGCCGGTGGATCACATCGGCGGAGACCCACGGCTGGTCCCCCAGCGCGATGAGGGCCACCGTCGCGAGGGGCGACACCGCCTGAATTCCCCGGCGCACCGACGAGGCCTGCCCGGCCTCGGGCGTCGGATTGACAGCCAGCCGCACCGGCAGTCCTTCGAGCGCCTGCCGGATCGCTTCGTGCTCCGGCCCGACGACGACGATCACGTCGCTGAGGCCCGCGGCGAGCATCCGCTCCACGGTATGGCGAATGACCGGCCGGCCTTCGAGCGTCAGCAACAGCTTCGGCCTTCCCATGCGCCGCGACAGGCCGGCGGCCAGCACGATGGCGGCCGTCACGCGAGCCTCGAAGAAAAAAGCCCCGCGGAGGTCATCCGCGGGGCCTGGTAGAGCCGTCTCCGGTCACTTCTTGGCGGCCGCCGCCTCCATGGCCCGCTTCGAGAAGACCTTGAGGAGGTGCTTCTTGTACTCCTCCGAG